>ENA-OPZN01000409-OPZN01000409.1-human-gut-metagenome-genome-assembly--contig:-NODE-409-length-13801-cov-2.341670_pt1 | contig 13801 bp, 16 predicted proteins | sample MGYA00242483_ERZ504503 | MGnify/ENA primary metagenome ERZ504503 (study PRJEB26092, sample SAMD00036285) | human gut metagenome | host: Homo sapiens | study: EMG produced TPA metagenomics assembly of... | reverse complement strand
TATCGTTAATGGTCATGTTCTTCCAACTCTTATCATCCTTTCTTTTTCATTTGTCACCGGAAATGAATTACGGAACAGCTCTATCCGAAACATATTATTCAAATCTATTAACTTACAAAATCAAATGCCACATAATACACATAATCATTTTTGAAAGAAAATCTGTTTGGCTATTTATAAAATCGTCTAAAGTCGGAACACTCATTTCATCATTATCATAAACAAAGGCAATAAGTGGCTGCTGCTTATCGTATCTAATGTCTACGACATTTTTTATTTCAGTTGCTGTTCTGCCATAGTATTCTCTATTTTCTACATTTTCTAAAATAGGAATTTCTGTTGACAACCTACTACCACCTCCAGAAATAATTAACTTAATTACATAATTATCGAAATCAGACACCATTACGATTTCACCACTTTTTGGCGAACCAATATCTTCAAATCCCATTTCAACTTTGTCCTGATCACTCAATTTTCCTGATTCGTATCGATAAATATGTAATCTGAGTTTTTTATATTCATCCGTTGTGATAAACTTATAGACAAATGCTCCATCCGGTCCAGCAAGCAGTTCTGCTGTCTGCATTTCTATGCTATCCTTGCAACAGGAGAATATAATTCTGTGGTTTTTCAGACGGTATATGGTAAATCCGATTACTGATACCGCACAGATAGATATAACTAATAATATACATTTCATAACCTTTAGACATTTCTGTTTATCTATATTATCTCTGATCACTTCAATAATATTTGTTTCTGACTTCTGAATCATATTCTCTTGAGCTATATCTTCTCCAGCCAAAAACTCATTGAGGCTAATACCAAGAATTGAACAAAGTTCTTTATAAACAGATACATCCGGCAGGCAAACTCCCGTTTCCCTTAATTAAAGATATTGTTGGGTAAAAAAGAAAGGTCAGTCGATTTTGCCGATGAAGCGGTAGTAGATTTCTACTTCCTGCTCACGGCTTCCGTCCTCGCCCTTGACAGCTTCGTGGACGGTTATTTTTTCAATTAGAGTGTTCAGAAGTTCGGCGGTCAGCTCCACAGGGTTGACATACTGTTTCATCAGGGCAATCCACTTTTCAGCATCCGCTGCGGTCTGTACGGCGGCTTCCATCGTTTCGTGAAGCTGTCTTATTTTTTGTTTCAAGCTCCTTTTGCTCGTTCTGGTACTTCTCGGACAGCATATTGAAGTTATACTCGGTTATGCGTCCGGCAGACCAGTCCTCATACATTTTAGCAAACAGCCCGTCAACCTCGGCTTTACGCTTCTCTGCCTTTTTCAGCTCCGCAGCCTGCTTTTTCTTCGCAGAGTTTCTTTCCCTGTCGCTGGCATTGAGCAGGCGTTTCAGCAGCTTGTCCTCGTCTTTCTGTGCCAGCATAGACCAGTATTGCAGTCTTGCAAGCACATAGGCATACAGTACATCATAGCGGATATAGTGCATGGAACACTGGCGTAATCCCTGCCCGTTCTTGCTGCAATGGTAGTACCCGTATGGGTTCTTATTCTGCTTGTTTTCCCCATAGGCTAAAGACCATCCGCAGTCTGCACATTTTATCAACCTGCGAAAATCTGTGTCGTACCGTTTCTGCGTTTCCTGCGTCTGCTTGCAATCAGCTCCTGAACTTTTTGGAACACTTCTTCAGAAATGATGGCTTCGTGGGTATTTTCCACACGATACCATTCTTCCTGCGGCTTCCGCACCTTTTTCTTGTTCTTGAATGAAATGTTGCTCTGCTTGTTGTGAATGCTGTGACCGATGTAGGTTTCCTCTTTCAAAATGCTCTTGACCTGTGCTATCGTCCACGCATAGGCTTTTTCTGCGGGCGCACCGGCGTAGATATTGGCGAAAGTCCCGTATCTTTCATGGTTCAGCCAGCCGGGGGTAGGTACTTTTTCCTCCACCAGAATCCGTGTAATGCTGGCGGCTCCACGCCCGTGTACAGCAAGGTCAAAAATCTTCTCTACAATCCAGCGTGTTTCCGGGTCGATCAGAAGATGACCTTTTTTGTCCGGGTCTTTTACATAGCCCAGCGGTGCATAGGCTCCATAGTGTGCGCCATTGGCAAATCTTGTGTGCATGGCAGCCTTGACCTTTTTGCTGGTCTGTCGGGCGTGCATTTCATTCAGGATGTTTAAGAACGGTGCAAGCTCGCTTTCTCCGTTGATGGTGTCCACATTGTCATTGATGGCAATGTAGCGTACTCCCTTGCTGGGGAAATAGATTTCCGTGTACTGACCGGTCAGGATATAGTTTCTTCCCAGACGGGATAAGTCCTTTGTGACAACGCAGTTGATTTTCCCGTCTTCGATGTCATCAATCATCCTTTGGAAACTTGGACGCTCGAAATTTGTCCCACTCCATCCGTCGTCAATGTACTCGTCTACAACGGTCAGCCCATGCTCTGCGGCATACTGTCTAAGCATCATGCGCTGGGTCTGGATACTGCCGCTTTCCCCCTGTAATTCATCGTCACGGCTCAATCTCAAATATAGTGCAGTGTTATAAATCGTTGTATTGTATGGTTGTTTCACGGTTAAAAATCCTCCTTCTAAAAGAAACAACCCACGCTTATACAATACTCGCTGGTACAAGTATATCATAAGCGTGGGCTGATTGACAGTCGTTATTCCGTATTTTTTCAGGAAGCGGCGGCAGCGTGCTGGATCACATCTTCCAGCAGGCTGTCAAGCGGCTTCCCATCCTGTGCGAAATGCTCCGATACCTTGATACGGACTTTCCCCATGACAAAATACTGGGTGCCGTCTTTTTCGGTAAGCAGGGTGCCGCTGTTTTTGTTATTGCTCTCGTTTTTGCTTTTTGCCATAGGCAGTTACCTCCATAAATGAAATATGCCCGACAAGGGAATGTCAGACAGGTGTACAGCCGCAGACTGTCTCCGTGTCAACCAAACCGTGTCAACCGGCAGAAAAGACTTTGAAAACAATCCATAGGCGCTCTATTATTACTTTTTACTTTTTCTTTGATTTCTTGGTTGACATGGTTGACAAAGGAGAGAAATGCCCCAAATATCAGGCTTTTCCCCGTCAACCGGCTGTCAACCAAAGCGTCAACCAAACTGTCAACCGGTGGCTTTTCAGAATGGAAGTTCCATTTGCCGGGCTTCTTCTTCCGTGATTTCCTGAAAACCGTCCCCCTCCGGCGGAGCTTGGTTGACACGCTCCCAGCCTTTTTGAGAACCGTATTTCTTATACCGCTTCGGGCTTTTGTAGGCTACCCAGCCCTGTATGATGCCGCCCGCAATGCCGGTATTCATAATCTCGCAGATTGCCCGTGTCTCCCAGTCTGCCGGGGAATTTAAGTTCCCCAGCGCTTCCTCATAAAGCTGCTTGGAACATACCCTGTCGCCGGTGTAGTCCTCCAAATAGGCGTAGATCATGCCGGCCTGTGTGTCTTCCTGCATAAAGTCCTGCTGGTGGGCGTTCAGGTATCGGTTCATTTCCATGCTGAATGACAGCTTATACTTCCCACTGCGATAAACCGTCATGGCTTCCGCCCACATTTGTTCGATATACGCCCTCGCCGCCGCTTCATCGTCCAGTATGTGAACCTCCGCCCGTTCCGGGTACACCGTCACGGGGAGAAAGCGCCGGTTGCCGGTGCGGTCACGGGGCAAAAAGTCCTGCCGGTTGGTCGTCCCTCCAAATACACATTGCCGCAGCCGGTCTGCCGGATGTGTCTCATACGGCACTTTGTAGGTTTCTTTCTGGCGGCTTAAGAATGACTTGATTTCCTCAATACTCTTGGCGTTGGCTGTGGCAATCATCTCCGACATCTCGATAATCCAATGCCCTTGCAGCTTGCGGTACACATTTTCATCGTCCAGCTTTTTCAAATCGTCTGAAAACCATTCGTCCCTGCCTGCCAGCAGCCGGAAAAAGGTAGATTTCCCGGCTCCCTGACCACCAACCAGACAGAGCATGACCTCAAACTTGCTCCCCGGTCTGAATACCCGCCGGATGGCTCCCATCAGGAACAGTTTCAAGGCTTCATAGGTGTATTCGTCCGTATCGGCTCCCAGAAAGTGATGCAGGGCGTAACGGATGCGCTCTGTGCCGTCCCATTGCAGGCTGTTCAGGTAATCCCTGACTGGATGGTAGCGGTTTTCATTGGCAACAATCTTGATGGCGCTCTGCACCTTTTTCTCGCTGGTAAGCCCGTAATTTTCTTCCAGATACAAAAGCAGGTAGTTCATGTCCATGTCGGTCAGCGTGGTACTGGTGCGCTCCCAGCCCAGCGGCTTCACAATGTCAATCTGCTCCGTCAAAAGGTTCAGGCGCAGCGCCCCGCGAAACAGAGGGTCACGCTGGAACACCGTCAGGCAGTTTCGGATGCTGTTCTTCACGCCGCCTTTCTGCGTCCCCTCTAATGTTTCCCGGATTTCTGCCGGTGTCTGCGCCGGTTCCATTGTGTCCATCGTCCTTTTGACCGCTTCCTGCGTTTCCGGCGGCAAGCTCTGAAATTCGCTGTTCAAGCCGCAACACCTCCTTTCCCTGTGCGGCGATCAATGCCGCTTTTTCTTCTATTTCTCCGTATAACAAAATATCCAAAAGGTATTCTGTGTAGCTTATCCTCTGCAACGCTTCCACAAAAGAGGATGCCAGATGGCATCCTGCGGCTGTGGGGCGTGTGCTGTTTCCAATGCTCCAGCAGGCGCAGATAATCGCATAGCACCCGGAAACAATACCGTTCCGTTTCCTGAAATCTCTGCTCCGCTGATTTTGTCGGGGCTGTGACCTGTTGTGACGCTTCCTATCTGGCGGCGCATTGCCGGATTTCTCATAGGAAACGCCGAAGTCCTCCGCAAGCCTGACCGCAGCTTCCCGTTTCCCCAATCCATGCAGCAAAGCGGCAAAGTCGATCACATCCCCGGAAGCCCCGCAGCCGAAGCAGTAAAAGCGGCTGTCCACTTTCATGCTGGGCGTGCGGTCATTGTGGAATGGACAGCAGACCATGCCGTTTCTCCCCACCCGGATTCCATAGAATGAAGCAGCCTGCCGAGTGGTAACAGACTGTTTCACCGCTTCAAATACATTCAAATGCTCCCTCCATAAAAATACTGGTAGCGGTAAAGCTGCCGATTATATCATAGCTCCATCTCATGTTTCTTTCTCTGTACTGCCTGTGGCTGCTCCCTCCGGCGCAGTGCGGTATCTACGGCGTTCTGCACCTGCCGTAGCCGTATGACTTCCTCCCGGAGTGGCTTGTGCTGCGGAGACAGTTCGGCATACTCTGTTTTTAACTGTGCGTATTCCTGTTTCCATGCTTTCAGGGCAATGGGTTTTCCGTCCAGTTTTTCTTTCAAAATACGGCGGGCGGCATAAAACAGCCGTAACTCCGCATCGTGGGATGTTTCAAATTTCTCCCTCTGTTTCTTAAACTTGATATTGTTCAATTCCGTATGAACAGGTTTTAGCCGCTGGTAATTCTCGCCCTCCCGTATCAATTCCTGCAATTCCTTTATCCGGGCAGATTTCTTTTTCATGGAGTCGCTTAACGCTTCAAATTCTTCGTTGACAGAGGAAAGACGCTCCTGCAAATCCTCTAATGTGAGCAGCTTGTTTTCCGTCAGATAATTGACGGCTTCGGCAAACTGCTTTAAGTTTCCGGTTCTGGCTTTATTGCTCCATGCCCCTGCGTTGCGCTGGTTGTAATAAGCGATCAACAGGTCGGCAAGGCTCGGTGTCTGCGGTTTGGAAAGTTCTTCTTTTACCTCTGCCATCCAGACAAACAGGGCTTTGATCTTCTTCCTCACATCCTGCATGAGCCGGTTGGTGGCTTTAATCCAGCGGTTCAGTTCCCCTTTCTCGGTGCGGATGCCCTTTGCTTCCATCTGCCGGACATTAGCTCCCTCGTGGACAGTAGGTATCAGGTCAAGCCCCTGCCGCACATAGGAACGGTGGTCGATACGCACATCCAGCCCTTTTTCCTCAAATTTTGTATTAACGGCAGCCGCCCACTGCTCCCGCCAGTGTTCCAGCGTTTCCGGCTCATGCCAGTCTGTTGTATGGACAGCGTTAAACATATAATCGCCGTTTTTATCCCGGATTCGGTTTCCATCTTCATCAAGAAGATATTCCCGACGCTGTTTTTGTCCCCATGTGCCATCCGGGTTCAAAGGGCGCATGGTTGTCATCACATGAAAATGCGGGTTAGGGATGCCGCCGTCCTCTTTCTCCGGGCTGTGAAAAGCAAGGTCGGCAATCATGCCTTTTGTCACAAACTGCTCCTGTACGAACTTCCTCGCCAGCTCCATGTTTTCTTCCAGCGTCAATTCATTCTGCATGGCAATATCAAAGGAATAGGCAAGCTGTGCTTTTGGATGTTTCTCGCAGTTCTCCACAGCATTCCAGAGGGTCGCCCGGTCAAGATATATTTCCGGCGCATGGGGCGGCAGCATGATTTCCGAAGCGATCACGCCGCCCTTTTTGGTGTAGTCGCTGACTTCTCCATAGTAGCTGCTGTAAAGACGCTCCCCGGCTCGATAGGCTGCGCTGGCAATGGCGCTCTGACCGGCGCTGCGCTTGATCTGTGCGATTGAAAAATGATAAAGTGCTATCCTTAGTCACCGCCTTTCTCCTGCCCGGAAATACGGGCGTGGTTCTCTGTGGCAGACCGGATGAAATGCTCCGCCTGCGGCAGATTCAAAATGCTTTCCATGAGGGAATAAAATTCCGCTTCGGATAGCTCCTTTGTCTGTGGTGCAATGCTCTCAATAGCTGCCCCACGGGTAATCAGCCGGTGCGTCCTCTGTTTCCGGGAACCGCTTTCCAGATACGCCTGCCGGTTTTTCAAACGCTGCATTTTCCGTTTTTCCTGTTCCAGCAGGACAGTGGTTTTTTCATATTCCTGCTTCAACTGTTCCAAAGATTTTTCCATGTTCTCACATCCTTTGCTGATAAGATAAAGAAAGACCATCCGCAGACAGTCCGTGTGTCAGTGCTTCTATAAAACCCGATGAAAAGGGAAAACCGCAGAGCGGATTTCTCTTTGCGGCGAGTACACAGGGGATAGCCGCTTTAGCGGCGCAAGGGGGTGTAGCCACCTTGTCGGAGCGAAGCGAACGCAGACCTCGGATTGCTGATTTTATCAGCGGCAGAGGTAGCTCCGCAGGACGCACGATACATGGTCTTTAGACTATGTATAGAAGTGCGCCCTTAGTTCCTAAGGGATTTTGCCGTTTCCGGCAGTCTTGTCCTTTTTCTTGGAACGCTTGGAAAGATACTTCGGGCAGTCAACCACAACCGCCCGGAAGCTCTGTTTACATTCGTGCTGGCATTTCCGGCACAGTTCGTTGTAAGTGATACGGCTGCGGTCATTTAAGAAGAAAGACCATTCCAACCGCCGCTTGTTACTCATTCTTGCCATAACCGGCTCCTTTCTCCGTTTCTATCTGATGTACGCAGATAGGCTGTTTTGATGTAGCGTCTCGGTATCATTTTTAAGTTTTTTCCCTCTGTATGCCCCTTTGGAAAGTGCGGCAGTATTGCAAGTCAGGGAATGATACCTCACGCTTATTTGTCGCTTCCCGGTACGGTTTCGGAGCCTTTTGCCATCCATTCAAAGAAAGCAATTTTGCTGACCTTGATAAGTCTGCCCCTGCGGAACGCTGGAAAGCCGGGTGTGTGTACCAGCTCATAGGCGCTCGCTCTTGAAATTCCCATAATCCACTGAATGTCCGCCACATCCAGAACCAGCGGTAAATCCTCGTAGCTGTTCAATCTCTTTTTATCGTTCATTCTGTTCCTCCCATAAATCAAATAGGTTAAAATGCTTCCTGTTGCCGTTCTCCCCAAAAGCCGTTTTCCTGCCCCATTCCTGCGGTGTTTCCCTGCATTGGTGCGCCGAATGCGTCACTTCTCCTGCCGGTCATATCCCTTTTGGACGGTCATTCACTTGTCAAGGTACTGTGCGGTACGAAATTACCAACCGCAATCATCATAGCGTACTATCCTTGACAAAACAATGATTCTGCGATACCATGAGTGTAACGGATATAACTGAATTATATAATTACCATAAACAAAGGCAGGGGATAGGGATGGAGAATCAGTTTATACGGCATGAGCCATGTTTTGAGAGGATTTTGTTTGTCCTGACGCTGGACAGGAAGAAAATGAAAGAGCGGATTTTGATTGGGGAAGAACAGCAGATCCGCTTCCGTCTGAACGGGAGCCAAAACGCAGAGGTGCTTTGTGATATGACACGCCCACTGGGAACTTTTTTGATAAACTTTGAGCGTGACACGGACAGAGACTGGAACTTATACGGGCTTTCTCCGCTGCGGCAAGCTCTCCACTCCAACCGATGGAAACAGCCGGAGCTGGAGCAGGCGGCAAGCGAATTTCTTTGGGAGAAATATCTTAGCAACGACCCTCTGAAAATGTATGTGGCGTTCCGTATCTGGAACAGCTATCTGCTTGCCAGAGAACCCCGTGACCGTAACGCTGCCTGTGACCGCTTCATGGATAAAATGAGCAGACTGACCGGGGTATTCCAAAACGAAACCATGAGCTTTGACAGGGAGACAGGAAAACCGAAACAATTTCAAGCTGGCAGCCTTTATTTCAAAGGCGCACCGTCAGAAGATACCCGGCTTGACCTCTGGTTCCCGGACAACCGGCGCACAGAAGAATGTGTGTCTGCCTATGCGTCCCTCTACCCGTTGATTACCTATTATCTGAACAGGCTGAATGACTGGGGGCTTTGCTTCCGGCGGTGCAAGGTCTGTGGAAAATATTTTCTGGCAAAGAGCCAGCGGTATGAGCTGTGCAGCGACAAGTGCCGAAAAGCACAGGCGCTTCAAAACAAGCGGGAATTTGACGAGAGGTCAAGAGAAAATAACTATGACCTGCTTTATAAAAATGAATGCCAGAACTGGCGCAACAAAATAAACCGGGTAAAAAATACCGCAGGCTTTCCGGCTGACCGTCTGGAAAAAATACAGGCTTCCTTTTCCGACTTTAAGAAAGAAGCCTTACAGAGAAAAAGGCTGTAAAACAGGAACGGCCAGCCCGAAAGAATTTACGGACTGGCTGTATCAGCAGAGTAATGTAATTGTTGAGCTGACCGAGATATGAAAAGCTTTCTATCATCAATTTCGCATTATTGCAATAACAGATTGCTTCTTCCATGAATGAATAAGCAATATTGTCATCAAAACTTTTCAAGCATAAACATAGCAACAGCAAAAAGAGTAAAAAGCAACAACCGGAAATACAAATCCCGTAGACATGCCTGCATTTTTCAAAATATACCGATTGCATATCCGCCGGGGATTCCAACAACAGCAGTTATAAGCAATGCAATCAAAGTAGTAAAAAGACCTTCCATCATAAATGCTTGCTTCAACTGCTTATTTGTCATACCAATAGATTTTAGTGTGCCCATTTCCTGTTTCTGTGATAAAAGATTTGTCACAGTAAGATTGATTTGATTGATGACCGCAAATATCCACAAGATGGCTGCAATCGCATAAGCTAATGTAAAACCTGCACGATTGTCTGATTGGTGTTCTACAATAAAATCTTGAAGGGTTTGTAAGCGAACATCCCTATTGTCAGAAACGAGTAATTTGAGTTCTTGCTCGATTATCTCCTGATATTCAGCTTCTGCTTGTATTTCGATTGCGTATGTACAGTCATAACCTGCAAGTTCTTTGAGCATATTTTCCGGCATTCTGAAAATATAGCCACCCATTCCATCATTGCTGGAAGTGATTGCACCAATTTTGAATGCTTTTTGTTATTGTTTTACCACTATGATTTTTGAAATTAAAGGTCACAGTATCCCCAATTTGAGGTTTCCAATGGTAAACATCATAAATACGTTCGGGATCACTTACAACTAATTCTGTATCATCAGTAATATTTCCAGACAAAACCGCTGCATTTAGCGACGCCAAATCCTTTTCATTATAGCCGAGCATCAAGGTGCTATCTGAAATATCATTGTCTGTTGAGAAATCAACTGGTACGGTAGCATAAGTAAATATATTGCTAACTCCCTCTATATCTCCAACACGCTTTACATAATCAGAAAAATATTCTTTCTGCAAGAGAGCATCCAAATTTTCACTTTCGTTTTCTAAATCAATGCTGATTTTGAAATCTCCGTACTTCATATCCCAATAACGAGCCATACTCTCGGCATTAAAAGAACTCTGATAACTTGCTGCAAGGAAAAATATAACTCCGCACAGTCCCAATGATAAAATGGTCAATAGAGATTTTTTCTGTTTCTGGAAAGCTGATTTTCGACTAAATATACAGGCGTAATACGATGTCTTTTGTGAGTGCGGTAATTTACAATTCCCACTGGATTTTCAGGGCGGAAATTGGAGAAGTTATTCGCTGCAATTTTTGCTGGTTTACGAACACTAATATAAACAAGCAGTATTCCAAAAAGGCATGCGCCACATAGAGAAACAATAAATGCAAATACTGACCAGCCTTTTGATTGCAGACAATAGCTGATGATCGTTCCCATGATACTACCAATTAAAATCCCCGGAACTGCAAGCATATAACCCTGTTTAAGAACTATTTTATAAATTTGCTTTTTACTTGCCCCTATTGTCCGAAGCTGTCCGAACTCAGCAACTTTTTGTCCAACCGAAATATAGAAAATGCTGTAAATTACAAGTGCGGCAGCTAAAAACAAAATGGCAGCAACTACACCATATACCGCATAATTACTGAAGGACAAAGTTGTATTTACATAATCATAGTAACTGCTGACTGTCCAATTATTCAGTCCAGTCTCCTCTGAAATTTGAGATAATATTTCTGTTGCTTCGTCTTTTGTAAGGGTATCTGCATTTTCAAGCCAAACATATCCATTAAGCAGGTTATTTCCACGTAATTCCCGGCATTTTTCAAGTGAAACAAAAACAGGATAAGCGGTAGAAGTTTTATCATGATAAATACCAACAATAGTATAATTCTTCAAAGTACCATCCAGATTCAACTGAACTATGGCGTTGATTTTCCGGAGACTTATTTTCACTGGCAAAAAAGGCATCTGTAACAGCAATTTCACTTGCTTTCTCTGGATATTTTCCGTCAAAGGCAGGAATCAAACTAAGCATGTCATCATCATAATAAATCAGAGACAGTTCTTTAGAATTTTCTTTCACTGTTTTGATATTACAGGAAAGTCCTACACTTTTTACTTCTTCGTTTGCTAACAACTTTTCTTTACTGTCCTGCGTAAATGTCAAAGAAAATCCCTTGATGTAATCCTTCGATTTCTTTCTGATTTTGATAAATGATATTTTGCACTGTGAGCAACGACATCATTATCATAGCAACGGCTACAATAATTGCCGAAAGGCAAAATAAGTTTTTCTTCTTATCAAAACGCACACTTTTTCGTGCTAATTTTTTAATTACTGCACTGGTATCATTTTCAAAAGGATAATTCATAATTCCCACCTCCTTTAGCCAACAATTTTACCATCTTCAATCCGTACAATGCGGTCTGCGAGTTGAGCGATCTCGTTGTTGTGAGTAATCATTACAATGGTCTGATTAAATTCTCCGCTGGTACGCTTCAAAAGCCCTAACACATCTGCACTGGTCTTGCTATCAAGATTTCCGGTCGGTTCATCAGCAAGGATAATCGCAGGCTTCGTAATTAAAGCTCGTGCAATCGCTACACGTTGCTGTTGACCGCCTGAAAGATTGTTCGGCATATTTCCAGTTTATCTTCTAAAGCCAACATATACACAACTTCGTCCATAAATTTCTGGTCTACTGTATCGCCATCCAGTTCCACAGGCAGGACGATATTTTCATATACATTCAAAATCGGAACCAGATTATAATTTTGGAAGATAAATCCGATGTTACGACGGCGGAAAATTGTCAATTCATCATCATTCTTTTTGCGAGTTCTTCTCCCCGTACAATCACGCTGCCGGAAGTGGGGGTATCAAGTCCTCCCATCATGTGAAGCAATGTAGACTTACCGCTGCCGGAAGTTCCAACTACGGCAACAAATTCTCCCTGTTCCACAGTAAAATTTACACCATTAAGGGCACGAGTAATATTTGGTTCTGTGCCGTAATGCTTCTTTAAGTCGATTGTTTGTAAAATGCTCATATTCAAATGCTCCTTTCAAGGCTTTCTATCTGTTGATAAAGCCATTGTAAACCACAAATGTTACACAAATGTCCGAGATAGAAAAAATTTTTATCGAAAATCAGAGTGAAATGTTACAACGCTCGGACATTTCAAAAAAGTGGTTATATCTTACCTTACAGGAAGCATAATAGAAAATTCTGAGCCTTGCCTCAGCTCTGAAACAACCTTGATATAGCCCCCTTGCCTTGTTACAATCTCACGAGCCAAATACAAACCTATTCCCACACCCTGTTGATCGTGTACTTCTTCCTCACGATAGAAGCGCCGGAAGATGGCAGCCTGATTGCTTTCTGAAATGCCCTTGCCGGTGTCGGTCACTTTGACCTCTACGTACATTTCCCACTGAACCACTGATACAGAAATCTTTCCACCTGACGGAGTGTATTTTACTGCATTGTCCAGCAGATTGAAAAGGGCTTCGCTTGTCCACTTGCTGTCATGGGAGATTATCAAATTTTCCGGGCAATCCACGGATACAGCAATTTCTTTTTTCTCTGCGGCATATACTATACTGCTCATGGCTTGTGCAAGCGTATGGAATAAGCTGCTGTCTTTCTTTTCTAATCGTATTGCTCCGGTTTCCAACCGGGACGTTTTAACCAGTGCTTGGAACAGAAAATCCAGTTTATCAGTCTGACTACGTATGCCTTGTAAAAAGTCCATCCGTTCTTCTTCTGAAACAGGCTTTGTTAAAAGTGTGTCCGTTACCATTTGCAAATTGCTGACAGGCGTTTTAACTTGATGTGAAATATCAGAAATCAGCATTTGAAGCTCCTGTCGTTCCATGTCTACCTTGTGCCGGTTTTTCTGCATAATCTCATACAACCGAATTAAGCGGTGGTTGATACGGGCAAAAAGAGTTTCACTATCATTTGACTTTTGTAATTCCTCGTTTCCATCAATCATGTTGTCCAGCGTCCGGCACAAATTAGAAGTAAGATGAGAAAGGCGTTTTCCAAAAAACAGCACCAATAGCCAAATCCAGAAAAATGCACAGAGTGTCAATGTTCCACCCGCTATGAAAAATTCGTGTATCCTGCATTATACCGCCGAAAATACCAGTAATTACCAGCATAGAGAAAACCATGCCAGCACTAATCAGTCTACAAATTTCTTAGCAGAAAGGTTATTCAGTTTCATTTCTTTTCGCCTCCTGTCCATTGATAACCCATACCGTAAACCGTTTTGATATATGTGTCGCCATCCGCTTCAATCTTACTGCGAATGCGGCTGATAGAAGTAGTAAGGGTATGTTCATCTACATATTTTTCATCAACATCCCACAGTTTTCTAAAAATTGTTGGCGAGTAAGTACCTGCTTCGGATTTTTAAGAAATAGGTTCAACATTTTATATTCCATCGCAGAAAGTGCTAATGGTTTCCCGTTCAAACTTGCAAATTGTTCCGAAAATCCAGAAACAAGCTACCATCCTCGTAAATATCCTTAGCTGGTTTGTGATGCTCCAACATAGCGAACATGGCTTGATTTTCGCTGCAAAGCACTAATCGAAAAGGTTTCGTGATATAATCCACTGCACCAGCTTCATATCCCCGTATCTGATTGCTTTCCTGATCGTTGGCAGTTAGAAATATAACTACTGTATCAGGATGCTCTGGCTTGAT
>ENA-OPZN01000408-OPZN01000408.1-human-gut-metagenome-genome-assembly--contig:-NODE-408-length-13844-cov-2.158271_pt1 | contig 13844 bp, 10 predicted proteins | sample MGYA00242483_ERZ504503 | MGnify/ENA primary metagenome ERZ504503 (study PRJEB26092, sample SAMD00036285) | human gut metagenome | host: Homo sapiens | study: EMG produced TPA metagenomics assembly of... | reverse complement strand
TCCCAAGTTCCTTTTGCATTACCATATTGAGAAATAGTATAGTTAGAAGGTCCCTTCTTTGTAAAAGTAGCATCTGAATAACCATATAAATTTTCAGGAAACATGACGAGCTATTTGTGATGCATAAGCCTCAGGATGACGCTCTGCATCAGAACCACAAACCACCAAGTCATAAAATACGCCATTAGAATGTACCCCTGCATTTCCACGCCACTTTTCATAAGCATTATAAAGTGCGGCACGGGCAGTAGACGCTTCAGAAAATACAAAATCCACATCAGCCTCTGAAGGTGAAGAAGTATCCAAGAAGTCTTCACAAGATGTAGCAGCAAACAGCATTCCTACACCCATCATTGTATATAATATTTTTTTCATCGTTACGTGTTTTTTAATTATTAGACTTCAAATTAAAATTCAACATTCAAACCCACCGTAAATGTACGAGCACGCATGTATGCCCCCCAGTCAAGTCCAAGAGTAGGATAAGACTTGGCTTTATCCGGATCTGAGTTTACTTCAGGATCAAGACCTGAATAACCTGTAATGCAGAATAAATTACCTCCCGTGACATATATACGTACTTTCTGCATGTATGCTTTGTTGTCCATGCTTTTGGCAAAGTATAACCGACAGTCAATGTATTCAAACGCAAATATGAAGCATCCTCTACATAATCAGATAATATAGGGGCATCTTCATAATAAGGAAGAGCATATTTAGCATTAGCATTTAATTGTTTCAAAGCTGTCGGCTCTATTACCGGTACCAAATTTCCATTCTGTATATCATACAATTGAAAAGCACCTGCCAAATCTTTATACTTATTAAGTCCCAAACCAGTTTCTTTACCACCACTAAGCTGACTCATTGTAGCAACATTATATACTTTTCCTCCAATCTGATAAGTGAAATTAGCTCCAAAATCAATATTTTTATAATTACCATTAAAGAAAAACCACCTGTATGTTTTGCTTGGACTTCACCCAAATCAACAACATCATCCAAGTCAACAATACCACTTTTATCAACATCCTGTAATTTCAAAGCGCCAGGGAAGGCATCTGACCATCTGCCACTTGCAGTTCTGATGGTCTACGATAAGTACCAGTAGCTGCAGTTGAGATATCAGGTATACCTGCTTTAATTTATAAACGCCATCCACATAATCAAAATCATCTACCGTATAGAAACCGGCACTTTTGAAACCTCGAATAACACCTACAGGTTTGCCCTCTGACAGAACATAGTCATATGAAGGATGTTGTGCTGAAGACCCCCCATCCACTATTATAGTAAATATCTTTACCACCATCTAACTCATCAATATTATTCTTATTGAAGTTATAAGTCGCCGATACGTTCAAATTAAAATCCTTAGTACGAATCAAATGATAATTCAAAGCCAATTCAACACCTTTGTTAGAAGTCTGACCAATATTTCGATACTGATAGCTATAACCTGTAGAAGAATCAATTTCTTGACGCATCAACAAATCACTTGTTGTATTCCAATACAAATCCAAAGTACCAGACAAACGGCTTCCCCACAATCCAAAATCAAAAACCAATATTACGTGAAGTAGTAGTTTCCCATTTCAAGTCTGGATTAGCTTTCATTCCGTTCGGTTCATAAGTGGAGACCACATTACCATATAAGTAGTAGTTCCTGTTTTCCAAGTTTCACGCCATAAACTAGCATCAATATTATCAGCACCCGCAAGTCCATAAGAAAGACGCAATTTCAAATTATCAACAACTCTTGCCAATGGCTGAAAGAATGGTTCATCAGAAATACGCCATGCAAAAGCACCAGCAGGAAAATATCCCCAACGATGATTGGGACCAAACTTAGAAGAGCCATCAGCACGTAATGTAGCAGTCAATAAATAACGTCCCTTCAACGAATAGTTACCACGTCCAAAGAAAGAAACCGTAGTAGAAGGAGTATTAATTTTATTTGAATAAGAATTATCGGCATGACCAGCTTGATACATATTGAACATACCAAAGACACGATCCATGTCCCAGCTTTCAGCCATCGAATATCCGGCACCAATCATTTCACTTGAAGCACCCGTATTTTTAATGACTTCGTTACCCAACAAGAAAGAAAGATTATGATTATCTCCCAAACCTTGTACTTCATAATTCACTGTAGTAACAGAACGCCAATTTTCAGTATTGCCTTTTGTCAACTTAGCATATTTATATCCTCTAGTAAAATTATCAGCAGAAGAAGCAGAACCATCATCGTAATATTTACCCTCACTCCATCCGTGACCAATCGCAAATTCTGTACGAGCTTTCAAACCTTTAATAATCTCCCAGTTTCAAAGCAGCATTTGCACGGATATTTTGGCGATTTGTCAAATCAGTGATAGCATTAGTAAGACCAACAGGATTGGCACCCACCTCAATATTCTTAGATCCCATCTGGAACAAAGCATCGTCACCGTTTCCTAAAGGAGTATCAATCGGACGATACTGATAAGCAGAAGATAAAAGAGAACCACGTCCACTTCTAGCCTCATCTTTACCTTCAACATTAGTGCTGACGTAACGTGCATCCAATTCAAAACTCAGTCCTTTTGCCAACTCTTGTTTCAATTTCAAGTTAGTAGAGAAACGTTCATAGCCTGATTTTATTTTAATACCATCATCATTCAGATAGTTAACAGAAAATGATATTTTCGTTTTTTCACTGCCACCATTTATGGTCACATTGTGATTTTGAGCACTAGCTGTACGAAGCATATCATCAGTCCAATTATGGGAATCCATATTCGCATATTCACTATAATGATTACCATATTTTTCTCCTAAACCAAAATAACTAGCCATCTGATCTCCCATTCCCAATGCAGTTCCATATCCCCAAGTATGTTTTACATAATCCTGAGCAGACATAGGTTCTGGAGTCTTTGCAGCCCATTTACTTTGATAATATCCACTATATGATACAGAAACCCTATCTTTATCCGCACCTTTAGTCGTAACCAAAATCACACCATTTGCACCACGAGCACCATAAATAGCTGTTGAAGAAGCATCTTTCAAGACATCAATTGACACAATCTGATCTGCAGGAATATCAGAAATAGAACTAACCGGGAAACCATCCACTATAAAAAGAGGATCATTGCTTTGTGAAATAGAGCCTCCTCCACGTACACGAATAGAAACGGAAGCTCCAGGACGACCATCTTGAGAAACGACAGAAACACCTGCCAATTTACCTTGTAAAGCCTGAGAAACATCGGCAACCGGGTTGGCAACTAAAGCTTCATTACTTACCGAAGCTACTGAACCTGTCAAGTCACGTTTTCTTCACAGTACCGTAACCAATAACCACAACTTCGTCCAAAGTTTCGGTATCTTCTTTCAGTACGACATTAATTGTTTTTGATTACCCACTTTCACTTCTTGAGTAATATAACCTATATAAGTTACAGACAAAACATCATTGTCTTTAACCCCAGAAAGCGAAAAATTACCATCGAAGTCCGTAATGGTACCATTAGTCGTTCCTTTTACCAAGACGTTTACACCAATCATCGGTTCACCTGCTGCATCTTTAACAGTACCGTTCACCTGACGACCTTGAGCAAAAGCAACCAAACAAAGCATACTCAAAAAGAGAGTTGAGACAGCTTTCTAGCTAGTTCTTTTAGATTCATAAGATGTGTTTTTATAGTTATTAAAATGTTTTTTAAGGTTTTGACCTTAGTTTCACTGTTGCAAAATTATGGATATAACATTACCTTGATGTGTAGTTTTTATCTTTTTATGTGGATTTATTAGGTATTTTTTACGGGATCCAATTATTCAGTACAACAAAAAAAGGAGACCTCCACCAACGTAGAAGTCTCCTTTTCAAGCAATTACAAAATCAATCTAGTCTATTGGGTTCCAATCACTTTGAGTACGAAAAATAGCATCGACCGTCACCGCCTCAGCTTCTTTCTTTGTTAATTGTTTGCTCCACGCCACCCTTTCCGAAGCATTTGCGCCCTCACCGGTATTTTTATATTCCATATAACGGGCGGTTTCTTCATTAGACTGCTTACCCCAATTGTGCCATCCGGCAAGAACAATATGTTTCCCCAATTCACATTCTATAAATAAAGTATAAGCATATGGACGCCAAGGACGACCTAAATACACTTTATCCACTCCCGGTTCTGCCGTCAGCTTACAGTGCTTAAAGACATATCCATATTTAGCCTCTTTCGGAGTGGAAGCAGCCGTTACATACGAATTGCGTTTACTGTGAATAATACAATCTTCAAATAAAGCGGTGGAAGGACCGAAAATAAAGTCGGTAGTACCATCAATATAACAATCCTTGAAATAAAGACGGGTAAATTTAGCACCGGTATAAATAGTGTCCTGATTGCCCAAGATACGACAATTGATAAATTTCAAACGGTCACCTTCCGTATGTAAAGCTACCGCCTGTCCCAACTGAGCCGCATTGTTCTCAATAGTCAAATTTTTAAAAGTGATATCACTGCCCTCTACCTTCACCGTATAAGTGCGGAAAGTACCCATTTTATTTATATTCGCCATGATCATCATAAGTAATAATCGTCTTATCACGATCTTCACCTATAATATCTATATTTTCCACCCATGAAGGAACAATCACTTTCTCCTTGTATACTCCGTTCTTCACATAGATCGTAACAGTATAATCCATGAAAGCCCGCGCACTCTCTATAGCCTCCTGCAAAGTACGAAAATTCCCCGTTCCATCACGTGAGACTACAATTGTATCCTGACGTTCCTGAGCCCATGCTGCGCTTACAACAGACAATAGCAACAATAATCCTAAAACTTTCCTCATCGTATCACCTCCTATTATTCACATGCAGTTCCACAACTGTTTTTCTGAAACAAACGTTCCCATTCCAGACTGGCCATAATAAACGGACCTACTGCCTTCGCATCATTAGAACGTATTTTTTCAGTTATATAATAATTATAATCTCCGGTACGATACACCGGCTTGCCTCCCAAACCTGCAACAGCACAACCTTTAGTAATAGAAACCACACCTTTATCATCCACTTCTATAAATTGGGTCAAAAGCCCTTCATATCCCTTTTTAGCCACTTCCATGTACGAAGGACAAATATATCCCTTACGTAACGCTTTCAACAGAGTATATACAAACATGGTAGAACAAGAGGATTCCAGATAATTCCCCTCATCCCGCTTCTGTCAATCACCTGATACCATACCCCTGTTGCTGGATCTTGAGTACGTTTAATCTGGGCAGCCAGTTTATTCAATATTTCGATAACAGATTCACGTCCGGCTTCGTGTTCCGGTATAAATCGAGTACATCCACACAAGCCATTGCATACCATCCCATGGCGCGTCCCCAACAGTGTTGTGACCACCCGGTAGTTTTATCCGCCCACTTTTCACGCTTGCTCACATCACATGCATGACGGTATAGATCTGTCTTCGGATCATAATTATGGCGGGCCACTGTGACAAACTGATTGATAATATCAGCATAATCATTCACGCGGTTGTTACGGTAAGCATACTCCGCATAAAATGGTTGCCCCATATAAAGCCCATCCAGCCACATCTGATTCTCATAAATCTTCTTGTGCCAGAAACCGCCATCGGCATTACGAGGATGCGTATCCAACTGACTGCGCAACAAATCCAATGCTTTCTTGTATTTCTCGTCCTTAGTCTGCTCATAAATACGGAAAAGCATCTTGCCGGAATTCAGACGGTCAATATTATATTCCTCCAGTTTATAAGTTTCGATAGAGCCATCCTGATGAATCATTGTATCAGCATAAGCCACAGCATAATCAAAAAACTTTTTATCACCGTATGCATCATATACATCCAGCATAGCTTGAAGTTCCAGGCCATGACAGTAATCCCACTTCAAACGGGTCTGAAAATCCAATTGCCAAGATTCGGGACAACGCACCATTTCTGATTCCGCCATACGTACAGACCAAGGCTTATTACCACAAACCTGCTGAGCCATGCCAATCAAAGGAACAGCCGCAAGCAAACCGGACACAATAATTTTACAAATAGAATTCTTTTTCATGAAGACACTTATTTTTAGTATTAGACCTATTTATTTTATGAAACAAAAGTAGTATTTTCCTCGAAAAGCAGTGTGCACTTTTCAACCTACTAAGTGTATTATTGGTATTCGTGTGCGAAAACGGTTATTTTGTGCACGATAACGATAAAAATCGTTCAAAAATTGTCTTTTTACTAATTATTATGTCTTTCAGGTTTGATAAGTTGAGAAAAGGTTTTATTTTTGGGGCAGTTTTTAATTTATACTATTGTAGAAAACACAGTCATTTACTATTAATTCACAAGAGAATGGAACAAGTTTTTAGTTATATCATCGGTTTAGGAGCAGCGGTGATGATGCCTATAATTTTTACAATCTTAGGCGTTTTGTATCGGAATCAAATTCAGCAAAGCATTAAAAAGCGGTTTGTTGGTAGGTGTTGGTTTCGTTGGTCTATCAGTGGTTACCGCACTTCTGACCAGCAGTCTGGGTCCGGCCTTAAGCAAAGTGGTCGAAATATATGGCCTGCAACTGAAAGTATTCGATATGGGATGGCCTGCTGCTGCAGCCGTAGCTTATAACACTTCCGTAGGGGCATTCATCATTCCGGTATGTCTGGCCGTTAACATCTTAATGTTATTGACTAAAACCACCCGTACGGTTAATATTGATTTATGGAACTATTGGCATTTCGCTTTTATCGGAGCCGTAGTTTATTTTGCAACAGATAGTATTTTGTGGGGATTCTTCGCTGCTGTTATCTGTTATATCATCACATTAATCTTAGCAGATTACACAGCAGACAAATTTCAAGGTTTCTATGATAAAATGGAAGGTATTTCTATTCCGCAGCCCTTCTGTGCAGGTTTCGTACCATTCGCTCTCATTATAAATAAGGTATTGGACAAAATTCCCGGATTTGAAAAGCTGAACATTGATGCGGAAGGTATGAAAAAGAAATTCGGTTTATTAGGCGAACCTCTCTTCTTGGGTATCCTGGTAGGATGTGGCATCGGTGCATTATCTTGCAAGAACGGACAAGAAATAGTAGACAAGATTCCTTATATTCTAGGTTTAGGTATCAAGATGGGAGCGGTAATGGAGTTGATTCCCCGTATTACCAGCCTGTTCATCGAAGGGTTGAAACCCATTTCGGACGCTACCCGCGAACTGATCGCCAAGAAGTTTAAGGGTGCTGTAGGCTTAAATATCGGTATGAGTCCTGCCTTGGTGATCGGACATCCGGCCACGTTGGTTGTATCATTACTATTAATCCCTGTTACTATCTTATTGGCAGTGGTGCTTCCGGGCAATGAATTCTTGCCATTGGCTTCATTAGCTGGCATGTTCTATGTATTCCCATTGATATTACCTATCACAAAAGGAAATGTAGTAAAGACTTTCATCATTGGTTTTGTTGTGCTGGCCATCGGTCTGTATTTTGTAACAGATCTGGCTCCTTATTTCACCAAAGCAGCACATGATGTATACGCCAAGACACAAGATGCTGCCGTAAACATCCCGTCTGGTTTTGAAGGTGGTGCGTTGGATTTTGCTTCAAGTCCTTTCTCATGGGCTATTTTCCATTTGACTTATTCATTCAAATGGATTGGTTCCGGAATTTTAGTACTGATAACACTATTCTTAATGGTGCTGAACCGTCGTTCTATCATTAAATACCAGAAAACAATGAAAAATTAAAATTTAAAGATAATGATTATGAAAAAATTAGCGATTGCAATGATGCTGAGTGTTTCTGCCTTGGCAGCTTCAGCTCAAGTAAATTACAAAGTACAGACCGCTTGCCATCCGCAAGATGTGAAACACTATGATACAGAACGTCTGCGTAGTTCATTTATGATGGAAAAGGTGATGGCGCCGGATGAGATCAATGTTACATACACCCTTTACGACCGTCTTATTTACGGAGGAGCTATGCCGGTAAACAAAATTTTGAAGCTGGAAACTTTCCGTGAACTGGGTCCGGAAATCACTTACTTCCTTGAACGGCGTGAACTAGGAGTCATCAATGTAGGCGGTGATGGCGTAGTTACTGTAGACGGTAAAGAATATCCTATGAAATACAAGGAAGCCCTCTATGTAGGTTGCGGGAATAAAGAAGTTACTTTTAAAAGTAATGACGCTGCCAAACCGGCTAAATTCTATATCAATTCGGCACCGGCTTACAAGCCATACGTTACTCAATTGATCACTACCGACGCCAAGCTTCAAAAAGCAAATCCTAAACAGTATGCTTTAGCTATCTCAGATCATTATGGAAAAATGGAAGATAGCAACGACCGTATTGTAAACCAGTTAATTGTAAAAGATGTATTGGAAAGAGTGAAAAACGGTGGTACAAACCAATTACAGATGGGACTTACTGAACTGGCTCCGGGTTCTGTATGGAACACCATGCCGGCCCATACACATACCCGTCGTATGGAAGCCTACTTCTATTTCAACCTGCCTGAAGGAAATGCCATTTGCCACCTGATGGGCGAACCGCAAGAAGAGCGTCTGGTATGGTTACACAATGAACAAGCTATCACTTCTCCCGAATGGTCTATCCATGCCGCTGCAGGTACCAGCAACTATACCTTTATTTGGGGTATGGGAGGTGAAAACCTGAAATACAGTGACAAGGATGAAATAAAATACACAGATATGAGATAAGTAGAATGGTACACACCATTACTCATTAACTCTTGTCATTCTGAATGTTGCAAGAAATCAACTCGTTTTCAGTTTTTTTGCGACATTACAGAATGATTTTTTTAGAAATCTTACCATTGTACCGATTTATACAGGCTTTCCACCAATTTTTGCATAGAGAATAGGTACAGAATGGTTATTTTTGCGTCTAATAAGAAAAACATAATTAAATCTATTATCATGAGTACATTTCAAAAAGTAGGTGAGAAGATGACAAACTTCAGATGGATAATCTGTGGTCTGCTATTCTTTGCCACTACAGTCAATTACCTCGACCGTCAGGTGCTTTCACTAACCTGGAAAGACTTCATTGCTCCGGAATTTCACTGGACGGATTCGAATTACGGAGATATCACAGCTATTTTCTCTATAGTGTATGCCATTGCCAACCTGTTCGCCGGTCGTTTCATTGACTGGATGGGAACTAAAAAAGGTTATCTCTGGGCTATCTTTGTCTGGTCCTTAGGAGCTTGTCTTCATGCATTGTGCGGTTGGGCAACCGAAGAAACATTAGGTATTCATAACGCAGAAGAGATGCTTTCTGCAACAGGAGCCGTCGCTTCAACTATCGCTATTACCAGCGTTTATTACTTTATCGCTGCCCGAATCGTATTAGGTGTAGGTGAGGCAGGAAACTTCCCAGCAGCTATTAAGGTAACAGCCGAATATTTTCCGAAAAAGGACCGTGCATATTCCACTTCCATCTTTAATGCAGGTTCTACAGTAGGTGCTTTAGCCGCTCCGATCACTATTCCTCCTTTGGCACGTTATTTCCAAAGTATTGGTGTGGGCAACGGATGGGAAATGGCTTTCATCGTTATCGGTGGTTTAGGATTCATTTGGATGGGACTTTGGATGTTCCTCTATAAGAAACCCAATGTCAACCCTCGCGTGAATGCTGCCGAACTGGAATATATCGAACAAGACAACAACAATCCTGAAGAATCAGCAGAACAACAAGCTGCTGCCAACGACTTCGACAACAAGAAGATTTCATTCTTGCAATGTTTCAAATTTCCCCAAACATGGGCTGTATTTGTCGGTAAGTTCATGACTGATGGCGTATGGTGGTTCTTCCTGTTCTGGACTCCGGCATATATTTCGGATGTATACGGTTTCGCTTCAGATACGGGTACCGCACAAATGTTGATTTTCGTATTATATGCTATTACCATGTTATCTATTTATGGTGGTAAGTTACCTACTATTATCATTAATAAAACAGGTAAGAATCCATATGCAGCCCGTATGCAGGCTATGCTTATCTTTGCCTTGTTCCCACTGCTGGCATTGTTTGCCCAACCTTTAGGCAATTATTCATATTGGTATCCTATCATTATTATCGGTATTGCAGGTGCTGCACACCAATCATGGTCTGCCAATATTTATTCTGTAGTAGGTGATATGTTCCCCAAAAGCACCATCGCTACTATCTAGGTATTGGTGGTATGGCAGGTGGTATAGGTTCATTCTGTATTAATATGGGATCTGGCAGACTGTTTGACTATGCAGCAGAAACGAATATGACTTTTATGGGATTCGAAGGAAAACCTGCCGGCTACTTCATCATATTCTGTGTATGTGCCGTAGCTTATTTGGTTGGTTGGATTATCATGAAAGCATTGGTCCCCAAATACAAACCGGTTGATGCCTAATTAAAGAATTCACCACAGACTACACACCTAAGTAGCCTGTGGTATTTTTTTCCTAATAAATAGTTTCAGAAGATATTGATAGATAGAATTATGACTTAATATTTCAGGGACTCCTGTGATAAAAAGCTGCTTGCGTGCACGCGTTAAAGCGACATTCAGCTTACGGTCAATCTGTACACCGTCCTCTTCTGTCAGGTTGGGCAGAAACCTTAATTGATAGAGGTGATTCACACAAAAGAATAAATAATGACATCACGTTCGCTGCCCTGATACCGTTCCACAGTGTCAATGGAAATCCTACTCAAAGCAGGAATAGCCAATGCCTGAAGCTCTTTACGTATCAAAGCAATCTGACTTCGATAAGGAGTAATGACCCCTAACGTTCGATTCGGATCAAATTCCTCTTCATGAGCCAGATACACCTCTTTGGCTAAACCGGCGACAATCTGTGCCTCATATCTGTTTGTTTTTCCGGAAACGCTCTCCAAATCTTGCTTCGAAGGGATAAAACGTACCGGAGCCTCCATGTGCTCCAACTGATGAGGTAATCCCAAAGCCTCCAATTTTCCGGCATAAAATGCTTTATTGGGAAAAAAAGCCACTCCCGGATGCATACGCCCCTGACGGCAAAGCATATCTATCGCTTTAGGAGATTCTTCTTTTAAATGAAAACGATAAAGCCGCTCAAACAGAGAATCTTTTAAATTAAAAAGTCCGGCTTCCCTAAGTCCCTCATCATGCACTTCAGAATGTCCGCTATTCTGCAAAATAACGGCAGGCAACTGTTTATGATCACCTATCAGGATAAATTTACCCACTGCATTTCTTTCATCGGCAAACTTGGCACACAGAATACCCAACAATTGGGGTTCTAATATTTGGGTGGCTTCATCCACTATGGCTACATCAAAACGTTTTAATTTAAAAAGTTCAGCTTTAGCCGCAATAGAGGCCACGGTTCCAACATATACTCTGCAATCTGCCATACGGATATTCACCTCTCTCCTACTGTTACATTCCGCCAATATATTCTCCAACAGATGTCCTCTAAAACGTACATCACAGGAAAGCTCACTTCCACCCGTATATAATCTATACAGGGGGTGATAGAGGACAGTGACTGACAAATTTCATCAACAGCCCGGTTGGTATAAGCCAGTAACAATATCTGCATAGATGATGCTGCATAGAAATGTTCCACCATTCTACGCAACGCCCTCGAAGTCTTTCCTGTTCCGGGAGGTCCCACCAGAAGAAAATAATCACGGGCCGACTCAGCTTTCAACGCCACCCTCTCAAAATCATCACCGGTCAGCGCTATAGCTTCATCAAAAGACGAATCAAAGCGGGGAGGCCGTTGTCCCAGCAATAATTCCCGTCTTTCCGTATTCGCATCCAGAAAAGCGGAGAGTCCCAAATACATACTGCGAAATGTAGTATCCATCGTATCATGTTCTACAGCATAACGACTGTCCGGAGAAAAAACGGAAGCATTACGTTGGGTAGCACGTAAACGAATACGCAATTCTGTATCTGTAATCTGCTCAATATTACCCTTAAAAACCATTTTATTGGTCGCATTATCCAAGTCATTATTACGCTCATACAACACAACCACATCTCCTGTACGGAAATTGGGAAGAAACATTTCATCATATTGCGGAATAGACAAAAGTATATAAGCCTTATGAGCCTGTGATGCCCTATTTTCCATTATCTGCAAATCATATAATATCTCTCCCGCCTCACGTTTCTCATCCAGTGTACTCAGCCAAAGAGCTGAAGCCCCTGCACGTCCTTCATAATCCACATCTCCCGATTTGGAGGTATAAAGTTCTTTTGTAATGAAATTATAAAGCGTATAAAAATAGGCCTGCTCCAAAGGTTCCAACGCCGACAGCTTCTCCCGGAAACGCGAGATAGAGGGCTTCAAATACTGTTCCCAGAATCTGCCGCTCAGTTTTCTTTCATTCACCACCTCCGGATTGATTTGTGCCAACAAGTTGCGTGTAAAATCAGGATGATTATGGAATTGTACCCCATACTCGGCAGCAACAATACGGTTACGCAAATTGATAACCCGCCTTACCTGAGCCCACGATGCTCTGGCCGGATACAATAAAGGATAACGGGTATAAAGCAAATAGGGATGCATACGCCGCCGGTCCTGTCCCATGCTATATTCCAACACTGCCATATATAGCAGCATCTGAACCTTATTATTTTCCTTGGGTTCCACTTTTCCCTGCATGGAGAATTCATCCGCTTTGCCCGATTTCATTTCTATAAAGCTGCTCATATCCCGCTGCATATAGTCCAGACGTCCCTGAATGCCCAACGCCTCGCAAATATAGGACGGTTCCAGCACAGCCTCCTTTTTATCCAGATTATACCCCGGCTCCAAAAAAGTGTGTTGTACAACGTCCCGTATATGCTCAAAATGCATCCGGCAATCCTTGGCAAACTCTTTCTCTTTGGACGGGTCACGAAGTTCGGCACAAGCAGCCAGTTCAATGGGATACTGCCGGAATGCCTTCTTCATACAGTCTATATAGTCCGGCTCCTCCTCACCTGCATGTATCCATTCATCCAGGAACAGATTGGCTATATTTCCCAATAGCAAAGGGCGGGCATTATCAATCGGCACCAGCCGGCTCAAAAAATAGTTTGCCGGATGGCTGCCATAATCCTTGTAACATTCCGCCAATGAACTGATATCTATCAAATAATCCGGTTCCAATACGATAAAAGAAGGGGTATAAATTCCATCCCTATCTACAGAAACATCCAGCAGATTAAGCTGGGCATATCGCCAAAGTTCCTTTATGGTTTCTTCAAATTCATGATTGATACCGGGTTTATTATAAACAACTCGTATAGGTTCATCAGCTATTACATCTACAGGATGTACATACAAATAGGTATCATCGGCATAATCAAAGCATACACGGATGCGGCGGATGTATTCCATCTTTTCTTTTTTCCCTGAAGATGCTATTTCCTGCTTGGGAAGAACTGAGAACAACTTCAATGGAATATCCTGTGCAAACATCTTCCTATATGCGTATGCCACTGCACGCAAATCACGCAGGAACTCTTCTTTTACAGGAGACTTACGATGGTTCAAAATATCATTGGAAGTCAGACGAAAGGTATGTAACTGATTCTGTTCTTTCAGATCCAGCCCATATTGAGTGGCTACATAATTAATACGGGCGGCCAAATCAGTGGTCTGCAAACTATTCCCTTGTATCTTTTCACGCACCACACGCTCCAATGATTCACGCAATTGTCTGTAACGGCGTTCTAATGGCTGGTTCTCGTCTATATAAAGCCTGTATAATTCTTCGTAATACTCTGCTATTTCTTCATTCATGCCGTAAAGATACACAATTTATCATTTATAG
>ENA-OPZN01000406-OPZN01000406.1-human-gut-metagenome-genome-assembly--contig:-NODE-406-length-13983-cov-2.144775_pt1 | contig 13983 bp, 20 predicted proteins | sample MGYA00242483_ERZ504503 | MGnify/ENA primary metagenome ERZ504503 (study PRJEB26092, sample SAMD00036285) | human gut metagenome | host: Homo sapiens | study: EMG produced TPA metagenomics assembly of... | reverse complement strand
AATGAACCGCTGCGCAACTCCGGAGCTTTTTGACAAAGACCGTAGCTCTGATCAACAACTTCAAGAACTACTTTACCAGCCACAACCAGACTATTTATGAGAACCCATCCCCAGGTAACAAGAAGGGCGGTATCTCTACTCTGGAGGATAAATCTTTAGGATGCACCCAGAAGTCAGGAAGTTCTTTAGTAAAGGGTGTATTAGAGTATGCGGAGCCAGTTAAGGTTAAGGGATTAAACCTCTTAAGCGCACCTGGAAATGACCTGGTAGCAGCAACTGCGCTGGCAGTATCCGGCGCTCATATGGTATTGTTTACTACCGGCCGCGGCACTCCGTTTGCTTCCCCTGTTCCAACTGTAAAGATCTCCAGTAACTCCAAGCTTGCAGGACACAAGTCCAACTGGATCGATTTCAATGCGGGACAGATGGTAGAGGATAAGACCAAAGAAGAACTGGCACAGGATCTGTTAAACTATGTATTGGAAGTTGCTTCCGGACGAAGGTTAAATCAGAAGCAGCCGGTTTTCATGATATGGCAATCTTCAAACAGGGTGTAACTCTGTAAGTATTAGTGAACAAAACAGTTACGGTTCATGCGTTGCATGACCGGCAACGGAATTTGATCTGACTGTGCCAGGAAAACAAAAGCGCATCTTGTAATCTGTTTCAGGATGCGCTATACTAAAAGAAGAAAATCGTATATGCGTATAAGAAACATATATACGACCAAATACAAAAGACATATATGATCGACAGAACCTGATGCAGGAGGAACATAAATGAAATTAAACCGGACAACGCTGCGCACAGTGGATATACTGAAAATGGTTTCCAAAAAGCCGGATGGTATTACACTGGATGAGATCTGTGAGAAGTTAGAACTTCCAAAGACCAGCGCCTATGACATTATCACAACACTGGCACATACAGGTATGGTCCATGTGGTAAAGGGGCAGAAGCAGCGTTATACCATCGGACTTACTGCTTATCGTGTAGGAATTAATTATACAAATAACCTGGATTTTATCGGTACCATTGATCCTGTATTAAAAGCTTTTGCGAAAGAAGTGGGAAAGACCGTATTCTTTGGAGTGCGTTCAGATGACTCTATTGTTTACATCTGTAAATTTGAGCCGGAAAATCCCATTATCACAACAGCGACTGTAGGAACCAAGAACCCATTGTACTGTACTTCCCTTGGAAAGGCCATTATGGCAAATATGGAGCAGGAAGAGCGGGATGCCTTAGCAGACCGGATCAATTTCCGTCCCCATACCCAGCGTACCATTCAGGACAAGACTCATTTCATAGAAGAACTGGATCGGGTCCGGGAAAATGGATACGCCTTTGACGCAAGGGAGTTGGAGGAACATATGGAATGTGTAGGTTCCCCTGTTTCGGCCCGGATGGGAATGTGATCGGGGCCATCAGTGTGTCCAGTCTTTACAAGCCTACAGAGGATTATGACGCCTTAGGAAGGCTGGTTTGCGAGAAGGCAAAAGCGCTTTCAAGACTTTTGGGATTTTTGGGTAAATAAAACAGGATAAAAGATAATAATTTATCTGTTTTGCTGTTGACAAATCAGTTGGTAACTATTAAAATTTAAGTATAATCGTAAATATGGAATTAATTCGTATTTACGAACCTCATCGAAAGAAGGAGAAGAAAAATGAAAAAAGAACATGTTTTAGCAAGACTGAAAGAAGACTGCCTGGTTGCTGTAGTACGTGCAAAGAATTATGAGCAGGGTGAGAAGGTAGTAGATGCTATTATTGAAGGTGGCATCAACTTTATCGAGCTGACCATGACTATGGATGACGGTGATCCAGTAGGCTTCATCAAGAAGATGGCTGACAAGTATAAAGACAATGACAAGATCGTGATCGGTGCTGGTACCGTTCTGGATCCAGAGACTGCAAGAGCTTGCATCTTAGCAGGTGCTAACTACATCGTAAGCCCAGGCTTAAATGTAGAGACCATCAAGCTTTGCAACCGTTACAGAGTACCAATGCTGCCAGGCGTTATGACTCCAAGCGAAGCTATTACCGCTATGGAAGCTGGATGCGATGTAATCAAGATCTTCCCAGGAAATATCGTAGGACCTGCAGCTATCAGCTCCTTCAAGGGACCTCTGCCACAGGGTGAGTTCATGCCATCCGGCGGTGTTGACGTAGACAACGTTGATAAGTGGATCCATGCTGGTGCATACGCAGTTGGTACCGGAAGCAGCCTTACAAAGGGCGCTAAGACTGGTGATTTCGCAGCTGTAACTGCAAAGGCTCAGGAATTCGTTAAGGCTGTAGCAGCAGCAAGAGCATAATTGTTAATAAATTTCTTACAGTTCAGCCATGCGCTGAACTGTAAGATCAATTTTCACATATCTTAAGGAGAATATTAAAATGGCAAAGATTGTTACCATGGGCGAGATCATGTTAAGATTATCTACCCCAAATAATGAAAAATTTATCCAGGCAGATGAGTTTGATGTAAACTACGGCGGCGGCGAGGCTAACGTAGCTGTATCTTTAGCTAACTATGGTCATGACGTACAGTTCGTTACTGCAGTACCAGCTAACCCAATCGGTGAGTGCGCAGTAGCAGCTTTAAGAAAATACAATGTAGGTACAAAGTACATCGCAAGAAGCGGTGAGAGACTGGGAATTTACTACTTAGAGACCGGTTCTGCAATGAGAGCTTCCAACGTAGTTTATGACCGTGCACACAGCTCTATCTCTACTGCAACTGCAGATGAGTTCAACTTCGATGAGATCTTTGCTGATGCTGACTGGTTCCACTTCACCGGTATTACTCCAGCTGTCAGCGATGCAGCAATCGAACTGACTGAGGCAGCTTTAAAGGCAGCTAAGGCTCACGGCGTAACTGTTTCCGTAGACTTAAACTTCCGTAAGAAACTGTGGTCTTCCGAGAAGGCTCAGAAGGTTATGACCAACCTGATGCAGTATGTTGATGTTTGCATCGGTAACGAAGAGGATGCAGAGAAGGTTCTTGGCTTCAAGCCAGGCAACACTGATGTTACTTCCGGAGAACTGGAATTAGCTGGATACGTTGACATCTTCAATCAGATGGCTGACAAGTTCGGATTTAAGTACATCATCAGCTCCTTACGTGAAAGCCACAGCGCTTCCAACAATGACTGGTCTGCTTGCATCATGGACGGACAGACTCGTGAATTCTACCACTCCAGAAAGTACCACATCGCTCCAATCGTTGACCGTGTAGGCGGCGGCGACTCTTTCGCAGGTGGTCTGATCTGCGGTCTGGCTGATGGCAAGGATATGAAGGCAGCTCTGGAATTCGCAGTAGCAGCTTCCGCATTAAAGCACACCATCCCTGGAGACTTCAACCTGGTAACCCGTGCAGAAGTTGAAACCTTAGCAGGCGGCGACGGTTCAGGTCGTGTACAGAGATAATTACTCTTCTTAAGAGTTAAAAATTAAGACCGAAAGGCCTGTTTGGAAATAGCGTTCCTGGAATGTATTTTCAGACAGGCCTTTTCTTTAGAAATTTTCTTTAATAATACGTTTATGAAAATTTTTTAAACTTCAGGAGGATATGAAAATGGGAGAGATAAAAGGAAGAACATTTGACCTGCTGACATTAGGTCAGCTTCTTTTAAGACTGTCACCACCAGACAATGACCGTCTTTCCAGAGGTGATACATTTGTAAAACAGGTAGGCGGTGCAGAATTAAACGTAGCAGTTGGTGCGTCTCTGTTAGGCCTTCATACCGGTGTTATCTCCAAACTTCCGTCACATGATATCGGCAGCTTTATGAAAGGTAAGATCCGTTCCTTTGGTGTCAGTGATGACTTTTTATGTATGATCATTCTCCATCAGCCCGTGTAGGTATTTATTACTATGAAAACGGTGCATACCCAAGAAAACCAAAGGTTATTTATGACCGTATGAACAGTTCTTTCTTTACTCTGGATATTGATGAGATCCCGGAGGAAGTATACACAGCTTCCAAGTGTTTCCATACCACCGGTATTACTCTGGCTCTTAGTGAGAAGATCAGAGAGACTACCATTGAGATGATCAAAACGTTTCAAAGAAGCAGGAACCCTGGTTTCTTTTGATGTAAACTTCCGTGGAAACCTGTGGACGGGTGATGAAGCAAGAGAATGCATTGAGCGTATCCTTCCTTATGTAGATATCTTCTTCTGCTCTGAAGATACTGCAAGACTGACCTTCTTAAAGACTGGTACAGCAAAAGAAATGATGAAGAGCTTTACAGAAGAATATCCGATCTCTATCGTAGCTTCCACCCAGCGTATCGTACACAGCCCGAAACGCCATACCTTTGGTTCTGTGATCTATGATGCAGCAAGAGATACTTCTACGAAGAAGAGCCATATCGTGACATTGAAGTAGTAGACCGTATCGGTAGTGGTGATGCTTATATTTCCGGCGCTCTCTACGGCCTGTTAAGCAGCGGTGGTGACTGCCAGAAGGCAGTTGCTTTTGGAAACGCCACAGCAGCTGTAAAGAACACCATTCCTGGAGATCTTCCATCCTCTAACCTGGAAGAAATCGAGACCATTATCAAGGCCCATAATCAGACCGGACCACAGAGTGAGATGGCAAGATAATAAAAGCCTGTTAAAAGGTTTCAAAACTATATTGTATATAAAAAAAGGAGCTTTCCTGTAATTATATGGGAAGGCTCCTGTTTTGTTGTAGAGATTTAAAAAAGACTTAAAGAAGTAATTGTTTTGAGGGCAATGGAATTGAATGGAAACCGCGTAAAAAGCAAGGTTTTATGCGGTTTTCTTCAATATACAGCCTTTTGAACTCTTTAGAAAAAATAGATATTCTTTGGGTCTATTGGTCACAATAAAGTCACAAAACATTCTTTATCAATTTTTTCAATTTCCATTTTCAAATCCCTTAAATCACGATGACCATAAACACGGTTAGTAATATCATTTCCAAAGGAATGTCCAAGCATGCGCTTTCGGTCATTTTCATTTACATGATAGAGTTCACAAAATTTTGAGAATGTATGGCGGCAATCATGAGGAGTATGCTTTTCTATACCTAACTGTGCTAAAACATGATACATATTTTGCCTGAAAGCACATGTGGTTATTGGCAGAAGAGTGCCATATCTTTCGTATCGGCGTTTTGCAAGAGGATAGACAGAGGAATGAATGGGAACAATTCTGTCTTTGCCAGCTTTTGTTTTTATACCACCTTCGTAGTAGCCATTCTCCAGATCAACGTGTAATTTAGGGACTTCATTAATACGCCAGCCAGAATAGCAGAGTATTAAGAGCAATTCTACAGTTTCATTATCTGAATGGCACCATAAAGTTAATAAATCCCTGGTAGTAAATGGAACTCCATGTTCATCATCGCCTTCTTTATTAATCGTCAGTTTTTGACCGTAATTCTTATCAGAAATATCTGTATCTACGGCAAAAGTACACATTTGGCGAAAAAGGTTTCGTATTAATTCGATACTGCTATACTTAAGAGGGCAGTTGTCTAAAACATTCTGAAAATCAACTGACTTTAAAGAATTCCATGGGCGATCATGAAGAATAGAACAGTTTTTATAGGCTGCTCTCATAGAATCTCTACTACTTTTTGAAAGTTTATTGCCTTCACGAAATTTTCTCTCATAGAAAAGTTGATAAACATCTGAAAAAGTCATAGGTTTTTCTGGCGGAGTTACGCCTTTGATCAGGCTGTAGTCTGCCATGAGCTTCTGGGCCAGAGTGTCCAGATCTTTTTCGTCTGCAGATAACACTTCCAGATCCTTTTCCATACCAGGCTTATAAGTACCGGCCTTGTAGGCGGTCAGTATGATGAAGCCCTTCATCCAGTCATCAACGTAGCAGAGGGCTGCCGGCCGGTCTCCGTCAATATTTGCGGGCGGATGGACTGCGTATGGGTTCTTCCGGTTCTTTCCCAGGTAGCGGATGGAGCCGTAGCCGTTGGGAAGGCGGCTGTGCTTTTTTCTTCTTGGCATATATCATTTCTCCTTTGATTGGATTGCGACGTCGCAATGATAAATTCCTTTGTTTTGAGGTAAAAATGAGTACAAAAAAGACGCCCCTTGCGCAGACGTCCTGGAGATGATATAATTCAGGTGTCTAAGCTGATTTATATCTGGCCAGGAGACTGGCAGGAGAAAATCTATGTAAGAGGCCGTTCCTGTTGGCGCAGGGGCGGTCTCTTGCGTTTTATGACATTTTAACCTATGTTTAATGTAACTGTTTGAGTATTTGGATTATTCCAGCTAAAAAGTTCTTTAATTTCTAATGTTAAAGGTGTTTTATCTTTGATACGATAAGCTTTTTCCTACCTTTTATGGTAGTTCCCTGAGTAACTTTCTTTGAATAATTATCTAATGCCTCATCATGATCATCATATGAAAGCCATGTGGTATCACATTCAATACTATTTTGAAATGCTGTAATGTAATAATCAGCTAAGAGTGCGCTCTGGGATTCAGATTTTTTTATTTGTAAAAATCATAATACAGTATAACGCAACTATAGCCATCATAATCAGATGCAAGTTTCCAACCGGTATAAGTAATTTTGGCATCATCTGTATCAAAATTAAAAAGTGGGGTTATCAATGCACCACTGGCATCGACTTTCTGACCGTCAGGGGTAGTGGTGTTGGTTAAAATGTAACCGTTATTATCAAAATAGTAGGTCTTATTTGACTTGGGAGAATTTTGTCTTACAGGCTAAAATTTATCTTTAATTTCGGAGATTTTCCCGTAAAATCAAATATATCTTTAATGGTCAGAGTTACATCGTTGTGATTTTTGAGTTCAAACACCTCTGCAACCTCAATCGTTGTGCCGGTCATTACATTTTTATAGTGGTTGTCGACAGCTGCATTTCTGGAGTCATATGATAATATTCCGTGATTCATCTGGACACCATCTTGGTAAAGCGACAGATACGCAGAATTTCCCATTGCGCTCACTTCATCAGAACGCTTGTTTGTATAATTGTAATAAATAACCAAGCACTCATTGCCTTTATAATCTTTTGCAATCTCGTGCCGGGTGTATGTAATGTGGCAATTATCAATGTCGTAATCAAAAAGCGGTGCAGAAACCAGAGAACCATACTTCCAACCTGTTTTCCATTCAGGTGTTGTGGTGTCATGGAGCATATAGCCGTTTGCATCAAAATAATACTGTTTTCCGCCAATCTCTTGCCAGGTGTTGGTGGAATAACTGCCGTCATCGTTTTGATACCACCAGCCATTAGCGTCTTGTTTCCATTCTCCTGCAAAGGAGGTTATAGAAAGGACAGCAGATGCAACGCTGACAGCGAAAAATAACTTTACTTTCTTCATACTCTTTTCCTCTTTTCTTTTGATTTATTAAAATGCCATAGGCTATTTTAACCTTAATTCAATAAGTTCTTTTGGATATCCTGTACACTGGCAGAATTGGTCCTGAGTGTATCCGGTATAATCTTGTAGCATATCATCTGATATTAGTAGATAAGCCGCAAAGAGATTGGCCCGGCGCTCTAATTTGGAGACTAGGAGCAACGTTTCATTCCGGATAAAATAGCAGTTGGCTTTTCGGTCCAGAAGAGCATGGCCTAATTCATGGGCCATGACTAAGTTCAACTCAGTCCGATCCAAACGATTACTTAAAAAAATATATCTGTGGTTTTTTAAAAACATGTAGCATCCTTCATGTTCACAGTTTCCAATTTGGTAAAGAATGCCCAGCTGGTCTGCAATCTCAAAAGGAATCAGATGTACCGCACTTTTTGGTACAGTACGCAACGAGTCGTTTGACTCGCATTAAATCTTCCATATAATGCCCACCTACTTTTTGTATTTCTTGGGAGTATATTTTTCTTTGTTAATCAGTTTCAGTCTGCGAAGGGCAATTTCCAGCTCATCTTTAAAAAGAGCAGCGGCCTCTGGATCCAGAGGTTCACCGTCATAGCTGGCTGGTCCAGCTTCGCCAGATGTAAGTTTTCCATAATGTTGTTCAGATCTTTTGCAATGTCTCTTTCGTCCCGGGTGGTCAGTTCTGGGGCTTTTTCTTTTATGGTTTCATCTGTATTTGATAGTAGGTAGTCAAGAGAGACCTCAAGTAAGTCAGCAATTTGTTGCAGCTTTTCAACACTAGGTTTATTTTTATTAAATTTGTTAATAGAGCTTCTGGCGAAACCTAATTCCTTTTCAAGTTTATTAACGGAGTAACCTTTACTTTTTGCGATGTCTCGTATCTGTTCATATAATCCCATTAGTATACCTCAAAATTTTGCGCAATTAATCCTTGACATACGCAAAATCTTGTGTATAATAAAATCATAAGTTGCGCAAGATTTTGCGAAAGACTAATATTCTTAATAGTTGTTGGCACTTCTGATTGTAGAATATTTTACGCATAAAGTCAATATTATAATCTCAAAATTTTGCGCAATTTATCTTATAGCGAGGAGGTGAAGTAGATGTTATACGACAATGTCAAAAAGATTTGTGAAGAAAAAGGGAATAACGATTATGCAATTAGAGCAGGAATTGGAATTTCCACGAAGCTATATTTGCAAATGGAATAACAATGAGCCCGGTATCCGCAAAGTCCAGAAAGTAGCGGACTACCTGGGAGTACCCATTGAGAAGCTGTTGGAGTAGGAGGTGTTTACATGGAAAAAAGATATCTTTCACCAGAAGATGCAGCTCCGTTCCTGGGGCTGTCGGCAGCGCCGTAAGAAAGTACATGCGTAATGGAAGCATGGACCTGGGAATGGTTTAAGTCCTCAAAAGACAGGGACTAAGACTTGGCGATACAAGATCTATCCGGAGAAGTTAAAACAGATTACCGGATCCAGTGTACCGGGGTATGAATAAAGAATAGGAAGGAGGGATGAGCAATGGCAAAGATTAAGAACTATGACAGTCGGACCGGCATGGAGCTGTCCTATGTGGCAGTGCAGGCAACCAAACCTAAGAAAAAGCATGGAACTGGGTAGGTATCGCTGAGACAGTTGTTGCAGGTGGTATCTGGGCTGCGGTCCTGATGATGCTTGGGGCTGCGCTTGCGGTCCAGGTATTGTGATGGCTGTGTGGGAAGACCAGTGCGGTACCTGCATCAAGAAGAACTGGTGTATGGAAAGAAGCCGCCTGCAGGCATGCAGAGGTTACATAAAAAAAGGACCCAGGCAGCTGCAACTGCGATAGGTCCAAAAGAAAAAAAATTGTACACCCTCATTATACGGAGGGAGAAGGAGAAAAGCAAGATGGTAAAAACGAAGATTACACTGGATGACGGAAGAGTAAGAAAAATTGAAGACTGTGAACTGGTTGTGGCAATCGGTTTGGGTTCCAAGAAAGAAGAGCAGCAGATTCAGTTAGCTGTAATGGGTGGCAAAGGATTAAGAAGTTCTGCGATGATTCAAGGTTTAGCAGATGCTACGGTAGATGCGATTAATACTCTTGCAGAAGACGATTATCATGCAATTGCTATGTTGACAACTTTTAATGGAAAAGTTGGGGAAAGCTGCAAAGCAAAGATGTTAGAAAGGCTTACGAATGGTGACTAAAAAGCTGTTTAACAGCCGGGAAGAGTGGCTGCAGGGAAGAAAGAACCATATAGGCGGTTCGGATGCGGCTGCCTGTGTTGGAAGAAATCCATATAAGAACAACGTGCAGTATGGGAAGAAAAGGTTGGACTGGTGCTTCCGGAAGATATTTCTGATAAAGATTACGTCCAGTATGGAACTGAGGCGGAGAAGTATCTCAGAGCATTGTTTGTACTGGATCATCCGGAATACAAAGTTTCCTATGATGAAAATAACATGTTTATCAATTCAAAATATCCCTGGATGCACGCTTCTCTGGATGGAGAACTTCTGGACAGTACCGGACGACATGGGATCCTGGAGATCAAAACATCCAATATCCTGCGGTCTTCCCAGTGGGAGAAATGGAGAAAAGGGATCCCGGATAACTATTACTGCCAAGTCCTTCATTATCTGGCGGTAACAGAATATGACTTTGTAGTATTAAAAGCCCAGCTGAAGAGCTGGTATGGAGAAGAAATGCGCCTTGAAACGATAGAACGATTTATAGAGCGCGAAGAGGTGGAAGATGATATCTGTTTTCTGGTAGATGCAGAACGCAGGCTTTGGAACTGTGTAGTTACAGGGACAAGCCCAAACAGAGTCCTTCCACCATTACAGTAAAAAGGAGAACAGACATGTTGGAATTGAAAGTTTATAACCCGGAAGACAGCTTCTTAAAGCGGATCGAGTGGAATTATGAAGAGCTTAAAAGCTATATAGAGCCTATTTCTGCGGAATATGCAGCATCTGTTTATACAGATGACATGATCAAAAAGGCTAAAGAAGACAGAACAAAGTTAAATAAGTTTAAAGATGCGTTGGAAGCAGAGAAATCCAGAGTACGCAAAAAGGTTATGGAGCCTTATGAGACCTTCCGTTTAGAAGTTGATGATCTTACAGCAATTATCAAAAAAGCGATCGATAACATTGACGGCCAGGTCAAAGGCTATGAAGAGCGCTTATGTGAGGAAAAGACAGCCAAGGTCAGGGAATTCTATGAGGATAACATCCATGACATTGGCAAGTATCTTCCGTTTGAACGTGTGATGCAGCCAAGATATTCCCTTGTTTCTACTTCCATGAAATCCATTAAGGAAGAGATCCTGGCGCTGATCCAGAAGGTAGATGAGGGCCTGGCTATCTTAAATGAAGTGGACAGCCCTTATGCCGGTGATATGAAGAAAGTCTTTTTAGAGACTTATGATATTGGTGCTGCCATGGCGAAAAGGAACCAGCTGGAAGCAGAGGAACAGAACCGCAGGCTGTATCAGGAAGATCTGGCAAGAAGAAAGGCAGAGCAGGAGGCACAGCGGAAAGCTGCAGCTGAGAAGGTAATGGCAGCCGGAAGACAGGAGCCGGTACAGGCAGCTCCAGCAGAACCGGTTAAGACAGAAGAGCCAAAAATGGAGACTGTGGAAGAGCCGGTCAATGTGATCGATTTTAGGGTCTATGCCACCAGGGAGCAGCTGATGAAGTTAAAAGGATTTTTAAAAGAAAATAGCATCCGGTTTGAACCGGTTCCAAAACAGTAAGAGGAGGATATAGAAATGGCAGTAGCAAATAAGTTGGTTAATAAGCCGGTACAGAAGGTAGAGACTACAAAGTATATGGCAAACGGTATGCAGGTAACGCTTACTCCTGGAACAGTAAAGAATTATCTGATCAGTGGGGATAAGGACAGAGTATCTGATCAGGAAGTAGCAATGTTTATTAATCTGTGCCGCTTTACCGGTCTTAATCCATGGCTTCGTGAAGCATACTGCATCAAGTATGGAAATGAGCCTGCTACTCTGGTAGTTGGAAAGGACGCATATTTCAAGAGGGCAGAGGCACATGCAAGCTATGACGGCATGGAAGCAGGTATCATTGTCCAGAACGAAGAAACAGGTGAGATTAGTTACAGACAGGGAACGTTGAAGCTTTCCGGTGAAATATTAGTGGGAGGCTATGCAGAAGTATTTCGCAAAGACAGAAGTCACAGTTTCCGCATGGAGGTTTCTTTTGATGAGTATGCAGGTAAGAAGAAAGACGGAAGCCTTAATTCGCAGTGGTCCAAGAAGCCTGCAACCATGATCCGGAAAGTTGCAGCAGTGCAGGCATTAAGGGAAGCTTTTCCGCAGTCATTTGCAGGCATGTATGTAGCGGAAGAAATGGGAGCTGCAGAGCCGGAGTATGCAGCAGGAGATGTGATTGATCCGCAGACACAGCCGGTTATTGAAGAAAAAGCAGATGTGCAGCAGCCTGTTCCTTCAATGCCACAGCCACAGATGGATGCAGCTGATGACTTTTTCAATTAGAAAGCATGATAGAAAGGAGGTGATCAAGGCATGGCGATAACATTTGATAGCATTGGCAATGGCGGGCTGCAGGAGAAGTTCAACATGGCCCTGAGACAGATCGGAAGGAACATCCTGGATCCGAACATGGATCCGGAAGCTGCCAGGGAAATGACGATCAATATCAAGTTCAAACCGGCCGGGCGTGGGAACCTGAAGGTAGAGTATAACGTGAAGCCGAAACTGGCCGGATTTAAGAAAGCGGAGACCATGTTCCTGGTGGGACAGGACTCCAGTACGGGCCGTATTGATATGTCAGAGCCGGGAAGCAGGCTTCCACAGGTCAATCCGGTACAGGAGATCCCTGCAGCTGCTTATGAAGAGGTCAGCCCCGGCAGAAGGGTGGATCCGGAGACCGGTGAGATCTTTGAGGACAGAAGGAACGGGCCGATCGACTTAAGAAGACAGCAGGCATGATAAAAAAGATAAATGAGTAAAGGAGAGATGATCGATGTTAGAAGGTTTAAAAGATGCCCTGGAGCATGTGGAAGATCTTGCCAGGGAAAATGAGAAAACAGAAGTAGTGGAGATCTGCGGCCATACATATGCCAACAAGACACTGAGAAGATATGATACGGCTAATTATGCCGATCCTGTAAAGGCCACGACCCTTTCAGCACTGGCAGATTACATCGTAAACTGCAGGGAAGAGTTTACGGAAGGCAGAAGGATGATCATCCATGTAGTAAGTCCTACAAAAGTCAGGCTGATGTCTGCCCTGGATGGGGAACGTAAGAGAGAGGTCCTGTTTGAGACGGAGGCCCAGGTTTCCGGCTTCCACTTTGATCAGTGGTACGATCAGGAAAGCTTTATGATCAGCCTGCAGGCAAACTTCTCAGATACACCGGATCTGGATGCAGTGCTTCTGCTTGCAGGAAATATTGAGAGAAAGAATGAACAGACCTATTCCGATGATGGATGCACCCAGGTGGCAACCATGACTGTGGGTGTGGCGGCCAAGGCAGACGCGATCGTTCCAAACCCAGTCCAGTTAAGACCTTACCGTACCTTCCAGGAAGTTGAACAGCCGATCAGTCAGTTTGTGTTCCGTATCGGAGACAGAGGAACGCCGGAATTTAAACTGGTGGAAGCAGAGGGCGGCATCTGGAAGACAGAAGCAGTAAGAAAGATCAAAGATTATCTGGAGTTAGTCCTGTCAGAACAGGATATGGAACTCAGAAACCGCATTACTATCATCGGATAATCCGTTGTGTTTGAAAAAGCTTGTTTTATTACCTTGAAGGTCAGTTTTATATGTCACGATATTAAATGACCAGAGGTGTTGTACCTGAAAGGGGCGGACCATGAACCCAATTCGCTGACCGCCGCCCCTTTTTAAAGAAAGATGAGGATCGTTATGGGAAAATCACAGCGGGAAAAAGGAAAAACGCGGGGAACGGGAACTGGCCGGAAAGTTAAAAGACCATGGCTATGACTGCCGTAGAGGGCAGCAGTTCTGTGGGATCAGCGGTGATGCAGATGTGATCGGTCTCCCAGGCATCCATATAGAATGCAAGAGAGCGGAACGGTTAAACCTCTGGGAGGCCATGGAACAGTCCAAAAGGGACGCCAGGACCGGGGAAAAGCCGTGTGTATTCCACCGCAGGGACCGGTCAGAATGGCTGGTCACCATGAGATTAGAAGACTGGATCCAGCTCTACAGGGAATGGGAAGCTGGACAGCAGATAAGGGAAGGAAAGGAACATGCCAAGACAGCAGAAGCCAGGTCTTAGTTACTTTCCTCTTGATGTCGATTTTTTCACGGATAATAAAATCCGGATCTGCGTGCCAGGTTTGGCAATAACGGGATCGCGGTATATATCTATTTACTCTGCGAGATCTACAAAAAGGCTACTACATGGAATGGAACGATGATTTTAAGTTCATCCTGGCAGCAGACCTGAATCTCTCAGATGGGTTCATAGAGCAGGTGCTGACATTCTTGCTTGAACGGTCACTACTGGACAGCACACTTTTCAAGTCGGACACTATCCTCACCTCACCCGGAATACAGAAACGGTATCAGCTGCAGTCAAGGAACGCGCCAAAAGACACCGTGGTAT
>ENA-OPZN01000405-OPZN01000405.1-human-gut-metagenome-genome-assembly--contig:-NODE-405-length-14001-cov-2.230215_pt1 | contig 14001 bp, 23 predicted proteins | sample MGYA00242483_ERZ504503 | MGnify/ENA primary metagenome ERZ504503 (study PRJEB26092, sample SAMD00036285) | human gut metagenome | host: Homo sapiens | study: EMG produced TPA metagenomics assembly of... | reverse complement strand
CATTGTTGTTTAACTCAATCTCATCACTGATGCTTTGGTCTATAGACCTCAATAAATCCCTGGTACTAACATCCCGCAAGAAGCGGACATTACCACCATTAGCCCTAGCTATCCTCCTTAAAGCGGAGTAAAGTATATCACCCAACGAATATTCAGGCAACTCACGGCATCCGACTTCCATGACAATAAGGGCATGGATACGGTCATCTATCTTGCTTCTTACGAGATTTCTCACGGCATTATTTATAAGCTTCCCCTATAATACGTAGCGGAAAATGTTTGAAATTACGTTCAGGATCGTCCTTAGTATAACCCATAAGAGATAGATGTTTCTCAAAATGACCTTCCGTATATTTTGAGGTATCTAACGTCATCCTAAATATAATTCTATTTTCATTGTCAGGATGTTTGTTATATGATACATCTCCCATACATCCACATCCGAGATGATGCTCCTTGACATGGAAACCATCATTATGGATGATAAATAACACGATTTCTATCTTATCACCTATTTTCTGATCAAAAATATTTAGATAAAACTCGCTCTCGTCATCCGTCAGTCCTATATCAAAGGAATCGTTAGGACACTCGATATTAAAATCGTTATGATCGGCTGTTATCACCTCCATAGCATTCCATTTGGCTTTCTCTCCTTCCACGAACTTCAACGGGCATACCTCGGTCTTCATCCAAGCCTTCTCCTTGATAAAACAACCACACAACGAACATGCCTGTCTTCCCATCAATCTTTGCAGCAATACCTTAGCTGGTAACTTAAAGAAAGCTATATTAGAAGAGTTCTTAGGACATTTCTTGCATAAATCAAGACGATTCTTGTACCACTCCGGATAATCCTTCTCATCCTTAGGAATCCTGCCCAATAAACTATCTTCCAAGCTTGGGCTATTACTTGGGCTTTACCAATTGTTTGCATATTATTTTTTTAAATTGTTGTTGTTGAAAATCCTGTAACTGTTCCCATGTCATGCCATACCGACATTGGTACATAGCCTCATGGTTGTCACGTATAAGGGGATCTCCGTTCTTCAATCCCTCCATATCTTCTATCACCTTTATCTTCTTATCCAGGCAATCAAGCTCAATAGGCATCCTTTCGTCTGGATAACGATTACCCTCCTTGACATATATGCGACGTATCTTATCACGTCTTACACGCATCTCACGGAGATTGCAGATAACGTATCCGATAAACGGGATCCTGATAGATATATTATCGGTATATCTGGCGAGATGATGGATATAAGATACGGATGCTTTCATGCACCACTCGACCTGTTGCTTGGTAAACTTCCCTCCAGATCTTCTCACCACCTCATCGACAATATCCCTGTCGAACGAAATAAGACTCCTATCCATCGATATTCAATTTGTTTCTCTTGAATACGAATCCCATTACACGGGTGTCATCACCCTCTCCGTCAAGAACAAAATAATTACGTAGCTTCTCATCTCAATAGACAGCTCACGGGTACGGAAATTTCCGTTCTTCTTGTCTACTAAAAAACCGCCACGCTTTAGCTCATTGTTAAGGACAGCGATATAAGATTCCTTCTGTCCATAACAATCCATGTACTTAGCCCTGGTATCATCCGAGTATCCGTAGTTGATGTAGAAAGAAAGTAAGTTTATCGTCCTTTCAGTAATCAAGCTCCTACCCTTGGAATCCAGATAGCCATTGTATATCCTTAAGAACTGCTGGATCATATCCAGCCTAGTGTCATAAGGCAACGCAAATACGAAAGCTTTCCTCTGTTCGGCCATATAAAATTAGTTTTCGACAAAACTACTTAAAAAAAATATCGTTGTCAAGAAATTAATTGCCATAATCAACATAATATATGCTGATTAGCATGTATTTATGAACATCCAAAGGAAAAAGGTGGTGGAAATGGCGGAGGAAGGCCGAATGAGTCCACCGTAAGCCACGGCAACGAGGCCAGTTGAGCACCGGCCATACATGCCTCCGAGCGGCGGTGGACAGCTCTATCCTGCCTCACGGGACATGACCACACCTTTTCCCTTTGGATGCCTTCCTGCCGTGCTATGGGATATAAATCCAAAGGAAATGGGAAGTCTTGGGGCGATGGAGCCTGCCGTAGAGGATACGGGCGGCCGGAGCGTGAGCGACCGCACAAGACCTCACCTTTTCTCCTTTGGCTTCTGCTCCGCCCGATCCCCTTCCGGGTCCGGACTCCGGTAACATCATATGGCATTGTTATTATAAGCCTGCGGTGTCCTGCCTGACGGCACTACACCTTGGCAGTAAAAATATTAATTAGCTATATAGACATTTGACTTCATGATATACCCTACACAAACATGGAGGATTAGGAAGTAGGATATATTAATATAGTTAATTATAATTAATAAATATACCTATTAATGCGCGCGATAACAAGTATGATGTCAAAAATGATCATGCAGAAACACAGATATTTACCCCCCCCATTTTATTACGACAATTTCGTATAAACAACAAATGGGCGACCTTCACAGGCTACCCATCCATCCGAATAACTTGTTTCGTATTTACGAAACTCGTATATTCGCAGCAAATAAAAATATCCTATGGGAACAAAGATAAGATTTTTACATATAATGAAATCAAATTTCGATAAGATTCTTACCGAAAGATATATTCCACGTAATATTCAGACCAAGAAAGATGAGCTAGGATGTGTAAAACTTCCAGCCGGATCACTTATATGTCCAGTTGATTTTAAGCCTGTTACCAATAAGGAAGGCAAGAAAGTGACAGCCATAAAATATTCATTGAAACATGAGGAGTATCATGGATCGGGAATCCAGATCAGCGATGAATGTAAGATGGCAATGATATATCTTATTATCATAAACGTATCCAAACATGTGTTTCTAAGAAAAAAGGATGCAAGATGGAAACAGAGATCAGATAGAGATTAACACCAATGATTTTATTGATATCCTATCGGATGGATGCGCTTATTTCTGCTACCGACATGTATTAAGGGATTCTCATGAGGATATGAACTACCAGCTTATAGCTTAAAGGCTTGGGCTGAAGGAGAGATTATGATAGCTTTATCGGATATCATAAAAATACAGCATAAGGCTAGTAAGACCCCAAGGATAAAGGATATGTTTGTAAAGAAAGGAGAATCTGTATATACCTGCCTTGATAAAAATCTTGATTCGAATACCAGAAGAAGGATGGCTAACAAAAGTCGTAAATTAAATAGAGTCAAGATGTTATCAAAAAATAATATTCTCAGCTAGAAACAGAAATATAAATAAGATATATAAGGTAACTAAAAAAAAGAACTATCAAATTCAATGTGTCATATCTTATGGATAGATTGAATATAAAGTTATCAAAAGAAGGTATGATGCTAATATCCCAAAGAACGGTATATCGGATGATAAAAGAAGTTCTTAGTATGTGCTGTAAGACTATATCCGATTTATATGATGAGGTAAAGAAAAACAATGGAATAGTCAATACCAAAGACAGGAAAAACGTAACTATCGGACACCTAAGACTATCATACAGAGGAACGATAATGCATATAATTATCGCCGAATATTTTATAAAAGACGTTTTCTTAGGGGTAAAAGGGGTTGAGATGAGTAAGGCTGGATGATTTGAGTATCAGATACAAAATTTAATATTTATATATTATTTACATTTATTTCAATTAGTTAATTATAACTATTCGTATCTTTGTACCATAAACTTAAAAAAGATATGGTAAAAGAGGATTTTAGAAATGAAAACGACCTCCTTCTCATATTATGACGGTGGATAAAAACGTGGAGCAGGGTCGTGCCTTGAAGAAGATTTTCACCACTAGGGAGAATCTGTTCATTACCGGTAGAGCTGGTAGTGGTAAAAGTACGTTCATGAGACGTATCGTAAAGTTCTTGGGTAAGTGCGTTATCGTAGCACCGACTGGAGTAGCGGCGTTGAATGCCGGTGGACAGACCATTCATTCGTTCTTCTCTATAAAGAACGATCCTTACATTCCTTCTATCGAGAGAGGTATGTTGTCGAATAAGGTGGATGTAAGTCCGTTTATGAATAAGAAGATCAAGAATCTTGATACTATTGTCATTGACGAGATCAGTATGGTAAGACCTGATTTGCTTGATGAGGTGGCTGACATACTTAGACAATGCAGGCGTAGCAGGAGCCTTTCGGTGGAGTTAGGTTGATTATGTTTGGAGATCTATCACAACTACCTCCTGTGGTGACGGCGGATGATTTTATCGACAAATATTATGAGAGCCGGTTCTTTTTCTCATCAAAGGCATTAAGAGCGTCAGGATTCTCGGTCATTATCTTCGAGAACGTATTCCGTCAAAAAGATCCTCAGCTTCTTTCCGTACTTGAGGATATAAGATGTGGGGTTATTACCGACGAGTCAAGACAGATATTGGATAGTAGGGTCAAGTATCCAGATAATATGGATAATACTATAATTATATGCTCAACTAACAAAGAAGCTTATGAGATAAATAAGACTAATCTTGATAAGATCAATAATAAGGTATTTAAGTTCGATGCCACTGTATTCGGGGAGAAGCCTGTAGCGCCTTGCGAGGATGAGCTTATAGTAAAGGTAGGGGCTAAGGTCATAATAACCAGAAACGGCAACGGGTATGTCAATGGCTCGATGGGTATCATAACCAGCATAGATACTGTTGATGAGACGATATATGTTCATCTAGATAACGATACTGAGGTGGAGATAACCAAAGAGAAGTGGGAGAAGATGAAGTATAAGCAGGTAGATGATTCCCTTGAAGGCATTTCTTGCGGCTATATAATACAATATCCATTGAGGTTAGGATACGCTATAACCGTTCATAAATCTCAGGGAATGACTTTAGATAATATATTCGTAGACATCAGCAGAGCCTTCGAGATAGGACAGATATATACCGCTCTTTCAAGATGTAGGTCTATAGACGGTCTTTATCTAAAATCAGTTCCTAAGGAAGATATGGTACTGCTAAGCGATAAGATATCTGACTTTATGGATAAGGTAGATGAGAATGAGGGTGTTTTGAATCCGGAAAAGATATCTGATATCGGGAAGGATATGATCAAGAAACAACAGGATTTGTTTAATTTCGAGGAATACGGATTATAATGGCTAAGAAAGAACTTTTTTCAGACGTAGATGAGTTAGTATCATCTTTAAATAAAGAGCTTGGAGAAGGCTCGATAATGAACTTCGGCGATGATAAGCCTATAATATCCATACCAAGGGAAAGCACTGGTTCTCTGGTGGTGGACAAGGTCCTCGGCGGCGGATGGGCGGTAGGCCGGATCCATGAGCTGGTCGGGATGGAATCTTGTGGCAAGACCATGATGTGTACGTTAAGTATGATCGAGTTCCAGAAAAAGCACCCCGATAAGCTGGTAGCTATAATAGACGTGGAGAACGCTTTCGATATTGAGTACGCTAGGAAAATGGGATTAGATATAAACCGGTTTTTGATCTCCCAACCAAGCTACGGGGAGCTGGCTATTGACATCACAGCCAAGTTAGTCGAGTCCGGGAAGGTCGGATTTATTGTCGTAGATTCTGTAGCCAATCTGGTACCGAAGAAGGAGATAGAGGGCGATATGGAAGACAGCAACATGGGATTGCAGGCTCGTTTGATGTCCAAAGCCATGAGGGTTCTTACAGGAATCGTAAACAAAAGCGACTGTGTTCTGGTATTCATCAATCAGTATCGGGAGAAGATCGGTGTTATATACGGCGATCCTAAGGTAACGACCGGAGGTAACGCTCTTAAGTTCTATGCCTCTATCCGTATGGAGATGGCGAGAAAGAAGGTTATATTAGGAGAGGACGGATCTTCAGTAGGTCATGAGGTTAGGATAAAGGTGCTGAAGAACAAGACAGCCGTTCCGTTCCAAATAGCAGAGACAGCCTTGTATTATGGCGTGGGGTTTGATAAGGAACTTGAACTTTTGAAGTTATGCGAGGAAACCGGTATCTTTATCCGTAAAGGATCATGGTACTGGTACGGGGATGTTCGTGTAGGGAACGGAGTCGATAATACGTTAAGTATCATGAGGGATAATCAAGAATTGTGTCAAGAATTAAGAACTAAATTGAATTTGTAATCATGGCAATAGGAGTAAAATTTGTAGACGTAATACCGTCCAGTGTAGAGAACGCTGTCGAGGTTAAGAAAGGGGATGTGAAGAACTATCTGTTCGTAGGTATTCCCATGAGTGAGTTTATTGGAAAGAGATATGAGTATGAGGGATTCATATACATGTGCCTACAGGGTGTCACCGGTGGCACGGAACTTGGCGGAGATATAGCCATAGCCGTATTGAGACCGGTTCGCCCCGCCGTCGGGCAGGCATCTTATCATTTGGTATCGTATACACCTCTTACGTATACGAGATCTGATGTGGCGATATTCCTTCGCAATGGTGATTTTAAGGTTGTTAAACGTGACAATTGTAATCTTATCTGATCATGGGAACATATATATCGATAAAATCAACAGTAAACGCATTCAGGTACGGGATTGATCCTATACCTGAATGGTTTGATAAGATATCCCAAAGAACCAAGGAGCTTGATGTGATGGTTGACGGTCACAAGGTAAAGGCTTTGGATATAATCCTAGAAAATGGCATTCTACGGGCTTTTTACGGTTGTTATATAGGTATGTATCCGGATAACTCAATACAGGTGTTTAGACCGGAGGATTTCCATTCATTATATACGTTGAAGTTATGAATATATCAATAGGTATAGATCCGGGTATAGACACCGGAGGATTGTCCATGATCCCGGAGAACGGGGATATTAAGGTAATTATGACTCCAAGGATATCGGTTAAGGGGGATATAGATCTTAGGGCTATATCAAGCTTCTTCCTCGATGCCGCTGACAAGATCCAAGAAAAGGGAGGCGGGACGCTGGGCGATCGCCGTCGAGGCGTCCATAGCATCCACAACAGCTCGGCAGCCAGCAACTTCACCTTTGGCGGGAGACGCCGGGAACCGAACGCTTTATTCGCGATGATGGTGGAGATGATGGAGCGATACGGATCTCACCCGGATGTTAGGTTCATGTTCGAGGAGGTGCAACCAAAGACCTGGCAGAAGGAACTTCATACGACAGCCGATCGGGTGTATACGGCGGCGAAGTTAGACACGAAGGCTACCTCCATCCGATTGCGCCATGCGTCCTTTTCCCTTTGGTTTCTTTCGTGAAACCATGGTCAGGAAAAGGAGTACAACCTACTAAGATACAAGACGGCATGTGTGACGCTACGCTTATAGCCGAGTATATTAGACGTAAGTTTAAACTATTTTAATACTATTAAGTATTTATTGTATTTGTATTAATATAATTATGATTATATTTGCGATGTAATAAAAAGTTGTTCGTTATGCTTATAAGATGCTTGTCGAAGTCATTAAATGAGAAGTTGGGCAAATTGGAGACGGTTGTTAAGAATGCCGGTCCCAACTCCCTTTATAAGGATCTTAAGATAGATGTTGTCAATAATCTGGCTTATATCACTTCCGTAAATGCCAAGGTATGTGTTATAGAGCGATTGGAGGTCGAGACTGACTCTAACTTCTCCTTCTTGGTAGAGGCAAGCTCTTTTATCAGGTTTATAAAAAGCAGAAGAATGGCGAGATTAAGATCACGCTTTCTGATAAGAAGGACAGTATTACCATATACTACGCCTCTGGAGAGTATAGTTGTCCGGCGTTTGACGTAAATACCTTCCCTATGGTATATAATATTCCTGATGGAGGTATTAATGTTAAGATGAATGATTATGTATCGATACTTAACAAGGCCAGTAATTATACGGAGATAAACGAGCTTTATCCTTGCATCGAGAATGTGGTTATTGATATTGACGATATTAATATTAATATAGTAAGTACTGACAGGAATACTATTTACAGGTATTTTGTTCCTAATCAGGATAAGGTAGAGAAGGTATTTATCCCGGTATCAAACGCCTCCTCTATATTACTTGATAAGCATATAAATAAGTCATTAGATACGTTGTCTATCAAAGTAGATGATACTAGGACTTACTTCTCTACCCCTGATATGGATATGTATGAGATTCACTTTGACGGTAATTATCCTAACTGGAGGTTCGTGGACGAGCATTTTGTCAAAACAAGTACCTATGTCTTTGATAAGGATCTACTCGTCCATGCCCTCCAGAATAATATCAAGATAAATGAATTTGATCATTGTAAATTGATATTTACGGAAAAAGGATGCGGTATTATGTCAGAGAACCCTATGTCTGGAAGATCTTGTAAGGAAAGGCTTACGGCTTTATCGCATAACGGTAATGATATTATATGCGATGTGCTATGTGGTAGGTATCTTGGTATAGTTAAAAGCATATCATGTAATAGGGTCGTTATCGAACATGATCATAAATCTCATTTCAACAAGATTTATGGGGAGGATAATAAAGAACGAATATTTCTTGTCATCATCGATTATTGTTTTAAATTTTTTAAATATATATAATATGGGAGTTCGTGAAAATTCATCAGGTGGTAATAACCATTACTTTAAAGTAAGTGGTAGCGGATTATTATATCAGTCATCAAGAGAACCAAAGGAAGGTTTCGAGGAGCATATAAACGAGAAGACCGGAGCCGTTTCTTATTGGAGGGTGTTCTGGAACGGTATCGAAGGTTATTTGTCTGATATTAGCGTAAGAGAAGTGGAGTTCAATGGAATAAACGCCAAATACTTATCCATAAAGATAAGTGATGAGGATGGTAATTACTTTATAAACGTTCCTTTGGTGACTCAAAAAGGAGGTATTAATAATTACGTGAAGTCACTGGTAAGGTACTTGCCTAATATCGACCTGAAACGTAAGGTGGTGATCAATCCTGCTCATGCTAAGAAAGGGGATCAATATGCTCCCGGTAATTTCTTTATCTCATACGCAAGGGAGACCCCTGACGGTAAGGACGAGCTTATCCAGCAATATTATAAGAACGGGCAGAATGGATGGCCTGACAGGGTTGAGAGTACTGATATAATGGGGAATAAGAAGTTTGATTATACGACCCAAGACGCTTTCGCTTATCAGGTACTTAATAAATATATCCAAAGTATTAAGACAGATGGTGTGAAACCTACTCAGTCGGCAAGCCAAAACAACGCTGGTGAGGCTATAACGCAAACGCCCCCACCGTCATACGCTACGCAGGCTCCGCAGCAGACGCCTCCTCCATCATACCAGCAGGCTCCGCCTCAGACAGCCCAAGCGCCTTCTTTTGGAGGTCAGCAGCCGCCACAATATCCTCCTTTTGGAGACGACAGTGACCTACCTTTCTAATTAACTAATTGAAAATGAGTAATTTAATGGAAAGCAATTTTAATATATCTACTAAAGTGAACCGTGTCTCGATGCCTACCCAAAATAAGGTAGATACGGTTATGAAGAACTTAGGGCATCGACCTTGTGTAGCGTATTCCGAGGAAAAGAATATGTATTATAAGGATGGAGAATGGGTAGCGTCAGATCTTGACGCTACTATCTTACCTCTTAGGGAGATGTTCGAGAAGACATCTGATTTGAAGTTAGGACTGAAGATCGTTTATTTAATAATCAAATTATAATGGCCAGTATTGAGGATATTAAAAAGCTTCTGGAAAGCAAGTCGTTTACATCAGCCAGAGACCTTGATGAGCTTGAGGAGAAGCCGGATGATAAACAAAACGAGGTTAGATTGAATTGCGAACCTATGGTAGGGATGATGGAGGAAGAGGGGAAGATCTTCCTTAACTCCGTAAGATTCTCGAAAGCATGGAACTCGTTGGGTAAGGATATTCCTATCAAGCAGGGTAATGCTTTCCCATTAGGACAGGGTGATGTCCTTGATATAGACACAGGGGTATGGGCGTCGTTCCCGGATAATACCATAGGGGTGTTGATGATGCTGCCGTCGTTTACCGGAGATACGGGACTTACTTTGGTAGGATCACCGTTCGTCTCGTCTAATAACGGGAATATCATGATCAGGGTCACTAATGTCCGTAAGGATATGGCTATAGTCGAGAAAGACAAACATATAGCTGAGTTAATTATAGTCGGCAAGATAAAAGCCGATATTTTTAGAACTTATAAAAGTAATGAACATGTTCGGATTGAAGATAGTAAAGAGTAGTTATATAAATACACTAAAACAGGATCTTGATGAGGCTATTAGCTACTCAAGAAGATTAAAAAAAGGATTACGATGATGCCCGCAAGAAGATAACGGAATTGGAAGAGAAAGTAAGGTATCTTGATACGCTTGTCGATTCTCTTGATATGGATATAGATTCCAAAGATTCTCATATAGTTAAGATGGGAAATGAGCTTAGTAAGTCAAGAGAGTTATATGATGAGTCAGTAAAAGAGAAAGAGGCTCTTAAACGGGCTTATATGGATATCGAGAAGAAACATAAACTATCATCCAAATTACTCGATGAGGCTAGAAGAAGATACAAGGAACTTGAGGATCAAAATAGGGCTATGTCCGATCGTATCAAGTATCTAGAGAATCATATCGATCCAGAGGCTTTAGACAGCGATGTGCCTTATGAGGTTGTTGTTGATGAGGATAAGATGGATCCTAATTCCGGTCATATTGATATACATGAAAATAACGCCTCTGAGGTTACTTATGCCGATGCCGGCAATGACGTAAATGTCGAGAATAAGGCAGAGGATAAGAAGAAATCTAAGAAACGTAAAAAGACTAAGAAAAATGAATTAAGAATCTTGTTTTTCTTGTTAACGTTATTTACCTTAGCGGTTGTCGGATGCAGTACGTCAAGAACCTATTATACGGAATATGATACTACTGACATATCTTATGTAGTGGATTCCATAGTGTCTTCCGGAACCGTGATGGGCCAATGGAAGGAGTGGCGGTTTACGCTGGACGACGGCCAGGTCGATAACTTTGGCTTCACCGCCCTATACGACGCCAAGGGAAAGGCTAGGGGGTCTATACAGGTAAGGCAGAGATCCGATACGTTTAATATTAAGATAATTGATTACCATAAAAAAGATAGATAATGAAATACGGACTAGGTTACATACCTTCACCAGCGGATGACAGGGACGCTATTATGAATATGCAGCATGAGGCTGTTCCTGATGAGTATAAGGTCAATAACGTTGATAGCGTAGTGGATCAAGGATCTTCTCCTATTTGCGCTGCGGTAAGCTTAGCTGAGATACTTAACTGGAGAAAGAGTATAAGGGCTATTAAAAGACCGGCTAAGATCTCTCCCTACGATATATATGATCTGAGAGAGGATAAGGATCAAGACGGGATGGTTCTTCGTGACGCTATCAAGTCTATCAAGAACGTAGGCGTAGATGGGGAGAAAATAAACAGTTACGCTAGGATCATAGATCCGGTATCGGCTAAGGTAGCTTTGATGCTGAATGGGCCTCTGGTTATAGGTCTGTATTGCTATAATTATGGTAATCGATTCTGGCAAGGCCAAGGACAGAACTTGGGAGGTCATGCCGTTATCCTCACCGGCTGGGACAAGGCCGGCTTCGTCCTACAGAACAGTTGGGGGACGGGATGGGGTAGGTCTGGTGTAGAGACATTCCCGTTCGAGGATTGGCGCTATATGCTAGAATGTTGGACAATAGTTTCATAAAGTTTCTATATAAACTCCGAGAAATTCCTATCCACATCCTCTTGTGAAAGCCGATGTGGTGTATTTAGGACCCGTAGATCAATTGGTTGGATCATCTGGCTCATAACCAGCAGGTTGTCGGTTCAAGTCCGGCCGGTCCACAGTTGGATTAATAATGTTTGTCATTAGGTTTAGAGTTTAGATTTATGTAGTGTCCTTGTCTGGGAGGATCAGGACGCTTAAAGGGGAGTTAATTTAACGGATAGAATTTACGATTCCTAATCGTAGCGTGGATAAGGGTTCGATTCCCCCACTCCCCACATGGTGTTTTCTTAAACATATTCCCGTAGGTCGGTAATTAACGATAACCGGTAGACAGCCTACGGGAATTAATAAAATCTTACGTGCTTAAGATCGCTTTCAGTTTCTATTTTTTCGTGTGTAATCTATAGGAGGGTAGCACGACCCTCCTATTTATAATAACTATTTGGGATGGACATTAATTCAAAATAAAAAACGTATCTACCATCAGGATGGGATGTGGTTGATCTAATAGATCACGGCATAATCGATCTTGATATCATGAACGGGAAGATGATTGGTGAGTATGTGGCTGTGTTGATGATAAAGTCTTATGATAAGATTACTGAATCACATAACTTAACTACTTTCTCGTTCCATGATAAGGATATGGGTGGATTACGGAGATTGGTATCGAACGCTATAATGGCGGTTGGGTTAAGGAATAATCCTATGACAGGAGATGGGAACACGGCAATCAAATAAAGGTGCTGAATACACTGAAAGAGGGATATTGGATATCCTTAACAGACAGTTCTTGGTATCTCCTAGATGGATTATAAACAACTTGTATGTCTATAACTGGGAGTCTGATTATCTGGCTATAACCAGATCCATGTACGCTTATGAGGTTGAGGTGAAGATCTCGTTGGCTGACTATAACAAGGATTTCGAGAAAGAGGGTAAGCACCAAGTAATGCAAGGCTGGTTCGAGGCTCGGAAGCAAGCCCTATACGAGACCGGGGACTGGGTCAGGTACGGCCGCCCCAATTACTTCTACTACTGCGTTCCGGATGGGTTGGTTGATCCTAAGGACATACCTCCGTACGCCGGGCTTGCTTATGTTTGTGGCAGGAATTTGAGAAAGATCAAGGACGCACCTATCCTGCATCGTGATAAATTTGACCCCGAAGCTTATAAGATGGCGGACAAATTCTACTACAATTGGTGGAACGAGAGACGTAAGGCCAGACAGATAGAAGGGAAGGATATGAAAGATGAGTTCAGGAAGAGCATGAAAAAGGTGAAGGAGAAGATAACCGTCGATGCCAAGATCAAGGCGATGGAGGCGTTCTGGAGCGTCTGCGATTACGCCTACTGGCCGTACGGGGGAAGAGGGGTGCCCGGAATGAGACCCAACTGTTCCGCTTGTGGTGAGGAATGTAAATTACAATGCCCGAAAGGGAAAGAATTTAAAAAATAAAATACGATGAGCAAGATTAAAGATGTATTGGCAAGAGCCATTTCATTGGCGTCAGAACAACCAATGAGTTATAATGAGGTAGAATCATTACTTGAAGATATAGATACTTGTAAGGTCAAGATATGGCTGGAAGAAGGAGCTATATTGCCTAAGTACGCCCATAAGGAGGACGCTTGCATGGATCTGTTCGTCAAGGATGTAGAACTTGACGGAGGCAGGACCATATATCATACCGGTGTACATGTAGCATTGCCGGAGGATTATGAGATGGAATACGCCTCGTAGTAGCATCACCAAACAAAGTCTGTTATCCAACGCCCCGGGAACCGTTGACGAAGGATATAGATGCGAGATTATGGTAGTATGTAGACGTGTGGATTGTTATGATGATCCTTCTTATTCGGTTGGGGACAAGGTAGCTCAATTGCTTATCCGTAGGAGGGAACGTATCGTATGGGATCAGGTGAAGTCGTTGGATGACCTCGGATATACCGATAGAGGCGATGGTGGATTCGGAAGCACGGGGAGGTGATCATGAGCGGAAGGGTTAAGATAAAGATCAAGGATAAGAAACCTAAGATCGATGTATTTAAGGTAATAGAGAGCCGGTTTAAGAATATGAACGAGCTTCGGGATCTGATCGACATGGATCCAAGGAAAGGGCTGGTCAGGATCCGGGACGGGGCCGGCTTTATGGAGGTGGAGAGGGGCGGATGCCTGCACCGGAACTACCTTAACCTGTTGGAGGAAGAACTGGGCGCTAAACTATCAATAGATCTGATAGATAAGTATGTTAAAAGAAAATAACAT
>ENA-OPZN01000404-OPZN01000404.1-human-gut-metagenome-genome-assembly--contig:-NODE-404-length-14007-cov-1.851513_pt1 | contig 14007 bp, 25 predicted proteins | sample MGYA00242483_ERZ504503 | MGnify/ENA primary metagenome ERZ504503 (study PRJEB26092, sample SAMD00036285) | human gut metagenome | host: Homo sapiens | study: EMG produced TPA metagenomics assembly of... | reverse complement strand
TTTCTTTAATGAAGAATATGTCAAGGATAATATTAGAAACATATAAAATCTATCAGTTAAAGAAATATTATACGTACTATGAAAATGAACAGAATTATTATTTTAAGCTAATAAAGAAATAGAGCGTATTATAATTTAATGGTAAACGATTTAAATTGGATTTGCCGGAGTATTTAAAGCATTTTAATTATGTGCCTAGTTTTACTAGACTTTCAGGAAAACAAGATGAACAGATGTATCATCTTTGGCAGTTAAAGCATTTAGAAGAAACAAATTATGTAGAAGAGATAAAGAAAGAATTTATAGATAGAATACTAGCTTATGATGCTGAGCGATTTTTTTATATATGTAACTCAATACTTAAAAAAAAGATATAAAACTTAGAAGAATTGACGATAGTTGATGACAAGACAAATGAAGAAAAAAAGGTCTATCATTTTAAATTTTTGATACTTTAGCACAATGTTTCTTTGAAGAATTATTAAAGAGTACAGAATTTATTATTAAAGATAATCCTTTTGTTCAAGAAGATGTAGAAGGTGTGTTGATTAAGTATTATTTACCAGAATTAAAAGAGGCTTTAAAAGCCAAGACTAATGAAATTATGACATTTTTAAAAGAATATAACTAAATATAAATTATGATAAATAGCCTTAGATATTAGTATCTTAAAGGCTATTTTTTTATGTAAAATGGCTTAAATTTGTTACTATTAATACGAAAAAGCAGTTAAATTATCCCTATGGGACAACAAAGAAAGTTCTATTTTTATTATATTGTTATTAAAGATTAATACATATTATAAAAGGAGCGAATATTTTATGTTTAAGTATTGTACAAAATTGTGGTAGTAAGATGCCAGCGGATAAATTTTATTTTGCACTAAATTGTGGTATGAAATTTAATCAAGAAAATAATTATAATGTAAATCCACAAAATAATTTTACTAACTCCAAGTGCAAAATACTAAACTATCAGCAAAATGCGAATAGAATGGTTAACACTAATATGCAGATGAGAGCACAGAATAATTATCCAAGTGCAATAATTATCAGCAAAATCAGATGCAACAACATAATCAAATGATAAATAATCAAGCAATGAATAATAATCAAATGGGTATGAACGAATTTAACATAGGTAAAAATTATTTGCAAATGAATATGCCATTGCCAAATTATGCGCAAGCGATAAATTATTTGCAAAAAGCAGTGAATATGGGAGTAAAAGAAGCTTCTATTTATTTGATGATTGCACATCTTTATCAAAATATTGATATGTTAAAACAAAATAGTATGTATATAGCAGAACATACAAATGGAATGAACTATATTCAGCCAATGCAAAATGCAAATTATGGTAATAATTTCGCAAATGGATTAAATGGTAATATGATGGCAAATAATTTTAATAATAGAGCGAATAATATGCCAAACAATCAAGCAATGGCTAATCAACAAATGCCTAATAATATGAATAAATAAACCAAAACAAATCAAGAAAGTGGTTTAAAAACTTTTGGTAAATATGCAGCAGCTGCTGCTGTAGGAGCGATGGCTAGTTCTCTTTATCATAATGCAACAGCGGAAGCTTCTAGTGGTCATCATAGTTCTTCATCTAGTACAGAACAACCAGCACCAACAGAATACATTCCAAATGAAACAGTTCAGCCAGTTCAAGATTATATTGACCCAATGTACGCAAATCCAGTGGATAATATTCAAGCTTATAGTGATCAAGTAGTGCCAGATATGAATAATGTAGTAGCACCTGAAATCATGAATAGTAATGTAGTAGATAATATCCAAGCTTATGATGAAAATATTATTCCTGATAATATGCAAAATAATAATGAAATACAAAGTAGTGAAGAAATGCTACAAGAAAATTCTGTAGATAGTATTCAAGCTTATGATGAAACTAATACTCAAGATGATACATCAAATAGTAAAGACACATCGGCAGATTATGAAGAAGAAGAATACACAGAAGAAGACTCTTTTGGCAATTTTGATGATGAGGATGAAGATAGCTTCTTTTGATTATTGGTCGTCAAAATGAGAGGTGAGCATTATGCAAAATTTATATTGCCCCAAATGTGGTCAAAATTTAAACGGAAATACTAATTTAAAATTTTGCCCTAAATGTGGAGCTAAAATACAAACTAATATTTCTGGGAATAATAAAAACAAGATGATATAGATAAACTGATGAATTCAGATTTTATACAAATGATAAAGCGAGATTATTTTTCTTATACAGGAAGATTAAATCGCAAAATCTATTTCATACGCAGTTTAGTTTTAGTAGTTATAGAATGTATACTTTTGTGCTAATTGATGAATTAGATACTAGGTCAGATGGTTTTAGTTTAATCTTGATGTTATTGAGCTTTATACTTTTATGTTTATGTATAGTAGCTGATTTTATGCTGGATATGAGAAGATTTCATGATTTGGATAAATCGGGATATTTTGCTTTATTATCACTTATACCAGCGATAACACCTTTTCTTTATTTATATTTATTTTTGATGCCAGGTACAAAAGGTGCCAATCAATATGGCAATGACCCTTTAGAAAAATACGTACTGATTAATAGTTGTTGATAGTAAAATGAGGAGCGGTTTTTATGCATAGATTAAAACAGAGATATTTAATGGTATTCATAGTGTTACTTACTTTATCTAGTGTGATGTTTTCTGGTTGTAGTTTATTAGAAGATAAACATGTAACTTTAGTCAAAGAGGGTACAATGGAAATTGTTCCTAATGTAAAAATCGGTAAGGCTTTTGACCAATTTTTCAGCGATGGTAAATGGGAGTATTTTGTGGCTACAGATAATTCAAAAGTTGTAGAGTTCACAGGTACATGTCGTTGGCAGGATAAACCAGCAAAAGCTAAAGTCCAATTTGTGATTTTAAATGATACTAGATTTCAGCTTTGGACAATTGAGATAAATGGCGACAATATGCGTGATTCTGATGCTATCGCTGTAATGAAGAAGATATTAACTCAATATCATGCAAAGTAAATTTAAAATTAAAACGTACAGAAATGAGGAATAGATATGAATATTTGTAGACAATGTCAAAAACAATTTGATGATAACGTGCTTTTTTGTCCAAGTTGTGGCAATAAATTAGAAAAACAAAATGTACAAGTAGCAAATAATATTATTTGTCAAAAAATGTGGAAATGCTTTTAACTAGTGCAGATAAATTTTGCCCTAAATGTGGTGAAAAAACACCAGCATTTTATCAGACACCAATGGTCAATAATATGAATACTAATGTAGTAAATAATAATCAACCAATACAGCCAGTAAATCAGCCATATCAGCAAATATGAATACAAATTTTAATGTAAATAATAATAGTGCTGATGGTATTTTAAATAAATAAAAATGAATATTTTTGTTTTGAAGGTAGAATAAATAGAAAATTTTAATTATAACACACAGTTTGTATAATCGCAGTTGTAGTAATGGTACTTTATTTTTATCATCTATGCAGCGACAACAGATATTTTTTGGTATAATGTCCGATTTTGGCATGATGTTAACTTTAATAGTGCAATTAGTGGGAACTGTAGCTGGTATATCTTTAAACATTAGAAGATTTTCATGATTTTTAATAAATCAGGCTGGTGGATATTGATTTTTATGGTACCATTTGTAAATCTTTATTTTTAGCATTAAATTATTATGTATTAGAGGCGATGTGGGTACTAATAATTATGGAGCAGACCCATTTTGATGAGAGGTAAATAAAATGAGTAAATTTTGTTTTAAATGTGGTACCCCAGTTAATGATGGTGAAAAATTTTGCCCTAAATGTGGTACTAATTTAGGAGTATCGACAAGTCCACAGATACAGCCAAATGTAAATAAGAATACAAATAGTAATAATATAAACAATAACAATAGTAATAATAATAAAATGAAATTAATAATAGCTATTGCAATTGTAGTAGTTATCATTGTAGGTAGTGGCATAGGGTATTTCTCTATCAAAACATGAAAAGACACGACAAGTAAATACAAATACTAATACTTTGGTAGAGACAGCAAAGCGACAGATGACACATATCAACAGCAAAAGCAAGATGAGAAAAATCTAAAAAAAGCTAATGATATATTAAAAATAAAATACTAATTATAAGTCAGTGCTGTATCAACAATTGATGATAATGGTTTCTTTGGTTTGATGACAGGAAAGGGATTGAGATTTATCATTTATGATAAAAAAGATGATATGATAGCTACTATTCCTTTTGATAAAGAGTTATTAAATCCTAAAAAATATGCTAATACAGATAGAGCACTCTATTTTAATATGAGTGTAGAATATGATAATGTAAATAGCAAAGATAAAAAAGCTGGATACTGGAGTGGTTCTACACATATTATTCCTATAGAAATCTATAGTGAAGAAAAAGATGGTGTTTTATCTCCTTTGGGAATAATGACTTATTATGGAAATAACAAAGGAAAATACGATGAGTATTTGTATGAAATGCAAAATGTTAATTTAGCTAATTTAGTAATTCTTCATGGCGATAGTTTGAGAGTGGATATTACAAATAGAAATATAGACCTTCCATAAATAGAAAATATTTATCATAGGGATTGTACTTATATTAACTTAATAAATATGAATATAGGTACAATCTTTATGAAAAACTTACATATTAAGGCATAACTAATACTGATAAGGTGATATTGGTATGAATATGAATTGTAAATATCTTAGATAATGAGATAAGTTTTATTAGTATGTTATGAGAGGGTAATATTTTGTGTTTGAATCTGAATATAGACAAATTGGAGCTAAGATAATGTATTTTCGCAAGCTGAAAAATACACACAAGAAGAATTAGCATTTAGAGCATCAATTAGTGCCTCATATTTATCAAGAATAGAAAGAGGCGTTTATAAAAAAGGATTACCTGTATCTACACTAATGAAAATAGCAAAAGCCTTAGATATAGAAGTGAGTGTTATTTTTGAAAAATAAAGATAATGATGGCAAGTAAAAATAATATATACATAGAAGAACAATATCTATTATTTATTGTTATTTAATTATAGATATTGTTTTTTATTTGCAATTATCGTTTAATTTAAATTTAATGTTAATAGGTCTATTTTATAAATTGGGATAATTAAGCTGAAAAAATAACTAAATAATCCATTTTATTGTCCTGTTAGTACAACTAAAGAATGTATTTTTTCGTTAAAATAAATTTAAAGAATATAGCAGAGGGTGATTTTTATGGTAGATTTTTCGGCACAATATAGATTGATTGGGGCAAGAATAGCTTATTTTCGTAAATTAAAAAGATATACACAAGAAGAATTAGCATTTAGAGCTTCAATAAGTACATCATATTTATCAAGAATTGAAAGAGGAATTTATAGTAAAGGAGTACCGATATCTACATTAATGCAAATAAGTAAAGCTTTAGATATTGATATTAAATTGTTATTTGAAGAAAAAATTTAGCCCCAAATTTATAGAAAAGTAAATAAAAAAATTATAGAAAAGATATAATAGCTTTAAACTCAAAAAAGATATGATATAATATAGATTAATATCTTATGTAGAAGGTGGCTATTTATAATGAGCGAAAATTGTAATCATGATTGTGCAAGTTGCGGTACGACTTGTGGAGAACGTACAGCTCCTCAAAGTTTATTAGCACCAAACAATCCAAGTTCAAATATTAAAAAGTAATTGCTGTAATGAGTGGTAAAGGTGGCGTTGGTAAATCTTTAGTTACTTCTATGATGGCAGTAACAATGCAACGTCGTGGCTATAAAACAGCAATTTTAGATGCTGATATCACAGGTCCATCTATACCAAAAGTGTTTAATCTTAAAGAAAAAGTAACAGGAACACAAGAAGGTATGACACCAGCACAGACAAAAACTGGTATAAAAATCATGTCTACAAATTTGATTTTAGATAATGAAACAGATCCTGTTGTTTGGCGTGGCCCTATTATTGGTGGAGTAGTAAAACAATTTTGGAGCGATGTAAACTGGGGTGAAGTAGATTATATGTTTGTGGATATGCCTCCAGGAACTGGTGATGTACCACTTACTGTATATCAATCTTTGCCAGTTGATGGCATAATCGTAGTTACAACACCACAAGAACTCGTGTCTATGATTGTAGAAAAAGCTGTGAATATGGCTGGATTACTCAGCGTGCCAATTATTGGTATTGTAGAAAATATGTCTTATTTTGTTTGCCCTAATTGCAATGAAAAACATTATATTTTTGGTAAATCAAAAGTAGAAGAAGAAGCTAATAAATATGGTATAAAACATACAGCTACACTTCCAATAAATCCAAGTTTAGCCCAAAAATGTGATGAAGGTAGCTTTGAAACTTTTGAAGGCGATTTTTTAAATTCTTTAGGTAGCATTTTAGAAGGAAAATAATTCATAAAAATAGAATTTAATAAGTAAACTAAAAAGTCTTTCTGTTTAAGCAGAAAGGCTTTTTTTATAAATAGAATATATAGTAGATTAATTTTTTTAGATAAGAGGGATAATGATGAATCAGCAAGTATATTTGCCAAGTTATAGCATTGGTGAAGATGTATATAAGAGAGTACCTCAAATCTGCAGTAATTATGGTAAAACGGCTATTGTAATTGGCGGTGAAATTAGTTTAAGTAAAGTAAAAGATAAATTACTTACTGCGATGAAAGGGACAGATATAAAATTTATTAGATTTTATTTGGTATGGAGGTAATGCTACACGAGAAAATATTGAGCGATTAAAAAAATATAAAAAACAGTGCAAATGGCAGATATGATATTTGCTGTTGGCGGTGGTAAAAGTATGGATACATGCAAAGCTTTAGCAGATATGCTGAAAAAGCCAGTATTTACATTTCCGACAATAGCATCAAATTGTGCTCCTGTTACAGCTTTATGCATTTTATATGGCAAAGATAAAGTAGAATTTTATGATGCACAAAAACCAGCTATTCATTGTTTTATAGATACAAAATCATAAGTAATGCACCTATAAAATATTTGCGTGCTGGCATTGGTGATGCTTTATCATAAACAATATGAAGTTTGTTTTTAATACGAGAGGTAGAGTTTTAAATCACACAAATAATTTAGGGGTACAGATAGCAAAAGATTGCTCAGAAAGATTAACTAAAATATGGAGTAAAGGCAAGTAGATGATGCTCAAAAAAATATCGTATCTGATGAATTTATCCAGACTGTATTGACGATTATTGTAAATACAGGATTAGTTTCTGTTTTAGTAAATTTAAATTATAATAGCAGTTTGGCTCATTCACTTTATTTAGCGAGTGTGAAAATACCAGATTGTAAAGGTCATATGCATGGTGAGATTGTCAGCTTAGGTGTATTATTATTGCTACTTGTAGATAAGCAATTAATACAGGCAGAGAAAGTATATGATTTTAATCAGAAATTAGATTTACCTACTTCTTTAATGAATTTAGGAATAAAAGATGTAAAGCAAATAATTGATTTAATTTTACAAGATAAATATTTAAGTTTTGCTCCATATAATATCACAAAAGAGATGATAAAAGAAGCAATAGATATGCTCGAAGCCTTAAAGCACAAGAAAACTTTTTGAGTTCTAAAATATTTTGATATATAATATATGTATTGGTTTTTCACGAAAGTTGTAAGATAAGTAATAGATTATTTTTTATCAAGAATGAGAAAAAATATTTTGCAGTAGTGAGTGTACTCTGATTGTGATATACTAATAAAAGATTAAGTTATTACGCCATTAATAATAGAAAGGTATTTGCATGATAGAATTACCAAGCATTCAACAATTAGAAAATTTTATTATTTATAGCAAAGTAAAAGATATAGCAACGGCAGCTAGAGAAGCAAATGTTACTCGTTCGGCATTTAGTTTTCAAATGAAAAAATTGGAAGAAATAGTTGGTACTCAATTAGTTGTTCACGGAGAAAATACAATAGAACTTACTAAAGAAGGTCAAATCTTCTTAGCTAAAGCGGAAAAAATCGTATCGGAATTAAAACAATCTTTAAGTGAAATGAAAAAATTAGCTGGGAAAGAAGTTTCTTTATCTGTAGGTGCGTTGATGTCTTTAGGTGATGTATTTATCAATCAGCACTTAACTTATTTTAAAAAATACAACACTAATATAAAGATTAATGTTTATAATTAGAAGCAAAGAATTGATAAATCAGTTAGAAGCAGATAAATTAGATATAGTATCATCATTTTCCTTAAAAGATTTACAAGATGATGAATAATGAAAATATATTTTTCTGTGATGAAGAAATGGTTTATTATGCACCAAATATTGAGCATTTAGGTAATATCATCAATGTAGAAGAAATCGCTCAATATCCAATGGTACAATATTCTCCATATTATTTAATGAATTCTACTATAAAGAACTATTTTAGTAAATTAGGTTGTCATCCTCAAGTAGAAGCTTGGTTTGCTACTCCATATGCGATTATGCATTATTGTCAAACAAAATCAGGGTGGGGGGCTGTAATTGCCAAAAACGCTTGTTAAATGCTATGGGCTTTTTTTGATGGTTATTATGATATAGAACCAGATTTTTACTTTAAAATGCCATCTATTGTATAAAAAAAAAACAAATCCAAAATATAAATATATAAAGATTTTCATTGATTATATCAATACTTTATATAATAAAAATAACAATAATTGAGTTTAGTGTATGCAGGATAATTGAAAATATTAATTAAAATCGTCAGTGTAAAAAGCTGGCGATTTTTTTATGATAAAATGTATGATTTTATCGTTAAAATGGATAAATTTGTGTTATAATAATAAACTATAATGTAATGATGTTAATCTAGGAAGTGATTTTATGACAAGAATTTCAGTTGAATTAGTACCAAGAGATATTGAAGTATTAAAAGAAGAAGTAAAAACAATAAAAGAAAAATTAAATGATGTTGATTTTATTAATATTCCAGATTTGTTGAGTTGTGATACTAGAAGTTGGGACGGAGCAAATATTGCAAAAGCTTATTTCGATGATGTAGTACCACATCTAAGAGCGATGGATTTTGATTTTACAAAAGAGTTACCGATAAAAGATAAATTGAGAGAATATAATATAAAAGAAGTTCTTGTTATAGAAGGTGACCCACCACAAAGTATGCTTTATCAAGTATATCCAACAATAAGTACAGATATTATTAAAAAATTTAGTGAAGAAATGCCAGAAATTACAGTATATGCGGGAATTGACCAATATCGCAGTAGTATGAAAGAAGAAGAATATCGCATTCGCCGTAAGCAATTAGCTGGAGCAAAAGGATTTTGACACAACATTTTTTGATATGCGTTATTTAGAAATATATGCAGACCTTTTAGATGGTTTAGATATTTATTGGGGAGTCTCTCCAGTTTTATCCGAAACGCTCTGTAAGCTATTGGAGAAATAAAAAACAAATGTTATTTTTTCCAAAGGACTTTGAACCAACATTAGAATGGAATATAGAATTTGCTCGTAAAGTGATAGAATTTGCTCGCAAACATAATCATAATGTTTATTTAATGCCAATAAAAGCAAAAATAATGCCATACTTAGAAGGTGTTTTCGCTAAATAATAAATCTAAAAGCTGTGAAATAAATTTTTTCACAGCTTTTTTTATTTACAAATTTACAATTTGAATTCTATAATAGTCATATAAAAAACTGAAAATTAAGTAAAATTTTAAAATTTTTTATAGTATGATAAATTTTTATTATGATATTGAATTTGGGAAAAGAGGAAAGTGTTATGTTTAAGATTTAAAATAAGAAAGTTTTTACATGAAAATATTTTACAATTTACTTTAGAAGCTCCTTTGATAGCGAGAAAAGCAGAGCCTGGTCAATTTGTGGTGTTAAGAGTTAATGAATATGGAGAGCGAGTGCCATTAACTATTGCTGATTTGATAGAAAAAAGGAACTATAGATATTATTTTATGGTAATAGGTGCGTCAACCACTGTATTAGCATCATTAAATACAGGCGATAGTATTTTAGACTTAGTTGGCCCTTTGGGTAAAAAAACAGATATTAGACCTGATATGGGAACTGTAGTTTGCATAGGTGGTGGTATAGGTGTTGCTCCAATTTATCCTATTGCTAGAAAGATGAAACAAGTGGGTAATCATGTGATAACAATTATGGGAAGACAAAAAATAAAGATATTTTGATTTTGAAAGATGAAATGGAAAAAATATCTGATGAAGTTATTGTTACTACAGATGATGGCTCTTATGGTATAAAAGGTTTTGTAACGACAGCACTACAGCAATTAATTGATAAAGGAATTGATATTGCTGAAGTAGTAGCTATTGGACCTGTTATTATGATGAAAACTGTGGCAGATACAACTAGACCATATAATATTAAAACGATTGTTAGCCTAAATCCTATCATGGTAGATGGTACAGGAATGTGTGGTGGTTGCCGTGTACAAGTTGGTGATGAAACGAAATTTGCTTGTGTAGATGGGCCAGAATTTGATGGTCATTTAGTAGATTTTGTGAATTTGATGGAAAGACAACGCATGTATAGACCTAAAGAAGAAATTGAAAAAGACCATATTTGTCGTTTAGCTAAAAAGGTTGAAGAAATGGAGGAAAAATAATATGCCTTTAGTAATGCAAAAACATGAAATGCCAGAACAAGATGCTAATGTTCGCAGAAATAATTTTGATGAAGTAGCTTTAGGATATACAGAAGAATTAGCCTTAGCAGAAGCTAATCGTTGCCTTCATTGTAAAGTGCCACATTGTAGAAAAGGTTGTCCTGTAGATATCGATATACCAGCTTTTATTGCTAAAATAAAAAAAGGCGATTTTGAAGGAGCAAATGCAAAAATCAAAGAAGCTAGTAGTTTGCCTGCTATTTGTGGACGTGTTTGTCCTCAAGAAAATCAATGTGAAAAATATTGTGTAATGGGAATAAAAGGTGAACCTGTGGGTATTGGTCGTTTTGGAAAGATTTGTAGCCGATTATTGTATGCAAAATTGTGAAGAAAAAATAGAAAAAACAGTAAAAGATGATGCTCAAAAAGTCGCTATTATTGGTTCGGGACCAGCAGGATTAGCTTGTGCAGGTGATTTAGCAAAAAAAGGCTATCAAGTGACGATTTTTGAAGCTTTACATACAGCAGGTGGAGTATTATCTTATGGTATTCCAGAATTTCGTTTACCAAAAGATAAGGTTGTAAAACCAGAAATTAATAATTTGCGTAAGATGGGTGTAAAAATAGAAGTGAATTCTGTAGTAGGTAAATTATTCACAGTTGATGAACTTATGCAAGAATTTAATTTTGATGCTGTATTTATTGCTACAGGAGCAGGTTTACCTCATTTTATGAATATTCCTGGTGAAAATTTAAATGGGGTATATTCTTCAAATGAATTTTTGACAAGATGTAATTTAATGAAAGCATATCGTTTTCCAGAATATGCTACGCCTATTAATGTAGGAAAAAAAGTAGCTGTAGTAGGTGGTGGTAATGTAGCTATGGATTCTGCTCGAACTGCTTTGCGTTTGGGAGCAGAAAAAGTATATATTGTTTATCGCAGAAGTGAAAAAGAATTACCAGCAAGACGTGAAGAAGTAGAACATGCCAAACAAGAAGGCATAGAATTTAAATTATTGAATAATCCTGTAGCTATCTTAGGAGATGAAAAAGGATATGTAAAAGCCATTCGTTGTATAAAAATGGAATTAGGCGAACCTGATGCTTCAGGTCGTAGACGCCCTGTGGAAATACCTAATTCAGAGTTTGATATTGATGTGGATACTGTGGTCATCGCTATTGGTCAAGGGCCAAATCCGTTGATACAGTCAACTACTCCAGATATGCAGACAAATAAGAGAGGTAATATCATAGCTGATGAAGAAACAGGAAAACTACAAAAGAAGGTGTCTTTGCTGGTGGCGATATTGTAACAGGAGCTGCAACTGTTATTTTGGCTATGGGTGCAGGTAAAAAAGCTGCTAAAGCTATTGATGAATATTTGATAGAAAAACGCAATAAATAATAAATTTAAATAGATTGATTTTAGGGTAAAGATATGTTGACCGAAAATCAATCTATTTTTTTAGAAAAATTTTTTGTTATAATGCTTTTATATTTGAATAGAATTTTTTTAGAGGTATAAAATGAGTTTAATGAATTTTACAAGTATAGATTTTGAGACAGCTAATAAAAATCGTGACAGTGCTTGTAGTGTAGCTGTAGTTGTTATTGAAAATGGTAGAATGGTGGATAGTTATAATTCACTTATAAGACCGCCAGAAATGTTTTTTGAAGAAGGTAATATGAAAATACATGGCATTACTCCACAAATGGTAGAAAATGCACCTACTTTGCAGATATATGGAAAGATTTACGTATGTATTTAGATAATCGAATAGTTATAGCACATAATGCTTTTTTTGATATGGGTGTATTGCGAAGTTGTATTTGGAAATATAATTTAGCTAAACCACAGTTTAAAACAGCATGTACTGTTCAAATTGCTAGAAAAGTATGGCCACAGTTACCAAATCATAAATTGAATACATTAGGAGAATTTTTTCAGATACAATTTAAACATCATGATGCTTTAGATGATGCAAAAGTTTGTGCAAAAATTCCTTTAGTTGCTGGTAGAACTGTAGGTGTGGATAATATGGATAGTTTATTAAGAAAAATAGGTTTAGATGCAAAAATATTTAAATCATAAAAACTTATAAAAAAGTGTTGACAAAAAACATTTTATAGTGATATAATAAATCTCGCATTCGACGCGAGTGCCAAATGCGGAAGTGGCGGAATTGGCAGACGCGCTAGACTTAGGATCTAGTGTCTTTCGGCGTGCAGGTTCAAGTCCTGTCTTCCGCACCATTTGAAATTATAGGCTTTACAGATTTTCTGTAAAGCCTTTTTTGTTTTTTATAAATTATAAAGTTATATTAATTTAATAAATGAAATTGCATTTTTGAGGTATTATTGATTATTTTTGATTATAAGCATATAATTTAGATAGGATTTATTTCTAGTAAGAAAGGTTGAATTTCAATGAAAGTTTTATTATTAAATGGTAGTAGACGCGAAAAAGGTTGTACATATACAGCTCTTAGTGAAATAGCACAAACTTTAGAAAAACAAGGTATTCAAGCAGAAATAATTCATGCAGTACCAGAAACAGAAATTATTAAAAGTGTTGCAGAAAAAGTAAAAACTGCAGATGGTTTAGTAGTAGGTTCTCCTGTATATTGGGCATCTCCATCTGGAGAAATTATTTCTTTTATGGATAGATTATCTAGCTTAGCAGGTAAAGATTTATTACACAAACCAGCAGCAGCTGTCGCTTCCGCTAGACGTGCTGGCACAACTGCAACTTTAGATGTACTTGCTAAATATTTTACTTATCATCAAATGCCAGTAGTTTCTGCAAATTATTGGAATGTAGTACATGGCAATACACCTGATGAAGTGAAAAAAGATGCAGAAGGTATGCAAATTATGCGTGTTTTAGGTAATAATATGGCATGGCTTTTAAAATGCATTGAAGCAGGTAAAAATAATGGTGTACAAATCCCAGAAACAGAAGCAAAATAATGACAAATTTTATTCGTTAAAATAGAGTAAACAGAGTTATAACGATTTTTATTTCGTTATAACTCTTTTTTGTGGTAAAATATAAATATAGTAGCCGATAAAGAAGGTGTAAACATGGGGAAAAATCATTATTGACTAAAGAGGATATTGATATATTAGAGTCTTGGGCTGATGATTACTTTTACAAGATTTTTTATTATTTAGAAGATTTTGTTAAAAAAGGTATAGAGCAAAAATTGTTTACTTTGGAAGAAGCAAAGGAAGATTTAAATATTGCTTTATGGTATGCATATGCAGGCAATAATATTGATATATATGAATATTATTACAAAGTGATAAATTGGATGCCTTATTCAGAAAAAA
>ENA-OPZN01000403-OPZN01000403.1-human-gut-metagenome-genome-assembly--contig:-NODE-403-length-14027-cov-3.123813_pt1 | contig 14027 bp, 17 predicted proteins | sample MGYA00242483_ERZ504503 | MGnify/ENA primary metagenome ERZ504503 (study PRJEB26092, sample SAMD00036285) | human gut metagenome | host: Homo sapiens | study: EMG produced TPA metagenomics assembly of... | reverse complement strand
GCCGGCCATCCCACTAGGCAGGGGTCATCTTCGCTCCGGGGCCTCGTTATAAATCCTCCCCCGCCGGCCGGACATCGTCGCCGGGGCGACTGCAGAGAGGATCTCCTCGTGATAGTCGGGCGCGCCCTGCTCCTTGACGAATTCGACGACACTGTTGATCTCATCGTCCGATACGAAGCAGCCTTGGATACGCTTGGGCTTGCCCCAATCAACCTTGGAGAACAACATATCGCCGTAACCGGTGAGCTTTTCGGCACCCATCTGGTCGATGATGACGCGACTGTCGATTCCCGTCGCGACATTGAACGCGATGCGATTCGTGATGTTCGCCTTGATGAGGCCCGTCACGACGTTTGAGCTGGGGCGCTGCGTGGCGACGATGAGGTGGATACCCGCCGCGCGTCCGAGCTGGGCGATGCGGACAATCGAAGCCTCGACGTCCTTGCCAGCCACCATCATGAGATCGGAGAGCTCGTCGATGATGATGACGAGATAAGGCATCTTGGCAGGCGGATTGTCGTAATGCTCGAATGCTCCCGCCGCTTGCTTCTCATTGAACGTCGAGATCTTGCGGACCCCCAGGCGCTCAAACACCTTGAGGCGCCGCTCCATTTCGGACACCGCCCACTGCAGGGCGCTCGCCGCCTGCTTGGGCTCCGTCACGACGGGAACATACAGGTGCGGCAACCCATTGTAGCCGGATAGCTCCACGCGCTTAGGATCGACCATGATCAGGCGCACATCCTCGGGCAAGCTACGCATGAGCAGGGCCATGATAATGGAGTTGATCATCACGGACTTACCAGAGCCCGTGGTACCCGCGATGAGCAGATGGGGCATCTTGGCGAGGTCGGCCACGATGGGCTGGCCCTCGGCATCTCTACCGATCGCGAACTCGAGCGGACCACCCTGGACGTAAGGCAGCACGTCGCCGAGATTGACGTTTTGCCGTTTCGCGTTGGGAATTTCGATGCCCACGAGCGAGGTGCCGGGAATCGGGGCGAAGATGCGGACCGATTGGGCGGCGAGCGACAGCGCGATATCGTCCTCGAGATTGGAGATACGGCTCACGCGTTCTCCCTCACCGGGCTGCACCTTGAAGGTGGTGACAGTAGGGCCCGATATCCAACCGACAACGCGGGAATGAAGGCCGAACTCGTTGAGGGTGGACTGCAGGGAGTTGGCAGTCTGCTCAAGTTCCCCCTCAGACGAAGCGGAAGATGCGGAATGAGGATTATGGCGCAGCATGCTGAGCGGAGGCAGCTGCAACTCTCCCTCTGCCGTGGCGGTATCGTCCGAGGCGTCACGCACGGAAGACATGGCGGCCTGCTTTGGGCTGTCAGCAGAAGCGTTGGCGTTCCTGAGGAACTCGGGAATTGCCGGCCCCTTCGGAGTATCCGCCGCATCGAACGGCGGAATTTCGGGATCGACGGCGTCGGAGGCATCATCGGCTGCGGCGTCCGGTTCGCAGTCCCGCTTCTCATCGATGAACGTGTCACGAACGGGAATGAGCGTCGTTTTGGCCTGCTCTGCGGCGACCTGCTCACTCACATCGACGAAGGGGTCTTCATCAACCTCGTCATCGACGGGCGGGCGAAGCACACTCGTCTCGCGCGCGCCAAGAACGTGGTCTCGGCAGTATCGAGATCATCGAAAGACGTTTGCTGATCGGCTGCAGCACCACCGCGGGAGGAAGGCATGCGACGCTGGGCCTGGGCGTGCTCGGCGTCCTCGCCCCACGGCATGTCATTCACATCCACACGACGGCGCTCGGCGAGTCTCCGCGCACGGTCTGCGGCCATCTCGAAAAAGGAACTCACGGAGAACCCAATTATCACAAGGCCGACGATGACGAGGCCGACCAGGACCACCATCGAAATCGTCTTGCCGAGCGCGGCTTGAAGCGCGCTGGCGATGAATGCACCTAAATAGCCACCGGACGTAATAAGCGCGGCGGTCTCGAACATGCCGGCGGTTGCGTAATCGGTTCCAGGAACCATAAGCGAAAGCATGGAAAGCACACAGACGAACATAAGCCCGCCGCCGGCGAGCGTGCGCACATTCAGCGGGGTCTTCTCACGCAAGAATAGACCGCCGGCGAACATGAGGAGTACAAACGGCAACACATAGGCACCAAGGCCGAAACCGAGGTGGTAAAAACTGGCTATTGCGTGCGAGACGGGTGCCGAAGAGGGCGAGACGACGGCGATGAAGGATACGACGGCGACGACCGCGAGCACGATCCCCGTGATATCGCGACCGACGGATGAATCCATCAACGGCTCGAAGGCGGGCTCTTGCACGGCCGCCTTCGAACCATTCGCGCGAAGGTTGCGCGACGGTTGCTTGGCACCGGCGCGCTTGCCCGCGGCACCTCCCTTTTTGTTCGTGGCTGCGTTTGCGCGAGGCAACCTACACCTCCATGACGACCGGAATGATCATCGGCCGCGTGCGATTGTTGTTCCAGATGAAATTGGATAACGCGTCGCGGACAGCCTTGCGGATGGCATCCGTACCCGAACTGGAGAAGTTGAACGAACCCTTCTCGATCGCGCGCTGGATGGCGGCGGAGGCGTCGGCGGAGAACTGGTCATCGATGGGGAACGAGACACCGCGTCCAGAGAACTCGAGATCGCCGATCTTCTTGCGCTTCATATCGAGCATGGCGACGACGGTGACCATGCCATCGCTTGCCAGTTTCTGACGGTCGCGCAGCACGATGGGATCGGTGTCGCCAATGCGGAGTCCATCGACGTACACGACGCCGGACTCGACGGCGCGCCCGCGCTTGACGCGGCCATCGCGCATCTCGAGCGTATCGCCGTTATCGACGACGAAGATGTTCTTGGACGGAATGCCCATCTTCTGGCCGAGGGCGGCGTGCGCGCGCAGGTGCACGGCCTCACCGTGCACGGGCATGAAGAAGGTGGGCTTGGTGAGGGCCGCATGAGCTTGAGCTCCTCCTGGCTCGCATGGCCCGAGACGTGCACCAGCGCACGGCTCTTGTCGTACACGTCGCAACCGAGCTTGGCCAGGCTGTTGACGACCTGTTGAACGGCCTTCTCATTGCCGGGGACAGGCGTTGCGGAGATGATCACCGTATCGCCCTCATGGATGGAGAGCGTCTTGTGCTCGCCGTTGGCCATGCGGGAAAGCGCCGAGAGCGGCTCGCCCTGGGAGCCGGTGCACATGACCACGATCTTATCCTCGGGCAGACCATTGATGTCGAAAGCATCGACAAGGTCGTGCTCGTCAACGTTTTAGGTACCCGAGCTCACGGGCGACACGCGTGTTCGTGAGCATGGAGCGACCCGTGACCACGATCTTGCGGTTGCACTTCTTGGCGGCGTTGCAAATCTGCTGCAGACGATGGATATGGCTCGAGAAGGACGCGACGAACACACGTCCCTTGGCGTTCTTGATGATATGCAGCAGCGAGGGACCGACCTCCGCCTCGGATTTGGTGAAACCAGGGACCGTGGCGTTGGTGGAGTCGGACAGCAACAGATCGACGCCTGCTTACCAAAGCGGGCGATGGCGCCATAGTCGGGCGCACACCGTCGATGGGCGTCTGGTCGAGCTTGAAGTCTCCCGTATGCACCACGGTGCCCGCCGGCGTCTTGAGAAACACGCCGAGCGCGCCGGGAATGGAGTGCGTCGTTGAGAAGAACTCGATCGAGAAACAGCCGAGGTTGACATGGCTGCCGCCCTTGACCTCACGGAACTTGGGCGCGCGGATGCGAAACTCGGAGAGCTTTCCCTCGATGAAGCCGAGCGTCAGCTTGCTCGAGAAGATGGGGACCTTGGTGTTGAGGTCCTGGAGAAGATACGGCAGGGCACCGGTATGGTCCTCGTGGCCGTGCGTGACGATAATGCCGCGCAGCTTGTGCTCGTTCTCGAGTACATAGGTGTAGTCGGGCAGGACCAGGTCGATACCGGGCTGATTGTCGTCGGGGAACATGAGGCCCGCGTCGATAAGAACCATGTCCTCACCGCACTCGAAGGCGGTCATGTTCTTGCCAATACCGTCAAGGCCGCCCAGGGGAATGACCTTGAGCGCGGCAGAAGAGGTCTTCTTGTTGTTTGCCATAAGCGAATTGTTTCCTTTCGTTTGAGCTTCATACAAAAACGATGGGGCGCACCCATCGTACTGGTCGAAATAACCAACGTCGGTTCGAGAGGTCCGGCGCATTCCGTTTAATTGTAACGGGCTTGCAACAGCAGGGCAAAAGTCCACCAAAAGAACTACGCCCCTCCAGGACCGGGAGGGGTACCGAAAAGCTTCACCTCAATCATCACATCAAATCGCAATTGATTGAGAGTGAATTGTCAGAGCTCCGCCCTCGCACTTATCATTCCGCGCGCAGTTCGCGCAAGCGCTGTTTGAGCACGGAATGATAGGTACGAGGGCGGAGCGACGGGATCAGACCCAGCTAATCGCTACTTGCGGGCCATCTCGCCGATGTTGGCGATGCCGGCAAAGACCGATTCAAAGCGGTTGAGGAGGCGCAGGCGGTTTGCACGCAAGGCCTCATCCTCATCCATGACCATGACTTCGTCGAAGAACGCATCGATAGGCTCGCGCAGGGCCGCAAGAGCGGCGATTACCGCAGTGAAGTCCTTGGCGGACCGTGCCACATCGACGTTGGCCTGGGTGGCATCCGTGGCCTCGAGCAAGACTCTCTCAGCATCGCCCATCAGCGCGGAATCGACCTCGCTGCCAAGCACGGCATCGGCAAGATGGGCGGCGCGGGCATAGGCGGTGGCGAGGTTGTCAAACGCCTCGCGATCGTTGGCACGGGCGTCCTCAAGGGCGTGGGCGAGCTGGAAGTACTGCGCAGGCACAGTGACGCTGCCAGCGGAAACGGCGGCGACGGTATCGGCGGAGACCTTCTCATCGCGGACCATCTGCTCCATGCGACCCTTAATGAAGGCGCACACGGAAGCTTCCACCTCGTCCTTGTCGAATGCAAGTCCCTGCTCCAAGTACCCATCGAGCGCAGCTCGACAATCGCCTCGTAGCCGCAGCCCAAACGATCACGAAGGATGTTCAGCACGCCGATTGCGGAACGACGAAGCGCGAAGGGGTCCTTGGAGCCGGTGGGCGGTTCGCCAATGGCGAACATGCCCGCGATGGTGTCGAGCTTGTCGGCCACGGCGACAACGCATCCGGCGATACCTTCGGGCAGCTCGTCTCCGGCAAAACGCGGACGGTAATGATCGCGAATCGCAGCGGCGACAGCAGGCTCCTCACCCGCGGCGGTGGCGTAGTACCCGCCCATCACGCCCTGCTGGCTCGTGAACTCGACAACAGCCGAGGAGACCAGGTCGGCTTTAGCGAGATGAGCGGCACGCTGGGCATCGGAGGCGGCATGCGCGCCCAAATGCGCCTCGTTGGCGATGGCGAGCGCCAGGTCCTCCATACGGTCGGACTTTTGCAGGACCGTACCGAGCTTCTTTTGGAAACCAACGTTTGCCAGGCGAGCACGGAACTCCTCAAGATCGATTTTGAGGTCCTCGTCGTAGAAGAACTTTGCATCGTACAGACGGGCGCGCACCACACGCTCGTTGCCGTCGACAACCGTTTCACTCACGGCCGGATCGGCATTCGAGACGACCACAAAAGCGCGGGTGAGCTTACCCTCCGCATCGTAGGTGGGGAAATAACGCTGGTTGGAGAGCATAGACTCGCAGATGATCTCGGAGGGCACGGCGAGGAACTCCTCGTCGAAATGGCCAACCAGAACCGTGGGCCACTCGCAGAGGTTCACAACCTCATCGAAGATTTTCGTGGGCGTGTCCACACGCACGCCGAGCTCGTCCTCGACACGAGCGATACCAGCGCGGATGACCTCCTCACGGCGCTCGGCCGAGAGCACATGCGCCGCTTCGAGAACCTGCTCGTAGGACGCGGCGCTGGAAACAACGTTCTCACCAGGCGACAAAACGCGATGACCGCGCGTGGTGGAGCCGCTCTTCACGTCGGCAAAGGAGACGGGTACGACCTCCTCTCCGAACAGGCAGCAGATCCAACGCACCGGACGCACGAACGTGGCATGCTCGCTCCCCCACCGCTGGCTACGGTAGTTAGGCCACTGAATGGCAGGGATGAGATCCTCGCACACGCGGGTAAGAATCGAAACAGCGGGCTCGGAAGGCGTGTTCTGCTCAGCGAAGACGTACTCGGTGCCGTCTGCGTCCTCGCGGCGGACGAGCTCCGCGGCGGTCATGCCATTCTTGCGGGCAAAACCCTCGGCCGCCTTGGTGGGGTTTCCCTCGGCGTCGAATGCGATCTTTGCGGAAGGCCCGCGGAGAACGGAGTGAATCTCCTCCGTCGCCTCGGCGACGTCTAACACCAATGCAGCGAGACGACGCGGCGAAGAAATGATGCGAACGTCACCATGGGCCAGTCCAGCATCGTCCAGACCCTTGGAAATCAGGGTTTTGAGCTGCTTGACGGCGTTGTTGAGCGGAGCGGAGGGCATCTCTTCGACGCCAAGCTCGAATAGGAAATCACGGGTACCGGCCATTTACGCCACCTCCCCCTTCTGATTGGAAGCCTCGACGGCGGCATCACCGGCGACCTCGGCGAGATACGACTCACAACACGCCTTGGCAAGCGTACGCACACGCAGGATATAGGCTGCGCGCTCAGTTGCCGAAAGCGCACCGCGTGCATCGAGGATGTTGAAGCTGTGCGAGCATTTCATGACGCAGTCGTACGCAGGCAGCGGAAGCTTGGCATCGAGGCAGCTGTGGCACTCGGCCTCGAAATCATCGAACTTCTGACGCATCATCTCGATGTTTGCAATCTCGAAGTTGTACGCGGAGAACTCGCGCTCGTTCTCGAGGAAAAACGTCACCGTAGGTCATGGGCGTACCATCGGGCAGGTAGCTCCACACAAGGTCGTACACGCTTGTGACGCCCTGCGCGTACATGGCGATACGCTCGAGACCGTAGGTGATCTCGACGGGCACCGGATCGCACTCAATGCCGCCAACCTGCTGGAAGTACGTGAACTGCGTGACCTCCATGCCATCGAGCCAGACCTCCCAGCCCAGACCCCAGGCACCGAGCGTCGGGCTCTCCCAGTCATCCTCGACGAAGCGCACGTCATGCTCGGCAGGGTCGAGACCGATGGCGGTGAGGGAATCGAGATACAGCTCCTGGGAGTTCTCGGGGCTCGGCTTGATGAGCACCTGGAACTGGTAATAGTGTTGCATACGGTTGGGATTCTCGCCGTAACGGCCATCGGCGGGGCGACGGCAGGGCTGCGGATAGCAGGCGCGCCAGGGCTGCTTACCCAAGCTGCGCAGGAGGGTTGCGGTATGGAAGGTACCGGCACCGACCTCGGAGTCATAGGGCTGCATGACGGTGCAGCCGTGGCCGGCCCAATAGGCCTCGAGCTTGAGGATCATGTCCTGGAACGTCAACGCATTCGGATTCATCTTGGCGTTGCTCCCCTTCAATCGTACGGTCAAACAAGTGATTATTTTAGCAGGATTACCGGATATGGCGTGCCACCTGCGACGCGTCCCCGATACGTGCTACAAGGTTCCAATTCGGTCAATCGGCCAATAGCGGAAGAAGGCGATGCCAATGAGGTTCTCCTTAGGCACGGGACCGAAGTAGCGCGAATCGGCAGAATTCTCCCGGTTATCACCCATGACCCAAATGTAGCCATCCGGAACGGTATAGGGAAAACTCACCTCGACGCCAGGCGCCTGGGTCACGAGCTCATAACTCGACCCCTGGGCATAGGGCTCATCAAGCGGAGATCCATCGATGTAGACGACGCCATCGATCAGGTCGACGGTCTGTCCACTCTGCGCAATCACGCGCTTAACGAGAATATCGTGCTCGGTGCCGGCAACTGGATTCTCGAATACGACGATCTGGCCGTCCTCGACATCGTGCCCCAAGTTCAACGTGAGCTTTTGCGCGAAGATGGTATCGCCCACCTGTATGGTGGGCTCCATCGACCCAGTTGGAACGGTAAACGGGGATAAAACGAAGGTGCGAATGAGGGCGAACACCGCGAAGGCGATGAGAAAGACGCCAACCCATTCGGCGATGGTCGAGAATATGCCGCGACGTTCAGACATTAAGCCTCCCCTGCCTTGGAGCCATGGAAACGTGTGATGAGCTCAGTGGCGAGCACGCGCTCGCCATTTGTAAGGCGTGCGGATTCGATCAGGTCGGGACGCCACCGGCACGTGCGCTCGAGGGCGCTTGCGCGGCGCCAGGCATCAACCTTGGCATGGTCGCCTGAAAGCAGCACCTCGGGCACGGCGTTACCGTTGAAGTCGGCGGGACGCGTGTACTGGGCATACTCGAGAAGGCCGCCATCTTCGCAGGTGGAAAATGATTCATCGACGCTTCCCATGTCATTGCCGAGGGCGCCCGGCAAAAGACGGATGATGGCGTCACTCACCACAAGCGCGGGAAGCTCGCCGCCCGTAAGGACGTAATCGCCAATCGAAAGACGCTCATCGGCCAGGGCGTAAGCACGCTCGTCCATGCCCTCATAGCGACCGCATACGAACAAGATGCGCTCGACGCTTGAGAGACGCTCTGCGACATGCTGGGTGAACGGCACGCCGCAGGGCGTGAAGAATACCACGCACGGACGGACATCACCGCGAGAAGAGATGTCGGTGATGGCGTCGTGAAGCGGCTCGACCTTCATGAGCATGCCAGCACCTCCGCCAAAGGGCGCATCGTCAACAGTGCGGTGACGATCGTGCGTCCAATCGCGCAGGTCGTAGCTCTTGAAGTCGAAAAGGCCACGAGAACGAGCGCGTCCCATAATCGAGGTGGACATATAGGGTTCGAAAAGCTCGGGAAAGACCGAGAGGGTCTCGATGAGCATGAGCACTCCCCTCGTGATTTACAGGTCGAGCAAACCGTCCATAACGCGAACAGAAATGGGGCCTCCACCGGAATCGTGCTGACCACATCATCGATGACGGGAATCAGGACCTCGCCATGATCGGGGCCCTCAACGACCCAGACGTCATTCGCGGGCGTCTCCATGACTTCGGCGATATGCCCGAGCGAACCATGGCGCTCGTCAACGACCAATCGGCCAACGAGATCTTCGAATGCGGCGTCAAGCGGACCGAGTTCGAAATCGGAACAGCTGGCGAGGACGTAGCAACCGGCAATACCCTCGGCGGCATCCAGGTCATGCGCGCAAGAAAAGAGCACGCGGCCGCCATCTGCCGTCTCGGACACCGCTTCCACGGTCGAGATTCGCTCCCGCTTGAGGGCGGGGGCGTCAGATGGACGCGCATCCCTTCGCTGAGTAAAAAGGGAAGGCCTCGCAGCGGAGCCACGAGAACCTCCCCCTTGGTGCCATGTGGACGAACCACACGGGCTATGTTCTTATACGAGGCCGTCACGACGTTAGCCCATGACCTCGACCTCGACAGAAGTGTCGAGTCGAGCGGCGAGGGCACGCGCGAGCGTGCGGATGGCCTTGATGGTGCGACCGTGACGTCCAATCACCTTGGCGACGTCGCCCTCGGCGACGGTCACCTCAATGGTGGAGGAACTTGCACCGTCGATGACCTCGAGACTCACACCGTCAGCATCATCGACGATGTTGACGACCAGATACTCGACCAGATCGGCGATGCGATCGGAGACGAGCTCCTCGCCCTCATCGAACTCGACGGTCTCGTCATCGAAGGTCTCGGAGATCAGATCCTCGGACACCGTTACTCCTCGGTGGCCTCAGCGGCGGCAGCAGCCTCTTCCTCGGCCTTACGAGCAGCCTCCTCGGCCTCCTTGGCAAGCTGCTTCTTGGACTTCTTGGGGGCTGCAGCGGCCTTCTCACCCTCGTTGGCGGCCTTCACCAGAGCGGCGACGGCGCGGTGAGCTGAGCGCCCTTGGACTGCCAGTCGGCGATCTTCTCAAGGTCGAGGGAGATGGTCTTGGGGGTGGTCATGGGGTTGTAACGGCCAACCTCCTCGATGGGGCGACCATCGCGACGGGTGCGGGAATCGGCGACGACGACGCGGTAGTACGGACGCTTCTTGGAACCATGACGAGCGAGGCGGATCTTGACAGCCATGCAAACTCCTTCTTCTGCGCAGCTTCTCACTGCATTCCTTACCAGGACAAATACTTTCGCCCAACGACTTGACGGGAAGCATTTGAGACCGGCTTCGTGCAGATAAGTCGCAAGCAATCCAATATCTTATCTAAGATTTGCGGGAATGCAAGGGTGGAATCTTGCTTTCACGCAGCGTACATCCCGTGTTTTGGCTATACTCATCGTATGAGCAATATCGAACATACATACGGTTCTTTTGAAGACGACGTGTCCTTTGGAAACGTGCCCCTTTGGCATGGCAACGACGAAGCCCTCGATTCTGCGGCGTTTTCCGATGTGCTCTTTGGCACATGGAGTGCCCCGCCATCGGGCTTTTGGACCTCGATGCGTTTTTCGCGAGCGTGGAGCAGCTCGATCATCCCGAATGGCGCGGCAAGCCGGTTATCGTGGGTGGCAGCCCCGAGAAACGCGGCGTGGTCTCCACCTGCTCGTATGAGGCACGTACGTACGGCGTCCATTCCGCCATGTCCTCGGCGCAGGCAACGCGCCTCTGCCCCGATGCCATTTGGACGCCAGGGCATTTCGCGCGTTATCGCGAGATGAGTACGCAGGTCATGGCGATTTTGGCAGACGAGACTCCCTACGTGGAACAAGTGTCCATCGACGAGGCATTTTTCGACATCTCGCCTGGACGTTTTACCCGCGAAAGCCCAATAGCCATCGCCCGTCGGATTTCTGACCGTGTGGCGGAGCTGGGAATCACCTGCTCAATTGGCCTGGGCCGTAATAAGACAGTGGCAAAAATCGCCAGCGAGCGCGAAAAGCCACGCGGTCTCACCGTGGTGCTTCCCGGCACCGAGGAAGGCTTCTTGGCACCACTGCCCGTCCGAGCCATGAGCGGCATCGGCAAGGCTGCGGAAAGTGCCCTTCATAAAGTGAGCATCCGTACACTCGGGCAGCTCGCTGGAGCCTCGAATACGCTTCTCTCCCCCATCTTCGGCGTCAATGCCGAGCTGGTGCGTCTACGCGCTGCTGGACGGGAAGTGAGCGAAGTCTGCGCTATCGATGCGCCCGAGGACGTGAAGTCGGTGAGCAACGAGCGGACGTTCTCTCGGGACCTCACGGATGTAACAGACGTGAAGGCGGCGATCCACCTGCTCTCCGAATCCGTAGGGCGAAGGTTGCGCCGTAAGAACCTCGCGGGCCGAACCGTCACACTCAAGCTCAAGTACTCCTTCGGCGAGGGGCGGACGATTCAGCGCAAGCTCACCCATGCGACCGACGACGAGAACGTGTTCGGAGCCGTTGCCTGCGAACTGCTTGAGAGTATCTGGAGCGTGGGCACGCACGTGCGCCTAGCCGGTGTAGGCGTGAGTGACTTCGGCATCGACGGTGCCGGTATCCAGACCGATTTGTTTTGCGAGGTTGACGAGCGGGGCGCCATGGCGAGCGACAAGCGCGATCTGGCTGTGACGCTCGACGCTGTGCGTGAGAAATTCGGTACCGATGCTGTCAGCTTCGGCCGCGCCACCCGCTTCAACGGCGACCTCGTCGACCCTGCCAAGTTCCTCAACCAAAACAAACCGACCGACTAGCCGGCATGGTGCAAGTGGGGTACGTCCCCAATTGCACCGCACGGCCGGAGGGCCCTACAGCTCGACGACGGGAGCATCGCCCCAGAGCTTTTCCAAGCGATAGTACTCGCGTGCCTCAGGCGTAAAGGAATGCACGATAACCGAGCCGTAGTCCATGAGGATCCAATTGCGCTCCTCGCGCCCCTCAATGGAGAACGGATGCTCGCCGCAAGCTTTGGCAACTTGCTCCTCGACCTCATCGACGATCGCATCGACCATACGCGTATTACTGCCGGTGGCAATCACGAAGTAATCGCACACGTCGGACAGCTCGGTAAGATCGATGATGCAGATGTCCTCGGCACCCTTGAAGGAGGCGGCGTCAGCCGCAGCGCGAGCGACCTCGATCGCGGGCACGCCAGAAGAGGAAAGCGAGGCGGAGGAGCGATCAACGGAGGCAGGGCCCTCCCCATCCTCAACGGGCTTGGCGTTCAAGCCGGCGGCATACTCAAGAAGCTGGGCATCGGTCATATCAGACATTGAATACCTTTCATGTTTAAAGCGTGCCAAGGGATACGTCCCCACATGACACACGGGCGCTATCTCGAACGTTTCACTGCGTACGCATTATAGATGTCAATTGCGGTTGGGTACAGATAGCGACCTGTGGAGATAACATACACAAGCCCCTGGGCGAACGTTTGGAAGAACAGTTCTTCCAGTGGCGCTGACCCCACCAGAGCGCGCAGACGCTCGGCATAATCGCCACGTCTACCCGGTTCGATCGCATCGGCAATGAACACGACCATATCGAGCGGGGTCATGTCGATCGCCCCTACCGTATGACGGGCGACCGCCTGGCACACCTCGGGAGCGATGCCTTCAAAGATATGCGGCAGCTCGTGGGCGGCGACGGGCCCATGCAACAGGCCGACCGCGCGCGTGGGAGATCCGGTCACCTTGACGCCGTATTGGGCGGCACGGGCAAGCAGCTCATGATCATCCAGCACCTTGTCCCAATCATGCGTAAGCCCGGCAAATGCGGCATGGTATTCGTCCACTTCGTAGGCACGAGCGAGGTCCACGGCCGTACGGGCAACGCCGAGCGAATGCTGATAACGCCGAGGCTTTTCCTTCATTCGAACCTCGAGCATGTTGCGAACGCGCTCGAGCTCGGCGGTCTGATCATGCACCATGGCCATTGCCGCTCCCCTCCTGTACGTACAGATCGTTCTTGCGAATATACCCCATCACGGACTCACTCGTCAGATAGCGGACGCTCTTTCCCGAGGCCACGAGCTCGCGAATGTTCGAGGAGCTGATGGCGAGCGCGGGAATCTCGATGTAACGAACGTCGAAATCGATGCCCGAGGCGGCGATGCGCGACTTAGCGGTCTCGATGTCGTACCCCGGGCGGGTCGCAGCGATCAAAGTCGCGAGTGAGGCGAGACGGTCGGCATCGTGCCATGCCAGAATGTCGATGATGGCGTCGGCTCCGGTAATAAAATACAGCTCGACGTTATCTGGATAGTGCCGGCGAAGCTCACTCAAGGTGTCGACGGTGTACGTGACGCCCGGACGGTCGATCTCGAAGCGGCTCGCGTAGAACGCGGCGTTGGCCGCCGTCGCCAGGACCGTCATGGCGTAACGGTCCTCGGGGTCACTCACACGCTTGTCCTGCTTGAACGCCGGCGAACCAGCAGGCATAAACAGGACAAGGTCCAAGTCAAGCGCCTCGCGAGCCTGCTCGGCGGTCACCAGGTGCCCGTAGTGGATGGGGTCGAACGTGCCGCCCATGATGCCGAGGCGATAGATTCGTTTGGAATCTGAGCCAAGCGAGGGCAGCAAGCGGCTGGGAGTCTCCATCCTACTCAGCATCCTCGGTATCGCCGCCGAGAGGCGCATCGTCAAGATCCACAACCTCGACAAGGCCTTCGAGGTCGTTGAACTCATCCTCGGCATCGTCATCCTCAATGCCCTCGAAGTCAAAGGCGTAACCCAGGATGCGTACCTCGTCGCCGTTCTTGCATCCCGCCTTGATAAGCGCATCGTCCACACCCATACGCGCCATACGGTGCTGGAGATAGATGATGGCCTCCTCGTTCTCCCAATCGGTCTGCACAACCATGCGCTCAACGTTGGTGCCGGTGACGCGCCAGGCACCCAGCTCCTCCTGCTCAACGTGGAACCGCTTGTCGCGGGCCTTACGAGCACGCTCCCACTTCTCATCATCAAACGCAGGAGCAGCCGCCTGCTCCTCGGCGAGGGCGCGACGCAGCTCACTCACGCGCTCACCGCAAGCGAGCATGAGCGTTTGAAGGCCGGCGCCGGTGAGGGCGGAGACGGCGAAGAACTCGTGCCCGTCGGCGAGCGCTGCCTGCTTGAGGGCCTG
>ENA-OPZN01000402-OPZN01000402.1-human-gut-metagenome-genome-assembly--contig:-NODE-402-length-14028-cov-1.704554_pt1 | contig 14028 bp, 15 predicted proteins | sample MGYA00242483_ERZ504503 | MGnify/ENA primary metagenome ERZ504503 (study PRJEB26092, sample SAMD00036285) | human gut metagenome | host: Homo sapiens | study: EMG produced TPA metagenomics assembly of... | reverse complement strand
AAGACATGGACTCGAAACGGGCGGTGTTATATGCCTCCACCACTCGTCTTCACTGTGTATCAGCCTCATCCCTTTACCGCCCGCCTCCCCATAGAAGCCTTCAGCATGACAGGATAGCCTATTTCATTACAGATACGTACCGCCTCTTCGGCACTTTGCAACGGCTGTTCCGTACCGGGGACCACGGGAACGCTGCGGCAATCATACGCTTACGGGCGGCAATCTTGTCACCCATCGCTTCCATCGTCTCGGCGGAAGGGCCGATAAAGATGATCCCCTCCTCTTTGCACCGGCGGGCAAAATCAGCATTCTCGGACAAAAAACACTAACCGGATGAATGGCATCGGCTTTGCATCGTTGGCAGTCTCTATTACTTTTTCTATATTTAAATAGCTTTCCCTGGCTATAGCAGGACCTATAAGATAGGCCTCGTCAGCATACATCACATGATGAGAAGTGCGGTCGGCTTCTGAAAAGACAGCAACGGTCCGTATGCCCTTTTCTCGGCAGGAACGCATTACACGTAAGGCTATTTCACCTCTGTTTGCAATCAATACTTTCTTTATCATTTTTCTTCTTATTATAACGGGGGTTAATTTCGCAGGCATAGAAACTGTCCTTGACGGCTTTCAGGCAGTCATGGCACAGGCAATCGGAATAATTCTCCATTAAATAGGTGCGTTGCAGAGCATCCAGTCGGACAGTTGCGCAATGACACGATAAAATATCATTGTGCATACAATCAAATGTTGCACCACAACGTGGACATACCTTTTCATAGGCATTCCTCCCGTAAATTTTTTATTTCTTATTTTCTTTCGTACTGCTTTCCTAATCCCACGAGTAAAAACAGCCTTTAATGAATGGCAGGTCTTCTGACTGACTCCTTATCTTGAAGCCTTCCCGATGTGAGGATTGTCACATCAGTGGCAAAGGTATTTTTCAAGATTCCAGCAGAGTTTCACAGCAGCGGGACTGTCCGGGATTTACACCCGATTCCCTTTAATCCGAATAGCAGATAGACTATCCGAAACCAATTCGGGCAAAGATAATGGATTTATAATTAAACGAAGCGGAAAAGATGAAAAAAGTGTTGCTTGAAAGTTTTTTTTCTTTTTCCATGTTGTTTTATTTGATTTAATTCCTAACTTTGTCAGTAATATCGGTTTCCGGATTAGCCGTTGGCGCGAAACGGAATTAAAAGGGAATCCTGTGCAAATCAGGAACTATCCCCGTAGCTGTAAGTTTTATCCTCCCATAGTGTGGGGAAGTGTTGTGACATTCTTAGCCACTGGTTATTGTGAAAACCGGGAAGGCGCTACAACGGAAACAAGTCAGAAGACCTGCCGTTATTGTTTATATCATTCATGGCTTTCGGGTGAAAGGCGATAGAACGAATCATACTGATCCTTTTTATTACTGGTTTCCATGAATTGTCGTGTGTGAAAGACTTATATTGAATAATGTGTGTTTTGTATAACCTTAATTTATAAGTATGATTAATTCAGAGGTATTTATTATTAAGAGAGATGGTAAAAAAGAAACTTTCTCTCTTGATAAAATTAAAAATGCAATAGCCAAAGCATTTTTGTCAGTAGGAAGTTTTGCTACCCAGGATGTGATTACTACTGTATTGAGTCGCGTTAGTGTCAGTGATGGAATGAATGTGGAAGAAATCCAGAATCAGGTGGAGGTGGCCCTGATGGCTGAACATTATTACAGTGTTGCCAAGGCGTATATGCTGTATCGTCAGAAACATTTGGAGGATCGTGAGGTGAGAGATAAACTGAAGTTTTTGCTTGACTATTGTGACGCTTCCAATCCGGCAACCGGCAGTAAATATGATGCGAATGCCAATGTGGAGAATAAGAATATTGCTACGCTGATAGGAGAGTTACCCAAATCAAATTTTATTCGTCTCAACCGTCGTCTGTTGACTGACCGTTTGAAAGACATGTATGGAAAGGAATTGTCCGATCGTTATTTGGAACTTCTGAATCATCATTTTATTTATAAAAATGATGAAACTAATCTGGCTAATTATTGTGCCAGCATTACTATGTATCCTTGGTTGAATAATGGTACGATAGCAGTGGGAGGGAACTCTACGGCTCCTACTAACTTGAAATCTTTTTGTGGTGGATTTGTCAATATGGTTTTTATTGTATCCAGTATGTTAAGTGGTGCCTGTGCTACTCCAGAGTTTTTGATGTATATGAATTATTTCACTGGTTTGGAATATGGGCAGGAATATTATAAGTATCCCGATAAGATTGTTGATTTATCTACCAAACAAAGAACAATAGACAAAATCATTACAGACTGTTTCGAGCAAATAGTATATTCTATTAACCAGCCTACAGGGGCGCGTAATTTTCAAGCCGTCTTTTGGAATGTAGCTTACTATGACAAATATTATTTTGAAAGTCTTTTTGGTAACTTCTTTTTTCCCGATGGAAGCCAACCTGACTGGAATTCACTAAGTTGGTTGCAGAAACGTTTCATGAAATGGTTTAATAAAGAGCGTACACGTACTGTTTTAACATTTCCTGTAGAAACAATGGCGCTTTTGACTAAAGATGGTGATGTATTAGATAAGGAATATGGTGACTTTACGGCTGAAATGTATTCCGAAGGTCATTCTTTCTTTACTTATATGAGTGATAATGCAGATTCTTTAAGTAGTTGCTGCCGTCTTCGCAATGAGATACAGGACAATGGTTTCAGCTATACTTTGGGAGCAGGTGGGGTTTCTACAGGCTCAAAAAGTGTGCTGACTATTAATTTGAACCGTTGCATCCAGCATGCGGTGAATCCGGTATACTTTATCCGTTTTTTTGGAAGAAGTGGTTGATTTGGTACACAAAGTCCAGTTGGCTTATAATGAGAATCTGAAATTGTTGCAGTCGAAAGGTATGCTGCCTTTGTTTGATGCTGGTTACATCAATATGAACCGTCAGTATCTAACTATCGGTGTTAATGGTTTGGTGGAAGCAGCGCAATTTATGGGTATTGAAATCAATGATAACCCTAAGTATGAAGCATTTGTTCAGGAGATTTTAGGAATGATTGAACGATATAATAGGAAGTACCGTACAAAGGATGTTTTGTTTAATTGCGAAATGATTCCTGCTGAGAATGTAGGAGTGAAGCACGCTAAATGGGATAAAGAAGCAGGCTTCCAAACATTCCGAGAATGTTATAACAGTTATTTCTATATTGTAGAAGACAAATCGTTGAATGTTGTCGATAAATTCCGTCTGCATGGACGCCGCTATATAAAGCATTTAACGGGAGGCTCGGCCTTGCACATGAATTTGGAAGAACATCTTAGTAAGGAGCAGTACAGACAACTACTTCGGGTAGCTGCTATAGAAGGCTGTAATTACTTTACATTTAATATACCGAATACCATTTGCAATGAATGTAAGCATATTGATAAGAGATACTTGCATGAATGTCCTGAATGTCATAGTCGGAATGTGGATTATCTGACACGTGTTATCGGGTACATGAAGCGGATCAGTAATTTTTCTCAGGCAAGGCAGAAGGAGGCTGCACAAAGATATTATGCTCCGTTACGTTGATTATGACATCGTATTTCAAGAAATTCCGGATGAAGTCACTCTGGCGATCAATCTCTCTAACTGTCCCAATAGGTGCAAGGGCTGTCATAGCCCTCATTTGTTGGAAAATGTAGGAGAATCTTTAACGGAAGAAAGTCTTGGGCATCTTTTACAGAAGTATGGAAAGGCGGTGACTTGCGTCTGTTTTATGGGAGGCGATGCCGAACCCTTTGAAGTGGAAAGGTTGGCAGGATTTCTTCACCGACAGTCTATCGCTTTGGTAAAGGTGGGTTGGTATTCGGGGAAGAATGAATTGCCGGAAGGTCTTTCCGTTCAGAACTTTGAATATATAAAGTTGGGACCGTATATTGAAAAATTGGGTGGCTTGAAATCTCCTGATACCAATCAGCATTTCTATCGGATATACGGGGATGAGATGAAAGATATTACCTATCGGTTTGGCGTATCTGAAAAAGGCGGAAATAAATTCCGCCTTTTTCAGATAAATATATTAAGTTGGTTATGCTTCCGGTTGATAGTCTTCACCATTCTCCCATGCACTGTCATCATTCCAGTTTTCATATAAATGGTTTACCCAAATTTGGCGAATCTCAGGATAACTGCCAAGGGCTTTCATATTACATCCGTCTTTAATACCATGATCGGCTCCGGCTTGATCTGTCGGGTGGCTTTCGAATGTTCTGTCCACTTTGAATCCTAATTTCTCCAAACGTTCACGCCAGCTATATTCATTTGTATTGATTTCCACATTGCTTACATCGTCATCTTCGGCCATAGCTTCCAATCCCCAAAGGTCGTTGTGGGCATGGTCACCGGCAATTGACATGAAAGGTGCAAGATAAACATTTACTTTCTGATGGGTTCAGACCGTTCTTTTCGCAATAGCTCATCACCTTAGAGTACATACAGTCGGGATATTGGGTTTTGTCAAATCCTTCTACAGGAATTCTATTAGCCGGTTCTTCCTCTATTTTCTTTCGGGAAGAAAAGCATGTCACCATAATCCACAGTACCTACAAAGATATTGTTGTTGGCAGCAAGTTCCTGCAATGCTTTTTCCATGTCAGAGTACTTTTTGTTAGCATTGTAATTCTCATCCGGATTACCGTGTCCCATTAGAAGCACGATGTTGTTCTTGCCTGCTAATTTAGACTCATAGTGTTTGTAAAGTATCTCTGCTACATCTTTAGTATCTTCTGCACTGGAAAGAAGGTTGGTACCTTTCAATACATCAATATGCGGATACCATTGAATCATAAAGTATTTTTTACATCAGTATTCATTAATGAAAGATATTCTTCGCCTGGAATTACATGCAATGATTGTACAGCCACACGTTTGTATCCTGCATCGCCTATTGCTTTCAACCATTGGTCCAATTCATAACGTGCTATGCCGGTAGATGCTTCTACACGTCCGATACATGTACGTGAAGTAAATGACATATAAATATCCGTATTGGGGAATTTAGCTTTAAAATCCTCAATCACATCATCATAAACAGAAAGGGACTCATTATAGGTACTGCCAAAAGTACAGAGCAAAATGGCTGTGTCGTGTTGCTTGGTTCTGGTTACTACATCCACAGCAGGATTAACAGTACTTTCTTCATCATCATTGTCACTACAGGAACTGAATCCTGTGCAAGTTGCGGCAGCAACAAAAGCCGCCATCAGATAATACTTGAATTGTTTCATACTAATAAAAATTTAATTTTATAAATTGTTGGTTATTAATTGTTTTTGAATTTAATGAGGGCGGAGACATAAAAAGTTCTTCCGGGAGTTGATGTGGCACGATTCCGTCCGAAAGGAGTACGGTCTACATAGTCAAATACATTATCTACCCCGGCATTCATCGTTAATGACCACCGTTTCATTTTTAATAATGAGTGGGCTGTGTTGATACGCCAAGTTGGAATCCGTCGGCATTATTATCATTTATATAACGGCGTGTAGACTGATATCTGCCATAGATGCCGATACCCAAACGATACAGTTTCCATGAATGTTGCCATAAGATATTTAAATTTGCATTATGGCTGGAAGTAGCATCAATAGGAAGATATTTCATATAATCTATACCTTTGTTAGGATATTGCGCTTTTGGATCAGCATAACTATATCCGCCGGCAAGGCTGAGAGATTTTGCAGGACGATAGTTGAAGGTGAAATCCATACCATAAATACGTGCCTTTGTCAGATTCTTATATTGTTTGCTCTTTTCTACTTCAAGAAACTTTTCATCGGGAGTTACGGAAATTTCAACCAGCTCAATCATGTTGTGAAGATAATTCATGTATCCGGTTAAACTGGCTTGGAATTTTTGCCCTACGTACTCGATACCGATTGAAGCATATTGTGAGGTTTGTGCTTTTAGATCTGTGTTGCCATGATATGCAGTCAAAGCACCGCCTCCGATAACGCCGGTATAATTATAATAAAGTTCTTTAATAGTGGGTGCTTTGTAGCCTAAAGCATAAGACGCACGCAAATTAATATGTTCTCCGGGTTTATAAAGTCCTGATATTTTCGGACTGAAATTCAATCCTGTTTCCTTGTGTTGTGTTCCTCGTACCCCGGCAGTCAGAACCAGATTTTCTCTGGCTGTCCATTCCTCCTGTATATAAGCTGCCAACGTATAAACGGAAGCGCGGTCACCGTCAATGTGATGAGGTGATTCCAAATGATTGTACTGATATTCGATTCCTGCATTTAAAATATGGTCCTCTCCAAGATAAAATACACTTTTTACCTGGCCTAATATTTGTTTCTGAATACTTTGTTTGATACGTTGACCGGCAAAGTAGGTGATACGTTCATGGCGGTCATTGTCTAGAAAATAATCAGTATGCTCGTTTAGCTTATAGTCATAGAAGTAACCGTATCTGCCATAAGATAGGTCTGCTGTCAGATAATTCCGTTTTCCTAATTTATATTTACTTCCTACTGCAAATGTATAGTTGCGATAATAAAAATCGTTGGCTTGATATTTCCAAGGACCGTGTGTACGCATTACCCAACGCTCATAATAAGTGCCTTCTGCAGTGAGGTCTAGTTTGCGATTGACTTGCCATTCAATGTTCTCGGACAGGGTATAGTTTGAAGAACGGTTTACGGTCAACATAGTAGAGCCGGATTTCAATTGATTCTGATCCCACTGTAGGTCTGTATTCCGCCAGCCATCGGTATGCCGGAAGTTGATACCGGTTACAGATTTTATCTTTCTATAGTTAAAGCCGAAACTGGTACTTTGACGTATATCGCCATATTCACCTATGCGGGATGTGTTGGTGAGCTCCATTTTTCACGGTTACGTTTGGTTATGATATTGATAACTCCGGCTATTGCGTCACTGCCATAAAGTGAAGAAGCGGCCCCTTTTACAATCTCTATGCGTTCTATATTAGCTGGATTTAATTGATTCAAGTCGTTTTGCCCTCCTACATCGCCATTTCATTCTTTTCCATTTATCATGATCAGATATTAGTCATTGTTCAATCCGTTTAGTTGGATATGGCTCCCCATATCACCATCATGAAAGGTCAATGAAGGACTAAGACCACTGAGCAAATCGTCTATACTGCGTGCCTGATATTGTTCCAAGCTTGCTGTTATGACTTCAGTCTGTACGGGAGCATCTTTCAGATAATGTTCAGTACCTGTACCCGTGATGACCACTTCATTCAGTAATACGGACAATTCTTTATCGTCTTTATCTTTGAGAATACTTTGGGCACTTGCAATTTGTGTACCTAATAGTAGAATAGCAGGAAGTAAATACCTCATATTATGTTTTATTTAATTTGCAAATAAAACATCAAGTTTCCCTCTGATAAAGAGGAATGCCACAAAGGAATAGACGTTGGAAAACGCTTGTTCGAATGGACACATACTTCTAATCCTGGAAGCTTGGTGTTTATTGTTCAACAGACTTAGCAGGTATTCTGGCTTTCCTCTGATTGGAAACCTTCCCATTTCTTCAAATGAAACAGTGGTTTTAGACTATCCAATCAACATCATGAGGATTTACAGCTGCAGGTACAGCCCCGGATTTACACCGGGTTCCCTTGCATCGGGCTATGTGATAGCCCGATTACTAATTCCGTTGCAAAGATAGAGGTTTATTTTATATTATCTTCGATAAGTCTTTGATTTTTTTAGCTTTTAAATTTTAAAGACAGACTGATGTAGAATGACGTCCGGGGGTAAGTGTCGCATAATTGCTGTTATAAGGACGGTCATCCATATAATCGAACAGGTTTTCCATGCCGCATCCGGGTTCGATGATTACAGATTTTAAGTTGAAAGAATGGCGTGTGTTTAAATTCCACAATTGATACTCGGGAGCATAACCGTAACTTTTAGAGAAACGCTTGCTGTTGATACGGCCGTTCAAATTTATATTTCAACCGATATATTTTCCATGAATGCGCCCATTGGGCATTGATATTGTATGCGTTTTTTATACTTTTGTCGATGGGTTGTTCCAATTCCACATCTTGGGTATTAAGATGAGTGTATCCTCCGCTTAAATTGAACCCGGCACCTAGGTATGCATTGGCGGATACATTGATTCCGTGGACTTTAGCCTCCGCTATATTATCACGTTGACGAACTTCCTTATGACCATATTGCTCCATAGCTTTATCTCCCGTGGCAATCGTATTATAATCTATCATGTCACGAATATTATTATAAAAAGCATTGACTGATACTGAAAAACGCTCATGTACATACTCTGCACTCAATGAGAAATAATTATTCTTTTCCGACTTTAAATCCAAATTACCTATTGTCAACCTGTCATTTTTTTAGCTATGTCAGTGGCATAGAGTTCAGACAGGGTAGGAGTTCGGAAACCTGCTGCATAGGAGGCACGGAAATTGAATTTGCCGGGTTTATACATCAGTGCTACATTGGGAGTGGCATGATTTTGAAATTTCATGATAAATGTAACGTACACCAATCAAAGCCTGTAGGTTTCTCAGTAACTTTATTTCATCTTGTGCAAACAAGGCCAGTGTATAAGCATCTTCTTTGGCTATATTGTCTGTTTGACTTTTCAAGACATCAACGATATATTCTGTGCCGACTGAAAGTTTGTGCCGGTTCACGAATTTAAAATACCTTTTATGCTAAGATTGTGATTACGGGTCCGTTTGCGCACTTGCTCTTCACCTGCTTTTCCATTATAGGTTTTTATTGTCTTTTAAAAAAACAATAAGAGGAAGAAAAATGATCGGCGTAACAGTCTGCGGTAATATAATTCCCTTTATTTATCATGTATTGGGCACCAATGCCATAATTAAAGGTTTCATGCAATATGTTGTAGTCGTATGCTTCATAAGGGCGGCGTGTCTTGTTGTCATAATATCCGCCGCGGGCATAAAAAGAGAGTTTGTCGGTAGCATCGAAAGTGAATTTTTGATTGACAGTATTTGCATAGAAGCCTGTAGAAGCTACTTTCCCGGTTTCTTCCAATTCATGAGTTTTGGAGTTCTCCTCGTATGGATTCAGTTGCCATCCTTCGGCCTGCTGACGGCGATAAGAGGTGTAGGAGCCGAACTTGCCGGTATTGACATCTATGTTTACGGACTGGGTAAAACGTCCTTTACTGGCATAACGGGTATCGCTGGAAACATTGATAGCATTTTTTGCATCATCAGTAATGATGTTGATAACTCCTCCGATAGCATTTGTTCCGTAAAGAGCGGAAGAAGCGCCGTTCAATATTTCAATACGTTTGATTTTGGCAACATTGATTCGAGCATAGGTGTCATCTCCATACAGGCGTTTGCCATTTTCCAGAAAAATGAAATAATCATCAGGCAATCCATTCAGACTCAATGTTGTCCCCATGCCGTTGGTCATACTTGAGAAAGACGGGGTCAGCTTTTGTAAGGCCTCGTCCAGCGATGTTACACTGGCATTACTTAAATCCTTTGCAGTGATAACGGAAACAGGCACGGAACTGTCCGTCATGCGGTGGTGTGTTCCTGTACCGGTTACTACTACCTGGCCTATATTGGTAAAACTGTCTTGTAGCTTGATAAGAAGATTCTTTTCACCTCCTTTTGTTCGTGATAGACTTGGGTGTGTAACTGACATGCGTGATTCTTAATACGTGTTTCCCATCAGGGAGATTGCTGATGGAAAACTCGCCTTTACCATTGTGGTGCATCCTGAAAGGCTTTGATCGATACGGATATTAGCTCCCACTATAGGTTCGTTGGTATCGGCACTCACAATCTTTCCACTGATACTGACTTGTGCCAGTACGTCAATAGCCAGACAGCTTAAAGTAATTGCTGTCAATAATAACTTTACTTTCATCGAAAGAATTTAAGAATTAATAATTCACTTTCCTGACCCCGGGAGAGCATGATTATCTATGTTCGGACTTGGCAGGTTTCCTGGCTTCACCCTGAAAAGCGCCTTCCCATTTCTGGCAAAAGAAACAGTGGCTTGGTGAAAATTGCTTTTCATCAGACGGGTTTCACAGTAGCGGGCACTGCTTCGGATTCTATAACCGAATTCCCTTTTATACAGGCAGAGAAAGGCTGCCTATATCACCAAATCGGGCACAAAGGTAGGCAATTATTTTATATATGTTTTAAGATTAATGAAAAAATGGTTGCTTTTGAAAGAGGTGGGGGGATTTTGAACCGTAGGAGTGAATTAGATTCACTCCTACGGTAATATGAATTTGCAATAATTCTGGCGGGATCAGGCAAGTGCCAATATTAATATTTGTGCTGTGAGTACACGTAAAAACATGGTAAGCGGATAAACGGTGGCATAACCCACTGCCGGAGCGTCACAAGAGGTCAAATCATTGGAGTAGGCTAATGCGGGCGGATTGGTGGTGGCTCCGGACAATACTCCGATCAAGGTGTAATAGTTCAGTTTATAAACATATCGTCCTATTATACCTACAATCAGTAAAGGCAGCAGCGTAATAATGGCGCCGTATGCTATCCATACATATCCACCCTCGTTAATGATTGTTTCGATGAATCCTTTGCCGGCTCCTAATCCTACGCAAGCAAGGAAAAGCGAGATACCGATTTCACGTACCATCAAATTGGCACTTATGGTGGTATAGGTTATCAGTTTATAATGTGGTCCGAAACGGCTTATCAGGATGGATACGATAAGGGGGCCTCCTGCCAGTCCCAGTTTTACCGGTTGGGGGATACCGGGGAATAAAAAAGGAGTGCTTCCTAGAATACACCCTAATGCGATGCCTAAGAAAATAGGGATCAGGTTGGGATGATTCAAACGTTTCATGGAATTACCTAGAATCTTTTCGGCATGGGCTACAGCTAGTTCGCTACCCACAATCTTCACCCGGTCACCCATTTGCAATTGCAGGTTGGGAGTGGCCACAAGGTCTACACCCGAACGGTTTACACGGGTAATGCTTGCTCCGAAGTTATTCCTGATTTTTAGTTGGGCCAATGTCTTACCGTTCAATTCAGGCTTGGTGATCAGAATTTTTCTGGAGATAAGTTGTTTGTTTTGGAAATCCCATTCCACATTCACTTGTTTTCCAAAAAAGACAGTGATAGCTTCTACATCTATCGGATTGGCGATAACAAGAATCTCATCGTGTATGTGAAATACTGTAGTGGAGTTCACCAGTTCTGTTTGTCTGTCTCCGTCACAATGCCGTATGCGTGAAATCACAAAATCACGGTTTACCAATGGCTTGATTTCTTTTATTGTTTTACCTTCTACGGCTTCATTGCGTATTTCTAGTGAGATAGGGCGTACAGTCAGTTCTTGTAGATGCCCCAATCCCCGTTCCGCATCGGCTTCTTCGGTTTTTGTGTTGATGCGCAGGATATATTTCAATGCCAGCAGGGAGAGAATACACCCTACTACTCCCAATGGATAGGCTACGGCATATCCCAGTGCTATTTCGGGAGCGTCTATACCATTCAGATCACTGTTTGCTTGCTGTGCGGCACCTAGTCCCGGGGTATTGGTTACAGCTCCAGAAAGAATTCCTACCATTGTGGTAATGGGGACACCTGTTATGAAATGGAGTATAATGGTGATGGTCACACCTAAAAATACAACCATCATGGCAAGCAGGTTCAGTGTGAACCCTCCTTTCTTGAATGCTGAGAAGAAACCGGGACCCACTTGTAGTCCGACTGAGTAGACAAATAATATCAGACCGAACTCCTTTAAGAAATGCAACAGATGTTCGTCCAGGTTCAGATTGAAATGACCGAATACAATTCCTACAAAAAGTATCCAGGTTACTCCCAATGAGATACCTGCCACTTTTATTTTTCCTAACATGATGCCGAAAGCAATGACCAGTGAAAGAATAAGTACGGAATGTGCTACTCCGCCGCCCCATAAATTAGGGTACCCTTCAAAGAGATTTCTAAAAAGTTCCATAATTCATTATCTAGTTTAATTATTTATAGTATCAATTTTATCATTGTTGTATAGCTGTCATTCTGGCAAAAATGACTGCAAAGGTAGCTTATTTAATTGATAAACCATAAAACTTTAATTGCTTTCTAAGGATATTTACTTGATATGTCGGAATTATGAATTAATCTGTTATTCTAATTTCGATAATTTGCAATTTGCACTATCTTTGTATCCGTTTTTAAAGAAATACTAAAGAATGAAGCCACAATTACTCATAGGGGCCGCTACATCGGGAAGCGGAAAAACGACTTTTACGATGGGGCTGCTGCGGGCATTGCACAAACGAGGTCTGCGGGTACAGCCTTTTAAATGTGGTCCTGATTATATTGATACACAATTTCATACGCTGGCTGCTGACCATGAGTCGGTGAATTTGGATACTTGGATGGCATCAAATACCCATGTACAACATCTGTATAATAAATATGGAGATGGAGCCGATGTATGTGTAACCGAAGGAGTGATGGGATTGTTTGACGGTTATCAAAGAATGCAGGGAAGTAGTGCTGAAATAGCCAGATTGTTGAATATCCCTGTAGTGCTTATAGTAAGTGCGCGTTCTACAGCTTATTCTGTGGCTCCGTTAATTTATGGTTTCAAGCATTTTAATCCGGCTGTGAAGATTGCAGGTATTGTTTTCAATCAAGTGTCATCTCCTTCTCATTTCGCTTATTTACGTGAGGCTTGTGTTGATGCAGGAGTGGAATGTTTGGGATATCTGCCTATGACAGAAGGGTTGAAAATTCCATCCCGGCACTTGGGTTGACATTGACAGCCAAACGTTCCATGAACACCTTGATAGAACAGGCTGCGGAATTGGTTGGAAAATATGTGGATTTGGATAAGCTGCTGAGTATTTGTCATCGTAATTTCCCGTGTCGGTATACATTGCCTTATAGTTCAGAAACAGGGGTGGAAAGTTTTACTCCTTCTGCTAAAAAGATGAAGATAGCCATAGCGCGGGATCCGGCTTCAACTTTATTCTATAGAGAAAACATAAGACCGCTTGTCTGCGCTAGGAAGCATTACTTATTTCAGTCCTGTATATGGTAGTGATTTGCCGGATGCTGATTTGGTTTATTTACCCGGAGGATATCCGGAATTGTTCGCCCGTCAACTACATCGGCGCAAAAAGTTAATGGAAGCATTAAGAACTTATGCAGAGGAGGGGGGGAAAATTTGGCCGAGTGTGGAGGTATGATGTTTCTCACCCGTTCCTTGACAGCCCGCCAGGAGGGACTGCATATGCCATGACGGGTATTTTGCCTTTGGATTGTACCATGGTGGGTGCCAGACTTCATCTAGGGTATCGTCGTATAGAATATAAAGGGATGGAGCTTCGCGGGCATGAATTTTCATTATTCCAATGTTGTTGCTCCTGACGCTATGCCTTCTGTAGCAAACAATTTACGGCAAGAGGAATGGAAGTGAGTACCCCGCTTTATAGATATAAAAACGTGATAGCCGGATATACTCATCTATATTGGGGGGAAACGGATATCTTGAAATTATGGAAAGTATGAAACGTATTTATACACGAACCGGAGATAAGGGCATGACAGGAATTCATGGTGGAGAGCGGGTTTTAAAGATGATATCCGCATTGAAGCTAATGGATGTATTGATGAGTTGAATGCTGTTATAGGAATTGTGCGTTCGTTTTTACCTCAGGAGCACGAATGGCAATCCTTGCTTTTTTCAATTCAGAAAAACATGATGGCAGTGATGAGCCATGTGGCTACACCATCAACTATCCGTGAAGGGAATCCTAATATCTTGCCTGATGATTTATGCTCTTTTTGTGAGGAAGCAATGGATACATTGATGGAACAGATGGAGGATAATAGTTCCTTTATCCTTCCCGGAGGAACGCCGGTATCAGCGCAGCTGCAGTTTGCTAGGACGGTGGCACGCCGGGCTGAACGGAGATTATGGACTTGCATAAACAAGATCCGTTACCGGAGATAATTCTTCGGTTTATTCAA
>ENA-OPZN01000401-OPZN01000401.1-human-gut-metagenome-genome-assembly--contig:-NODE-401-length-14055-cov-2.418653_pt1 | contig 14055 bp, 16 predicted proteins | sample MGYA00242483_ERZ504503 | MGnify/ENA primary metagenome ERZ504503 (study PRJEB26092, sample SAMD00036285) | human gut metagenome | host: Homo sapiens | study: EMG produced TPA metagenomics assembly of... | reverse complement strand
GATTTTTATTCTTACTTTTTTATCGCTTTCGTCAATTATTTATGGTTTTTTATTGCATTTATGTTAATTGATATTTGTATCTTTGCAGTCGAATCAGAACATATACTTAGTAGATTATGTGTGGAATAGTAGGCTATATTGGAAAACGAGATGCTTACCCTGTTCTCATAAAAGGCCTGAAGCGGTTGGAATACCGGGGCTATGATAGCGCAGGAGTCGCATTGATAGACAAAAAAGGAGGTTGAACGTTTATAAAACGAAAGGAAAGGTTTCAGACCTAGAGGCTTTTGTTTCCAAAAAGACGTTTCCGGTACAATTGGTATTGCCCACACCCGATGGGCCACCCACGGAGAGCCTTGTCAGGCTAACGCTCATCCTCATTTTCTTCTTCAAGAATCTAGCTCTTATCCACAATGGTATTATTGAAAACTACGCTACCCTGAAAGAAAGCTACAAAAAAAGGGTTCATCTTTAAAAGTAGTACAGATACCGAAGTTCTCGTACAGTTAATTGAATTTTCCAACTTTCCAACCATTTAGATTTACTTACTGCCGTTCAGTTGGCTCTGCATGAGGTGATTGGCGCATACGCTATAGCGGTGCTCGACAAGAATAATCCCGATGAGATTATTGCAGCACGCAAAAGCAGTCCGCTGGTGGTAGGGATAGGGAAGGATGAATTCTTTCTGGCTTCGGATGCTACTCCGATTGTAGAGTATACGGATAAAGTGGTGTATCTGCAAGATGGGGAGATAGCGGTGATTCGCAGAGACAAGACATTGGAAGTCGTCAATCTGGACAACGTGCTTCAAAATCCCGAAGTACGTACGGTGGAAATGAATCTGGGACAACTGGAGAAAGGGGGATACCCGCATTTCATGTTGAAGGAGATATTCGAACAACCCGATTGTATTAACGACTGTATGCGTGGACGCATCAATGCGGACGGTGATAAAGTAGTACTGTCGGCGGTTATTGATCATAAGGAACGTCTGCTCAAGGCTCGTCGCTTTGTAATTGTGGCTTGCGGAACTTCGTGGCATGCCGGATTGATAGGGAAACAACTGATAGAAAGTTTCTGCCGTATTCCGGTAGAAGTGGAATATGCCTCCGAGTTCCGCTATCGTGATCCGGTGATTCATGAAGACGATGTGGTAATAGCTATCTCGCAATCGGGTGAAACGGCCGATACATTGGCTGCCATAGAACTGGCGAAAGAGAAAGGAGCTTTTATCTATGGTATATGCAATGCGGTAGGTTCATCCATTCCGCGCATTACAGATACCGGTTCTTATATTCATGTAGGACCGGAAATAGGAGTGGCGTCCACCAAGGCATTTACCGGACAGGTAACCGTGCTTACCATGCTGGCGCTGACGCTGGCAAAGAGAAAGGGAGTATGGCAGATGAGAAATACCTGGAAGTGATCCGGGAATTGACTGTGATTCCGGCTAAAATAAAAAGATATTGATCAGTAATCCTAAAATAGCGGAACTGTCGCGTATTTTCACCTATGCACATAATTTCCTCTATTTGGGACGGGGCTACAGTTTCCCGGTAGCTTTGGAAGGTGCGTTAAAGTTGAAGGAGATATCTTATATTCACGCTGAAGGCTATCCCGCAGCCGAGATGAAACATGGGCCTATCGCATTGATTGATGCCGAAATGCCTGTTGTGGTGATAGCTACGCATAATGCGATGTATGAAAAGATAATGAGTAACATACAGGAAATCAAGGCGCGGAAGGGAAAAGTAATCGCTTTGGTCACAGAAGGAGATACGGTAATCGGTAAGTTGGCCGATGATTGCATTGAGTTGCCCGAAACATTAGAGTGCCTCGAACCGTTGATAGCTACGGTCCCCTTACAGTTATTGGCCTACCATGTAGCCATTTGCAAAGGGAAGAATGTGGATCAGCCACGAAATCTGGCGAAGTCGGTAACAGTAGAATAGAAGGCAATGCTGCCGGAGATTATGCAGGAAGTTTCCGGCATAATTCTTGAAAGATGTACCGTAAGTTTGGAAAAATGACAGAAGGTCTTGTCATACCTTTTGGGATGTTTTTATAAGAATCTGAAAATGAACTATTAATTTAAGTAGTAAAGAGAGAGCATGGAACCGTTAAAGCATGAATGTGGAGTCGCTATGATACGACTGCTGAAACCGCTGGAATATTATCAGGAAAAGTATGGAACCTGGATGTATGGCTTGAACAAGCTGTATCTGCTGATGGAAAAACAACACAACCGCGGACAGGAAGGCGCCGGGTTGGCCTGTGTCAAACTGGAGGCCAATCCCGGTGAAGAATATATGTTCCGTGAAAGAGCTTTAGGTTCAGGGGCGATAACAGAGATATTCGGTACGGTGCAAAATCATTTCAAGGATTTGGCGCCTGAACAATTGCATGATGCCGGATACGCCAAGAAATGCCTTCCCTTTGCCGGAGAGGTATATATGGGGCATTTGCGTTATTCCACTACCGGAAAAAGCGGTATCTCCTACGTGCATCCGTTCTTGCGCCGTAACAACTGGCGTGCCAAGAATTTGGCGTTGTGCGGCAATTTCAACATGACCAATGTGGATGAGATTTTCGCACGTATCACTGCCGACGGCCAGCATCCGCGTAAATATGCCGACACATATATTATGCTGGAACAAGTGGGGCACCGTTTGGATCGCGAGGTGGAGCGCCTCTATGTGGAATGTGAGAAGGAAGGTCTGAAAGGCATGGATATTACTCACGCTATAGAAGACCGCATTGATCTGGGCAATGTCCTCAAGACTTCGAGCAAGGAGTGGGATGGAGGCTATGTGATCTGCGGTATGACCGGTAGCGGTGAGTCTTTTGCGGTGCGCGATCCGTGGGGCATCCGTCCGGCTTTCTGGTACATGGACGATGAAATCATGGTATTGGCATCCGAGCGCCCTGTCATTCAGACTGCCTTGAATGTATCTGCCGGAAGCATCAATGAATTGCAACCGGGACAGGCTATCCTTATAAGCAAGACTGGAAAGATGCGTCTGGCACAGATCAACCGGGCGAAAGAGAAGAAAGCCTGTTCCTTCGAACGTATCTATTTCAGCCGGGGAAGTGACATGGATATTTATAAAGAAAGAAAACAGCTGGGCGAAAAACTGGTGAATCCTATTTTGAAAGCGGTAGACTATGATGTGGAGCATACCGTATTCTCTTTTATACCCAATACGGCGGAAGTGGCTTTCTATGGACTGCTGGAAGGATTCGACAATTATCTGAATGAACTGAAAGTAAAGAAGATAGAGGCTTTGGGGCATCATCCCAATCACGAGGAACTGGAAAAATCCTGTCCTGGCGTATCCGTAGCGAGAAAGTAGCCATCAAGGATATCAAGCTGCGTACCTTTATCGCCGAAGGCAACAGTCGGAATGATTTGGCTGCCCATGTGTATGATATCACTTATGGAAGCCTTGTGCCTCATGTGGATAATCTGGTGATTATTGATGACAGCATCGTCCGGGGAACTACGTTAAGACAGAGCATTATCGGCATCCTCGACCGCCTGCATCCGAAGAAAATCGTCATTGTTTCTTCTTCGCCACAGGTGCGTTATCCTGATTATTATGGTATTGATATGGCCAGTATGGATCAGTTTATCGCTTTCAAGGCTGCTATCGATTTATTGAAAGAACGGGATATGAAAGATGTGATAGCCCGTGCTTACAACAAATCGAAAGACCAGGTGGGGTTACCCAAAGAGCAGATGGTGAATTATGTGAAAGAAATTTATGCCCCTTTCACTAATGAGGAGATTGCGGCAAAAATGGTGGAACTTCTCACTCCGAAGGGTACGCAGGCGAAAGTGGAAATCGTTTATCAGACACTGGAAGGATTGCATGAAGCGTGTCCCAACCATACGGGCGACTGGTATTTCAGTGGGGATTATCCTACTCCGGGTGGAGTGAAGCTGGTGAACCAGGCGTTTATAGACTATATAGAAAAAGTTTATCAATTCTAAAGAACAACCATTCAAGATAGATTAGATGAGAAATGTAACATTGATCCTCGACGACGGGAGCCGTTTCCCGGGCAAGTCGTTCGGTTATGAGAAACCGGTAGCCGGCGAAGTGGTGTTTAATACCGCTATGACCGGTTATCCTGAGAGTTTGACAGACCCTTCATATGCGGGGCAGCTGATGACCTTAACTTATCCGTTGGTCGGTAACTACGGGGTACCTCCCTTTACTATCGAACCCAATGGCTTGGCTACTTTTATGGAAAGTGAACGTATCCATGCCGAAGCGATTATTGTAAGTGATTACAGTGAAGAATACAGTCACTGGAATGCGAAAAGAAAGTCTGGCCGACTGGCTGAAGCGTGAGCAAGTGCCGGGCATTACAGGCATCGATACCCGTGAACTGACCAAAAGTTCTTCGCGAACATGGGGTAATGATGGGGAAAATTGTATTTGATGATGAACCCGGCAATGTGCCCGAAGCAATGTATGCAGGTATCAATTATGTAGATAAAGTATCGTGTAAGGAAGTGATTCGTTACAATGAAGGTGCAGGTAAGAAAAAAGTGGTGTTGGTGGATTGTGGTGTAAAGACAAATATTATCCGTTGCTTACTGAAACGGGATGTGGAAGTGATCCGTGTTCCTTGGAACCATGACTTTACAGGGATGGAGTATGACGGATTGTTTATTTCGAACGGTCCGGGTGATCCGGATACTTGCGATGAGGCGGTACAGCATATCCGCAAGGCGATGAGCCTGAGCGACAAGCCTATCTTCGGCATTTGTATGGGGAATCAGTTGCTTTCCAAAGCAGGAGGTGCCACCATCTATAAATTGAAATACGGTCATCGCAGCCATAACCAACCGGTGCGCATGATAGGAACGGAACGTTGTTTCATTACCAGTCAGAACCACGGTTATGCGGTAGATAATAATACATTGGGAACCGATTGGGAACCGCTGTTCATCAATATGAATGACGGTTCCAACGAGGGTATCAGGCATAAAACCAAACCTTGGTTCTCGGCACAGTTCCATCCGGAAGCTGCATCGGGACCTACGGATACCGAGTTCCTGTTTGATGAGTTTGTGAAGTTGTTATAAACCGTGTATTAAAAAGAACAAGTATGAAAGACGAAATAAAGAAAGTATTGTTATTAGGTTCCGGTGCCTTGAAGATTGGCGAGGCCGGAGAATTTGACTATTCGGGTTCGCAAGCATTGAAAGCCTTGAAGGAGGAAGGGATTGAAACGGTTCTGATCAACCCGAACATCGCTACCGTGCAGACCAGCGAAGGGGTGGCAGACCAGATTTATTTCCTGCCCGTTACTCCTTATTTTGTAGAGAAGGTGATAGAAAGGAACGTCCGGACGGCGTGCTCCTGTCTTTCGGCGGACAGACTGCCTTGAACTGTGGGGTGGCACTGTACAAAGCAGGTATCTTCGAAAAATACAATGTCCGTGTGTTGGGTACTCCCGTGCAGGCCATCATGGATACTGAAGACCGTGAATTGTTTGTAGAAAAACTGAATGAAATCAATGTCAAGACCATCAAGAGCGAAGCGGTGGAAAATCTGGAAGATGCCCGTCGCGCCGCTAAAGAATTAGGTTATCCGGTCATTATCCGTGCCGCCTATGCATTGGGTGGTTTGGGCTCAGGTTTCTGTGACAATGAAGAGGAACTGAATGTTCTGGCTGAAAAGGCCTTCTCTTTCTCTCCGCAGGTATTGGTGGAAAAGAGTTTGAAAGGCTGGAAGGAGGTGGAGTATGAAGTGGTCCGTGACCGTTATGATAACTGCATCACTGTATGTAACATGGAGAACTTCGACCCGCTGGGTATCCATACCGGCGAGTCTATCGTGATCGCCCCTTCGCAGACACTGACCAATGCGGAATATCATAAACTTCGTGAACTGGCTATCCGTATCATCCGCCATATCGGCATTGTGGGCGAATGCAATGTACAGTATGCCTTCGATCCCGAATCGGAAGATTACCGTGTCATTGAGGTCAACGCCCGTCTTTCGCGTTCGTCTGCATTGGCTTCCAAGGCTACCGGCTATCCGTTGGCTTTCGTTGCCGCCAAATTAGGCTTGGGATATGGGTTGTTCGACTTGAAAAACTCGGTGACAAAGACCACCAGTGCCTTCTTCGAGCCTGCACTGGACTATGTGGTGTGCAAGATTCCCCGTTGGGACTTGGGCAAGTTCCACGGTGTGGATCGTGAACTGGGCTCGTCCATGAAATCGGTGGGCGAGGTGATGGCTATCGGACGTACTTTCGAAGAAGCCATTCAGAAAGGTTTGCGCATGATTGGTCAGGGAATGCATGGTTTTGTAGAGAATAAGGAATTGGTTATAGAAGACGTGGACAAAGCCCTTCGTGAGCCGACGGACAAACGTATCTTCGTGATCAGCAAAGCCATGCGTGCAGGTTACACGGTAGACCAGATTCATGAGCTGACCAAGATTGACAAATGGTTCTTGCAGAAATTGCAGCACATCATGGACACTTCTAAAGAGATGCACGAATGGGGCAATAACCACAAGCAGATTACCGATATGCCGGACGAATTGCTCCGCAAGGCGAAAGTGCAGGGATTCTCCGATTTCCAGATAGCCCGTGCCATTGGCTACGAAGGAGATATGGAAGACGGTATTCTGTATGTGCGTAATCATCGTAAGCAGGTGGGAATCCTTCCGGTGGTGAAACAAATCGATACTTTGGCGGCCGAGTACCCTGCACAGACCAACTATCTGTACTTGACGTATAGCGGTGTGGCCAATGATGTGAAGTACTTAGGCGACCATAAATCCATCGTGGTACTGGGTTCGGGTGCTTACCGCATCGGTTCGTCGGTGGAATTTGACTGGTGTGGCGTGCAGGCTTTGCAGACTATCCGTAAGGAGGGTTACCGCAGTGTCATGATTAATTATAATCCCGAAACGGTTTCTACCGACTATGATATGTGCGACCGTCTGTACTTTGACGAGCTGACTTTCGAGCGTGTGATGGATATTCTCGAACTGGAGAATCCTCACGGAGTCATTGTATCTACCGGTGGCCAGATTCCCAATAATCTGGCTCTCCGTCTGGATGCGCAAAATGTAAATATCCTCGGTACCAGTGCCAAGAGCATTGACAATGCCGAAGACCGGGATAAATTCTCGGCCATGCTGGACCGCATCGGAGTGGATCAGCCCGAATGGAGCGCATTGACTTCTATGGAAGACATCCATGCCTTTATTGACAAGGTAGGCTTCCCTGTTTTGGTACGTCCCTCGTATGTGCTGAGTGGTGCGGCCATGAATGTCTGCTCCAATCAAGAAAGAGTTGGAAACGCTTCCTGAAACTGGCTGCCAATGTATCGAAAAAGCATCCGGTAGTGGTGAGCCAGTTCATCGAGCACGCCAAGGAAGTGGAAATGGACGCTGTGGCTCAGAATGGTGAGATTGTGGCATATGCTATCAGTGAGCACATTGAGTATGCCGGAGTGCATTCGGGCGATGCCACTATCCAGTTCCCACCGCAAAAGCTGTATGTGGAAACGGTGCGCCGCATCAAGCGCATCTCCCGTCAGATAGCCAAGGAATTGAATATCTCCGGTCCGTTCAATATCCAATATCTGGCAAGGACAATGATATCAAGGTAATTGAATGTAACCTTCGTGCTTCACGCAGCTTCCCCTTTGTCAGCAAGGTGCTGAAAATTAATTTTATTGAACTGGCTACCAAAGTGATGCTCGGACTGCCGGTTGAGAAACCGAACAAGAATCTTTTCGAGTTGGATTATGTGGGTATTAAGGCCAGCCAGTTCTCTTTCAACCGTTTGCAGAAAGCCGATCCGGTATTGGGGGTAGACATGGCCTCTACCGGTGAAGTAGGCTGCATCGGTACGGATACTTCGTGTGCCGTATTGAAGGCGATGCTGTCTGTGGGGTATCGTATTCCGGAAAAGAGCGTGTTGCTTTCTACAGGTAATGCCAAGCAGAAAGCGGATACCTTGGAAGCGGCCCGTATGTTGCAGAAGAAAGGTTATAAACTTTATGCCACCGGAGGCTCATCCCACTTCCTGACCGAGAACGGGGTGGAAAATACCCGCGTGTATTGGCCCAGTGAGGAAGGGAAACCTCAGGCACTGGATATGTTGCATCGGAAAGAGATAGACATGGTAGTCAATATCCCGAAGAATCTGACAGCCGGGGAGTTGGACAATGGATATAAGATACGTCGTGCCGCTATCGACCTGAATGTGCCCTTGATAACCAATGCTCGTCTGGCAAGTGCGTTTATCAATGCTTTCTGTACCATGACGATAAACGATATCGCTATCAAGAGCTGGGCGGAATATAAATGATTTTAATGGCTGAGTGATATGTGGTTAATGGGGTGTGGCAACAGTGCACTCCATTAACTATTAATCAGTGACTTCTCTTTTATCGGAAAATAAATCACTATTCTTTCCGTGTTTACAAAAAGTTTTCTACTTTTGTCCAATTAGGAATCCTAAAGATATTCAAAACAATGGATTGTGAACACAAGCTTAAAGTATTAGAGCAGGAAATTGAATCGTTGAAAGAGGAGAACAGGCTGCATGAAAGAAAAATTATCTTCTTCTGAAAAAAACTTTGATGGCGTTAGTTTCAAGGAGAAATATGCGGTAAGAATATTAGATTCCTTGCCGGATATGTTGACCGTTTTCAATCATGAGGAAATGGGGATAGAGGTGGTGTCTAATGAGGAAACAAATCATGTGGGTGTATCCAACAACGATTTTAAGGGGATGCGTATGCAGGATATGGTTCCTAAAGAGGCTTATCACAATATACATAATAATCTTCAGAAGGTTATTTCGACAGGTAGGGGTTCTACAGCCCATCATGAATTGGATGTGGACGGGACGCTTCATTATTATGAAAATCGTATTTTCCCCTTAGATGAAGAATATGTGTTGATAATGTGCCGTGATATTAGTGAAAGAGTTGCCACACAGCAGAATTTTGGAAATATTTAAACGGATATTGGATAGGGTCAGTGATAGTATTCTGGCTGTATCGGCTGACGGAACCTTAGTCTATGCCAACCGGCAGTTTATTGAGGAATATGGAGTGAAAGGGGAATTAGGAACACAGAAAATCTATGATTTGCCTGTTTCCTTGAATACTAAAGAACAGTTTGATAAACGTGTTCAGGAGATTCGCGACAACGGAGGTAATTTTGCTTATCGTGCCAAATATACCCGTGTGGGAGAAACAAAACTTCGTGTTCATCAGGTTTCGGCCTTTATGATTCAAAATCAGGGCGAGGAAATGATTTGGTTCTTTACACAGGATATAACAGATGTTATCAAGAATCGTGATGAATTGCGTGAATTGAATTATCTGATGGATGCTATACTGAATAATATTCCTGTTTATTTTGTTTGTGAAGGACCCTGAAGATGATTTCCGATATCTTTATTGGAATAAGGCGTTTGCCAGTCACTCTAAAATTCCTGCTTCCAAAGCGTTGGGGCGTACTGATTTTGAAGTATTTCCCGAATATGAGAATGCGGAGAAGTTTCATCGGGATGATTTGGAATTGATTCGTACCCGCGAACGTATGGAAATGCAGGAAACGTATGTGACGGCTACACGGAGAGCCCCGTATTGTGCAGACCTTGAAAACGTTGGTTCCTCTGGAAGGGAGGACACCGCTCATTATCGGTATTTCATGGGATATTACCAATATACAGAATATAGAGCAGGAATTGATATTCGCCCGTATCAAAGCCGAACAGTCCGACAGGTTGAAAACCGCTTTCCTTGCCAATATGAGCCATGAAATCCGTACTCCGCTGAATGCAATTGTGGGATTTTCGCATTTGATGACTATAGCGGATAACGCAGAGGATGAAAAACTTTATTCGGACATCATCAACCAGAATTCGGAAATATTGTTGCAATTAATCAATGACATACTTGATTTGGCAAAATAGAGGCGGGTACATTGGAATACATCAGATATCCAATGGATTTGGGAGAATTGTGCCGTAATGTGTATGAGATGCATAAGGATCGGGTGCAGACTGGGGTTGTTTTGATATTAGACAATAAAGACACCAGCTTGATAATCAATGAAGATCAGAACCGAATTATGCAAGTTGTTACAAATTTGATAACCAATGCTATAAAATTTACTTTCAAAGGGGAAATCCGTTTTGGTTTTGAAGTGAGGGAGGAGTATATTGATTTTTATGTAAAAGATACGGGAATGGGTATCTCCGAGGAGAAGATTAAAATGATTTTTGAGCGTTTCGTGAAAACTGAATACTTTTGTTCAGGGAACAGGTTTGGGGCTTGCGATTTGTAGGGTGATTGTAGAAAAACTAGGTGGAGAGATTACTGCGGAATCCAAACTGAATGAAGGTTCTACTTTTCGTTTTACGATTCCTTATAAGGGCGGTAAAAAAATTCCGGAATCCGGAAAGGTTACGAAGTGTCCCGGAATCAGGGAGTACGGGACCGAGAAAAGTGTTGCAAAGAAGAACAGTACTGGTGGCGGAAGATGTAGACAGCAACTTTTTGCTGTTAAAGACATTGTTAGGGAAAAGATGTAATCTGCTATGGGCTAAGAATGGAGAGGATGCGGTGAATCAATTTAAAGAACATCAGCCCGACTTGATTTTGATGGATATCAAGATGCCCCATATGGATGGGCTGGAGGCTACGCGCCTGATTCGTTCTTATTCAAAAGAAGTGCCTATTGTCGCTTTGACTGCCTTTGCTTTTGAGTCCGACAAAGACAGGGCTATAGAAGCCGGATGCGATGATTTCCTGACTAAGCCGGTTTCACAAAATGCCTTGGAAAAAGTGTTGGATAAATATGTTAAGTAGACATTGGCGAGGTATAGTGCGTAAAGACAACAGGCAATATGGAACAGAACAGGGAAGGGAGGATGCAATGCGAAGATTATAGATCTTACCCCCGGAAGATTATAGATCTTACAGGTGAAAGATTTATATCTTTGGGTTGTAAGATTACGATGGACTCATAGGGAATAGAAACGGACTTTTATAAAACAAAAGAGGAACTGCCTCTGCGGCAATCCCTCTTTTCTGAATTTGAGAGCATGTTATTTAACTTCGATAACCTTGGCTGCTTTTTCTTTGTCTTCCGGCGTACGTTTCGGCAACTCGATAGTTAATACACCATCGTTTACTTTTGCATCAATTTTATCTTTATCTACATCATCAGGCAGGATCAATGTCTGTTGGAATTTAGAATAAGAGAATTCGCGACGCAAGTAACGGCTTTCTTTCTTGCCTTTTTTATCACCTTTCGGTACTTTCTGTTTTCTTTTTCCATAGAGATAACCAAGTCGTTGTCTTCGTTGATATGAATCTTGAAGTCTTCTTTGGTCATTCCCGGAGCGGCGACTTCTACTTTGTAGTCTTTGTCACGTTTCAATAACATTGATGGCGGGAGCTGTTGCATTGGCTTTTACCATCCAGTCGTTATCAAAGAAATCATTAAAAATACTTGGTAACCATGTTTGGTTTGATCTTCTTACTGGCATCATAATCTTAATCTCCTATAGGTTTTGGTTAAACATTTTGTTTATTTCTGAATTCCTTCACCTTTCGGCTTTGTCATTCACTATCCATAATGCAAACCGCATACCATTAGTTCGATGATATGCGGTTTATATTGCACTCTTTTAAACCTATAAAGGTTTCTTAAAGATTAAAACCTTTGCATTAAAAGTTGGTAAGCCTCTTTAAACATTTGATTGTCAAGGCTACTGCCAATTTGTAATTTTAGGGGGACAGATTGACAGTTGTTCTATATCAGCTTGAACCGCATACGGAAGATTCCGTCTTTATAGTCGTGGCTTATAATTTTAAATGTACCTATTTCGGACGTATTTTTTCACGTGTTGACCTATACAGAGGCATTCGTCGTAATCGCCGACTTTTTACAATCCGTACGGTTTCGGAAGCTTTTTTCCGGTAAAACGTTTCATGTCAAAGCGCCCTATAGCTTCCTCTTGAGAGATAAATTCCATTGTAACGGGCAAATTTCTTCGCAATACTTCGTTTACGGTGTTTTCTATTCTTATAATATCCGCTTCTTCCGGACAGGTTTGCAGCGCAAAATCCAGCTTGCTTTTTTGCGTTCTATATGGGCGGATATTGCCCGTCCGCATCCGAAAAGATTGACCATTGTCCTGTTTATGACATGCTCTGTAGTATGCATGGGAGGGTATTCCTGTTTATTATGGTCGTTGAGTGATGGTTGTTCCATAGTTATTTTATTTTTGTTCTGATTTTGATGGGATATTAAAATCCGTTCAAAGATAAATTATTCTTTTGTAATAAGGAAGCAGAGAGGAAATGATTGCTTTTGTATTATTATAAAACAACGAATTTTAAAAGATACTCAATGCCGGAGGGGAGTACTTTTGCAGAAAGTATGACGTTCACGAGGCTCTTAACCGATTTAATGAGGCATGAACGTCATATTGATTTTACTGTTTACATCACAGGGGTTTGGAATAAGAATACAAATGAGTCGCTGTCTTTTAAATCTTTTACAGCATCTCCTGCATAAATCTTTCCGTTGGTGAGGGGCAGTTTCTTGATTCCGGCTTTGGGACTGAAGTCGATTTTCTTCAAATCCAACCAAAACAGATTAGGAGTCATGACCGATTCAAAATAATATATTTTATTCTTCTGATCGGATACAGACGCCAGCGGGTGGAAGATATATGAGGTTTGTCCGGTGTGGTAATTCCGAAAGGGACAGATACATTACGCATCACACTGAGTACACTGGGTACAGCTATTTTAGCGTCCGGAGTCTGAGGGATTGCATGTATATAAAAAGAGGCACGCACAAAGCGGTCGCTGGAACGGTTCGTGCCCGGCAGCATTTGCAATCCTCCTACTTCTTTCCAGTAATCATTGATAGCCAACTGATAATCATATCGTGGAGAATTGGTCATCACTTGGAATTCTTTTCCTTCGTGTATGCTTAAATTCCCGTCCAGATATTCCAAAACCGCTGTATTTCCTGTTTCATCTGTAATAGCCAGGTGAAGAGTGGAAGCTGAACCGTTGGGCATGTGGGGAGCATCAATGCGGAATGATTCTTTTTTCAGCTCCTCAACAGCTTCATGTACGGTGGCAAAATTGTCCAGTACATATTGTGTCCATATGCTGATTCCCATGACAGGACGTGTATCTCCCGGACGGTCAAAGACGGATTCTGGCAAAAATAACAGACTGGCAACCAATCCTTTTTCATTCATTCCGTCACACGTACCTATATCATATCCTGTTGCAATGACGCTGCCGTATTTTGAAGTCCATTTCACGGCATTTTCTTTATTATATCCTGCACGTTGTATTCCTCTGGGGAAAACATAGATATTACTCATAATATCTTCTTTCCAGTCCATTGTACGTCCGGTTACTACCATATGGTCCGGTCCGATATAGACGGCACGCGTGCATGCATCCGCTTTTTGTACGCTCATATAGAACATACCTGCCAATGTTAGTAATGCAATACTTCCTTTTTTTTAATTTCATGATTCTATCATTTATAAAGATTGTCTTTGCCATTTAGAACAAACCGGATAAGGAACAGGTTTATGGAAATGCAGTGATTTGTGATACATTTGTTGATAAATGCTAATTCATCGGTTCGATTGGAACGTAAATCACATCCGCATTCCCTTCATAAATTTCTACCTGATTATCCTGTCGGAGGGATTCTGTTGAGAACGATTGAAGATAGGTCGAGGTTTCTGGATTAAAAGAAATACTTGTTTTATCGTAAAAAGTAAGGGGGATAAAATAAAAAAAGGAGCAACGCCTTGCTCCAACCTTTGTTAACCTTAAATCTAATACTATGAAAAACACATTGCAAAGGTACGGACTTTTTTGGAAAAATAGCAAATAATCAGACTTAAAAAAGTATGCTATATAACATTGTTTAAATATTTTGCGTTTTCTCGAAAAACCTGTTTTTTAAGACTTCTTTTGCGTATCTTTGCAGCCGTTAAAAAATAGCAGAC
>ENA-OPZN01000400-OPZN01000400.1-human-gut-metagenome-genome-assembly--contig:-NODE-400-length-14058-cov-3.446056_pt1 | contig 14058 bp, 14 predicted proteins | sample MGYA00242483_ERZ504503 | MGnify/ENA primary metagenome ERZ504503 (study PRJEB26092, sample SAMD00036285) | human gut metagenome | host: Homo sapiens | study: EMG produced TPA metagenomics assembly of... | reverse complement strand
AATATACCGAGCCTGTACGAGCAGGACACGACCGGCATCAAGGGCGGTGATTTCGACGTTTCGGCGCGTTCGCGGACAATCACCTCGACTTCATACGCGCCCTGACGAAGGCCAGGGGCATGGATCCCATCAGCAGCGACCGGGAGATAGCCGCATTCCTCAACACATTCGACAAGCTCGCCGCGATGCCCGAACCATCACCGGCATCACAGGAAAAGGACGAACTGTCCGCCGGAGTATGCGATCCGACCGACCCGACGATGGGCTGCCTGCAACCGGATTCGCCGGCAGCCATCCGATAGACGCGAAAGACATCCATCCATTCACGGACGGCAACGGGCGAACCGGGCGACAGATTCTGAATCTCATGCTCATGGCTGCCGGCTACCGGCCCGTAGCAATCAAACATGATGCCGGCCGCAGCTATGGGAAAAGTCTGGAAGCATGGCAGGTTGACGGCGATCCCAAGCCGTTCATTTCCCAGCTTGTCCAATGCGTTGATCAGGAAGAGCGCGCCGTAGCGGAAATCGTCGGCAGATTAAGAGAGAACCCTTTCTCGGAAAACGCCATCGACGGGATTGGTCTCGAAGACGGTCCGGCACGAGGGCGTTCCCTCTGATTGGAACGCTTCAGGATTGTGATAGGTGTACATGAATATGCGTTTTTACATATATTCATGTACACTTATATGCATGAAGAGGAGCGAGGCGATTGATCAGCTGCGCGAGATGGATGCCAAGTACTCGTGCTACGTGTATTGCAAGAACGAACTGGCCGTCGTGCTGGGTGAGCAGGGCAGAAACTGAACCGAACCCTGTCCAGCCTGGTATCGGCGAAGGCGTTGGTCCGTGCCGCCCGTGGCGTCTACGTGTTCGCGTATTCCTCCCATCTCGGCGAGGGGACACTTCATCAGGTCGCAAAGCGGTTGCGTTCCGGCGAGCTGGTGTGGGAAAGCCTCGAAAGCGCTCTGTCGCGCTGGAACGTGATCAGCCAGATTCCGGTGGATAGGGTCACGTTCATGACCACGGGCCGTGAGGGCGAGTTCCGCACCGCGTACGGGGTGATCGAGTTCACGCACTGCAAGCTCAGCTGGAGTCGCATCCTGCCGAACCTGATCGCCCGCGATGACGGACTGACGCCGCTCGCGTCGAAACAGTGGGCGTATCGTGACCTGAAGGCCGTCGGACGCAACCTCGATCTGGTGGACATGGACGAATTGGAGGACGATGATGACTGGAGCTGACGGCACCTATGACTACAAGGCTATGGCGGCCGGGGATCGTCTTGGCCGGGGGCGAGGGCATGGGCAATCTGCTTCCCGTGGTCGAGAAGGAACTTCTGCATTATCGAATCCTGGATGCATGATGCGCGAGGGTTTCTTCTCCTCGCTGGTGTTCCAGGGCGGCACGAGTCTGCGCCTGTGCCACGGGTCCCCAAGGTACAGCGAGGACCTTGATTTTACCGGCGGCACCTCGTTCGACATGGACACCCTTAAAGGGCTTGGCTCCTGCATCTCCGATTCGCTCTCGGGGATGGGCGATGATGTGACGGTCCGGGTCAAGGAGCCGAGACCCGACGCCTATGGGCTGACGCGCAGATGGCGTATAGCGATTCGCACGGCCGGTCAGCGCAAGGATCTGCCGAGCCAGACAATCAAGCTGGAGGTGGCATCGATTCCCGCGTACGAGCCGCCAGCATCGTCCGCCTTGGTCAACTATCCGATGTTCCCGGCCTTGTCGGGTCAGATCATCCTCGATGTGGAAAGCCCCACCGAGATTCTTGCCGACAAGCTGCTCTCCTATGCCTGCGCATCGCACCTGCGGCGACGCGACCTGTGGGACATGTGCTGGTTGGCGTCGAGAGGCGACGTCGATTCCCGACGGGCGATGGAGCTTGCGGAATTGAAATCATCTGATTACGGCGAAGAAGGACTTTGGGCAGACCGTGCTGATCGCGTGGCGGGGGTCGCCGATGTGATCGGCTCGGATGCCTTCGCCGACGAGATGCGCCGGTTCCTCCCCGCCGGCCTGATGACATCCACGGTCGAATCCCCACGTTGGAGCGCATGGGCGATCGAACAGATCGGGACGTTGTACGGCACTCCAGGCACTCCATCGTCGGCCGATGCGGTTCCCGGATTCCCTATTTTCGGTGCGTCGAACGACTCCAGTCCAACCCGCTGAACGCTAAGGAGGTCTGCGATGTCGAATCTGGACTATAACTTGCCTGAGCCGACAAAGGCGCAATTGGAGTACGCGCGTACCTCAGCCGTTTCCAAGCGCCGCGTGAACGCCGGACTCTTTTCGCCCGCACCGAATCGGATATCGCAGCCGCCTTCCGTGAAGAGACCGCGAACCATTCCTGGAACGCCGACGACCTTGCCTCCCAGGCCGGTATCGATCCCCGGTTTGCCGATGCTCTGCTCCAGCGGGGCGAAGCCCCGATTGAAGCGGTGTTCTCCGCAGCCGATGCGCTGGGGATAGACATAGCCGCGTTGCCGCTTTCCAGTCTCGGGAACACTCGGTGAGCGGTGTTGGTATACGCAATATGCGCAAAGAAGCATGTTGGCGTATACCGTTTGTTCATCCGATCCTCGCGGCGCTAAGGGAATAGGTGGCGACGCTGCCGGCTGTTCCGACGACCTGGTTCATGGGCATGGTCAGTCTCATGTCGGTGCGGGTGGTGGATTCCACGGCGTTGCGCATTTCGTCCTGCACGAGGCCGATGTAACGCATGGTGGTGGCGATGTTGGCGTGCCCCAGCATACGGCTGACAAGCACGATGTTGCAGCCGTTCCTGTAGTAGACGCATGTGGCGAACCTACGGCGCAGGCTGTGCGACGGGTATCCGGTTACCGTCTTGATCCTCTTCGCCACGTAATCGACGCCGCAGTGTCCCTGCACGTCTCCGGGGAACAGCCATACGCCGGTGCGTTTCCGCAACTGCCGAAGCGAGCTTTGCCGGCACGGGAGGCATCCGCTCCTTGTTGCCCTTGCCGTGGACGTGGAGCACCACTGCCCTCGGCGTTCTCCTCCAGATCGGTCTTCAGGTTGATTCTGGTCATTTCGATGCGGCGCAGGCCGCAGAACGCGCCCAGCATGACGGCCAGCCGCGCGTTCTCGTCGGGTGATGCGAGTCCTTGTTCGATGTTCTCCTCGGGACAGATGCAGCCGGACGGAAGGGTCATGGGCACGGTGGGCACTTCGTCCGCCGGATTGCGGCGGGCGAGCCCTCGCTTCATGCTCCATTGGTAGAAGACCTTGACGCAGCTGCGTACTCCGCGTCTGCCTTCGGTTCCCATGCCGGCTAGGTAGAATATGAGGTCGTCTTCGGTCACGTCGGTGATGCTTTTATCGACGGCTTTGGAGAATCGAACGATCTGGTACCAGCGGGTGCGCAGGGTGTCGTTCGTGCGTCCGATGGCGTCCATCCAGTCGATCCATTTCTCAATGGATTCTTTCCAATCCTCCCGTGGCTCGACGTGTTCGCAGCTCTTCCTGTTGTCGTTCCAATACCTCATGGGGCTCCTTAAGCGCATAGAAAAGGGAAGTGACTTCTTCATCACTTCCCAAGGAATACTATTGCGCGTTTCTGGCCGATGCTCTTCGGAAAACCAGCTGCAAGGCGAACATGCGCGATGACACGCCGATTTGAAGGAACAGCAAGGCTGGTGTATTGTCTACTCCTGTTGCAAAAAGCCCTACGGCTGCGAGCCAGAACCGTATATCGGACGGTCACTGGTTCAAGCCCAGTCGCAGGAGCTCACCTGAACGGGTAACTCCGGACGGGATGAAAATTGAATATTCCTGCGTAGCTCAGTTGGCAGAGCATCCGACTGTTAATCGGACGGTCACTGGTTCAAGCCCAGTCGCAGGAGCTTCCAAGGCCCTCGCTTCGACGGGGGTTTTTTGTATCCCGCCTCAGCGCGAATGAGGACGGAGTCGTCCATGAGTCGTCCGGGGTTACGCCAAGGAAATCAGCGGTGCCAATCAGGTCTGTGACTGACCAACCAGTTCGCCCCACCATTTTCTGAGACATTGAGCCTCGTGTGATTCCCAGTGCGTTTCCCAGGTCCGTCTGGCTTTTTCCGGATAGACCAAGATAAACGCGAACGTTCGATGCGATGGCGGCTTCGATGCGCTTTCCGTGCTCTTGGCTGAACGGAAAAGGGCGCGGCCAGGCAATACAAGATCGTCTCCCGGCTGTTGCGCCGCAACGACGTGGACCTGCTGGTTAACGCATGCGACCCGGACCGCGAGGGCGAGGCCATCTTCCGCCGCATCATCCACCATGCCGGCGTCAACAAGCCCACACGCCGCCTGTGGGTGGCCTCCCTTGAGGAAGAGGCCATCCGCCAGGCATTGGCCGCCATGAAACCCGAAGGCGACTACCGTGGACTCGCTGACTCGGCCATGATCCGCGCGAAGGCCGACTGGCTGATCGACATGAACGCCTCCCGCGCCTACAGCCTCGTCTACAACACCAGGTTCACCGTCGGACGCGTGCAGACGCCCACATTGGCGATGATCGTGGAACGCGACCGGCAGATCGAATCGCACAAGCCCACGCCATTCTGGAAGGTCGTCGCCCCGATGGGGAGCTGGACCCTGACCGGAACCCATCTCGAAAACCACGGGACCGCCGAAGCATTGCTCGAAATCGTGAACCAGCCGGACTTCGCCTTCGGAATCTATGCCGTGAAACGCCACCGCCAGCACGACGCGCCGCCACGCCTCTACGACCTGACCAACTTACAGAAGGACATGTCGAAACTGCACGGCCTGACCGCAGCCCACACACTGACGGCATTGCAAAGCCTCTACGAACAGCGTCTGACGACCTACCCTCGCACCGACTCGCGATTCATCACGCACGACGACCTGGACGCCCTACGCAAACTCACCAACGGGGACCGGCTGGCCTCCGGGTTCCTTGATCCCGCCGTCCGTCCCGCTCAGCCCCGACTGGAGCTGACGGTGAACGACGCGAAGGTCACGGGCCACACCGCGATCCTGCCCACGCTCCAGGCAAGCGGGGAAACACTCGGCCAACTCGGTGATGACAAACGCCTGGTGCTGACGCGCGTGGTTCGCCGCATGTGGGAGGCGGTGGCCGACGACCATGTGCATGACGTGACCCTCGTCGTCGCCAACATCGACCCCGATTACGATGAAAGCCATCCGAACCTCCTACGGATCAGCGAAGCGGATTCCCGTTTCACCAGCTGCTCCGACCAGACCATCTCCCTCGGATGGAAGGGCATCGAACCCACGAAGACCCAAGAGCATGACGGCGGGGAAGACGAGGAGGACGCCCCGGCGGGCAACCTCATTCCCGTCAACCTCGCCACCGGAGCGAACGCCATGCCGATGCCACGCAGCGGAGCCCGACTCGTGGAGGGGAAGATAAAACCTCCGAAGCCCTACACCGAGGCGACGCTGCTCGCCGCGATGGAACACGCCAGCCGCCTCCTGGACGACGCGGGTCTCAAGGCCGCGCTGGACGACGACGAATCCCATTCCGGCGGCATCGGCATGCCGGCCACCAGGGCAGACGTGATCGAGAAACTGATCCGATCCGCATACGTGGAGCGCAAGGGCAAGCAACTACGCTCAACCGAACAGGGGCGGAATCTGATCAACGTAGTGGCGCTCCGCCTGAAGGACGTGGCTCTCACCGCCGAGATGGAACAGGTCCTCTCCGACGTGGAACACGGGAACGCCGACCCAACGCAGACCGAATCCAGATTCCGGGCATTCGCCGCCGGTATCCCCGCCGACGCGCAGTCCACGGCAGAGCCCGAGCTCGTGCAAGCGAGGCGAAGCCGCGTGACGGAATCGTTCGGCCCGTGCCCGCGCTGCGGCCAGCCCGTCGTCAAGACCGGCAAGGTCTGGCAATGCTCGACCAACAAACGAGAGAAACAACCGGACGGCACATGGAAGGATGCGGGCGGCTGTGGCTGGAAACTATTCTCCACCATCGCGGGCAAGACCCTCACCGACGCGAACGCGCGCCGTTTCCTGGCCGACGGACGGATCCGCCTTAAGGGATTCATATCGAAAGCTGGCCGGAAATTCGACGCCATGCTCATCCTCGACAAGGAAGGCGGCGCTCGGTTCAAGTTCAATGACAAATAACAGAGGGACAGCCATGTCTGGTCAAGCAGAGTATGACCGGGGTCGTCTATGTGACTGATGAAATCAACATCATCGGGTGAGTTTCGTCGTATGGTTGCTGCTTCATGGAGTCAACCGGCGCGGGCAAGCATAGTGTGCCACTGGTCGGAATGGTGATCGGCGTGGCTGTCTCTATAGTGCCTAAGCATTGGGATTTCAGGTCATGCGGCTGCCTTTGGAATAGGTGATTTGCCGACCTTGAAGGTTATAATTCCCCTCATGGGTAAGAGGAACAAAATCGCAGCTATTGATCTGTTCTGCGGAACGGGAGGCCTGTCCCTAGGCTTGAAGCAGGGCGGGATACGAGTCGTCGCGGGAATCGACAACGCTTCAGCCTGCTCATACCCGTATAGCCATAACATCAAGGCGAAGTTCATCGAGCGTTCCGTCTGCGATGTGACCGGCGAGGATCTGAAGCGCCTGTGGGGGCAAGCGGATGTTCGTCTCTTGGCCGGCTGTGCGCCCTGTCAGCCTTTTTCCTCGCAGCGACGTGGCGCGGACACATCCCATGAGAAAAGCTGGCCGCTGCTAAATGAGTTTGCGCGGCTCGTGCAGGAGACCATGCCGGATTTCGTGACGATGGAGAACGTCCCGCGCGTCCAGTATTCGCCGATCTTCGATGAATTCGTAGCACGCCTGAAACAGGCCGGCTACGATGTCACGTATCGTGTCCTGTTCGGCCCCGACTACGGCTTCCGCAGCGCCGTCGGAGGCTGGTGCTGCTGGCCGCATTAAACGATCATATTGAGATGCCTGAGCCGACGGTGGGAGCGGACCGGTACAGAACCGTGTATGACGCCATCCACGACCTGCCGTCCTTGGAAGCAGGGCAGAAAGACGATGACGACTCCCTGCATTTCGCTCGGAATCTTTCCCCGACCAATCTGAAACGCGCTCATGCCTCCAAGCCGGGTGGAACATGGGAAGACTGGCCGGAGGAGTTGAGAGCGCCCTGCCAGACCCGTGATTCAGGCAAATCCTTCAAATCGTTCTATGGGCGAATGGAATGGAACAAGCCCTCTCCCACGATCACGACGCAATCCTATAATCCCGGAGCCGGGAGATTCACCCACCCGGCGCAGACCGTGCGCTCACGCTTCGGGAGGCGTCCCGCCTTCAAGGCTTTCCGGATTCATTCGTGTTCACCGGACCTTCGGAGAAGATTACGTTGAGCACCGTTGGGCGTCTGATCGGTAATGCGGTGCCTCCGGTGTTTGGCAAGGCCATAGCTCGGCAGTTCATCAAGACATTGGATGATAGGAAATAGTGATAATGAGTGACGAATACACTTTGACGGTCGATATGGCGACCGTGGACTCACTGGGACGAAACCTGTATTCCAATGCGGCGGCCGTGTTGTCCGAATTCGTGGCCAACGCTTGGGACGCGGACGCGAACAACGTGAGCATTGACTACAAGCCGGATGAAGGCTCTGGCAGCATCACCATCACTGATGACGGGTGCGGGATGGACACCGATACGCTCAATTCTCGTTTCCTGACCGTCGGCTATCAAAAAAGAAAACGGGAAGGCGATGAATCGTTCCGTTTCCACAGAAAATACATGGGACGTAAGGGCATCGGCAAGCTGTCAGCCTTCTCCCTTGCCGATATCATGCAGGTTGAATCCAAAAGAGAAGGCGCGGAGGCCAGGGGATTCACGATTGACGTTGCCCGATTGGATGAAGCGATCAAAAGCTCGGATCCAAACGAACGCCAATACCACCCGGCTCCTATCAGTCGGGACGGATTGACGTTGAACGACTGTGAGCATGGCACGAAGATAGTCCTGACGAGTCTTCGACGTAAACGGATCGGCCTGACCTTGGAAGCGTTGCGGCGGCGTATCGCTCGTCGCTTCGACGTGCTTGATCTCGCTGATAAAAGCGAGGAAGAGGGGCGTTTCGTATCGTCATCAATGGAAAACCCGTCACGTATGAGGATCGCGGAGATCTGCAGCGGCTTGAGCACATCTGGTATCTGGGCAATTTCTCCCCCCTCGAAAGAGCAGCAGAACAGCATAAAAGCCGAACATCACCGTGTCGAGGATGTGTCGTTCGACGGACATCCTGGCTGGAAGTTGTCAGGATGGATTGGAACGGTCCGTAGACCGTCTGACAGAGCCTTCAGCGACGACACGGAAAGCATGAAGAACATTATCGTCATGGCGCGTAAACGTCCCATCCAGGAGGGACTGCTGGATCATCTGGACTTCAATAGAAATTTTGCCAGCTATGTCACAGGTCAGGTGCAGGCGGATTTTCTCGATGACTCCCAGCAGGATGACATCGCAACATCTGATAGGCAGCGATTGGTCGAGTCAGACGAGCGAGTCAAGGCTTTCAACGAGAAGATGAAAGACATATTCAATCGGGCCTCTGATGAATGGTCCCGTGCGAGGAGTGACGCCAACACCAAGAAGTTGATGGCTGATATCCCAGAGGTTGCCGCTTGGGTCGACTCTTTGACAGAGGGGCTGAGGAAGCCGGCACGAGATTTGATTGATCGGGTTTCGCGTATCAACGGCATTCCAGAAGCCGACCGCCGTTCACTGTATCAGTCATCAATCATGGCCTTCACCCGACTGGTTCAACGGGACGACATCGAGAAACTGTACCATGTAGGCGAGCTTTCGACAGAACAGCTGCTTGCTATATTGACGTCTTACAAAGACTACGAAAACATGGAATACGCGCAGGTCGTGCGTACGCGCCTCGAAGTGATAGACAAGTTGGAATCCATGTTGAAAGCCAATGAGCTTGAAAACGCCACGCGTGACTTCGTTTCGGACAATCCTTGGCTTCTCGATCCAGCATGGGAGCGCGCAACGCGCAACGCTGAGAAGGAAAAAGCGTTCCGGACAATAGGCGAAGAAGAATACAAACTGGACTTTTCGTCGGATTCGGAGTCGAACAGCCGCGTGGATATCAAATATCTGACGGCTCCTGACCGTGAGACCATTGTGGAATTCAAACGCTATGGTCGTGATATCAAGATAGAGGAGATACGAGAGCAGGTATGGCGTTATGCGGAGGCGATGACTCGGATTCTGGAAAAGGACGATGCCCGGACCGACCGAGCCGAGGGAAGAAAGAATGCGTCCGGCATTGACGAGAGAGTCAACGTTCTCATCATCGTCAGACGGGTGCTTGACAACCGTGGCAAGCCGATGTCTCCGGGAGCGGCGAACGCGCAAGTCGAAATGTTCCGGGCAAAATTCCTGTATTTCAGTGACATGCTCGCTCAGAGTCGTGAACGCTATCAGGAATTTGTCAAGGGCGTTTCCCAAAAAGACTATGCCGGAGAAGCGATCCAAGCCATTGAATCCTCCGGTAGCGCTGGCAACGCCGAGAATATCTAGCGATGCCGGCTCATTGGGCATAGCTGCGCGTTTCCCATAAGAAGGAAGAGCTCGTGGCATATGCCGAGAGTAGAGCGATGGCTAATCTTTCCCACGCGCAGTGAGCATAGGACAGAACTCGTATTAGTCTTGTAGATATGAGCAAGTCCATCGCGCAGATCCGTAACGAGGCTGCTGCCGCTCTTTCCCCGGAGCGGAAGCAGCAGTGGGAGCAGTTTCTGACGCCCGCCCTGTTGCCGAGCAGGCGGCCGGACTGTTCACTCCTGCCGTTGAGCCCGTGCGTATCCTTGATCTCGGTTCGGGCACGGGGATCCTAGCTGCAATGGTCGCCGCGCATGCGCCAGCCGGCAGTGGCGTCACAGCCATCGAACAGGACACCGATCTTGCCAAGGCGTCCGAGGTTTCGATCCGACAGGTCTGTGATGATGTCGAGGTCATCGCCAAATCGGTGTTCGATGTGTTGCTCGATGACAGATTCGATCGCGTGATTCTCAACCCGCCGTATAAGAAGATCAGTCCCGTAACCATTCCCACTGCCAGCGGCGGCGTGAAGACTCACCAACCTGTACACCGCTTTTTGGTGATCGCTATCCAGGCATTGGCCGAAAGAGGGGAATGCGTGGCCATCATTCCTCGTTCATGGATGAACGGCGAGTATTTCAAGGACTTCCGCAAATGGTTGCTCGACGAATGCAGCCTTGACGTTCTGGCCGTTTACGGCTCGCGGCAGGACCACTTCAAGGACATGGACATCCTCCAGGAGATCATGCTGCTCAAGGTGTCCAAGCGAAAGCAAATCGGTTCAATCGCCGTTTATGACGGGATCTCCCCGGAGATTCCGTTGGGCCGGCAGCCGCACGAGCTTATTCCGTTGGAGGCGCTGACCATGGGTAGGGACCGCATCCTGCGCGTCGAACGTCAGGATCCTCGGCTCTCCCGATTCAAGACCTTGTCCGAGCAAGGTATGTGGGTGTCCACCGGCAAGCTCGTGTGGTTCCGCAACCGCGACCTGCTGTCGGCCACCGAGAAGCCGGGAAGCCACCCTTTGTATTGGTCCGACAACCAGCGGGGCATGACGACCGTGCATCCGGTCAAGTGCGACAGAGAACAGTGGGTCACGGGCAAGGCGGATTCACGCAACGTTGTGCTGCCCTCGGGCAGCTACTGCCTGGTCAACAGGTTCTCCGCCAAGGAACAACGGCACCGCATCTACGCCTCGTATCTGCGCAGCGATACGGAGTACGTGGCGGACAACAAGCTGAACTACGTCCACCAGGGCACCTCCCGCCGGACGGTGCCGTTGAACGACAAGGTCGCGCGAGGCCTGACCCTTTGGCTGACGTCAAGCATCGTTGATGAATGGTACCGCCAGGTGTCGGGCAGCACACAGGTCAACGCCACCGACCTACGCCAGCTGCCGTGCCCATCACCGGGGCAGCTGGCAGAACTATCCGACCTGCTGCCCGTGAACGACGCGGTGGACCAGCAAAGCATTGACCATACCTTGGAGGGAATGTTCTCATGGACAAAAGCCAGCTGATCGAGGAAGCCATCGAAGCATTGCGTGACTTCGAGGTCGGCAGGGAACAACTTAACGAGCGAAGCGCCATGACATTGCTCGCGCTCCTACAACTCAAGCCCGGCGACGACTGGGCCCGGGCCACTAATCCCATGCTGGGAACCCGTGCCATCATGGACTGGATCCGCGACCAGTACGGTGTTGAATACGCAGCGAACACGCGAGAGACCATCCGACGCTTCACACTGCACCAGTTCGTCATCGCGCAACTGGTCGAGGAGAACGCCGACCGACCGGACCGACCCATCAACTCCCCGAAATGGAACTACCGCGTGACCGACGAAGCCTTGGAAGTGCTTCGTCATTATCGCGAACCGAGATTTGAATCCGAGATCGAACGGTTCCTCTCCGACCACCTGTCCTACCGTTCCTTGGTCGAGGAGCGACGCCACATGCCCAAGACCCCGGTGCATCTTCCCTCGGGACAGGAACTTGAACTGTCTCCGAGCGGCCAGTCGGTGCTGATCAAGTCGATGGTCGAGGAAATGCTGCCACGATTCGCTCCCGGATGCCAAGTGGCATTCATTGATGACACCGACCACAAGCACGGCGTCATTGACGCAGATCTCCTCGACGACCTCGGCATCAGTCTCAAGGCAAGGGAGAAGGCCCCGGATGTCATCGCATGGGACGAGCGCAGGAGATGGCTGTTCCTCATGGAAGCCGCCAGCACGCACGGACCGGTGGACGTGACCCGCAAGAACGAGCTGCATGATCTGTTCGCGGACCAGTGGAACGATGCAGTGCTCGTCTCCTGCTTCCCAGACCGACGCACCATGCAACGCTACCTCGCCCAACTCGCATGGGAGACCGAGGCTTGGTGCGCCGACACCCCGGATCATATGATGCACTTCAACGGATCCAGGTTCATGGGCCCATACGGACGCTGATCAGGAGGGGAGCAAGGCGTGGCAATGATCATGTGTCCGGATTGCGGAACCAGTATCTCCGACAAGGCCTTAACATGCCCGTATTGCGGTTATGCGGGGAACGATCCGGCCACGCCGATAGCGGACCAATCCATCGGATACGAAGTGGTCCCGCGCATCAAGATGATGCATAGAACGCTGGGATCCCAAGTCTCGTTCTCTGACGGAGGAAACGTCGGAGATGCCAATCCAGGCAAGAAGGGCCGTGGCAAGATGGCTGGGGTCTTTGAAGGACTGGGAGTCTCTGCAAGTCGTCGCTCCCGCCCTAGTGGGCTTCGTCAAGGAATTCCTCGGCGATGACAAAGTGCGGATGGTCGCCGATCTGCCAGCGGAGATCATGAGGATGGTCAAGGAGGGCAGACTGCGCTTCCGTCCGGACTCCGAGGGACGCATCATGCCATTTGTCTACGATGACAAGGGCATATACAAGCAGGTTCGTCTCAATATGGAGACCGTGCCGCCGGACGTGACCAATGCCATGCGTCAATTGGAGATGCAGGCGGCGCTTTCCATGGTCCTTGCCGAGGTTCGAAGCTTGCGTGATCAGTTGGAGGGCATCAGGATCGGGCTGCAGAATGATCGGCTTGCTTTGGCCGAGGGCGCGTGGGACAAGCTCATGCAGGCCAGGGAGGTCGAGGATTCGCGGCTGAGGGATGCTTTGATCATGCAGGCTCTTTCCTCCGCCACCGATGCAAAGCGCACATTGATGCGTAACTTCACCCAGAACGCCAATTACCTGATTGAGCAGTCGGACATCGATCTGAATCGGAACCCGCTGGCGCTTGTGAGACGTCTGGGAGAATCTCTCAATGGCAACGAACGTATACATCAGGCGGCTGCCGATGCGTTCGATGACCTCGTGCAGATCACGAATGTAGTGCATGTGGAGGGCGAGGGATATTCGATGCTTGGCCAGGAACGTGCCGCCCGTGCCTGCCTGGATCAGTTCAGCGAATTCATCAAAGCGAACGGACTCGATGAGGATACCCTTCTCGTCATCGACGGCGGACTTCCATCCGAGAGGAAGATGCCGGAACTTGTGGACCAGTTCGCAGAGCTTTCCAAGAGAATCTCGCTCCTTGGCGGCATGTCTTTGGAGCAAGGCATTCCGTCGGGATTGCTCGAACCCTATAGGCCTCGACCGGATGGGGCCTCTGCGATCACCGATAAGGAAACGGAAGATGAACCCATTCAAGAAGAAGACTGACGTGGAATCCCGAGCCGCTTCGTCATCCGAGCAAGCTCTTTGCTCCGTGTGCAGGCACGCGATACCGGAGTCCCGCAGGGAATTGGGACTGTGCCTGGATTGCTCCACGAAAAAGGATCGAAACAAGGCGGTCCTGGCCGTTGGCCTTGCCGGCGGTGCCCTTGCCGTCGCCAAGAAATATGGTCCTAAGGTCGTCAGCAAGGTGGGGCCGTTGGTTGTCAACGCGGTGAAGAAGATATTTTGACACCAAATGAACTGTCGGTTTTCGGTATGCCGGTATTTACCTCATATCCGGCATGCCGAAAACTGCGGTGAGGGTCATCAGGATGTCTAGCCCCGAACGTGAGGCCCTGCATGGTTTTGGCCGGCATGAACGCGGTCACGGCCTCCCTCTGTCGGCATTCCGACACGTCGGCCCTTGTCGTGGCTTCCACGGCGTCGCGCATGAGGTCGGTGTTGATCCCGATGTAGCGCATGGTCGTGCTGACGCTGGAATGGCCGAGCAGTTGGGACACCAGCAGCATGTCGCAGCCGGTGCGGTAGTAGGCGAAGGTGGCGAACCTACGCCGCAGGCTGTGGCTGGAGAACGATGTGGCCTCCTTGATGCGGGTACCGACGTAATCCCGCAGGCGTGGCCGTCGAAGCGTCCGGGGAAGATCCAGTCGCCGCCGCGCCGGCGTTGTTTGTGTTCAATTAGTTGTTGCGGGTTTAGTCACGATGATTTTTCGGGTTTAGGCAGAGCATGCCGACCACGGAATGGTCTTAACTGGATGGTGCTTGTATCTCCGCCAGAAAGGACCGGAAAGG
>ENA-OPZN01000399-OPZN01000399.1-human-gut-metagenome-genome-assembly--contig:-NODE-399-length-14080-cov-1.889916_pt1 | contig 14080 bp, 18 predicted proteins | sample MGYA00242483_ERZ504503 | MGnify/ENA primary metagenome ERZ504503 (study PRJEB26092, sample SAMD00036285) | human gut metagenome | host: Homo sapiens | study: EMG produced TPA metagenomics assembly of... | reverse complement strand
TTTCCGCAGCTTTAGTGGGAGCAGCAGTAGGCATCCTCCACTACAAACACAGTAAATTAAAAAAGCAAAAAAATATCTAAAAATATCTAAAGAATTTCAAAGCTGCAGAAGACGATTTCTGCAGCTTTTTTGTTGTTATTTTGAAAGAAAAACGTAAAAAATCCTTGTCATTTCCCTCTTTCTGTACTATTATAAACATACAAGTGGTAGAAAGTGGTGCAAAGTGGTAGAGGATGGTTGTTGCGTGGATGAAGTGGAGGTATAAGGAGCCTCTTCTGCATCCCGCCTTGCCATGTAATGTACAAGCAGGTGATAGCTATGTTCATGGGTGAATACAATCATACAGTGGATGCGAAGGGGCGCCTGATCGTTCCTTCCAAGTTCAGAGAGCAGTTAGGGGACGAATTCGTGATCACGAAGGGACTGGATAACTGCCTTTTTGTGTATGACAATTCCGAATGGGCTGCATTAGAAGAAAAGCTTCGTGCATTACCGATTACCAACACCGCAGGACGTAAGTTTTCACGTTTCCTGTTGGGAAGCGCCGCCACCTGTGAAGTAGACAAGCAGGGCCGTATCCTTCTCCCCTCTGTTTTAAGAGAATTTGCAGGGATCGGGAAAGACGCAGTGCTTGTAGGCGTTTGGAAGCCGCATTGAAATCTGGAATAAGGATAAATGGATGGAAGCCAACACCTTTGATGATATGGAAGAAATTGCAGAACATATGGAAGGCTTGGGTATTTGATGGAGGAACATGGATTTGTACATAAGTCTGTACTGCTGTATGAAACAGTGGGCAGCCTGAATATAAAGCCGGGTGGCATTTACGTAGACGGCACCTTAGGCGGCGGCGGACATGCCTATGAGGTATGTAAGCGGTTGGGCGGCGGAAGGCTCATTGGAATTGACCAGGATGCAGATGCTATCCGTGCGGCGGGAGAGAGACTGGCTCCTTTTAAAGATAAGGTGACCATAGTCAGAAGCAATTATCAGAATATTGAAAAATGTACTGAAAAGAGTTAAAATATAGAAAAAAGTAAGACGGTATTTATCTGGATCTGGGAGTGTCCTCCTATCAGTTAGATACAGCGTCCAGAGGATTTACCTACAGGGAAGATGCTCCTCTTGATATGCGTATGGATCAGGAGAAATCCTACCACAGCAGCTGATATTGTAAATGGATACAGTGAAATGGAACTGTTCCACATTATCAGGGATTACGGGGAAGACAATTTTGCAAAAAACATTGCAAAGCACATTGTAAAGGCGAGAGCAGAAAAGCCCATCGAGACCACCGGTGAACTGTCTGAGATCATAAAAGCAGCCATCCCGGCAAAAGTACGTGCTACAGGAGGACATCCTGCAAAACGTACCTTCCAGGCTATCCGTATTGAATTAAATCATGAGCTGGATGTACTGGAAAATTCAATCGATACAATGATCCGTCTTTTAATCCGGAGGGAAGATTAAGTATCATCACCTTCCACTCCTTGGAGGACAGGATCGTAAAAACAAGATTTCGTACCAATGAAAATCCATGCATCTGTCCACCGGATTTCCCGGTGTGCGTATGCGGAAGGAAGAGTATGGGCAAAGTGATCACACGAAAGCCGATCCTTCCATCAAAAGAAGAACTGGAGGAGAACAGCCGTTCAAAGAGCGCAAAACTTCGGGTATTTGAGCGTGCGGGAAAGGAGGAATAAGGTTATGGCTTCTTACATTCATGGAACCGGAGCAGAAAAGCTGGCGCCTTCCGAAAGAGAAGAAAGACTGCAAAGAAAGAGAAGGCAGGATGTTGGAAGAAGTGTAAAACGGCAGCACAGGATCCGCAGAAATCAGGAACGTGCCATGTACATGGACCTGCCATATGTTATCATGCTGACCCTGGCGTCGATCTGTACCTTATACCTTTGCGTTAATTATCTTCATCTTCAGTCTGCCATCACAGCCAGAATGCACAACATCGAGGCGATGGAAGAAAAGCTGGAAAAAAATGCGTACAGAAAATGACGCATTGGAAACAAGCATCAATACCAGCATTGATTTAAACGAGATCTATGAGATCGCGACCAAGGAACTGGGTATGGTTTACGCAAAAAAGGACCAGGTTCTTTTATATGACAAGACGGAAAGTGAGTACGTAAGGCAATATGAAGACATCCCGGAACACTAAAAACGGTGCTCATAATAAAAAGAAAATTTAATTTCGACGAAGGACATTCGTTAAATACATGCAGGAAAAGCTGGCGATCACGATCATATTGATCTCGCTGGCTTTGTTTGCTCTTATTTTTGTTTTATACAGGATCGTAAATGAAAACAGCGAGCGGTACAACAAGATCGTTCTGTCCCAGAGACAGCAGGAGTATGCAAGCAGGACTATTCCTTACAGGCGCGGTGACATCGTTGACAGAAACGGCACCTATCTGGCAACCAGTGAAAAGGTATACAATCTGATCCTGGACCCAAGCCAGATCATGGATAAACCGGATTATTATTTAGAGCCTACCATCCAGGCATTAGTAGATGTGTTTGGCTTTGATGGGAATGAACTGCGCGGGCTGATCCAGGAACGTCCAAAACAGGCGTATCTGCGCTATAAAAAATGGCCGTCAGCTTTCTTATGACCAGAAAACGGAATTTGAACAGACTGAGAAAGAGAGAAATGCTGCTTACAGAAAAAGCGATGATGACAATCAGTCAAGATTTCGCGTTACCGGCGTATGGTTTGAGGATGAATACCGAAGGATCTATCCATATGGTTCCACTGCCTGCAATGTGATCGGTTTTGCAAGCGGGGACGGCAGCAATGGTACCGGCGGCATTGAGCAGTATTATAATGACAGCCTGATCGGTGTAAACGGAAGAGAGTATGGCTATCTGGATGAAGATGCCAATCTGGAAGGTGTGGTAAAGTCTGCAGTAAATGGACGGACCGTTGTATCCACCATTGACGTAAATGTACAGAATATCCTTCAGAAATACATTGATGAATGGCAGACCAGTGTGGGAAGCCATGTAACGGCAGCCATTGCCATGAACCCTAATAACGGTGAGATCCTGGGAATGGCAACCAGCAATACATTTGACTTAAATAATCCAAGAAATACAGACGGATATACAGAAGATGAACTGCTGGCTCTTGGAAAGAAAGAGGCAGTTGGTGTATATCGCCGTGAAAATCCGGACCAGACCATTACAGAAGATCAGGTTTTAGACCACTATTCCAGAGAAGAAGTTATCTCCTATGGTAAACAGGTTGCCTGGAACCAGCTGTGGCGAAACTTCTGTGTCAGCGATACCTTTGAGCCAGGTTCCCCATCCAAGATCCTGACAGTTGCTGCGGGGACTTGAAGAAGGGATTTTTAAAGGGAAATGAGTACTTTGACTGCGGCGGATATCTTCACGTAGGTGACTGGGACATTAAGTGTACGGCCTACAGAAGAGGCGGTCACGGTTCCTTAAGCCTGACAGAGTCCATTATGCAGTCCTGTAACGTGGCTATGATGCGGATCGGTGCTATGATGGGCCGTGATATTTTACCAAATATCAGACTATCTTTGGTATGGGACAGAAAACAGGAGTAGACCTGCCTGGTGAAGCAGATGCAGCAGGACTGGTTTATTCTGCTGACAAAATGGGCCCTACAGAACTTGCTACCAATGCGTTCGGACAGAACTACAACTGTACCATGATCCAGATGGCAGCAGCTCTTTGTTCTGTGATCAACGGCGGGTCCTACTATGAGCCTCATGTAGTACGCCAGATCTTAAATGAGCAGGGGTCTGTAGTAGAGCGAAAAGATCCTGTTCTGGTACGTGAAACTGTATCCCAGTACTACCTCTGATTTCTTAAAAGAAGCCATGTTCCAGACAGTAGAAAATGGTACCGGCGGCGCAGCAAAGGTAGCTGGCTATCAGGTAGGCGGTAAGACAGGTACAGCAGAGAAGCAGCCACGTTCCGCAAAGAACTATCTGGTATCTTTCGCAGGTTTTGCACCTGCAGATGATCCTCAGCTGTTTGTATATGTAGTAGTGGACGTACCTGGTTTCCCGCCAGGCGACCAGCAGGCACACAGCTCCTTTGCAAGCAATATCTTCTCAAAGATCATGTCAGAAGCCCTGCCTTATCTGAATGTATTTCCAACTGGAGATCTTCCGGAAGAGAGCCAGGATGCAAATGGACAGACACCATCTGAGGGAATTAATACACCAGCTCCATCTGAAACAGGTTCAGAAGAAAACGGAGAGTCCCAGCCGGAGGAAAGCCAGAAGGTATATGAAACCGATGAATATGTAGATACAGATGGCGGAAGCGGTATACCGGATGCAGTGCCGGAAGATCCTAATGCGCCGGAACTGCCGGCGGCTGATCCGGGTGGTGATACAGAGGCCGGGGCCCAGCTGCCTTCAGCAAATGAAAGCAGCAGTGAGGCAGGAAACTCTCAGGAAGGATCTTCGGAAAACAGTACAGAAAACAGTACAGAAGAAGAAACTTCCCAGTCACAAAGTGAATAAAGGTTCCAAAATGAATAAAAAGAGAAATTACACCGTATATATTTAGGAAAACAGCAGGAAAGAGGCTGTTATGGATCATAGCGGTGGAAATTTAACGAAACACAGAAAAATATAGCCGTCCTGTGGCTTCTCATTGCGATCGCAGTGTTGGGGCTTTTGGGACGGCTTGTTTTTCTTATGATCTTCCGGTCGGAGCATTACAGCCAGATGGCCCTTGAACTGCATCAGAGGGAACGGTCCATTAAGGCGGCCAGAGGAAGGATCTTAGACGCAAAGGAAAGGTGATCGCTGATAACCGGACAGTATGTACTGTTTCTGTGATCTATAACCAGGTAAAGACAGGGAAAAAGTCACAGACGAATTAAGTGAAATTCTTGGGATCGACCGGGAAACAGTGCAAAAAAGGTGGAGAAACGAAGTTCCAGGGAGATCATTAAAACCAATGTAGATAAGGAAACAGGGGATGCAGTGCGTAAATTGGAACTGCCTGGCGTAAAGGTGGATGAAGATTACAAACGGTATTATCCTTATGGAAGTCTTGCTTCTAAAGTTTTAGGTTTCACCGGGGGGCGATAACCAGGGAGTGATCGGGCTGGAAGTACAGTATGATGCCTATTTAAAAGGAACCAATGGAAAGATCCTTACAATGACAGATGCCAGAGGTGTGGAAATGGAAAACGGGGGCAGAGGACCGGATCGAACCTGTGGCTGGAAATGATCTAAGGATCAGTCTGGATATGGAAATCCAGCAGTATGCAGAGCAGCTGGCATACCAGACATTAGAGAAGAAAAACGCGAAAAAAGTATCCATCATCGTGATGAACCCGCAAAATGGGGAGATCTATGCCATGGTCAATGTGCCGGAGTTTGATCTGAATGATCCTTTTACCCCGGACCAGAACCTGCGAAGCGAGAGCCTGCGCAATCAGGCGGCAGAAAGGGATAAAACTGTAAAACAGCAGGAGCTTTTAAATGCCATGTGGCGCAATACCTGTATCAATGATACCTATGAACCAGGTTCTACTTTTAAGATCATAACAGCGGCTGCAGGACTGGAAGAAGGAGTAGTTAAGCTGACGGATCCATTCAGCTGTCCTGGTTTCAGGGTAGTGGAAGATCGGCGGATCCGTTGTCATAAAGCAGGAGGACATGGAGCAGAAACTTTTTACAGGGAGTCATGAATTCCTGTAATCCCGATTTAATTGATGTGGGACAGAGACTTGGCAGTGATAATTATTATAAATATTTTGTGCAGTTCGGGTTAAAACAAAAAACAGGCATTGATCTTCCGGGAGAGGCAGCTACGATCATGCACAAGAAAGAAAATATAGGCCCTGTAGAACTGGCGACTATTTCCTTTGGACAGTCTTTTCAGATCACCCCCATCCAGCTGATCACGACAGCCGCCTCTATCGTCAATGGAGGAAGACGGATCACGCCTCATTTCGCTCTGGGGACAGTCAGTCCTGATGGGAAAAATTACCGGGAATTTTTCCTGGCCATTGGGAAAAAGGATCCTGTCAGAAGAGACCAGTGCTACCATGCGCTATGTGTTAGAGCAGGTAGTAGCAGAAGGAAGTGGGAGAAAGGCAGCAGTGGAAGGATTTTCCATTGGCGGGAAGACCGCAACTTCCGAAAAACTGCCAAGAAGCAGGAAAAAATATATCTTTCTTCTTTTTAGGTTTTGCCCCTGCAAATGATCCAAAAGTGATCGCTCTGATCACTATTGATGAGCCGGAAGGGATCTATTATGGAGGTACCATAGCAGCTCCGGTGATCGGAACACTTTTTGAAAATATTCTTCCCTGCATGGATACTTCCAAACCTTTAAGTTGATTATTCTGCAAAAAGACGTATACTATTTACCAAATAAGACATACATATGAGATTGAGGTGCTTTATGATTCGTGAAACAATATTAGCTATTATTATCGCATTTGCTGTCAGCGCGCTGCTGTGCCCGGTTATCATACCGTTTCTTCACAAACTGAAATTTGGCCAGCAGGTAAGAGATGACGGTCCACAGAGCCATTTAAAGAAGCAGGGAACTCCTACAATGGGTGGCCTGATCATCCTGACCAGCATTATCATTACATCTGTTTTTTACATCCCGTCATATCCAAGGATCATTCCGGTGCTGTTTATGACCGTTGGATTTGGTATCATCGGATTTTTAGATGATTATATCAAGATCATCATGAAACGGTCCGAAGGCTTAAATCCGATCCAGAAACTGATCGGTCAGTTTATCATTACCGGTATTTTTGCCTGGTATCTGCTGCACAGCGGAGAGTGGGCATTGATATGCTGATCCCCTTTACAGGCGGTTTTGAAATGGTAAATTCTTATCCTTGGTATTTTATTTGTACCAGCTCTGTTTTTTATCACTCTTGGTACAGATAATGGTGTAAATTTTTACAGACGGACTGGATGGCCTCTGTACCAGCGTTACCATTCTGGTAGCTACTTTCCTGACGATCGTAGCCATCGGGGAAAATATGGGGATCAGTCCTATTACAGGAGCAGTGGTAGGAAGCTACTGGGGCTTTTCTGCTTTTTTAAATGTTTATCCGGCAAAGGTATTTATGGGAGATACAGGTTCCCTGGCTCTTGGCGGTTTTGTGGCTTCCGCAGCTTATATGATGCGTCTGCCTCTGTTTATCCCGATCATTGGACTGATCTACCTGGTAGAAGTGCTTTCCGTTATCATCCAGGTTACTTATTTTAAGAAAACAGGGGGAAAGCGTATCTTTAAAATGGCTCCGATCCATCATCATTTTGAACTGTGCGGCTGGTCTGAAACACGGGTAGTAGCTGTATTTTCTATCGTAACAGCGCTTCTGTGCATGATCGCTTACCTGGGGCTGTAAGATAAAAGAGGCGTAGCAAAAACTCCGAGAGAACATCAAAAGAACAGGAGGTTAAAAGCAACATGAACCAGAGCAAGGTATTGGTTGCAGGAACCGGCATCAGCGGCATTGCGGCTGCAAAGCTGGTTCTTGAAAGAGGCGGCGAAGTGGTGCTTTATGACGGCAACACAGCGTTAAATACAGATGAGATCCGGGCAAAGTTCGGAAAAGATGCGAAAGTGGGGATCGTCCTTGGTGAGATCAAGCGCTCGGATCTTTTAGGGGTGGAACTTTGTATCATCAGTCCGGGAATTCCTTTAAACAGTGGGTTTGTGGCAGTGGTAGATGAAGCAGGGATCCCTGTTTTGGGAGAGATCGAGTTAGCATATCAGTGTGGTCTGGGAAAACTGGCTGCTATTACAGGAACCAATGGAAAGACCACTACAACAGCTCTTACAGGCGCGATCTTAAGATCCCAGTATGAGGAACCTTTGTAGTAGGAAATATCGGCGAGCCTTATACATCCAAAGTTTCAGAGATGACAGACCAGTCTGTGACTGTAGCGGAAGTGAGCAGCTTCCAGTTGGAGACTATTATGGATTTCCACCCGGATGTAAGCGCGATCTTAAATATCACCCCGGATCATCTGGACCGTCACGGATCTATGGAAAATTATATCCGCATCAAAGAATGTATCACCATGAACCAGACTGCAAAAGACGCAGTGGTCTTAAATTATGATGATCCTGTTTTAAGGGAATTTGGAGAAAGCCGGATCGAAGAGCCGGAACCTGCAGAGGATGCAGCGGATACAGAAACAGAAGCTGTGGCCCGGGAAGACGGACTAGATGGTGCAGAAGATCTTAGGGAGCCAGATGAGACTGCAGGTGAAGAGCCAGAGCAGTCAGAGACAGAAGTTACAGAAACTGTTTCTGAGTCAGAAGCTGAAGAAACGGATCCGGAGGAGTTCTTTCCGGTCTTAGGCCCGGGTATTCTGGTTTTCCAGCCGTGAGCGTCTGAAAGAGGGATTTTTCTTAGATGGAGACAATATTGTCTATGCAGACGGAACAAAAGAGCAGATCCTTGTAAATGTAAAGGAACTGCAGCTTTTAGGACGCCACAATTATGAAAATGTAATGGCAGCTGCCTACATCGGCCTGTTAATGGGAGTACCTTTTGAAAAGATCCGGGAAACAGTCCGGAAATTCAAACCGGTTGAGCACAGGATCGAATTTGTAAGGGAGCGTACAGGTGTGCGCTATTACAATGACTCCAAGGGAACCAATCCGGATGCGGCGATCCAGGCACTTAGAGCTATGCCGGGGCCTGTTCTTCTGATCGCAGGTGGCTATGACAAAAACAGCACCTATGATGAGTGGGCAAAAGAGTTTGCCGGCAGGGTGAAGTATTTAGTCCTGATCGGAAAGACCAGGGATAAGATCGCAGCCTGCGCGAAAAAATATGGTTTCACAGAGATCATGTATGCAGAGGACTTAAAAGAAGCGGTGCAGGTATGCGCTGTGTATGCAGATGCAGGAGATTATGTGCTGTTAAGTCCGGCCTGCGCAAGCTGGGATATGTTTAAAAAATTATGAAGAACGCGGGGCGCGTCTTTTAAAAGAATGCGTCATGGCGCTTTAGGAGGTAAAAGACAATGGCGGGAAAGAAACGGCGAAAAGAACCGCCCCGCCCCTGCGCAGCAGGCAGTTCCTGTAAGGAGGGGCAATGAGCAGGTGCGTTATGTACAGCCGGGACGGCCTGCTTCTTATCCGGGAGCCGGGCAGGCTTATGAGCAGCCGGTTGCCCAGGAGGGAAAGAAAAGAAAACCCCGTCATTTTATGATTACAGTCTTCTTTTCATCATTATTTTCCTTACTGTATTTGGGCTGGTCATGATCTACAGTGCCAGTTCTTATACTGCGCAGTTAAGCTCCAAATACAATGGAAACAGTGCCTATTTTATGCAGAGACAGGCGATGATCGCAGCAATCGGATTTTTCATTATGCTGGTGATCTCAAAACTGGATTATCATTTGCTGGCAAAGGTAGCAGTTCCTTCCTATGCACTGTCATATGCTTTGATGATAGCAGTTTCACTGGTGGGAAGAGCTGTAAACGGAAAGAGAAGATGGCTGGGTGTGGGACCTTTCAGTTTCCAGCCTACAGAGTTTGCAAAGATCGCCCTGATCATTATGCTGGCGTCCTATATCACCGTGAAAGGTGATAAGATCAACCAGTGGAAGTATATGAGGAACGTGACTTTTATGACGCTCCCGATTGCCGGACTGGTTGCTGCCAACAACTTGAGTTCCGGTATCATCCTGGTAGGTATTGGCTTTGTCATGCTGTTTGTGGCATGTAAGATCAAGTGGCCGTTTTACAGTCTGGCAGCATTAGCAATGGGCATTTTAGCAGGTGCCGGACCCATCGGTAAAGCGCTGATGCAGATCAAATTGCTGCAGCCTTACCAGTACCGCCGTATTGAGGCATGGCTAAATCCGGAGCTTGACCCGGAAGGAAAAAGTTTCCAGGTGCTTCAGGGATTATATGCCATTGGTTCCGGCGGCCTTTTCGGACAGGGCTTAGGACAGAGTATCCAGAAGTTAGGTTTCCTTCCTGAGTCACAGAATGATATGATCTTTGCTATCATCTGTGAGGAACTGGGGCTGTTTGGCGCCATATCCATTATTCTGGTGTTCTTATTTATGATCTTCCGTTTTATGGTCATTGCAAATAATGCACCGGATCTGTTTGGAGCTCTTTTAGTAGTGGGTGTTATGGGGCACATTGCCATTCAGGTAGTTTTAAATATTGCCGTAGTAACCAATACCATTCCCAATACAGGTATCACCCTTCCTTTTATCAGTTATGGAGGTACATCGGTGTTGTTTATCATGATGGAAATGGGAATTGTTTTAAGCGTATCCAACCGGATCCGGCTGGAAAAATAAGGGTCAGAAATCAGCTGGCCATGCACATAAGCAGCCATCAGGGCATATGATCAAAGTAGATACACATTTTCTGCGGAGGTGCCTTTTTGGCTGCAATTCAGGTTTATGGGATGAATCCACTGGAAGGGGAGATTTCTGTACAGGGCTCAAAAAACGGTGCACTCCCCATTATGGCCGGGGCTCTGCTCCACAAAGGGACTACAGTGCTTTATAATGTGCCGGATATTGAAGATACCCGGTGTATGACAGATATTTTAAGGGAGATAGGGTGCCGCTGCGAGAAAACGGGTTCCCGTCTGGTGATCGATGCTGCTTTTGTGGACCGTACAGAGGTTCCGGGAAAGTATGTAAAAGCAATGCGTTCTTCCATTATCCTTTTGGGAGCTCTCCTTGGAAGGATGAAAGAGGGAAGGTGCAGCTTTCCCGGCGGCTGTCTGATCGGTGCAAGACCGGTAGATCTGCATCTGATGGTCCTTGAAAAACTGGGAGCTATAATAGAAGAAGAGGACGGACAGTATAAGGCAGAAGCCTTTAACGGTCTTAAGGGCTGTGAAATAGAACTTTCCTATCCCAGTGTAGGCGCTACGGAACAGGCCGTGTTGGCAGCTGTTCTGGCAGATGGGGTGACAGTGATCCACAATGCGGCAAAAGAACCGGAGATCAGCCAGTTATGTCATTTCTTAAATGGCATGGGTGCTGTGATCTGTGGGATGGAAACCGAGCATCTGATGGTCCAGGGAGTAAAAAGACTTCACGACAGTGTATGGAAAATAGAAGGGGACCGGATCGTGGCCGGGACTTACAGTACGGCAGTTATGGCAGCCGGGGGAAATATTTCTTTAAAAGAAGTAAACACAAAACAGCTGAAACTTCCTCTTGAACTTTTGAGAAAAGCAGGAGCAAATGTACGGGAAGAAGAGTTTTCTCTTCATATTTCCATGAAAGACCGTCCAAAAGCCCTTTCTGTGTGCACAGGACCTTATCCGGAGTTCCCTACGGATCTTCAATCCCCTTTTATGGCTTTTCTTGCATGTGCCAAAGGAGAGAGCAGGATCCGGGAGCAGGTGTTTGAGGACCGTTTCGGAACAGCGGCAGCTTTAAGAAAAATGGGAGCCGATATCACCTGTAAAGGAAAAGATGCCTGGGTCAGGGGAGTATATCCCTTAAAAGGAGCAAGAGTAAAGGCACTGGATCTAAGAGGCGGGCAGCGTTAGCAGTGGCTGCCCTGGGGGCAGAAGGAAAAACTGTGATAGAAGATTGCAGCCATATTGTCAGGGGATACGAAGACATCTGCCGGGATATAAATGCCCTGGGAGGAAAGATAAGCTGGATGGAGAGTGATACGGGATGATAAGAAGAGCAGAGAGAAAAGCTATAATGGGTAGGATCGCCGCAGCTGTTCTGCTGCTTGCGGCGGTCCTGGTGTTTGGTCTGCGCATAAAAGAAGTAAGCGTGTCAGGAAGTAACCGCTATACGCCGGAGCAGATTGAAAATATCCTGTTTTCCGGACGGTGGGGAAACAATACGATCCTGGCTTTTATCAGGGATAAAAACACAGCCCACAGACAGATCCCTTTTGTGGAGAAATATAAGATCGTTTTTCATGGTCCCTTTAAGGCAGAGGTGATCATTTATGACAAAAAGCATTGTAGGCTATGTGTCTTATATGAGCAGTTACATGTATTTTGACAGGGATGGTATTATAGTAGAAAGTTCACCGGACTGCCTTCCGGGTGTGCCCTGGATCACAGGCCTGGAATTTGGCCGTATTGTTTTGTATCAGCATCTTCCTGTAAAAGATCCCAAAATATTCGAGGAGATCTTAAATCTGACCCAGCAGCTTTCAGTCTATCATATCCAGGTAGACCGGATCCGCTTTGGTTCTTCAGGACAACCTTCCCTTACCATTGGCCAGATGGAGGTAACACTGGGAGACGGAGGAGATGTTGACGGAAAACTGTCTCTTTTAAATGATATTCTAAGAGACCACCCGGAATTAAAGGATAAAAAGGGAACCCTGGAACTGGATGGATATTCAGATACGGGAAATGACGGGACCATTCCTTTTAAATTAAAATAAAGTCAACTGTCTAACCGTGCTTATGTGCAAGCACAACGCTCGGTTAAAACGCTTGACAATGCTTAAAAAAAGTAAAATTCAGGGGTTGATTTTTTTCTGGAAAATAAAATATAGTATTAGTTAGGCTAGAAATCAGAAACATTAATTATAGAAAAAACACAGTCCCATGTTCTGTGAGCAGGGTTTAAGAAGGAGGACAAGTATCTTGTTAGAGATTAAAATAAATGAGTCAGAGAATGCTGCAAGAATTATCGTAGTAGGTGTAGGTGGCGCAGGAAACAACGCTGTAAACCGCATGATCGATGAAAATATCGCAGGTGTTGAATTTATCGGTATCAATACTGATAAGCAGGCACTGCAGTTCTGTAAGGCTCCTACCGCTATGCAGATTGGTGAGAAGCTGACCAAGGGATTAGGTGCAGGTGCACGTCCGGAAGTTGGTGAAAAGGCAGCAGAAGAGAGCTCTGAGGAGATCTCCCAGGCATTAAAGGGCGCTGACATGGTATTCGTTACCTGTGGTATGGGTGGCGGTACCGGTACTGGTGCAGCTCCTGTTGTTGCAAAGATCGCAAAGGATATGGGTATCCTTACTGTCGGTGTTGTAACAAAGCCTTTCCGTTTTGAAGCAAAAGCACGTATGCAGAATGCGTTAAATGGTATTGAATGTTTAAAGCAGGCAGTAGATACTCTGATCGTTATTCCAAATGACCGTCTTCTTGAGATCGTAGACCGCCGCACAACTATGCCGGATGCTCTTAAGAAAGCAGATGAAGTTCTTCAGCAGGCAGTTCAGGGTATTACCGACCTGATCAATGTTCCTGGTCTGATCAACCTTGACTTTGCAGATATCCAGACTGTTATGATCGATAAGGGTATTGCCCATATCGGTATTGGTAAGGCAAAAGGTGATGACAAGGCCATCGAGGCTGTTAAGCAGGCTGTATCCAGTCCTCTTCTGGAGACCACTATTGAGGGTGCAAGCCATGTGATCATCAATATTTCCGGTGACATCAGCCTGATCGAAGCAAATGACGCAGCAAGCTATGTTCAGGAACTGGCTGGTGATGATGCAAACATTATCTTCGGTGCTATGTATGATGAAAATGCACAGGATGAAGCAAGCATTACTGTTATTGCTACCGGACTGGACGAGCATAACGCAACTTCTTCTGTCAGCAAGGTTATGAGCGGACTTAACAGCTATAAGGCACAGCCAGCAGAGAAGAGTGCTTCAAACGAAGCAGCAGCAACTGAAACTGCAGCTCCAACCTTTACAAAGCCGGCACAGCCAGCATTTAACCGCACATTTACACCAAATACACAGCAGACAACCGGATATACCATCCCTAAATTCAACGCTACTCCAACTTTCAATGCAGGAAATGCAGGAAGCCAGCCAGCAGAAAAGCCAGCAGCTCCGGCACAGGAAAGAACCACTCCTTCCTTCCGCCCGGCAGCAAACAAAGAGATGCAGATCAATATCCCGGATTTCTTAAAGAATAAGAGATAATTTGGATCCACAAATATAAAACTTCAAAAAGAATTTTAAAAGACCTTTCCTACAGGAAAAAAGCCTGTGGGAGAGGTCTTTTTTTGTCGAAAAAAACAACCATTTCTCCCCCTTACTTCGACAGCTTTTGCACTTGAGAATGATTATAATGTACCTCAGATGAAAACACAGGAG
>ENA-OPZN01000398-OPZN01000398.1-human-gut-metagenome-genome-assembly--contig:-NODE-398-length-14161-cov-4.331908_pt1 | contig 14161 bp, 15 predicted proteins | sample MGYA00242483_ERZ504503 | MGnify/ENA primary metagenome ERZ504503 (study PRJEB26092, sample SAMD00036285) | human gut metagenome | host: Homo sapiens | study: EMG produced TPA metagenomics assembly of... | reverse complement strand
CACGTCCCGTTACTTTTCAAGCGAGAGGACGATCCTCATTAAGACGCCGGATGCGTTGCAATGCACTATTATGATAATCGTAGAACTCCTTATTCATGGAAGTACGCTGACAGATCTTCATCATCCCCACATCGGCCACCAGTCGCTCAATCTCGTTGTTGCTGGTTTCCGACGCCTTTCGGAACAAACGGGCTGCATGCTCGAAATCCATCCGCATGAATGCACAAAAGCCCATGTTGTTCAATGCCTCCGCCCTGCCCGACGCATATCCTTCAGACAACGTCCAGGCTTCTGTAGCCGCCCTGGATGATAAAGAAAGATCCTTGTAACGTGCCTCATACGCCACGCGGTTCAATGAATCGACCTGTGCATACGCCCTCTGATGTACCGGACGTTTGCACGAAAACCACAGCATACCGCACACGGCACACATCACACACACCAGTCCAATCTTCCGAAATCTCTTCATAAACACGTTCGTACAAGTCCACACAAATGTACGAAGTTCCCCTTTAATAACCACCCCGCCGTGTGATAAAAAACAAAAGAGAGATTATAGCGTGCATCTTAACCGCACCGGCTATAACCTCTCTCCCTCAGACATGAGTCCGTCTTGAAACTATTTATTTTTTGACTCTTCCAGAGATACTTTTCTAAATTCTTTCAAAACTTTTTCCAACTCCAAGGATGCCTTACGGGCACGAGTTTCCTGCAGCTTTGTTTCCTTTTTCAGCCTGCAATTCAGCATCTGCAACCAAAGCAGCATTCAATTCTTTGATTTTTGCAATTTAATTCGTTCATAATTCTGACTATAATTTAAATTAAACGTATTCAAAGTAAATACAATTCCCTCAATGTGATAACTTTACCCTCTCTTTTTTGCATCTTTTAATACAAAATCTGCAGATTATGCAATTACACAAACTTTACCTTCATTTTTATGACCAACCGCGTCTCTGGCATCACTCTGAAACGATTATCTACCCGTTCATTGACGAGCCACACGATGCGGTCGCCATCACACACCACCCACTGACGCTCTTTCTCAAAACGGGAAAACTTTTTGTCACGCAAATAATTACGTACCGATTTAAAGCCTTTCATGCCAAATGGAATAAACTTGTCGCCCGACTGCCACTTGCGTAAAGTCAGTTCCCCATGTACCATTGACGCATCGATATACACTTCCTCATTAGTATGGGGCACCGAAAAATCGGCATCCACTTCCATTCTCTCCACACACAATTCGGGTTGAGGTTCCACTTCCCCTAACGGACGACGTATCAACCGGTCACGATCTATCAGCAACGTCCATTCACGACTGTGAAACATCCGCCCTGATTCTCCATGTAATGCACGAAACACATCACTTACCTGTGCTGCATTGAAACCCAAGGGGTATAGTAGTTCAAAAAGCAGATTCTGTGCACCCGGTTCCCTGCACAAAGCAGGAATATCAATGGTTTCCCCATCAGGCATTACCCGTTGCCTGGCCGCTTGTATAGCATCCTGATATACAAGCGCCACATCAGCCAACCTGCGTGCAGTTTCCGCAATCGTATCACTCACTGACGGATTGATGGTTTCCAGCATCGGAATCACATTCAGACGAAGCTTGTTGCGCACAAACTCATCCTGCAAGTTGGTGCTGTCTGTCACATAATCCTGTCCCAACGAAGAAAGATAGTCCAAAATCTCCGCACGACTCACACACAGCAACGGACGTACTACCTCCCCATTCACCGGGCGGATGCCTTGCAAGCCATTGATGCCTGTTCCCCGCACCAGGTTGAGCAGAAAAGTTTCCACACTGTCATCACGGTGATGTGCTACTGCCACTACCTTTGCTCCGCATTCCTGCCGCAATTTTGCAAACCAGTCATAACGCAACTCACGGGCGGCCATCTCGACCGACACATTATGAGAAGCAGCATAAGCGTTTGTATCAAAATGAATTATATGCAAAGGCACTCCTAACCTTTCAGCCAATGCCCGCACAAAGCGCTCATCGCGTACCGATTCTTCTCCCCGGAGATGAAAGTTACAATGAGCCGCCTCACATGCATAACCCAAACGCAGAAGCACCCGCAGCAGAGCCACCGAGTCGGCCCCTCCGCTCAATGCCACCAGCACTTTGTCGTCAGAGCCCAACAAGTGCTTTCTTCTATAAACTGACTGACTTTCCTTATAAACATAGTACAAACTTAGAGATAAAAAATGAAAAAGCTCCATACAGACGTCGTAATTTAAAAACATTCTAAATAGTTTGCAGAAAAAGATGCAATACCCTATCTTTGCATCGAATTAAAACAGTGAATAAAACATGAAACTCTCTGAATTGAAAACGGGCGAAAAAGGCGTCATCATCAAAGTCCTCGGACACGGAGGATTCCGCCGTCGCATCATTGAAATGGGGTTCATTAAGGGAAAAACAGTGGAAGTGGTACTCAATGCACCGCTCAAAGACCCCATCAAATACAAAATAATGGGTTACGAGGTATCCCTCCGCCGACAGGAAGCCGATATGATTGAAATCGTCAGCGAAGAAGAAGCACGACGTACAGCCGCCACAGATACTTACCATGAACCTATTTCGCAGGGTATCCCCGTAAGCGATGAGGTAATGAAAAACATTGCTCAAGGAAAACGACGTACCATCAATGTGGCATTGGTGGGAAATCCGAACTGCGGGAAAACCTCACTTTTCAACGTCGCTTCAGGTGGACACGAACACGTGGGCAACTACAGCGGTGTGACCGTAGATGCCAAAGAGGGTTTCTTTGATTTTCAAGGTATCATTTCCGCCTGGTAGACTTGCCGGGTACTTACTCCCTTTCGGCCTACAGCCCGGAAGAGCTTTATGTGCGTAAACACATCATCGAGGAAACACCGGACGTTATCATCAACGTGGTGGATGCAGGCAACCTGGAACGTAATCTCTACCTCACTACCCAGCTTATTGACATGAACGTGCGCATGGTAGTGGCACTGAACATGTACGATGCCCTGCAGCACAGCGGCAACAAACTGAACTACCACAAATTGAGCGAACTGTTAGGAGTACCTATGGTACCGACGGTAAGCCGTACGGGCGAAGGCATTGACAACCTGTTCCACGTCATCATCGGTCTGTATGAGGGAGCCGACTTCATGGGACAGAAAGAAGAAATCAAGAACGAAATTCTCCGCGACTTCCGCGAATGGCACGATGCCTATGTGCCCGGACATAAGTATGAAGGGGCAGGCGAAGAAGACAACTTCACCGCCAAAGGTTTTATCCGCCACATCCACATCAACCACGGACCGGAAATTGAACGGAGCATCGACAACGTAAAGAGGGAAATCAGTAAAACGAGAATATCCGTCACAAATACTCTACCCGTTTTCTGGCCATCAAGTTGCTGGAAAAGACAAGGATATAGAGACACGCGTCATCGCTCCCCTGCCCAACGGAGCAGAAATCCTGGCTATCAGAGACAACGAAGCGGCGCGCCTGCGTGAGCTGGGCAATGACGATAGCGAACAATGCATCGCCGACGCCAAATATGGCTTTATCTCAGGAGCCTTGAAGGAAACCTTCACCCAAAACAATCATGACACGGAAGCGTTTACACGAGTGGTAGACAGCATCGTGACCAACCGTTTCTGGGGATTCCCCATTTTCTTCATCTTCCTGTATATCATGTTCGAAGGTACCTTTGTGTTGGGAGAATACCCGCAACAAGCCATTGAATGGCTCGTGGGACTTATTGCACAGGGAACGGAGACCTTCCTGAGTCCTGGCCCGCTGAAAGACCTGATTATCGACGGAATCATTGGTGGCGTAGGAGGCGTGATTGTCTTTCTCCCGAACATCCTGCTGCTCTATTTTTTCATCTCCTTCATGGAAGATTCCGGTTACATGGCACGTGCGGCCTTCATCATGGATAAAATCATGCATAAAATGGGACTTCACGGGAAATCGTTCATCCCGCTCATCATGGGATTCGGATGTAATGTACCTGCCATCATGTCATCACGTATCATCGAGAGCCGCAAGGCACGACTGGTCACCATGTTAGTGAACCCGCTCATGTCATGCAGTGCCCGCCTTCCCATCTACCTGGTCATGATCGGCGCATTCTTCCCCGGCAAAGCCAGTCTGATTCTGCTGTCCATCTATGCCATCGGCATCCTGCTGGCCGTACTCATGGCCCGCATCTTCACCAAGTTCCTGGTGAAAGGCGATGACAGCCCCTTCGTGATGGAGCTTCCTCCCTACCGTATGCCAACCGCCAAAGTCGTGCTGCGCCACACATGGGAAAAAGGAAAGCAATACCTCAAAAAGATGGGTGGAATCATCATGGTAGCCTCCATTATCATCTGGTTCCTGGGATACTACCCTAACCACGAAGCATACGAAACCACTGCTGAACAGCAGGAAAATTCCTATATCGGCCAATTGGGAAAAGCCATTGAACCAGCCATCGAGCCGTTGGGATTCGACTGGAAGATGGGCATCGGTATCCTGTCGGGAATCGGAGCCAAAGAACTTGTGGTAAGTACCCTGGGAGTACTCTACACCAACGAAGACGATGTAGATACCGTCGACCTTTCCGAACGTATCCCCATCACACCGCTCGTAGCCTACGGATACATGTTGTTTGTACTAATTTACTTCCCATGTATTGCCACCTTAGCTGCCATCAAGCAGGAATCAGGTGGATGGAAATGGGCCATCTTTGCCGCAACCTACACCACCATATTAGCCTGGCTTGTAGCATTCGGAGTCTATCAGATAGGAAGTTTATTCATCTAAAACTATTCTCAATATGGATATTCAAAACATTCTCGTATATATCATCGTAGCCTGCTGCCTTCTCTGGGCCAGCAGGCACTTCTTCCGCACCCTCATCCGCCGAAAAGGGAAATCAAACGGATGTGGATGCGGATGTAGTGGGTGCAACGGATGTCCTTCACACAAGGACTAAAGAATACTATTTCTCGCTCATTTCAAAATGCCATTCTCCGGCAGCCAGCGTCAGCTGACGTTCGTTTTTCGGTTCGCCGTTCACACTCCAGCACTGGAATTCGGCAGGAAGCACCACCTGTGCGGAAGTTCCTTCCGGTACTCGCAGGTACATGGTTCCACTGTGAGCCGACTTATCCATTTCAAACACGATGCGACGACCGCCCGACAACGGCACCAGGGTGCGGATAAAGTTCAAATGCGCCGGATGAGGTGCCACACGGAACATACGGAAAGCCGGTTCCAGTGTTTCAATGCCGGCGATGTATTGTGAAAGGATGGTCAGCGGACCGCCGCTCCATGCGTGATTGTAGGTACCGCCTCCGAAACCTTCACTACCGATGCCCCAGCCTTCCCACAGTGTGGTCAGCGGACTTTCTATCATGGCGCGATAACGCAGCTTCATGCGGTTCAGGGCGTCCTGATAATAGCCCATCGTGCAAAGAGCTGGAAGACGCAAAATCCCTAAAAATAGGTATTGCACGACAATTTCAAGCCTTATACCTTTGCAAAAAATTAAAAACAGACATTGTTCGTTATAAATGCAAGTGCTGAAAGAGGACATAAGGGGTCGGATATTGACGATTGCCAGACAGCAATTCGAGAAGAAAGGCTATTCCAAGACTTCCATGCGCGAAATAGCGGAATTGTCGAGTGTTGGTGTTGGGAATATCTATAACTACTTCACAAGCAAAGATGAATTATTCCGTGAAGTGGTCCGTCCTGTTTTGTGCGCTTTGGAAGCCATGCTGCAAGAACACCACGGCATACGGGGCGAAGATATTATGATGATGCGGTCGGAAAAATACCTGAAATCCTGCATTGACGAATATGTTTCGCTTATAGACAAACACCGTTCGCTAATGGAAATACTGTTGTTCCGTGCGCAAGGTCTTCATTGGAACGCTTCCGTGAGAATTATACCGACCGTTCCACGGAATTGGTTAAGGCGTGGTTCGCGTCCATGCAGCGGAAACATCCCGAAATCAATACGGCTGTGTCCGATTTTATCATTCATTTGCATACGGTATGGATGTTCACGATGTTCGAGGAGCTATTGATGCATTCCGTACCCCGGCAAGAGATGGAGGCTATTTTGCACGATTATATTCTGTTTGAAATCCAAGGTTGGAGGGCTATTATCAAGATATGAGATACAGACAACGTACATACGAACATTCAACCGCATCAGAACGGTTGGTAAGGAGGAAATCTTCACGAGGTTCTTCCTTTCTTTTTATGAACAATTCTGAATATCGTTCACTATTAAACACTCCAAAATATGAAACAGAAATACGAGTTTAAGAGCATTGTAGCGGAAACATTGCTTATTCCGCTATACATGAGAGCCAAAGAAAGCAGCCGGAATAATCCCATCCTATATGACAAGACTGCGGAATGGCTGGCGGACAGTTTGGAATACGATTATTCCCAGTTCGACGGGGCAAAGTTGAGCGAAGTGGGATGTGTGGTGCGTGGATGGTATTTTGATTGCGCCGTGCGCCGATTTATTAAGACACATTCGCATCCGGTCGTGGTCAATGTGGGATGTGGACTGGATACCCGTTTCCAGCGTATCGGAAGTCAGAAAGCAGTCTTTTATGATTTGGATTTGCCTGAGGTCATTGCTCTACGCCGGGAATTGATACCCGAACAGCCGGACAATGTCTATATTGAAGCGTCTTGTTGGAGACCGACTGGATGGATGACTTGCGTCGGAAGCATCCCGATGCAGAATTTATCTTCATCGTAGAGGGGTACTGATGTACTTCTACGAGAAGCAAGTAAAAGCCTTCCTGCATCACGTGGCAAGCCGTTTCGGGGGAGGTGAATTGTGGTTTGACGTGTGCGGCACGATAATGAGCCGACATGGTGTGAAGCCCGATTCGCTCCGCAAGCACGAGGCTCAAATCCGTTCCGGCATAAGCAACGGGCATGTGGTGGAACAATGGGAACCGTCTTTAAAGCTCATTGAACAGGCTAACTACATGAAGTTCTTCCGTTCACGCTGGGGATTTTTCTTCGGACAGATATTGGGGCGCATCCCTTGGCTTTGCTACAAATTCAGTTCATTGCTCGGATATAAAATCACATCAAAATAGCGTAATAATGGAAAAGTCAAAAAAGAAAAAAGGTTTGTCCCGTCTGTTCGAGATAGCGGGACAAAGGAAAGGCCTGCTTATATTGGCAGGTCTGCTGTCGGCTGGCAGCGCGGTGTGTATGCTTGTGCCTTATTGGGCTGTTTATGAAATTTTGAAAGAGTTGCTGTCGAATGGCTCCAATCTTTCCGCTTTGGACGGAACGGACATGATGCGTTGGGGATGGATTGCATTTGGAGGGCTTGTTGGCGGATTGATATTGCTCTATGCCGCCCTGATGTCCTCACATGTGGCTGCATTCCGTATCTTGTATGGGTTGCGTGTCCGTTTGTCCGAGCATATCGGCAAGCTCCCGTTGGGGTATCTGAACAACACCTCTACGGGAGCCATCAAGAAAACAATGGACCAGAATATCGAGAAAATAGAGGGATTCATCGCCCATACCATTCCGGATTTGGTCAATGTAGTGGCTACGGTGGCGGTCATGCTGGTCATCTTTTTCTCATTGGATGTATGGCTGACGGTGGTCTGCCTGGCGGTCGTGGTGCTCAGCCTTTTCCTCCAATTCTCCAACTTCATGGGTAAAAGGGCAAGAGAGTTCATGTCCATCTATTACGATGCGCAGGAAAAGATGAGCGCATCTGCCGTGCAGTATGTACGGGGAATGCCCGTAGTCAAGATTTTCGGGCAGAGCGTCCGTTCGTTCCGTCAGTTCAATGCCGAGATTCAGGCGTACAAGACATTCGCCTTGAAATGCTGTGACACCTACCAGAACGGGATGATTGCCTTTACCGTCTTGCTCAATTCGATGGTGACGTTTATTCTTCCTGTGGGCATCCTGCTGATGCAAGCCAGTCCGCAATCCTTGTCATTGGCGGTAGTATGGCTGTTCTTCATTATCATGGGGCCGGGTATGGCTTCTCCCGTTTATAAACTGACATTCTTGGGAGGCAACACGCGCGACATCGATGAAGGTGTAAACCGTATCAACCGCATACTTGAAAAGAAACCTGTGCCGGAGCCGGAACATCCGCAAGTGCCTGCCGCCTACGATGTGGAATTCCGACATGTGTCATTCTCTTACGAAAACACGGAACAGGGCACACGGACGGAAGCCCTGCGTGATGTCAGCTTCATTGCACCACAAGGAAAGATAACTGCCCTTGTTGGTCCGTCAGGAGCGGCAAATCAACGGTTGCCAACCTGATACCCCGGTTCTGGGATGTGGAGCAAGGGAAAATATGTATAGGCGGTGCGGATATACGCCAAATAGCTACCGCAAAACTGATGGATATGGTTTCATTCGTCTTTCAAGACACTTTCCTTTTTTACGACACTCTTTATGAGAACATCGCCGTAGGCTCTCCTGATGCCACGAAAGAAAAGGTGATAGCCGCTGCGAAAGCTGCCCAATGCCACGATTTCATAGAGCGTTTTCCGCAAGGCTACGAAACAAGGATAGGCGATAAAGGTGTATTCCTGTCCGGCGGTGAAGCCCAACGGATATGTGTGGCTCGTGCCATATTGAAGAATGCTCCGATACTGGTGTTGGACGAAGCCACTGCTTTCGCTGACCCTGAAAACGAGCATAAAATGCAGATGGCTTTGCAGTCGCTGATAAAGGACAAGACGGTCATTGTGATTGCCCATCGCCTTTCTTCCATCATTTCTGCGCATCAGATTGTCGTCATGAAAGAAGGAAGCATTGTGCAATGCGGAAGGCATGAACAATTATCCGTGACGGAGGGTGTATATAAAAATATGTGGGATGCCTATACGAGCGCATACCATTGGACATTGAACAAAAACTAAAAGCAATATGAGAAAGAAGAATTTCTTAAACAAGGTCTTGCAAAACACAAGTTGTCCGCAAGGATTTTGGGGACGGATGATTTTGCGAGGAATGAATTGTTTTCATGCATCTTTAGCTAATCGTGGCATGAAGCAAGTGGAATGGCAGCCGAATTGGAATGTTCTTGATATAGGCTGTGGCGGTGGTGCGAATTTGAAACGTTTATTGAATTTATGTCCAAAAGGAAATATCTACGGCATAGACCTGTCAGAAGAAAGTGTTTCATTCGCCCAAAAGTACAACGAAAAAGACTTGAATAAAAGATGTTTCATACAACAAGGGAATGTTTGTTCATTACCTTATGAGGATGGATTCTTTAATGCTATCACGGCTTTTGAAACGGTCTATTTTTGGTCGCCTGTAAACATAGCGTTGTCTGAAGTGGCGCGTGTTCTCCGAGAAGGAGGTTGTTTCCTTATTAGTCTGGAAGCGAGCGACCCCGAACTTGGAAAAATGTGGACGGAACGGATAGACGGTATGGTTGTCTATACTCCGGCAGAATTGGAAGAGCTGTTGCATGAAGCCGGATTTTCATCCATCAGAACAATCCGTAAAAAGGAAGAAATACATATTATAGCATATAAATAAAATAAGATATGAATGCAATAAAGAATATTACAATAGGTCACACGGAAAGACTTTACAAGCCGGTGGGTTACACCATGCTTGCCAACTTAGTGAATATAGTACCGTTTTGTCTTTCTATAGAAGCGATACGTATCATTTTCAGTGCATTTGACGGGAGCGGACAGCCGCTTGACACGACCCGCCTGTGGTGGATATTCGGCATTATGGCTATTTATATGCTGGTCATGGCTTTGGCAGAACGGGCATCCTACCGAGCCAATTTTAGAGGAGCATACGAAATGAGTGCTTCCGGGCGTTTGTCGCTGGCGGAGCACTTGCGGAAACTATCGTTGGGCTTTTTGTCGAAACGTGATCCGGGTGATTTGTCGTCCATGCTTGTTACGGACTTCATGATGGCAGAAACCGGAATTTCGCACCACCGGCCCCAACTTATGGGTGCCATAGTCATGCCCGTACTGGCTTTTGCTTCGCTTGTATGGATAGATTGGAGGATGGCGGTCAGTATGTTTGCGGCCTTGCCGTTTGCCATGCTTGTCCTGTGGGCAAGCACAAAAGCACAACGAAGTCTAAGCGGCAGGCAAATTCAAGCGAAAATAAATGCTGGAAATCGGTTGGAAGAATACTTGCAGGGTATTCGGGTAATGAAAGCGTACAATCTGATAGGTGACCGCTTTGTCAGGTTACGCGATGCGTTTGCAGAACTTCGCCGTGCTTGCATCCGTCAGGAAGCCTTGTTAGGCCCGTTCGTCTTGTTGAGCATCACTTTGGTACGTGCTGGGCTGACAATGATGGTATTATGTGGAACTTATCTTCTGTTGGGAGGAAAACTTTCAATCCTTGTATTTGTGCTGTTCCTTGTGGTCGGTTCTCGTGTGTTCGACCCGCTGACTTCCGCCCTGACAAACTTTACCGAGTTCCGCTATTTTTCCATTGCCGGTGGACGCATCCTTTCCTTGATGAACGAGCCGGAGATGAAAGGAGAACGGCAATCCCCGGCAGCGGGCGACATCCGGTTTGAACACGTATCGTTTGCCTATCAAGACAAGGAAGTGTTGCATGATATAAACATTACGCTTCCCAAAAACTCTTTGACGGCTCTTGTCGGTCCTTCGGGAAGTGGGAAAAGTACGGTGATGAAACTTTGTGCACGTTTCTATGACCCACAGAAAGGATGTATCTTTTTCAATGGTGTTCCGATGAATGAGATAAATCCCGAAAGCCTAATGAGCCACATCTCTATGGTGTTCCAAGATGTCTATCTGTTTCAGGACACCATACGCAACAATATCCGCTTCGGTAAAACGGATGCGACGGAAGAGGAAATTATAACCGCAGCTAAAAAAGCTTGCTGCCATGACTTCATCATGCGCTTGCCTCAAGGTTACGACACAATGGTGGGAGAAGGAGGTTGTACCCTTTCGGGCGGAGAAAAGCAACGCATATCCATAGCCCGTGCCATGCTGAAAGACGCACAAATCATCCTGCTTGATGAAGCGACCGCCTCACTTGACCCCGAAAATGAAGTGGAAGTACAGAAAGCCATAGATGCACTCATCAAAGGGCATACTGTCATTGCCATTGCGCATAGACTTAAAACCATTAAGGGGGCAGACCAAATTATCGTATTGGATAACGGACAGATAAAGGAAAAAGGTACGCATGAAACATTGATGCAGGCCGAAGGGTTGTATGCCCAACTATGGAATATTCAGGAACAAATTTCAGGTTGGAAACTATGAATCCGTCCCGATTTCGGCTGTCCCCAGCGGGGGAAAGCGGTTATCGGGACGGATTGATACTGTCGACTCGGTCGGCGGCAGTTATCTCTCAGGATTCAAGTATTTGACCATTACATAATCGCTCTCTTTCTCTTGAACAATGGAGAAACCTAATGTTTGGTACAATTGGAAAGCTCTGTTTTGTTTGCTGACAGAAAGTGAAACGCCATAATAACCTGCTTTTTTCAACATTCCCTGAATGTATAGCATCAGTTGTGTACCGATGCCTTGACCTCTGTATTCGGGATAAAGCGAAATAGACAACTCGGGGAGTTTCTCACGGACGAAGCCATAGGAATGGACAAATCGAACCCATACAGCTCCGATTATCAAGTTGTCAATGATTGCGACTGCACACAAATCACCTTTTCGACTCCCGAAATTTTCGATATATTTCCAGAGTGGAGGTTGCTGGAGAATAGTTCTCGGAATCGGTTGGGAAGATTCGGATTGATAAATAGCTTCGTATAAAAAATCCAATAAAAGCATTGTTTCTTCTGGACGGATAGGACGAATAATCAAGTTGTTCATATAGCTTAAATGTTTTTTCCTTTCAGTTGTCTCATAGCGAAGTGTCTTTTTTATACATCCGCATCTGTTCCCCGTCATCGCCCTGCACCATGCAGAGGTATTTCCAACCGTAGCGTTCGTAGAACGAGGTGTGTTCCGTGATGAGGTAGAGTGTGCCGATGCCTTTCGCCGCCATATCCTTGCAGATATGTGCCAAGAGGTGTCCGGCAATGCCACGACGGCGCAGTTCTGGCTCGACATACAGGGCGCAGACATTCGGCGTCAGGTCCTTGCGGTCGTGGAAATCGTTCGCTATCACACCGGCTCCGGCAATGATCCGCCCTCCATCCACCGCAATATACCATTGCGGGACAGCCGCCGTTCCCCGGATGCTCTCGTCAATGCTTGTCAGATATTCCTCCAAAGGAATTTCCCATTTCTCCTGAAACCAGCGTGCCGCCGGGATGCGCCATGCAGGATGGGAATGAAGTGAAATGATATTGTCGTTCATCGATATATGTTTTTAGGGTTGTGAAGATAACGAAAATCGGAGAGCGGGGCAAGGTTGTCGCCGAGAAGATACACGCAAGGAGCAAACGGTACAGACCCATAGGCGGCAACAAGGAAAAGACTGCTGACGTGCGCATCATTGCCGCTACCAACGAGGATATGCAGTCAGCAGTAGCCGAAAAGCGTTTCCGTCAGGACTTGTTCCATCGGATTAAGGAATATACGTTGAACATACCGCCGTTGCGTGAGTGCCGTGAGGACATCATGCCGCTTGCGGAGTTCTTCCGTGAACTTGCAAACAAGGAGTTCGGCAAACAGGTGAAAGGCTTTGACGCGGAGGCAAGGAAGAGGATGCTCGCCCATCCGTGGAGCGGCAACGTGAGGGAACTGAAAGGAACTGTACGTTCGGCGGTGCTGTTCACCGACGGGGGATGTGATAACGGCTGACAAACTGAATTTTGAAGAACCACTGTTGTCGGGCGAAGCATCCTTGTCCTTGAAGAACGTGGAAATGGAAAAGAAGCAGATAATCCGTGCGCTGAAACAGGCGGACGGCAACCGTTCGCTGGCTGCTGAACTGCTCGGCATCGGGCGTACTACACTATATGGCAAGATGAAACAATACGGCATCAAGCACAAGGAATAAGGCACGATTACCGCAGGTCAGGAACAGGTTGCCCGACTTCGGAGGAGCAACCAAGCGGCAAGGCTTTCTGGGAGTAACCCGGAAGGTTTTGAGTTACTCAAAACATACCTTGCTGCTGCCACTTTTCGGCAGTAACCGAAAAGCCTTCGGGTTACCCGAAGGACACCTTGCTGTGCTTTTGAGAGCACAAGAAATCCGTCAATAAACGGATTTGAACAAGTGTTGTAATTTCGGCTTTCAAAGCATCGTTTCCCGATGCCCAAACTGCCCAAAAGAAGAAAGGGAATGAGGGCAGTGTGCAAGCCTGCACTTTATTGAGCTTACAGAGAACAAAGCCGGATTTTCATCCATCTGAGAAACAGACAATAGTGTCAATTCGATGTCGATATGTGCCAATCACAGCCAAAACAGACATTAGACCAATAAGGAAATGCTATTTTGGGCAAATACAGCCTCGCTTGTTTACAAGCTCAGCGAACCAATGGTTTGCTAAAACAATGAAGAACAGAACCCGACAACCAAGAAAGTAATTCAATGCAGATAGGAAGCAACATAGTTTCAATGATATGCTGGTTTGCTGTCGTGTTGTTGTGCAGGTTTACAACAGCGAAACTTCAAATAAAGGTATCAGCAATGGATTGTGGCTTTAGAGAGGTGGAGTTTGAATGATATAAATCGGTGGTACAATACATCCGTCTATCAACGTAGTAATGAAGCAACAAAGGAATGGTGCAATAAACAAAAGCGTATAGGCATGGCATACACACACTGGCCTGCAAGCATGCCCGCGCTCCAACCTGCCTGCCGTCCTGCTTGCCTGCCGACCGGTCTGCCGGCACGCCTGCCTGTCGGCACACAGACAGGCAAACCTACCAACGGGCTATTCGCAAACGGGCAGGCTCAAATATAATGTAGAAACGGTATGGAATTAAAAGCAGGACAGTACTACTGATTTTCATCACCAAGATGTGCAACAAACGTACAATAATGATAAGATGTTTGATTTTCTCTATTTTTCAGAGGAATAGCTTTGATTATAAGGAACTTAAGTTTCGCAAGTAAAGTGTAGCTCCTCAGGCGGCTGGTGTCAGCCTGTCGAAAGCCTGCTTCACAGCTTTGATTTGTTTATCGTTTGATATTACTTGTTCTGTCAGAACCATTGCATCACAG
>ENA-OPZN01000397-OPZN01000397.1-human-gut-metagenome-genome-assembly--contig:-NODE-397-length-14162-cov-4.206555_pt1 | contig 14162 bp, 19 predicted proteins | sample MGYA00242483_ERZ504503 | MGnify/ENA primary metagenome ERZ504503 (study PRJEB26092, sample SAMD00036285) | human gut metagenome | host: Homo sapiens | study: EMG produced TPA metagenomics assembly of... | reverse complement strand
TTATTTTAAATTAAATAATAAATAAAAAATTTATTTCATAAATGATACAATAATCTTTGATTATCGTATTAGACAATGATATAATGGAACACGACATAATAATGCAACAATATATTTTGGTAAGGAGGAGAATTTTTAATGATTGACATTTTAGATTCGTGTGCGTAATAAAGCTTTGCATGCGAAAATTGTCAGTGCACAAGAAGCTGCTGAGTTAATTAAACCAGGCATGAATGTGGGAACTAGTGGTTTTACACCATCTGGTTATCCTAAAGCTGTGCCTTTGGCTCTTGCTGAACGCATGAAAGAACACCCATTTAAAATTAATTTATATACAGGTGCTTCTGTAGGACCAGAACTTGATGGTGCACTTTGTGAAGTTAATGGTATCAATAAACGTATGCCATATCAAACTAACAAATTATTAAGAAATTTAATAAACTCTGGTGAAATCTCTTATAGCGATTTACATCTTAGTGAATCCGCTCAGTTATTACGTTATGGTTTCTATGGTAAACTAGATGTTGCTATCGTAGAAGCTTGTGCTATTACAGAAGAAGGTAATATTATCCCAACAACATCTATGGGTAATACAGCTTCTTTCGTTCAACAAGCAGATATGGTTATAGTAGAAGTTAATACTAGCCAACCATTAGAACTCGAAGGTATGCATGACGTTTATGTGCCTCTTGATCCACCACATCGTCTTCCAATTCCTATTGTTAAGGCTAACGACCGTATTGGTACACCTTACATACCTTGCACTCCAGATAAAATTAAATGCATTGTTCCTTGTGATATTACAGATAAAACTCGTCCATTTGGCGAAATTAGTGAAGCTGATCACAAAATGTCTGAATATATCATTGAACTTCTTCAAGATGAAGTTAAAAAAGGTCATATGCCTAAAATCTCTTACCATTACAATCTGGTGTAGGTAATGTAGCAAATGCAGTAATCAGCGGTTTCGTTGATTCTGATTTAAAAGACTTATCTGTATATACAGAAGTTATCCAAGATGGTATGTTTGACTTAATTGATGCTGGTAAATTAAACTTTGCATCTGGTACAGCATTATCTCCATCTCCAGACGGATTAAAACGTTTCTATGAAAATATCAAAGAATATAGAAAACATCTTTTACTTCGTCCACAGGAAATTTCCAATAGCCCAGAAGTTGTAAGAAGAATTGGTGTTATTGCTATGAATACTGCTATTGAATGCGATATTTATGGTAATGTAAACTCCACTCATATCATGGGTACAAAAATGATGAATGGTATTGGTGGTTCTGGTGACTTCGCTAGAAACGCTTACCTCACTTGCTTCTTTACAGCATCTACTGCTAAAAACGGTCTTATCTCTTCTATCGTTCCTATGTGCTCTCATGTTGACCATACAGAACATGATGTAGATATCATCGTTACAGAACAAGGCTTAGCTGACTTAAGAGGTCTTGCTCCACGCGAAAGAGCTCGTGAAGTTATTAACAAATGTGCTCATCCAGATTATAAACCTATGTTAATGGATTATTTGGAAAGAGCAGAAGCTGCAACAAAACATGCACAAACTCCACATATTATTAAAGAAGCTTTGTCCTGGCATGAAAAATTCATGGAAACAGGTTCAATGAAATAATAACCTTTTTAGGAGGAATTTTTAATTATGAGCAATGAAAATGAAAAAATCCAAGCTGAATTAGCTGAGTATAATGCTGATGTTGAAAAAGCAATAGCAAAATTCCCAGAACGTCCACATCTTCCAGAACAACGTTTATATACTCCACTTGATATTGAAGGAACTGATTATGCTGATGAAATCAGCTTCCCAGGTGTATATCCTTACACTCGTGGTGTTCAACCTACTATGTATCGTGGTCGTTTCTGGACAATGCGTATGTATGCTGGTTTCTCCACTGCTGAAGAATCCAACAAACGTTATCGTTATTTAATCGAATCCGGTGCTACTGGACTTTCTTGTGCATTTGACCTTCCAACTCAGATCGGTTATGACTCCACTGATGACATCTCTGAAGGTGAAGTTGGTAAAGTTGGTGTTGCTATTGACTCCTTAGCAGATATGGAAATTCTTTTCGATCAAATCGATCTTGGTAAAGTTTCCACTTCTATGACAATCAACGCTCCAGCATCTGTACTTTTAGCTATGTACATTGCAGTTGCTGAAAAACAAGGTGTACCTGCAGATCAATTAAAAGGTACAATCCAGAACGATATTCTTAAAGAATATGCTGCTCGTGGAACATATATCTTCCCACCACGTCCATCTATGCGTCTTATCACTAATATCTTTGAATATTGCTCTAAATATGTACCAAAATGGAATACAATCTCCATTTCTGGTTACCATATTCGTGAAGCTGGTTCTACTGCTTCTCAGGAAATCGCATTTACTATTGCTGATGGTATTGCTTATGTTGAAGCAGCAATCAAAGCTGGTCTTGACGTTGATGCTTTCGCTGGTCGTCTTTCCTTCTTCTGGAATGCTCATAACAACGTACTTGAAGAAGTTGCTAAATTCCGTGCTTCCCGTCGTATCTGGGCTAAAGTTATGAAAGAAAGATTCCATGCTAAAAAAGACAAATCCATGAAACTTCGTTTCCATACTCAGACTGCTGGTTCTATGCTTACAGCTCAACAGCCTAACAACAACATCATTCGTGTTGCTTTACAGACTGCAGCTGCTGTTATGGGTGGTACTCAGTCCCTTCATACTAACTCCCGTGATGAAGCTCTTGCTCTTCCAACTCAGGAATCTGTTACAATTGCTCTTCGTACACAACAAATCGTTGCTTACGAAAGTGGTTTAGCTGATGTTATTGATCCACTTGCTGGTTCTTACTATGTTGAAGCTATGACTAACAGAATCGAAAAAGAAGCTTGGGATTACATCAAAAAAATCGACGAAATTGGCGGTGCTGTATCTGCAATTGAAAAAGGTTATATCCAGAAAGAAATTCAGGATAGTGCTTACAAATGGCAGATGGATGTTGAATCCGGTGCTAGAACAATTGTCGGCGTAAACAAATTCCAGATGGAAGAAAAACCAGTTGAAGGTCTTCTTAAAGTTGATGCTTCCGTTGGTGAAAAACAGAAAGCTAAAGTTGAAGCTATGAAAGCTAAACGTGACAACGCTGCTGTAGAAGCTGCTCTTGCTGACTTAGAAGCTGCTTGTAAAGATGAAAACGAAAATCTTATGCCTCATATCCTCGCTGCCGTTAAAACTTATGCAACTCTCGGAGAAATCTGTGGCGTAATGCGTAAAGTATTCGGCGAATATGAAGCACATGTAAATCTTTAATAAGTGAAGATATTTGGAGGTAAATATAATGATTAGAGTATTAGTAGCAAAACCAGGTTTAGATGGTCATGACCGCGGAGCAAAAGTTGTAGCACGTGCTCTTCGCGATGCAGGCTTTGAAGTAATTTATACAGGTCTTCGTCAGACTCCTGAACAGATTGCAGAAGCAGCTTTACAGGAAGACGTTAATGTAGTTGCTATGAGTATCCTTTCTGGTGCTCATCCACATCTTTTCCCTAAAGTTGTAAAACTTGTTAGAGAAAAAGGCATGAACGATGTATTAATCATCGGCGGTGGCGTTATTCCAGAAGGCGATATCCCAGCTCTTAAAGAAGCAGGTATTGCAGAAGTATTTACTCCTGGTACACCAACAACTGACGTTATTGAATTCATCAAAGCTCACGTAAAAGAAGCTTAATTTTTAACAGTTAACGTTATTAATTAAATAATATAAAGAAAATCATCTTGTCTTTCTTAGTCTCTATAAGGAGACAAGATGATTTTTAATATAAATGTATTTGTGGCTTCTGTGCATAAGGGACAGGAGCTGACATCAAAGGTGGTGCTTATATGGATATAGCTCAAGAATTGTTAAATGGAAATCGTTTAGCATTAACTCGTGCAATCACAGCAATTGAAAATGAAACAGCTGCTGCAGTAGAAATCATGAAAAAACTGTATCCACATACTGGGCATGCCTTTGTCCTTGGTATTACTGGCCCACCAGGTGCAGGTAAATCCACTCTTACCGATAGACTCGCAAGAGCTTATCGTAATCAGGGAAAAACAGTTGGTATTATAGCTATTGACCCAACTAGTCCATTCACAGGCGGAGCTATCTTAGGTGACCGTATAAGAATGAACAGCTTAACCCTCGATGAAGGTGTCTTTATCCGTAGTATGGGGACAAGAGGTAGCTTAGGCGGCTTATCTCATAAAACAGCTGATGCAATAAAAGCTATGGATGCTTTTGGCAAAGATGTAATTATTGTAGAAACTGTAGGGGTAGGACAATCTGAGGTTGATATCGTTAAAGCGGCTGATACTACTATGGTTGTAATGGTACCAGGCCTTGGTGATGATATCCAAGCTATAAAAGCAGGAATATTGGAAATTGGTGATATCTTCACTATCAATAAAGCAGATCTTGATGGTGCAGATAAATTATATACAGAGCTTAATATGATGCTAGACCTTGATGGAGAAACACCAGATTGGCGTCCTCCAGTTAAAAAAGTCATGGCTAGTAGAGGCGAAGGTATTAATGAATTAGTAGATACAATTACTGAACATCAAAATTATTTAGTAGAAAGTGGAACATTAGCTATTAGACGTCATAAACGTGCTAAAAATGAGTTGTTGGACCGCTTGAGTGCATCTATTGGTTCTTATATAACAAAACATATTGTAGAAACTGGCGAATTAGATGCTTATGTAAAAGATATTGAAACTCGTCAGAATGACCCATATACAGTAGTTAATACTATTATGGATAATATGTTAAAAAATAATTTAGATATAATATTTATATCAGGAGGGTTTTATCAATGAAAATCAACAGAGTTGACCATATCGGTATTGCTGTACCAAATCTTCAAGAAGCAAAAAAATTCTATGAAGAAGTTTTAGGTATTAAAATCACTAAAGAAGATGAAGTTATCGAAGATCAGAAAGTAAAAGTAAGCTTCGTTCCATGCGGTGAAGTTGAACTCGAACTTTTAGAATCCACAACTGAAGATGGCCCAATTGCAAAATATCTTGCAAAAATGGTGGCCGTTCTGGTATTCAGCACGTTGCATTAAATGTTGATAACATTGAAGAAGCTATCGCTGAAATGAAAGAAAAAGGCGTTCGTATGATTGATGAACAACCTCGTTACGGCGCTGGCAATTCCAGCATTGCATTCGTTCATCCAAAAGCTAGCGGTATCTTAGTTGAACTTGCTCAGCGTTTAGATGAAACAAAATAATCTATATTAAATTTTTTAATAGATATAGATTTTATTAAGGAGGTATAACTTTGGCTACAGTTCAAGAACGAATTGACCTCATGAATGCCAAAAAGGAACATATTTTACAAGCAGGCGGTCCTAAACGTGTTGCAAAACAACATGCTAAAGGTAAAATGACTGCTCGTGAACGTATTGAAAAACTTTTTGATGAAGGTACATTTGTAGAATTAGATCAGTTTGTAAAACATCGTTGCACTAACTTTGGTCAGGAAAAGAAAGATTTACCTGCTGAAGGTGTAATTACAGGTTATGGTACAGTTGATGGACGTTTAGTATATGCTTACGCTCAAGACTTCACTGTTGAAGGTGGTTCTCTTGGTGAAATGCATGCTAAAAAAATCTGGAAAGTACAAGAAATGTCCTTGAAAATGGGTGCTCCATGCGTTGGTATCAATGACTCTGGTGGGGCTCGTATTCAAGAAGCTGTTGACGCTCTTTCTGGTTACGGCGGAATTTTCCAGAGAAATACAGACGCTTCCGGTGTTGTTCCACAGATTTCTGTAATCATGGGACCATGCGCAGGTGGTGCAGTATATTCTCCAGCTCTTACTGACTTTATCTACATGGTAAAAAATACTAGCCAGATGTTTATCACTGGTCCTGCTGTTATCAAATCTGTTACTGCTGAAGAAGTAACAGCTGAACAGCTCGGTGGTGCTATGACTCATAACACTACTTCTGGTGTTGCTCATTTTGCTGCTGAAAATGAAGATGATTGTATCGAACAAATTCGTTACTTATTAAGCTTCTTACCAAGCAACAACATGGATGATGCTCCAGAAAGACCTACAAATGATGATCCATCCCGTATGGATGAAGAATTAAACACTGTAATTCCAGATAACGCTAACATGCCTTATGACATGAAAGATGTTATTCGTTCCTTAGTAGATGATGGTGAATTCTATGAAGTTCATCAGCATTATGCTACAAATATCATTACATGTTTTGCTCATTTTGATGGACGTTCCGTTGGTATCATTGCAAACCAACCAGCTGTAATGGCAGGTTGCCTTGATATTAATGCTTCTGATAAATCAGCACGTTTCATTCGTTTCTGTGACGCATTTAATATTCCTATCGTTAACCTCGTTGACGTTCCTGGCTTCTTACCAGGTACAGATCAGGAATATGGCGGTATCATTCGTCATGGTGCAAAAATGCTTTATGCTTATTGCGAAGCAACAGTACCAAAAATTACACTTATCACTCGTAAAGCATATGGTGGTTCTTACCTTGCTATGTGCTCTCGTGAACTCGGTGCTGACCAAGTTATGGCTTGGCCTACAGCAGAAATTGCTGTTATGGGTCCTGCTGGTGCAGCAAACATCATCTTCAGAAAAGACCCTGATGTTGCAGCAAAAACAGCTGAATATGTAGCTGAATTCGCTACACCATACAAAGCTGCTGAACGTGGTTACATTGATATGGTAATTGAACCTAAAGAATCCCGCCCTCGTATTATCACTGCATTGAACATGCTTGCAAGCAAACGTGAAGCACGTCCTGCGAAAAAACATGGTAATGTTCCATTATAATAAGAGGAGAGAGTTTTAAGATGGCAAATAATAATGCTCCTATCAGTGAAGAAATAGTAGCTGCTATTACTGCTGCTGTAGAAATGATGGTTGGTCATAAAGTTATGGCTGTTCGTATTAAACGTAGCGATGCATGGGTTATGGCTGGCAGACGCGATGCTGTTTAATAAATCATCAATCAAATAAAAAAGATAATTCTTGGAGGAATACGTCGTGAAAAAATTTAACATCACTGTAAATGGTAACGCTTATGAAGTTGAAATTGAAGAAGTAAAAGCTGCTGCTCCAGTTGCTGCTGCACCAAAAGCTGCTCCAGCTGCTGCACCTGCACCAAAAGCTGCTCCAGCTGCACCTGCTGCTGCACCTGCTGCTGGTGACAACACTGTTACTGCTCCAATGCCTGGTAAAATTGTAAAATTAGTAGCTTCCGTAGGTCAAGCTGTTAATGCTGGCGATGTTCTTTTAATTCTTGAAGCTATGAAAATGCAGAACGAAATCACAGCTCCAGCTGCTGGTACAGTTAAATCCTTCGCAGTTAACGCTGGCGATAGCGTAAAACCTGGTCAGACTATGGTTGTTATCGGTTAATTTTAATCGATAAATTACAAAGAAAGGGCCCATTAGTTAAGCTAATGGGTTCTTTTTGTATTTGTATATAATCTTTATATTTATAAATGGAGAGATTATTATGGATATTGATAAAGTTTATAATCTGTTTTTTAGTCCAACAGATACAACAAAATTCGTATTACAGTTTTTGAGTGAGCAAATAAGCCCTAATTATAAAAATATAAATTTAACATCAAGAAATACAAATCTAGATGATGTATCTTTAGATGAAAATGATTTAGTATTTTTAGGTGTTCCTTCATATGCAGGTAGAGTGCCTATTACTTTTAAAGAACGTTTTAGCAAAATTAAAGGTAATAATGCATTAGCTATAATAGTTGTAACCTTTGGAAATAGAGCACAAGAAGATACTTTAATAGAATTATTTGATATGGCTAAAGAGCAAGGCTTTAGAATTTTAGCAGGTTCAGCAGTTGTAACAGAGCATTCAATAATTCATGACTTTGGCAAGGGTAGACCAGATAGAAAAGATAAAGCTGAATTGATAAGTTTTATGCAAAAGGTAAAAAATAAACTTCAAGAAGATGTTTTATTAGTAGATGAAATACCAGGAAATAGACCTTATAAAGAAGTAAAATTAGCACCAATGGCGCCAGATTTTATAAAAGAAAATTGTGTAGCTTGTGGTAAATGTGCAAGTGAATGTCCTACAGGTGCTATTGATAGTAAGACTTATAAATGTAATAGTGAAAAATGTATTTCTTGCTTACGTTGTGTAAAAGTTTGTCCGATAAACTGTCGTTTTGTGGATAATAGAGTATTGGAAAAATTACGCGTTCATTTGACTCCGTTATGTAGTGAGCGTAAAGACAATCAATTTTATTTATAAAAAAATACTCTAGAGCAATATAAGCTCTAGAGTATTTTTTACATTAAAATTGGTTAGTGTCAGTGAATACATCGTCCCAGAATGTATAAAGAAAAACTACAACGATTAGAAATAATAAAAATAAATCACCCATGATAAAATCTCCAATATAAAATATATTAAATTTTAATTATTATATTTGAGGATAAAGTAGCGTAAAGGCTTATAAATATTATATAAAATAGCAGCTTTTATCGGTAATAGAAGAACTGATTTTACGATACGCATGATATAAAAAGAAGTAGCAGCATCTTTATACATTAAAGTAAGCCAGATATTGTTGAGAATACAGTCAACAAATAAGAAAATAGTTAAATTCATAAGCAATAATTTTTTTAAAGTAATAGTTTTTTTATAAAGAAATTTGCCATAAATAAAACTAGAGGCAATAGCACTTATAGTAAATCCAGGAAAATATAAACCTGGCATAAAAAGATTGCTACCGATAATATCTGCAAGAGCTGACATAATAATAGTTTTTGTCGTGCCAAAACGCATGGCATATAAACAAATCGGAATAAAAGCAAAATCTACGCGAATGAAAGTGGTTTGAATGGCAAAAACATAAGTAAATAAAATTGTTAAAGCCATGAAAATACCACCATAAACGATAAATGATAATGATGCGTTGTTGTACATGAGATTAAACCTCCTTGATATTGCGTTGCCACATAGGAGGAATATTCCTTCATGTAGCAGCGGGATGCGATATTTGTACCGCAAGAAAAACTTTTCGTTCAAATAGCAACTCCCCGTCTATTTGACACTTAACGCACAAATATCTACTCTGCTGAATAGCACTATCAATTATAAAACTATAAAGAAGGCTTGTCTATATAAAAATTTCTAATGAGTATAAGTAGATAAAGATGGTAGTATTTTTAGCTAGATAATAGATACTACGAATAAAAATGTGATATTATGTAAACGATATAATATAATTTTTTGGAGCAAAGGAATAGTGATTCATAATGAAAAAATTTATCGTATTTTTGCTTTTAGGCGTGATGTTTGTATTTAATACAGTAGCATATGCACAAGCTGAAAATACAGCGCAAGAGAAGATTGGTGGAGCTGATAAGCAACGGATATACAGGTAAATAATAATGTAAATACTGTAAAACGTTGGATTTTGATAAATATACCAGCACGTTCATTGCGTTTATATGATAATGATAAATGTATAGAGATGTATCCTGTTGGCGTAGGTAAAATAGAAACTAAAACTCCAGTTGGTTTTTTATAAAGTTGTAGAAAAAAATTGTAAATCCTACATGGACAGACCCTGCTGATGTAAGCGTAGTTATTCCTTCCGGTGAAGATAATCCACTTGGTTATCGTTGGATTGGCATTGGTGGCAATTATGGTATACATGGAACAAATAGACCAGACTCTGTAGGTCATTATGTTTCTAATGGTTGTGTACGTATGGTTGAAGCCGATGTAGAAAAAGTATTTGATAAAGTAGAGGTTGGTACAGAAGTTCAAATTATGTACAACCGTCTAGTTATTGATAAAACTTTTGATGGTAGAGTAGCTTATTATATTTATCCAGATGGATATGATATGCAAAATTTAACAGTAGATTTTGTAAAACAAGGTCTAAAAGGTTATGGTATAGCTGATTTTATAACTGATGAAGCTGTGGCTAAATCTATAGAATTATCCAATGGTCAACCAAATTATGTAGCAGCACCTGTAAATATTATGTTTAATGGTAAAAAACTTAATTATAAAGCAGTTAATTATAAAAATTTAATTTATGTACCAGTAAAAGCTTTGGCTACTACATTAAATACACCAATAACTATGGATAATAATTTAGTAAAAACACAAAAAGGTGAAGCTGATATCAGTCTTTATAGTAATGTAGCTTATATGCGTTTGACAGATATAGCAAATATTTTTGATTATGATTATAGCTTAAATAAAAATGTTACAGAAATAACTTTAAATAAAATTACTGCTGATAAAAATGTAGTAGATATCCCTGCTAATACTACAAATAAGAAATTGTTGTTCCTAAAAAACAAACAGATGAAAAAATTAATTTAATGGAAAACGATAATAAAAATCTTGAACGAGATAATAATACACAATCCGATAAAAAAGCTGTAACAGATAAGAAAAACAAACAGGAAAAAGCAAATACAGATGTTAAAAAATAATGGAGGTCATTGTGGAACGAAGAGAAGATAATAAGAAAAGATTTATTATTATAGATGGTAGTAGTTTAATGTATAGAGCGTTTTTTGCTTTGCCACTACTTACTTCTTCAAGTGGTATATATACAAATGCTATCATGGGTTTTGCTAATATGTTGGGAAAAATCCTAACAGAATATAAGCCAGATAATATAGTTGTGGCTTTTGATAAAAGTCGTCAAACTTTTCGTACACAAATGTATGCAGAGTATAAGGGACAAAGAGAAAAAACTCCAGATGAATTAAAATCACAGATACCGTTACTACGTGAATTTTTGGAAGCTTTGGGTATTGCTTTTATTGAAAAAGATAATTATGAAGCAGATGATATCATCGGTACTTTGGCAACAAAAGCAGCTAGTCAAGATTATGAAGCCTTGATTGTAACAGGTGATAAAGATGCTTTGCAATTAATTCGTCCTAATTTAAAAGTTATGCTCACTAAACGCGGTATCATGGATATGCAGATTTTTGATGAAGAAGCATTTAAAGAGAAATATGCAGGTCTTGAACCGATAAAATTAAATTGATATAAAAGCGTTGATGGGTGATAGCTCAGATAATATTCCAGGTGTGCCAGGAATTGGCGAGAAAACAGCTTTGAAATTATTATCACAATATCAGGATTTAGAAAAATCTCTTGAATAATATAGATAATGTTTTCAGGTAAAAAAATTAAAAAGAAAAAATTACAGGAAAAATCAAGAAATTAGCTAGATTAATCTTATAAATTGGCTACTATATGCTGTGAAGTAGATGTGGATTTTAAACCACAAGAATTTGAATTGACTCCTAATTTGCAAAAAACTAAATGATTTTTGTCAAAAATATGAGTTGAAAACAGTTTTGACTCGTATGAAAAAAGTCTTAGCTGATAAATTAGAAGTTGCAAGTCAAAATGATGATGCTGAATTAGCTTTGAATTTTGAAGCTACTATGCCAGTTTATGAGGAATTTACGCAAGATAAAATTGATGCTTTAATATCAAAGATAAAAGCAGAAAAATCTGTTTCCTTTATGGTTTTATTTGAAGGGAAAGTGCCGGATATATCCATTGATATGATGGCTATTTGTTGCAAAGATAGTCTTGGTATCATAAGAGCAAAAGAAGATATAGATAAACTCAGTGAAGTATTGCAAGATGAAACAATCACTAAATTTGTTTATGATGTAAAAATGCTTTATCATTTGAATTTAGATTTAGAAGGTAAGATTTATGATACTTTGCTTATGGCATATCTTTTAGAGCCTGCTAAACGAAGCTATGAAATGAATGTATTGTGGCAAATGGCAGATATTGAAGAAGAAATTCCATGGGAAAATCTCAATGAAGAAGAAAAATTAATTTGCGGTGCAAGACATTTAGCTGATTTGAGTAATGTTTTGGCGGATAAATTAGCTGATGAAAAAATGGTAAATCTTTATGAACAGATAGAATTACCACTTGCTAAAATGCTTTGTGATATGGAAACTGTAGGTATTTATATTAATGAGCAAAAACTCAATGATATGAATGAACAGATGTATAAACAAATCACAGCTTTAGAGCAAGATATTTATGAATTGGCTGGAGAAATATTTAATATTAATTCACCAAAACAATTAGGCGATATTTTATTCAATAAATTGGGCTTGCCAGCTTTGAAAAAGACAAAAACAGGATATTCTACAAATGCGGAAGTGCTAGAAAATTTAATATATGCTCACCCTATTATCGCTAAGATTTTAGATTATCGCATGTTAAATAAATTAAAAACTACGTATTTAGATGGTTTGAAAGCGTTAATCAATCCACATACGAAGAGAATTCATACAAGTTTCAATCAGACTGTAACAGAAACAGGAAGACTCAGCAGTTCTGAGCCGAATTTGCAAAATATTCCTGTACGCACAGCGGAAGGTAAAAAAATTCGCAGTTTATTTGAGCCTGGCGAAGGTTATGATTATATTTTATCTGCCGACTATTCCCAGATTGAGCTTAGAATAATGGCTCATATGTCAGAGGATAAACATTTTATAGATGCTTTTTGTCATAATCAAGATATTCATACAGCGACAGCAGCTCAAGTATTTAAAGTGCCTATAGATGAAGTTACTTCAGAACTTAGAGGTAAGGCAAAAGCTGTAAATTTCGGTATTATCTATGGTATAAGTGCTTTTGGTTTGGCAAAAAATCTGCATATTTCACCAAAAGAAGCTGGAGAATATATAGATAATTATTTACAAGAATGTAGTGGTGTGAAGAATTTCATGCATGAAATTGTAGAAAAAGCACATCAAGATGGCTTTGTTACGACTTTATTTGGTCGTCGTCGCTATTTGCCAGCGATTAAGAGCAGTAATTTTAATCAGCGTGCATTAGCAGAACGCATGGCTATGAATACACCAATCAAGGAACAGCGGCTGATATCATAAAAATTGCGATGAACAGAGCTAGTGAAGCGATAAAAGAAGCTAATTTGAAAAGTAGAATTTTATTGCAAGTACACGATGAATTAGTGTTAGAAATTGTAAAAGAAGAAATAGAAAAAGTATCAGAAATTTTGACAACAGCTATGCAAAATACAGCTAGTTTAAAAGTACCACTTATCATTGATATTAATTATGGTAAAAACTGGGCAGAAGCAAAATAAAAGTAAATTAATTATAAAAAGGTGGTGGTTTTGTGCCTGAAATGCCAGAAGTAGAAAATATTGTTGTAGGGATTAAAGATTTTATCGAAAATAAAAAAAATCGTAGATGTAGAAATCATAAAAGGTGATGTAATAAAATCTCCTAGTAGCGATGAATATAAAAAGCTTTTGCAAGATAAAATTAATCAAAATCTTTAAAACGCAGAGGGAAATATATCATCATGTCCTTAGATGATGGCAGATTAAATATCATTCATTTGCGAATGACAGGAAAGCTATTATATAAAAGGGAAAATGAGGATATAGATAAAATATAGTTGTGTAATATATCATTTAGAAGATAAAACTAAATTGATATATGCAGATATTCGCAGATTAGGAACTTTGGATTTAATAACTACAGATGAAATTTCTCGCTTAAAAAGGGCTATATACTTTAGGTGCAGAACCATTATCTTCAGAATTTACTATAGGGTATTTAAAAAGATTGTCTAAATAAGAGTAAAACAAAAATAAAACAATTTTATTTAAATACAAAAAAAATGTGGCAGGTTTGGGCAATATATATGTAGATGAAGCATTAGCCATCAGTAAAATTCATCCAGAATGTAAAGCAAATTCTTTAAGTGATGAAGAAATAGAAAGACTTCATCAAGCAATTAATTTGGTTATAAATGAAGGTATAAGAGATGGCGGTACAAGTTTTCGCGATTATCGCAATGGTTTAGGCGAAAAAGGAAGTCATCAAGATAATTTATATGTATATAATCGCAAAGGCAAAGAATGTAGATTTTGCGATACTTTAATAACTAAAATCGTATTAAATGGTAGAGGTACTTATTTTTGCCCTAATTGTCAAAAATTAAATGATGATAAATAAATTTTAAATAAAAGCTAGAAAGGAGGATTTTTATGAAGATTATAGGTCTTACTGGTGGTATAGCTTGTGGAAAAAGTACA
>ENA-OPZN01000396-OPZN01000396.1-human-gut-metagenome-genome-assembly--contig:-NODE-396-length-14215-cov-2.073183_pt1 | contig 14215 bp, 19 predicted proteins | sample MGYA00242483_ERZ504503 | MGnify/ENA primary metagenome ERZ504503 (study PRJEB26092, sample SAMD00036285) | human gut metagenome | host: Homo sapiens | study: EMG produced TPA metagenomics assembly of... | reverse complement strand
TTTGCGTGGCGCTTCTAACATGCCCGGATCATTTTTAATATTATCAAAGGCCTGACGCAGACCATAGATATCACTGATCGGCATAGTATATGGGAACCACTGCTTCTCATAGTAGCCGTCAAATGCCAGGATATTTGCATAGAAAGACGCAACCGGTGTTTTTCTGGAACGCATTGCCTTATAAGCATCATCACTGATGGTAACAAAACTTAATCCTGGAGGTGCGGAAACTGCCTTCTGGGAACCGCCGCACAGAAGATCGATCCGGTAATCATCCACACGCATTTCTTCACCGAACATGGCGGAAACGGAGTCTACCAGGTCAGGATACCATATTTCTTTAATAATGGACAAAGCTTTGAAACATCATTTAACATACCGCTTGGAGTGTCACAGTGTACTAAGGCTGCATACTTAAAATCGTGATCCTTTTCCAGATATTCTTCCAGCGCTTTTACATCAAAAGCATTGCGGTAATCTGTGGAATACAGGACTGGTTCTCCGCCGTACATAGTCACGAAACCGGCGAAACCTTTTCCATATTCTCCATTGTCCATTACTAACACCCGGTCTCCTTTTTCCGTGAGAGTGGCACAGGCTGCTTCCAGTCCCAAAATGCCTTCTCCGTCCAGGATCAGGGTCTCATTTTTGTATAAAGGAGTTCGCTGATCTCTTCACAGGTCTCCTTATAAAAATCATAAAATCTGCATCCAGATCTGGATTGGTGCAGGCAAGCGCTCTCGCCTGACGTACATTTTCCCTTACCTGTGTTGGGCCGGGTGTCATGATATCGTACATGATAATGGTTCCTTTCTCTTATTTTTCTGTCTTATTTTAAAATAGGACGAAGTACCTTGCGAAGCTGCTCTACACAGATCAGAACGATCACAGCTGCTGTACCGATCTGCACCAGGTTTCCAGGAATAGAAGCAACCGGAGCAAACAGGTTGTGATACAGGATCACTTCTGCAATATAGTAACCAACTACTTTTGATCACACAGGCTACAGCGATCGCTGCCGCATCTCTTGCTGTGCTGCGGTGTCCTTCTGTCATAGCACCAACTACATAACCCATAGCACCTACGATCACAAATGTAAATGGTGCCCATGCAGTCCAGCCGGATAACAGATCAAACAGTCCCATACCGAAAGCGCCTGCTAACATACCGGTGCGCTTGCCCAACAGAATGGCACAGATAAATAAAGGCACATTTCCCAAATGGATCAGTCCACCATTGGCAGCGATAGGCAGTCTAACATTTACAAATGCTGTAAATACATAGGTCAGTGCAATAAACATTGCGTCTAAAACAAGTTCTTTTGTGCTGTATCCGCTTTTTGCAGCCGCAGCTGCCTGTTTTGTGTTCATACTCATCATCCTTTTCCTCTCTTCCTGACGGGTTCTCGGGGCCCAAGGAGAATAGCATCAGGCTTTCTTTTTGTATTTGCTTTATTAGCTTAACACAAGGATAAATGATAATTGGTTTTTTCAAACATCCAGTTTCAATTAATTAACCAGTCCAGTTTTTAGTAATTTATCACTGCGCCATACGACCATATGAACGGATATAAAACGATAAAAATTGGCGTACACCGCCTCTGCCAGCGCTTCCGGTTCACAGTTTCTAAGTCCTGCCGTTGTTTTCAGAGTCTCAAACAGAGAAGTTTCCGGCATCATGTTTTCTTTTTTCTCTTTAAGAAATCCCTGTTTCTTTCCTTCTTCATAAGCCCAGTCCACAGCCTCCATTCCATCTGTTTCTATAAGGATCCTGTTTTCCGGCATCTGCTCTGCCACCTTCTGTACTGCCGGGTTCCACAAAACATCCGGTCCAATGGAAAAATAGCAGTCCAGTTTCAGATAATCTTCAAGACCTGTATCCCCGGAAAACCAGTGGACCAGATAGGTGTTTGGATAATGGGATATGATACGGGCGATCTCCTTTTCCTGGCCTTTGGTGTGAAGGACTACCGGCTTTTTGATCTCACAGGCAAACTGCAGCTGTTTTTCCAAAGCCTTCCTCTGCCGGTCAAGTGGCACATCACACCACACACTGTCCATTCCGATCTCGCCTATTACAGGCACTTTTTCCATTAAGGAAAACATCTCTTCCGGTTCCCATTTGTCACTGTACCATGGGTGAAGGCCGCAGGCAGGGATCAGGATCTTTTCTGCTCCCTGCAGCCTTCCAAATTTTTCCAGTTCTTGCATTTCTCCCGGTGTACCGGCACAGGCCATGGTAGGGATCCCTAAGGTTATCCGTTCCATGGCCTGTTTTTCATTCTTTATATGTGCATGGGCATCTGTAAGCTGTATCATACATTTACCTTACCTTCCATGATCTCTTTATAGATCTCCCTGCGCAGAGCGCCCTGTTCATACAGCCACTCCCTGTTTCGTTTTTCTTCTTTTACTGTAAATTCCTGCCGTACCTTGCCTTTTTTCGCATCCAGTACCAGAATACGGTCGGAAGATAGATGGCCTCATCCATATCGTGGGTCACAAGAAGAACTGTACGGTTCATCTGTTTTCGCACACTTAAAAGCCAGTCCTGCATCTCTCCTCTGGTGATCACATCCAAAGCGCCAAAAGGCTCATCTAAAAGCAGGATATCCGCATGGCACAAAAGGGTACGTAAAAATGCTGCTCTCTGGCGCATTCCGCCGGATAAGGAAGATGGATATTCATCTTCATAACCCTTTAAACCAAAGGCTTCCATCTGCTTTATTGCCTGTTCCTTCATCCCATCAGCGCTTCCATGGATCCGGCCATAAAGGCACACATTTTCTAAAATGGTCTTCCAGGGGAATAAAAGGTCATTCTGTGGCATATAGGCAAAATGCTCTGTAACGCCTTTTATCTCCTGTCCGTCCACTAAAATATGACCTTTCTCTGCCTTTAAAACTCCGGTAAGCAGCTTTAAAAGAGTGGATTTACCGCAGCCGGAAGGTCCCAGGATACTGACAAACTCCCCTTCATTTACAGAAAAATCCAGGTGGTTCAGTATTTTCCGGTTTTCATAGTCAAATACAAGGTCTGAGACCTCCAGCTTTTTTGTCATAAGTGGCACTCCTTTATAAGTGATACTCTTTTATAAGTAATACGCTTTTATTCTGGAAGAAATTCGTTGGTATAGCAGTCTGCAGCAGGATGGCATGGTCAATGACGCCGTATTCTGTCATAAAGTCCGTATAGTTATCCCATACGCTGTCCTTCATCTCACCCCAGCGGTCGGTATCTTCCATACTACTTCCAGCCAGATATTCCTGGGATGTTTTTAACAGATCCATAGAATAGTCCGGGGCATATTTGTGAAGGATCTGGGCACTTTCGTCCGGGTTTTCAATGGCATATTTATAGCCTTTTTCTGTTGCTGCCAGGAAGCTTTTTACCAGTTCCGGGCGGTTTTCTAACGTATCATTATTTGCAATGATCACCGGAGTATAGTAATCCAGACGCTCATCTAACTGGCGCAGCTCCATGTAGTTGATCGGGAAATCATTCAGCTTGCACTTTACATTATCCCAGCCTTCAAAAAACCACTCAATATCTACTTTGTCTTTCAGTGCTTCAAAACCGGAACCGTCAGAGATAATACGGTTCAGTTTGGAAGGATCCGCACCTGCCTGTGTCATAACAGCTTTTAAAACAGCCTCTTCACCAGGTCCGCCCCAGCCTGCATAGGTCTTTCCCTCAAAATCCTTTGGAGAGTGGATATCCTTGTCTGCATAAGTTACAAACCGGAGGTATTGTGCTGGATGATGGCTGCGATGGCCTTGATCGGAAGGGCGTCTTTGGACGCTAAGGCAACGGTTACATCTTCCTGATAACTGATGCCAAAATCACCTTTTCCTACTGCAACCAGTGTGGCAGTAGCGCCTTCTGTCGGCTCTACAATGTTTACATTAAGTCCAGCTTCCTCATAATAGCCTTTGTCCAGAGCCACATACATACCGGTGTGGTTGGTGTTTGCAACATAATCTAAGATAACAGTCACATCTGTTTTTTTGCTATCTGCCTCTGGGCTGTTTTCACCATTTACTTTGCTTTCTGCTGCGCTTTTGCCTGCAGCTGTTGTAGCTGTATTGTTATTGTTAGACGCGCCGCAGCCTGCAAGTCCGGCTGCAAGAGCTGCTGCCATAAAAATAGCACTGGCTTTTTTCCAAGATTTTTTCATAATATTTCCTCTCATTTTCTGTCTGTTTCTCTGTTGATTGCAGGAAATGGTACACCTGCTCCCCGCCTGCGGCGGGAAACTCACGATCTCTTATTTCTCTCATAAGGCATAGACACCTTAGCGATCACCCGGATCAGCCCGTTCATAGCCAGACTTAACAGGATAATGACCACCACGCAGGCAAACACCTTATCCAGCATATAGCTGTTCTTTACCCTTAACAGGTAATAGCCAAGTCCCTTCTGGGAACCAAGCCACTCTCCTACTACAGCACCGCTGATGCTGTAGGTCGCTGCCACTTTCAGTCCGGAAACAGTTCCGGCAGCGCTGCCGGTATCTTTACCAGGCAATAAGCTTTCCACCGGTCTGCCCCATAGGAGCGCACCAGATGTACATATTCTTCGTCTACCCGCTGCAGTCCGTCTGCAAAACTGACTGCCACTGGAAAGAAACACATAAGAACTACCGTAAGGATCTTCGGTGCCATTCCAAATCCCATATAAATGATCAGGATCGGAGCCATAACGATCATGGGAACCGTCTGGGTCACTACCAGAATAGGATAGAGTCCCTTTCGCACAGCCGGGAACCAGTCCATGGAAATTCCAAGCACCAGTGACAAAGCTGACGCGATCAAAATTCCCAAAAGTCCCTCTCCTACTGTAGTCAGGCCATGGCTAAAAAGCTCTGCTCCTTCTGTGAACAGGGCTTTTACCACTTCCAGAGGTGATGGAAGTACATATAAAGGGATGTGCAGCAGGTCCACTGCTGCCTCCCAGATCACCAGCAGCACCAGAATAAGCACTGCCGGTATCATTTTATCTTTACATGTTTCATGTGAGTTGTCCTTTAACCTAACAGTTCCCGAACCATTTTTGCGTCAAATACAACATGATCCACATGATTTACTTCGATCTGATACAGGGCATTGGCTGCAATGTGCTCTGCTGCCTGCTCCAGATCACGGATACCGGTAGTATCAGAATAGTGGCGGACTACCTCATCTAAAGCTTCCGGAAGGATCACACATTCATCTTCCTTCATGCTCATTCTCTTTAATATCTTTGGAAGGGCAAATTTTGTGAAAATGATCTTCTTTTCATCTTCTGTATAATCCGGAATATCGATCACTGCAAAACGTGACATTAACGGAGCGCTGATAAGAGAACGGTCATTGGCTGTTGCGATCGGATATACACCTGCAGTAGGAACCATACACTCCATGTAGTTATCTGTAAATCCAAGATTGTCAAGCAATGTTAAAAGCACATCTGCCGGATTTCCGTTTCCTTTGCCGGAAGCAGCCTTATCTAACTCATTGATAATAAATACAAGATTGGACTGACCGGACAGGGAAAATGCCTCCATGATGATACCTGGTTTTGCGTTTGCATATACACGGGAGCTTCCTGTCAGCTGTTCCGGATCATTAATAGAACTCATATCCAGAGTAGTCCACGGCAGCTTCAGGATCCTTGCTACTGCATAGGCGATCTGGGACTTTCCGGTTCCTGCAGGTCCGATCAAAAGGATACCGTAAGCAGGCAGTGTATGAGTACGATTGATCTGGATAATGGTCTCGATGATACGCTGTTTTACACGTTCCATTCCGTATAATTCTTCATCCAGGATCCGTCTTGCCTCGTCTGGGTCAATGGCCTCAAAATAATTGCTCTTCCACTGGATGTTCATCATAATGGATAAAGCTCTCTGTGCGTGACGGCGTTCTTCCGGTGAAACCTCATGGGAATTGGCAACTGCCAGGTTTCTTCTTGCCCAAAGACGGATATTGTCAGGAAGGGTCCTTCCCGCGCAGGTCATAAAGTCGGTAATACTCTGTAAACTGGTCAGCTTCATATCATCACCGTCTTCATCTGCATCCTCTTCCCGGATCTCCTCTGCAGGCGCACTGCTGGCCTGAAGGCGCTCGATCATATACTGTAAAAAGCCGTCCTCTGCGGAAAGCTTGGTGCCGCCGCCAAAGGCGATCTCACGGATCTTGTATACAGCATACCCGTCCGCCTCATTGGAGCCGGAAAGGCGTACATTGATATGGCTCTCGCCCAGCCATTTAAGCAGGCTTACAAAGCGGGCATCTACTTTTAAGATATCAGCGCTGACAGTGCCGCCGCCTTCTACCTGAAATTCAAAAGCTGTTTTACGGATGGGATTTGTAAATACACCCCAGGAATGGTGCTCCCATTTTCTATTACTGTTGTCCAGAACCAGGATCGGATGTTCTGGAGAAGCGGTTGTTTCATTGGAATGGATCACAGTGTAGGTGCATTCCGGTGCTTTCTTTTCTTCTTTCGGTTCATCATTAAAATCAAAAACTGGCATTTTTTTCTCCTCGCAGTTTAAATATTTACACCATTTTCAAAAAACTCATTCCAAGTTTACCACGGATTTATTGTATCAACAACACTTCTTTTTCCAAAAACTGCTTTAAATAAAATTTCCCCAGACAAAGCAAAAGCGCCCCGAAGGACGCTTACAACGCATTTACAACTCTACTCTAAACCATATTTTTCTTTCAGTCTGTCCCGGATCTGCGGGAAGCTTTCCGGTGCTGTCATATGGGCCTGATGCTCGCCAATGATGTACTCCATCCATACCATGTTGTACCAGCGGTCAAATTTGTATCCACATTTTTTGAACTCGCCTACCATGCGGTATCCCATGTGTGCGTGGAAATTGACACTGTTTTTATCCAGGTATTCGTCTTCCACTTCCGGATAACCGATGCAGGCTTCCATATTCAGGATGCCCTGCTCTTTTAAGACAGCTTCCAGGACCTCATGAAGCTTTCTTCCAACCCCTTTGTGCTTCACATTTTCATCTACATAAATAGAGGTTTCCACTGACCAGCCGTAAGCAGCCCGCTCTTTAAAAGGACTTACATAAGCATATCCAAGGATCTTACCGTCTTCCACCGCTTTCAGATATGGGTAACGCTGTAATACATGGGCAATTCGTCCTTTAAATTCTTCTACGGACGGAACCTCATACTCAAAAGTGATTGCTGTCTTTTCTACATAAGGAGCATAAATTGCAAGCAGCTCCTCTGCATCTTCCACTGATGCCACCTGGATCTTTACATTTTCATTTTTCTCACTCATTATTCTGGCCTCCTGTATTCAAGTCCCTGGCATATGGGGCTGCAAATTTTGTTAATAACAATACCACTTCTTTTCTTACTTGAAAACCTTTTATTTTAATTTTCTCCCCTGCTTTTCACGGTTCTTTTTATAATAACGTTTCCCGCTTTACTTTCTAATGTCCATGCCCCCTTTCCGCCGGTTTCATAAAGGGAAATGTTTTGTTTCTTCATCTCCTCCGTGACCTGCCCGGATGGATGTCCATAGGAATTGTCTTTACCGTAGGAAATAAAAGCAGCTTTTAAAGGCATTGCTTCCAAAAAGGCAAGACTGGAAGATCCTTTGGAACCGTGGTGGGCCGTTTTCAGGATCTGTACATGTTCCAAATGTTCCTGCTGGATGCTGCCATTTTCTTCTGCCAGATCTAAAAGTTCTGTCTCTTCTGATATTCCCATATCACCGGTAAATAAAATATGCAGATCTTTATAGTGGGAGCATAAAACCAATGAATGGCGTTACGTTCTTCTTCTGTCTCCTTCTCAAAATAACAGGTAAATTCCATTTCTCCGGCCTTTATCTTATCTCCCTGGTGCATGTAATATGTTTTTCCCCCTGCTTCTGTCTGCAGCTGTTCCAATTGACCGTAGATCTCTCCCCCTTTTCCCCCACCAGGCAATATTAATAAATCTATGGGCATTTTCTGCTCTAATAAATACAAAAGACCACTTATATGGTCACTGTCCCCATGACTTACGACTGCTATATCTAAACGGGAGATCCCTTTAGACTTAAGGCAGGGTTCCAAGAGTCCTGCTTCCCAGTTTTTCTGGTCAGAACTTCCGCTGTCTATAAGGATGTTGGTTGTTCCTGACCTAAGCAAAAAACCATCCCCCTGACCTACATCAAGGCAGAGAAGTTCAAAACCACGGACCGGGTGTGGAGAAAGAATAGCGAAACTACACAATACTGCTGTGAGCAGGGTTGCAACTGCAAATATCAAATTTATATATTTTTTCAGGATCTTTCTGGTCTGCCCCCGCCTCTGCCATATCAATAAAGCCACCGCTATCCCCCACAACACAATATACCCCAGAATCTGTCCCGGACCGGGCCGCCCCATTATCCTTACTGCCCCCGGCAGTTTCAGGGAACCTTCACAGATCCATTTATAATAACCCAATATCACATGCCCCACTTTAGCAGCTGTCCCTGCTGCCAAAGGCAAAAATCCTCCTGTAAGCAATATCATGATCCCCGCTATCATCAAAACCGGCACCAGCGGCAATACCAGAAAATTCAAAAACATCCCATACAGAGGATACTGGTAATAATGCCATGCCATAACAGGCATAAGAAAGATCTGCACCCATAAACTGATCACCACCGTCTTTTCCCAGTTTTTTCCAATATTATACTCCCGGATCATCCACTGCCCCGGTCCGGAAATAGCCAGGACTGCTGAAAACGATAGCTGAAAACCGCTGTGAAAGATCAGATAGGGATTGTTTCCCAGAAGACCTAACGCTGCAAAACTTAAGGCGGAAAGACTGTCATAGGTCCGTCCCCGCTCTGCTGCCAGCCACAGACAGCAGATCATAAGGACTGCACGGATAGCAGACCCGGATGAGCCGGTAAATATGCCATAGCTGATCACAAAACCGCCTCCTATTATCCCGGAAGCCCGGAAACCTCCCACTGTCTTTCTAAGAAGCAGATACATTCCACCACCGATCAGTGACAAATGCTGCCCGCTGACTGCCAGCAAATGGGCGATCCCGCTGCTGCGGTACAGATCCAGGGTATCCGTCTCCATAAACGAGGTATCACCCAGTAACATTGCTTTATAAATACTGCTGTCTTCTTTCCCACCGTATTCTTCCAGAACATGACTGCAATATCGTCTGAACCACAGAATAAGTCTCATAAACGGCCGGTCCGCCCCGTTGCTTTCTTTTAAAGCTTTTATGTAACCAGTACACATCACTCCCTTTGACCGGTAATACAGCTTTGCATCAAATTCCCCCGGATTTTTTGCAGGTTCTGTGAGACGGAAAGAACAGGCCATTTTCACCTGTTTCCCTGGAAGAAGCTTTTCTTCCCAGCCTTCCAGATCACCTGGGGTTCCATAAAGCTGCACCGGATATTGAAGTGACAGCCACCGGATGTTATCCGGGTCAGCAATATTTCGCACTCTCCTTCCCACTTTTACCTGGTTTACAATTATTTCCAGTTTTTCACTTTTTTCCCGCACATCCACCACCTGGCCGGTCAGCTGCACCACATCCCCAAATCCAGCCTGATGATCCGCTTTTCCTCCTGCTCCATCTGTTCCCGGCACCTGGCACCTAAAAAACTTCCTGCCGTCATCCCGCCAAAAAACAAACACAAAAATAAGCAGAAGCGTCCTGTACATGACACTCCTGCTTAAAAACCGCCTGACAGCAAACACTGTCAAAAACAGCGCTCCTGCAAACCAGAAACATATTCTGTATACAGCCTCCTGCAAACACAGGGCAAGCACCTCTCCAAGTACAAAACCTGCAGTTATCACCACAAGGGGCCGTTTCATATTCTGTTTTCTCCTGTTTTGTTCTTAATTTCTGCTTTATCTTTCCGCTTTTGATCCGCCTTTATTCCTGCTCAATATAATCCGTATTCCGTTCAAAGGCCGTATTCAAAGATACCACTTCCCGAAACATTACATCCTGGGAACCGTTTACCATGATCTGTACCTTAGAAACAGAGGTTTTATCTACCAGTGAATTTACAATGGCGTAAATAGGGATATATTCATTTACCGCCTGGTTGCTGTTTAAAAAAGCAGAGTCAAAAATTGATATAGCATATGTTATCCGTTACAGACACACTGAGTATCTTACAGTCAGATGGCAGTACTGCCTGATGGCTGCTGTCGGATGGTCCTGCGATCAGCTGTTCCACGATCAGCTGCTCCATGGAAGTATTGATATTGTGGGCCACTTCCCGCTTTTCTGCCACCAGCCTGTCACCGGTGCTGTTTGCAAAATACAGGGTCAGTTCCGTCTTTTCATAGGCATTTACATTACTTGTATTGATAATAAAATCACCTGCTGAGATAAATCCCACCGGATTTCCCTGACGGTCCATCAGCGGCTGATCCCCACAGTAGATACTGATATAATCAATTCCCGGTATCTGGGTCATAGTCCTTGCAAGGGCCGCTCTGCAAAGGATCTCCTGTTCCGGTTTCATAGCCGTATAACTGCCGTCAAAATACAGATACAGTACCTGTTCATCGATCCTGCAGGCTTTAAAAGACACTTTATCATTAAAACAGTCTGGCAGTCCAGATCCCTTGGCACATGGGTCAGCTGATCGACCAGTTCCTCTGCCAGCGCCACCTGATCTTTTGTTTCTGTTTCATATTCCTGGGCAACCAGTTTCGTAACCGAGGAATTCAGATAATAGATCAGGTATTTTCCGGCTCCCGGATCCGATTTGGTTCTGTCCTGGCTTTACATCCGGAAAGAACTGCCATTGCAGCCACCAGCACACCTAAAAGTATACTCAGAAGAAACTTTCTATTTCCATGTTTCATGACCGTTCCTCCTGTCTTGGCACATAATTTAACGGGATACGCATACTGAAGGTAGTTCCCTCTCCCGGTGTACTTTCCACATCGATCACACCATGATGCATCTGGATCACATTTTTTGTGATCGAAAGTCCCAGTCCTGTACCGCCAACTTCCCTGGAACGTGCCTTGTCCACACGGAAAAGCGCTCAAAAATATGGTCCACACTGTCCTCCGGGATACCAATGCCGGAGTCTGCCACTTTAACATAAAAATACTTATGGTCTGCATCCAGTGTTACACGGACCCAGCCGGAGTCTATATTATACTTGATGGCATTTTCCACCAGATTGGTCACAGCCAGGTTTAATTTCACTTTATCCACATCTGCAGTTACTTCACGGATGCTCTCCAGGATCAGTTCTACATTGCTTCTCTTGGCAATAGGCCGCAGTCTCTTTAAGATCATTTCCAGTTCATGATTGATATGCACCTGGGAAATATTCATCTGGCTTTCTGCGGACTTATCCATACGCACCAGTGTAAGCAGATCCTCAATGATCTGGTTTTCCCGGTCGATCTCATCTGAAATATCCGCCATAAACTCCCTGTACAGTTCCACCGGCGCATCTTCCATTCCCATAAGGGAGTCTGCCAGTACACGGATGGATGTAATAGGGGTTTTTAATTCATGGGACACATTGGAAACAAATTCCTGACGTGACTGGTCCACTGCTTTTAACTTGCGAAGAGACTTCTGCACTGCCTGGGACATCTGCCTGGTCTCACTGTAAGCATCTTCGCTGATATCTGCATCCAGATCCCCCTGGGCCACCCGGTCAAAGGAACGCAGGAGCCGCTTAAAAGGCCGCACCAGGAAATGAGCTGACATAATAGAAAACAGGATTGCCACCAGTGCCATACACAGAAAGAACAGCTGGGCACTGCTTTTTACCCGTTCTGTTACCGACACAACATTTTCCATGGAAGCAGTCACTGCGATCACTCCCTGGATCTTTTTCTCATCTGCCGGATCATAAACAGGGATAGTCTGGTAAAAATATCCACCCTCTTTATTAAAGCTGCTGCCGCTTTCCCCTTTAAAACAGCGGATAACTTCTTCGGATATATAATATTTTCCTGTAGACAGATTAAAAGTATCTGTCATGATCTTATAACTGCTGTTGACAATAACGATACGGCCATTATACAGATCCGCTATGGTCTGCATCTGGGCATCCAGGCTTACATTATTGGCCTTATCCGCCGTCATATACCCGGAGCGGGTCATTCGGTTGCTTAAGATCACACACTGGTTCTGTATCTCAATGCTCCTGGCTTCTATCTGGTTCTGCTTAAAAGAGCCGATGAGGATCCATGTCTGTAATAAAAGAGGGATAACAGCCACTGCGATCATCAAAAGAGTCATGGGGACAGTAATACTCTGTCCCTGTGCCTTTAACTTTTCATACCATTTTTCTTTTTCCAAATTATTCCAGCTCCTTCAGCTTACTGGAGCAGGCTACTGCAAAACTTCCTGGTCCAATGTGGCAGGCAATGCTTAAAGAAAGAGGTGCTATGGTGATCGGGGCACCTGGATACTGCTCTTTTAAAGCCTCTTCCAGCTCTTTTGCCCCTTCTTCATTGCAGGTATGGGCGATCTCCAGATAGGTATGTTCCGCATTCTTGTCATGAAAACGCTCTTCTAAGTCTTTTGCCAGTGCAGTGAGCATAATGGTCTTGGCCTGCTTGGCTGTACGTGCCTTTGAAAATGCATCCAGTTTTTCTCCCTGAATGGTTAAAACCGGCTTAATGCGAAGGAGAGTTCCCAGGGCTGCAGCAGCCGGAGTGATACGTCCGCCTTTTTCAGATATTTCAAAGTAGTAAGGGTAATATAAATACTGCTCTCGTACTGGTACGTTCTAAGATTTCTTTAATCTGGGCTGCCTCATATCCCTTTGCAGCTAAATCCCTTGCATCCAGTGCTGACTGCTCCTGGGTAACAGAAATACGCTGGTTGTTTACCACCTGTACTTTTCCGTCGTAATCATCTGCCAGCATGATAGCTGTCTGGCAGGAACCGCTTAAACCGCTGGACATGGGAATATATAAAATTTCATCATATTCCTTTAACAGCTTATCCCAGAAGTCAGTTACCTCACCTGGGGAAGGCTGGGAAGTAGTGATATCTGCCCCTTCTTCCATCCGTTTAAAAAATTCCTCATGGGTCAGGTTCACACCTTCATAAAACATTTCCCCATTGATCATAAAAGGCATAGGCAGCACATAAATACCTAATTTTGCTGCCTGCTCCTGTGTAATACCGCTGTTGCTGTCTGTAGCGATTGCTGTTCTCATAACTGTCTCCTTAATGTTTCCCAATATTTCTGATCATTTTTATTTTCTCTGAAAGTATCCCCTTCCCGGTAATGCTCTCTTGCTAACTGCATACCGGACAGATAATGTTCTTCCATAAGCTTTCTTGCCTTCTCATAATCCTTTTTCTGAAAAGCCTGAGTGATCCCCCGGTGCTGTCTGATCCCCAGATCCCGTTCATCTTCGGTCCGGATGGCATAACGTATAAGAAGGGTCCGGATAAAATTATACTGCTTATAGGTTTCCTTCATAAAACGGTTTCCGCAATGGTCAAAGAATACCTTATGATAGCGAAAATCCGCCTCAAAGTATTCCATGGATGTTTTGGCTCCTGCCATTTCTTCTTCATACATCTGAAGCTTTTCTACCAGTTTTTCTGTATCAGGCTCTGTGGAAGAAAGCATCACAGCCCTACAGGCTAAAAATGTGATGAAGTCATTGAGTTCGTTGGCGTAGGAATAATCAAAGGTGATAAGCTGTGCTCCGCTTTTTGATACTTCCTGGGTCAGTCCATCTTTTGACAGTCGGTTAATGGCGTCACGCACGGGTGTGGATGAAACCTGAAACCGCTCCTGAAGTTCCCGATTGGTAAGCTTATCGCCCATTAAAATCCTACCAGACAGAATATCTTCCTTCAGAATGTTGTAGATCTGTTCACTGAGTGTCTGTTTAATGATTTTTCGGGCATAGCCCCCCCCGCCTCCTTCTTTTCTTAATTGTTTTTCTTATTTTCTTTATTCTGTTGTACTGTTATCAGTGCATCACGCATGGATCCACTTACTTTTTCATGATACTACAATTTTAGCAAACGGTCAAAATATATTTTCAAAATTGCCCCTCGCATTCTTTTTCCGTATCACAACTACAGGTGTATCCGCCCGTCACACATTTCCCGTTTTTTCTTCCTGTCCCATCCTCTGCGCCATCAGGGTCGGCTTCTTTTTTATTTTGCATAATTTTTTTAAATAACCATTGACTTTGTTGCAAATAGTGTATTATATGAATTACAAGT
>ENA-OPZN01000394-OPZN01000394.1-human-gut-metagenome-genome-assembly--contig:-NODE-394-length-14279-cov-2.345464_pt1 | contig 14279 bp, 17 predicted proteins | sample MGYA00242483_ERZ504503 | MGnify/ENA primary metagenome ERZ504503 (study PRJEB26092, sample SAMD00036285) | human gut metagenome | host: Homo sapiens | study: EMG produced TPA metagenomics assembly of... | reverse complement strand
TTGAAAGTGCTGGTGGAGAAGTTTCATATTGCGGGAATCACGACGGTGGAAGAGGATATGAAGTTGTTTTTTGGATAGATACCGTGTATTTTTAAAGTTTTCTCCTCAGTTTAGCCGTTGACATTTCCATCCCCAGTCATTATAATGTAACTGTTATAATGAAAGTTATAAAAGAAAAGCCAAGAAGGAGACAGTATCCTTTCCAAACATCACAGAGAGCCGGTGCAGGTGGGAATCCGGTATTAGTAGGAAAGAGGAGAAGATCACTCCGGAGCTGCCAGCTGAAGTTTTAAGTAGGCCGGGCCGCATTTCCTGCGTTAAGGGAACTCATATGATGGTATGCAGTAACAGGTGGTTGAACGAATCTAAGCTTTCGTCCTTTTTACGGGGGATGGAAGCTTTTTTCTTTTTTATGGTGATGCACCGTCAGGTGACAGATCCATGTATTGAAAATTCAGGGCGCTGACCTTGAAAAGTACCTGTGAGACATTCTTCAAATTTAGAAATGGAGGAAAAGCAAGGATGTATGACAAAGTCCCCACAGACCTTAAGTTTGTGGAAAGAGAAAAAGAAAGTCGAAAAGTTCTGGGAAGATGAACACATTTTTGAGAAGAGTATTAAGATGCGTGAAGGCTGCCAGCCATATGTATTCTATGATGGACCGCCAACCGCAAACGGTAAGCCACATATCGGCCTGTTTGAGACCCCCGTGTAATCAAGGATATGATCCCCGAGATTTTCGCGCTATGAAAGGGCTATATGGTTCCAAGAAAGGCCGGCTGGGATACTCACGGACTTCCTGTAGAACTGGAAGTAGAAAAGAAGTTAGGCCTTGACGGAAAGGACCAGATCGAAAAATACGGTCTGGAGCCATTTATCAAGCAGTGTAAGGAAAGTGTCTGGAAATACAAGGCATGTGGGAAGATTTCTCCGGCACTGTTGGTTTCTGGGCTGATATGGACAACCCATATGTTACCTACCACAATTCCTTTATTGAGTCTGAATGGTGGGCATTAAAGCAGATCTGGGATAAAGGCCTGTTATACAAGGGCTTTAAGGTAGTTCCTTATTGCCCACGCTGCGGTACCCCGCTTTCCTCCCACGAGGTAGCGCAGGGATACAAGGACGTAAAAGAGCGTTCTGCAGTGGTACGTTTTAAAGTAAAAGGGGAAAGGATGCTTATTATCCTGGCATGGACCACAACCCCATGGACCCTTCCAAGCAACCTGGCACTTTGCGTAAACCCAAATGAAGAATACGTAAAAGTGAAGGCAGCAGACGGCTATACCTATTACATTGCACATGCATTAATGGAAAAGGTATTAGGAGAAGGCTGTGAGGTTCTGGAACTTATGTAGGTAAGGATCTGGAATTCAAGGAATATGAGCCATTATACGACTGCTCCGTTCCATACTGCGAGAAGCAGCACAAAAAGCGTTCTATGTTGTATGTGATACCTATGTAACCTTAACAGATGGTACCGGAATCGTACACATTGCTCCTGCATTTGGTGAAGACGATGCTAATGTAGGCCGCAAGTACAACCTGCCTTTCGTCCAGTTAGTTGATGCAAAGGGTGATATGTCAGCAGATACTCCATTTGCAGGCAAGTTTGTAAAAGATGCTGATCCATTAGTATTAAAAGACTTAAAAGAAAAAAGGCCTGTTATTTGATGCTCCTGCATTTGAGCACAGCTATCCACACTGCTGGAGATGCGGTACTCCACTGATCTACTATGCAAGAGAATCCTGGTTCATTAAGATGACTGCTGTTAAGGATGACCTGATCCGCAATAACAACACCATTAACTGGGTACCTGAGTCTATTGGTAAAGGCCGTTTCGGTGACTGGCTGGAGAACATTCAGGACTGGGGCATTTCCAGAAACAGATATTGGGGAACTCCATTAAATATCTGGGAGTGCGAGTGCGGACATCAGCATTCCATCGGAAGCATTGAAGAATTAAAGAGCATGTCTGACAACTGCCCGGATGATATTGAACTTCACCGTCCATACATTGACGCTGTTACCATCCGCTGCCCGAAGTGCGGCAAGCAGATGAAGCGTGTACCGGAAGTTATCGACTGCTGGTTCGACTCTGGTGCAATGCCATTTGCACAGCATCATTATCCATTTGAGAATAAGGAACTGTTTGAGTCCCAGTTCCCGGCTCAGTTCATTTCCGAGGCTGTAGACCAGACTCGTGGATGGTTTTACTCCCTGTTAGCTGAGTCTACCTTACTGTTCAACAAGGCTCCTTACGAAAATGTAGTTGTAATGGGTCTGGTTCTGGATGAGAACGGACAGAAGATGAGTAAGTCCAAGGGAAATGCAGTTGACCCATTTGACACCTTACAGAAGCATGGCGCAGATGCCATCAGATGGTTCTTCTATACCTGCTCCGCTCCATGGATCCCGAAGAGATACCAGGATAAGGCAGTGACCGAAGGACAGAGAAAGTTCATGGGTACCTTATGGAATACCTACGCATTCTGGGTATTGTATGCAAATATCGACAACTTTGACGCTACCAAATACAGCTTAGAATATGATAAGCTGCCGGTAATGGATAAGTGGCTGCTGTCCAAGATGAACTCCATGGTCAAGGCAGTAGATGACAACCTGATGAACTACCGTATCCCTGAGGCTGCAAAGGCTCTTCAGGAATTCGTAGATGATATGAGTAACTGGTATGTGCGCAGAAGCCGTGAGCGTTTCTGGGCAAAAGGCATGGAGCAGGATAAGATCAATGCTATATGACCCTGTACACCGCTCTTGTAACTGTTGCAAAGGCAGCTGCTCCTATGATCCCGTTCATGACAGAGCAGATCTACCAGAACCTGGTAAGAAAGATCGACAAGACCGCTCCGGAAAGCGTTCATCTGTGCGACTTCCCTGTAGTAAAGGAAGAGTGGATCGATGAGAAGTTAGAAGCAGATATGGAAGAAGTTCTGGATACTGTTGTTATGGGCCGTGCAGCCAGAAATACAGCAAATATCAAGAACCGTCAGCCAATCGCCCAGATGTATGTAAAGGCAGACCATGCATTATCTGATTTCTATGTAGAGATCATTGAAGAAGAGTTAAATGTAAAGAAAGTAACCTTTACAGATGACGTAAGAGCCTTCACTTCCTATACATTTAAGCCACAGTTAAAGACCGTAGGACCAAAATACGGCAAGCTGTTAGGAAAGATCCGTGAAGCACTGACCAACTTAGACGGAAGTGCTGCTATGGATACTTTAAATGAGACCGGCGCATTAACCTTTGACTTTGACGGACAGGAAGTTGTTCTTACAAAGGATGACCTGTTGATCGATGTAGCAAAGAAAGATGGTTATGTAACAGAAGAAGACAACTATGTAACTGTTGTCCTGGATACCAACCTGACTCCTGAACTGATCGAAGAAGGTTTTGTCCGCGAAGTGATCAGCAAGATCCAGACCATGCGTAAGGAAGCTGGCTTTGAGGTTATGGACCACATCGGCGTATACCAGAGCGGCAACGACAAGATTGCTGAGCTGATCAAGAACAACGCAGATGAGATCAAGAGCGAGGTTATGGCTGATTACATCCACTTAGGTGAGATGAAGGGCTTCACCAAAGAGTGGAACATCAACGGCGAGACTGTTATGTTAGGTGTGGAAAAGCTGTAAAGTAGCCATATAATAATGGTAAAAATATGGTTTAATATCCGTATTTAAGTTGAAATAGACCGGAAAAAATGGTAATATGAGGGACAGGGCAGAAATGTTACCTGTCCCTTGTTTGTATCATTTATTTGTCAAACAGATCAGCAGCGCGTGCAGGCGTGTGCGGGTCAAAATATGGGTATGCTTTCTGTAAGGGGCATATGGGAAATGAGGAGGAAGGCTATGAAAAATACAGGCTTTGACAAGGCTTTGTTCAAAAGTGCAGTAACCTTTAATGTAAAAAACATGTTCCGTCGTACCATCGACGAAGCAACCCCTCAGCAGATCTTCCAGGCTGTGGCTTATACAGTAAAGGACGATATCATTGACCAGTGGATAACAACCCACAAGGAATATGAGAAAAAAGATGTAAAGACCCTTTATTATCTGTCTATGGAGTTTTTAATGGGTCGTGCCCTTGGAAACAATATGATCAATCTCCGTGAATATAAGGAGATCGCAGAAGCATTAGACGAAATGGGCTTTGATTTAAATGCCATCGAAGACCAGGAACCGGATGCAGCATTAGGAAATGGTGGTTTAGGACGTTTAGCAGCATGCTTCCTTGACTCTTTAGCAACCTTGGGCTATCCGGCATATGGCTGCGGTATCCGTTACCGTTATGGTATGTTCAAACAGAAGATCGAAGATGGTTATCAGGTAGAAGTTCCGGATAACTGGCTGGAAAATGGCAATCCATTTGAGATCCGCCGTCCAGAGTACGCTGTAGAAGTAAAATTTGGCGGCTATGTACGTATTGAAGACCGCAATGGTATGAGCCATTTCGTACAGGAAGGTTATCAGTCTGTAAAGGCTGTTCCATATGACCTGCCAGTTGTAGGCTATGGCAACCACATTGTAAATACACTTCGTATCTGGGATGCTGAACCTGTTAATACCTTTAACCTGGACTCCTTTGACCGTGGTGATTATCAGAAGGCTGTTGAGCAGGAAAACCTGGCTAAGAACATCGTTGAGGTCCTTTATCCAAATGATAACCATTATGCAGGTAAGGAACTGCGTTTAAAACAGCAGTATTTCTTCATCTCTGCCAGCGTTCAGAGAGCAGTACAGAAATTTAAAGAAAAACATGACGACATCCATCAGTTCCCTGAGAAGGTTGTATTCCAGTTAAATGATACCCATCCAACTGTAGCAATTCCTGAGTTAATGCGTATCCTCTTAGACGATGAAGGCCTTACCTGGGAAGAAGCATGGGATATTACTACAAGAACCTGTGCATACACCAACCACACGATCATGTCTGAGGCATTAGAGAAGTGGCCGGTAGACTTATTCTCCCGTCTGCTTCCACGTATCTATCAGATCGTAGAAGAGATCAACCGCCGTTTTGTAAATGAGATCCAGCAGAGATATCCTGGTGATCAGGACAAGATCGCAAAGATGGCAGTTGTATACAATGGTCAGGTAAGAATGGCTTATATGGCTATTGTAGCAGGCTTCTCTGTAAATGGTGTTGCAAGACTGCATACTGAGATCTTAAAGCATGAGGAGTTAAAAGACTTCTATGAGATGATGCCTGAGAAGTTCAACAACAAGACCAATGGTATCACCCAGAGACGTTTCCTGCTTCACGGCAACCCATTATTAGCTGACTGGGTAACTGACAAGATTGGCGATGAGTGGATCACAAACCTGCCTCATATTAAAGAACTGGCAGCATTTATGGATGATAAGGAATGCCAGAAGGAATTCCTGGATATTAAATATAAGAATAAAGTACGTCTGGCTAAGTACATTAAGGAGCACAACGGCATTGACGTTGATCCAAACTCTATTTTTGATGTACAGGTTAAGAGACTTCATGAGTACAAGCGTCAGCTGATGAACATTCTCCATGTTATGTACCTTTACAATCAGTTAAAGGATAACCCAAACATGGATATGGTTCCAAGAACCTTTATTTTCGGCGCTAAGGCAGCAGCAGGCTACCGCCGTGCAAAACTGACTATTAAGCTGATCAATGCAGTAGCAGATGTGATCAACAATGATAAGTCCATTAATGGAAAGATCAAGGTTGTATTTATTGAAGACTACCGCGTATCCAACGCAGAGATCATCTTTGCAGCAGCAGATGTCAGCGAGCAGATCTCCACAGCCAGCAAGGAGGCTTCCGGTACCGGTAACATGAAGTTCATGTTAAACGGTGCTCTTACACTGGGAACCATGGATGGTGCAAACGTTGAGATCGTAGAAGAAGTTGGACAGGAAAATGCCTTTATCTTCGGTCTTTCCGCAGACGAAGTTATCAATTATGAGAATAACGGCGGCTACAATCCGATGGATATCTTCAACAATGATCCTCAGATACGCAGAGTCCTGATGCAGCTGACCAATGGATATTATTCTCCAAAGGAACCACAGCTGTTTAAGGAAATCTATGATTCTCTGTTAAATAACTGTGGCGGCAGCCGTCCGGATACTTACTTTATCCTGAAAGATTTCCGTTCCTATGCAGAGGCTCATGAGAAGATCGACAAGGCTTACAGAGACAGACAGTGGTGGGCAAAAGCAGCTCTTATCAATGTTTCCCACAGCGGTAAGTTTACTTCTGACCGTACCATTGAAGAGTATGTAAGAGATATCTGGCATCTGAAAAAGGTGACATTAGAGCAGTAAGACCCGTTCGTGCAGCGCATGAATGGTAATAAAAACTGTGATTTATGGGGGATGCTGCAGAAGCCTGCGTTTTGCGGCATCCCTTTATTGAAAAATGATTTCTTCAAATGTGTTCTGGAAATATGTTCCTGAAACGTATCCCCAGAATACATTTGAAGATATGTTTTATGAAAGAAAGGATCTACATTATGAAGATAAAAGATATACTGGCAGAGGGCAGACCAACCCTTTCATTTGAAGTATTCCCTCCAAAGACAGCAGATGCTTATGAGTCCGTAGAAAAGGCAGCTTCCAAGATCGCCCAGTTAAAGCCGGATTTTATGAGCGTTACTTACGGTGCGGGCGGCGGAACCAGTGATTATACAGTAAAGATCGCTTCTACTATTAAAGAAGAGTATGGCGTGACACCACTGGCTCATCTTACCTGTGTTTCTTCTACAAGAGAGAAAGTACATCATGTATTGGAGGAATTAAAGGCACATAAGATCGAAAATGTCCTGGCACTGAGAGGAGATATCCCACAGGACGGAAAAACACCGGAAGTTTATCACTATGCTTCTGAGCTGATCCATGAGATCAAGGAAGCCGGAGATTTCTGCATCGGTGCAGCCTGCTATCCGGAAGGACATCCGGAATCTTCTAACAAGTCTGTAGATATGGACTATTTAAAGGAGAAGGTGGACGCTGGCTGTGATTTTGTCACTACCCAGATGTTCTTTGATAACAGCCTTCTTTACAGTTATTTATACCGCATCCGTGAAAAAGGCATTACCATTCCTGTGATCGCAGGTATCATGCCTGTTACCAGCGGAAGCCAGTTAAAGCGTATTGCACAGATGTCCGGAAGCTATATGCCGGCACGTTTCTTATCTTTAGTCGATAAATACGGAGATAATCCGGCAGCTATGAAGCAGGCTGGTATCGCTTATGCTACAGATCAGATCATCGACCTTCTGGCAAATGGTATTAAGGGAATTCATGTGTACACCATGAATAAGCCGGATGTAGCTGCACAGATCCAGAGCAATATTTCAGAGCTGCTGAAATAACGTAATGAGTCCAAAAGAAAAACAAGCCATTAACGAAGGTTCCGCCTGCGAATGCAGGCAGTAGAGCACGATAGTGCGGGAATCTGAGTGAACGGCTTGGGACAGGAGGACATACAGGAAAATGGAACTGGCAGATATTAACAGAAGAGAGGTTTTACGCTATCTGGGGTATAAAAACCAGGAGGCAGACGAAAATGTAAGCAGGATCGTGGAAGACTGCCTGGAGCTTTTGTGGAAAAATGTTTCACCTAAGTACCGGGTGCGGGAATTTCCTCTTACTCTGGGAGCAGACAATCGGATCGATGGGGAAGTTTTCCAGACAAAAAGCAGAAATCTTTCTGTTAATTTAAAAGACTGTGAAAAAATACTGGTTTTGCCGCAACGTTGGGTGTGGGAGCGGATTACCTGATCCAGAAGTACAACCGCCTGGAAATGAGCCGCGCAGTGATCTTGCAGGCTGCTTCTGCGGCTATGATCGAGGAATACTGCGATCAGGTGTGTGAAGGCCTGAAAAAAGAGTACGAAGAAAAAGGCATGTATCTGCGGCCAAGGTTCAGTCCCGGATACGGGGATTTTTCTTTAAGCTGCCAGAGCGCTGTTTTAGATGCACTGGATGCAGGAAAGCACCTGGGGATCAAACTGACAGACAGTTTCTGATGATGCCTTCCAAATCCGTAACAGCAGTGATCGGAGTGAGCCAAAAGCCCCACCGCTGTGACGTAAAGGGCTGTGAGGCCTGCGGAAAAAACAGACTGCCTGTACAGGCGGTAGCGGACAGAGTCATTATGAACTGTTACGCTTAAATAGATCAGATAAAATAGATCAAAAGAGGTTTAATATGAGCATTTTAGATGAAATGAAAGTGCGCCGCCTGTATTGTGACGGCGGTATGGGAAGTCTGCTGCAGGCTGCGGGACTTGCTGCCGGTGAACTGCCAGAGCGCTGGAATATTTCCCATCCGGAAGTTATTACAGATGTGCACAGAAAATACCTGGCAGCAGGTGCGGATATTATGACTACCAATACCTTTGGCGCCAACCGGTTAAAATATGACAAGGACGGGGAGCTAAAGGCCATTGTAGAGGCAGCTATTGCCAATGCAAGAAAAGCGGTAGAGGAAGCTGGCAGAGGCTATGTAGCCCTGGATCTGGGGCCTACAGGAAAGCTTTTAAAGCCACTGGGCGATCTGCCATTTGAGACTGCTGTATCTTTATACAAAGAGGTAGTTTCCATTGGCGCGGCAGCAGGCGCTGATCTGGTGCTCATTGAGACCATGAGTGACAGCTATGAGTTAAAGGCTGCTGTTTTAGCTGCAAAAGAGGCTGGCATTAACCCGGAAACAGGAGCAAGACTGCCAATCTTTGCTACTGTTATTTATGATGAAAAAGGCAAATTGCTTACTGGCGGAAATGTAGAGTCCACCGTAGCGCTGTTAGAAGGTCTGGGAGTAGACGTTCTGGGCGTAAACTGCGGTCTGGGACCGGAACAGATGAAGGGGATCGTAAAAGATATCCTGGAAGTTTCTTCTACCCCGATCCTGGTTAACCCAAATGCAGGACTTCCAAGAAGTGAAAATGGAAAGACCGTATATGACGTAGATCCAAAAGACTTTGCTGCTGTGATGGAAGAGATTGTAAGAATGGGCGCTGTGATCACCGGCGGCTGCTGTGGTACAACACCAGATCACATCCATGCCATGGTAGAACTGACAAAGGATATCCCAGTGCAGATGCCGGAAAAGAAGCACCGCACGGTCATTTCTTCCTATTCCCAGGCAGTTGTATTTGATAAAAAGACCATTATCATTGGCGAGCGTATCAATCCTACAGGAAATCCAAATTTAAACAGGCTCTCCGTGACCACAACCTGGAATATATCCTTCGTGAAGGTGTGACCCAGCAGGATAATGGCGCAGATGTCCTGGACGTAAACGTAGGTCTTCCGGAGATCGATGAGCCTTCCATGATGGAAGATGTGGTAAAAGAACTGCAGGCGGTCATTGATCTGCCATTACAGTTAGATACCTCCAGTGCAGAGGCAATGGAGCGGGGCCTTCGTGTATACAACGGAAAGCCTCTGATCAACTCTGTCAACGGTAAAAAAGAGGTTATGGAACAGATCTTCCCGCTGGTTGCAAAATACGGCGGTGTTGTTGTAGGACTTTGTCTGGATGAAGACGGCATTCCTGAGACTGCAGAGGGAAGAATTGCAGTAGGAAAGAAGATCATTGACACAGCTGCTGCTTATGGAATTGGACCGGAAGATATTATTTTAGACGGTCTTTGCATGACGGTAAGCTCTGACAGCCAGGGAGCGATCGTTACTCTTGAAACTCTTAGAAAGATCCGTGATGAATTAGGCGGAAAGTCTGTTTTAGGTGTATCCAATATCTCCTTTGGACTTCCTCAGAGAGAGATCATCAACGGTGCTTTCTTTACCATGGCAATGGAAAGCGGTTTAAGCGCTGCCATTATCAATCCGAACTCTGAAGCTATGATGCGGGCTTATTATAGCTTTAACGCATTGATGAACCTGGATCCTCAGTGCAGTGAATATATCAGCATTTACAGTGGCCAGACTGCAGGTCTGGGCCAGACCATTGGAAAAGGTGGAAATGGTGCCGGAGGTTCCGGTGCAGCCGGAAATGGCGGTGCAGGGAGTGCAGGAAGTCTTGGAAATGCCATTGAAAGAGGTTTAAAAGAAGTAGCAGTAGAAAGCGTAACTGCTCTTTTAAAGGAAAAAGAAGCCCTGGATGTGATCAATGAAGAGATCATCCCGGCACTGGACCATGTAGGAAAAGGCTTTGAGAAAGGTACTGTTTTCCTTCCACAGCTGTTAATGAGTGCGGAAGCAGCCAAAGCAGCCTTTGAAGTGATCAAAAATGCCATGGCAGGCAGCGGAGAGACCCAGGAAAAGAAAGGTACCATTATCCTTGCAACTGTCAAAGGCGATATCCATGACATTGGAAAGAACATCGTAAAGGTTCTTCTGGAAAACTACAGCTACGATGTGATCGATCTTGGAAAAGATGTTCCGCCGGAGACAGTAGTAGAAGAAGCTGTAAGCCGCCATGTACCATTAGTAGGCTTAAGCGCCTGATGACTACTACAGTTCCAAGCATGGAGGAGACCATTAAGCAGCTGCGTGAAAGCGCCCCGTGGGTAAAAGTCATGGTAGGCGGAGCAGTGCTCACTCAGGAGTATGCAGATACCATTGGAGCAGATGCGTATTGCAAAGATGCTATGGCATCTGTACACTATGCGGAGACAGTTATATAATGTAATGAGTCCAAAAGAAAAGCAAGCCATTAACGAAGGTTCGTGAAACTACCATTTATTACCAGGTAATTTTCCAGAAAAATGTGATAATATAGTTTTGTAACATAAATGAAATAAATTTGTAACAAAATGAAAGCGAGGACAAAACTATGTTATCAGTATCCACAATGGCACTTGCAGCAATGATCGGCTCCGCATGCGTACCTAACGCAAATCAGGCGTGTAACGTAAACAGCTGTACATATGATCAGGCAAACTGCATTCAGGCAGAATGCGCTGCAAACGGCGGACAGGACTTAAACTGCCTGTTAAATGGTCTTGGTGCATGCCTTCAGGATGGCTGCCAGAATGGAAATGTAAGACCAGCCGGAGTATCCGGCCTGGGAAGCTGCAGAAGATAAGAGCATTGGATTTTGCAATAAGCAATGTTACAAAAGAAAAATAGATAAATAAGTATGAGAAAAGACCGTCTGTTCAAAAGAAAGAGCAGGCGGTCTTTCACGTTATGCATTAGTAAAGAACTGTGTTGGGTGGTTTTGCGGGCTGAGTTATCGATCACAGAAAAGTGCTGGCCTGTTTCTCACTGATCCAGATTTTTCCCTTGTTTAAATGAATGATCTCTTCATCCACAAGTTCCTGAACCGTCCTGTTTACTGTCCGTACCGAGCAGCCAAGATGTGCTGCGATCTCCGGCCTGGTGAAGGGGATACGGATGGGATAGACGGAACCGGGGTTTGGATTACCATTGCTGTTTTCCGTATGTGTGCTGTCATTTACAGCCTGTGTCACCTGTTCTTTCAGAAAGACCAGCATGCGGGTGCGGTTGTCCGCAAAAAGGTTCTGGCGCTGGAACTGGGCCTGGGCTACCAGCTGGGTGATGATCATGCGGCTTCTGAGAAAAAGAGCGTGGGAGTCGCTCCGCAGCCAGGTCATATATTCCGCTGCAGGGATCACCAGGCAGAGAGAGTCTTCCAGCATGGTCAGTGTTACCAGACGGGGCTGTTTTTCGGTGAAAAATTCGTAATCACCAACTATGTCCAGAGCACGTATCTCCGTAAAATGATAAGGTATATTTGCCACATGTTCCTCAACCGCTTCCAACCGGCTTTTAAAAGGATATACACATGAGCGCAGCTGTCCCTGCCAGCTACCAGACGGCTGCCTTTTTTATAAGAGCGCAGCATCAGCACCGTCTGTATATAAGGCGGAGCAAATTTAAAGAAATTCTCTAAAAAGCTTTTTGTTTTAATGTAAATGGATAATTAAATTTATTGATATTCAACAAAACTGCCACATGTCCTTTTTTTAATTATGATATCATTTTATAATATAAGTGTCAAAAGGTCTTTTGATATAGGTACATTGAAAGACTCCGGGAGTACATAAAATAAAAAAGGAGGAAGTTTATTATGGGAACACCACACAATCAGGCGGAAAAAGGTGAGATCGCAAAAAAGGTATTGATGCCGGGGGATCCTCTTCGCGCAAATTCATTGCAGAGAATTTCCTTACAGATGCAAAGCTGGTCAATGAAGTCCGTGGGGCATATGCATACACAGGTACTTATAAAGGGAAAAGTAACTGTATGGCAAGCGGAATGGGAATGCCGTCTATAGGAATTTATTCCTATGAGCTGTTTTCTGTTTATGATGTAGACCAGATCATACGTATTGGTTCTGCAGGCGCTTATGTACCGGAATTGAATTTAGGTGATGTAGTGCTGGAAGAAAGTGCATGGAGTGAGTCTACTTTTGCACATACCCAGAATGGCTACGATAAAGATACCATCTATCCGGATCCGGAATTAAACGCTCATATTTTAGAGGCTGCAAAGCGTAATCATATTACTGTAAAGCCTGTAAAAGTACATTCCAGTGATGTATTTTATACAGAGCCAAATGTAGACGGCTACAAAGAGATCAGCGCAAAACATGGTTGTGCCTGCGTGGAAATGGAAAGCTTTGCACTGCTCCACAATGCAAATGTGCTTCATAAAAAAGCAACCTGTATGCTGACTATTTCTGATTCTATGCCAAAGAATTGAGCATGCCACAGCAGCAGAACGCCAGACTTCCTTTACAGATATGATGACTGTCGCATTAGAGGCTTGTCTGGACCAGTAAGGAAGGTTCTGCCTGCGTCAGCAGGCAGTAAAGCGGGTAAGCATGAGGTTCGTAGGTCTGATGTATAAAATCCTGTAATTTTCCATAAAATCCCATAAAGAGTAAATTATGCTCTGGCAATGCAAATGTGTCAGAGGCAAAAAGGGGATCATATAAAATGGAAAAAATGGAAAAACTTTCATCAAAGGCCTTGTGATCGGCGCAACCATGACGGTACCAGGCGTCAGCGGCGGTTCTATGGCTATGGTCTTAGGGATCTATGACCGTCTTTTAAACATGTCAGTGAAATAACAAAATATCCAAAAGAAAGTCTCACATTTCTGCTCTGGTTTGCAGCCGGAGCAGGAAGCGGGGCTTTTTTGTTTTCCAGAGGGATCAGCTGGCTTTAACCACAAGGGCAGAAGGAATTTTATGTTTCTTCTTCCTGGGAGCAGTATCAGGGGGAATTCCCATGATCTTAAAAAGCGCCAGTGTAAGCCGTATCAGGGGAAGAGAGATGATCTGTATCCTTACAGGGATCCTCACAGCCCTTCTTATCGCCCTGATCCCTCAGGGGATATTTGCTCCTGGAACAGAAAACACTCCCATGCATCTGCTTTTCCAGCTTGCAGGAGGCTTTATCATAGCAGTTGCCTTAGTCCTTCCGGGCATCAGCGCCTCCCAGATGCTCTATATGCTTGGAATTTATGAAAGTACCTTAAAAGCCATCAGCAGTCTGGATATTTTGGCGCTTCTTCCCTTAGCTGTTGGCGGGATTCTTGGAACATATCTCACAGCCCGTATTCTGGAACAGCTGATCAAAAAGCACAGGGAAGACACATTTTTAATGATCCTGGGCTTTATGCTGGCATCGCTGCCTGAACTTCTGCCAGGTCATTTAGCACAAGAAAACCTGCTGTTTTGCGTGATGGCGCTGGCAGCAGGTTTTATAGGTGTTTATTTTGTTACATTAAAATGAAAGCGGGTAAAGTCACCAAGCCAGGTAGTGCTGGAATACTCAATGGCCTTTAAGAGGCTGCTACACCATGGATGAAGCCATGGATATGCGCTTTGACATGGTAGCACAGGGAAAGGCTCTGGGTGAGCTGCTTCCTGATATGTGCAGACAGGTTTACGATATTGCTGAAAAATGGAAAAATATGGAAGCTTATGACTTCGTAGGAACGGGCTTTGACTATGCTGCTGCATGGTTTGGACATGCAAAAGTATTTGAGGCACTGGGAAAATATGCCATGCACATTAATTCAGAAGAATGGCTCCATATGAATTTCTTTATGAGAAATGTGGACAAGATCGGAACCATTATCGTTGCAAACACGACTAACCCGGCCATGAGCCGCAACAAAGAACTGATCAAGTTTGCCCATAATCTGACACGCCCGTTAATGGTGATCACAGATGGGGGTAAAGAAGATTTCGGCGTAGATACCAACTATGTAAAGGTCCTAAGACAAAATATGCCATTAATATGCCACTGACCCAGTTTGCGCCGATCT
>ENA-OPZN01000393-OPZN01000393.1-human-gut-metagenome-genome-assembly--contig:-NODE-393-length-14296-cov-4.449079_pt1 | contig 14296 bp, 14 predicted proteins | sample MGYA00242483_ERZ504503 | MGnify/ENA primary metagenome ERZ504503 (study PRJEB26092, sample SAMD00036285) | human gut metagenome | host: Homo sapiens | study: EMG produced TPA metagenomics assembly of... | reverse complement strand
ACAATTCTAATTCGAGGCAAATAATACAAAGATTTTTTATAACCACAAATACTCTCCTCTGTTTTTATTTTTTTGCTTTATGCCTTTTCTTTAAAATCTCCCTCTTTATTCTGTGTAGATGTTCAAATATTCTGTTTATTTTGCATATCTATTTATATATAACAAATTATATGAGATTTGGTTTTGTAAAAGTAGCGGCTGCGTTCCTGCAGTGAAAGTAGCCGACTGCAAATTCAATGCACAACAGACGGAAAAACAGATTGTAATAGCCGATGGAAAGGGGATTCAGATTATTGTTTTTCCGGAATTGAACTTGACAGGATATTCCTGTGGAGATTTGTTTGCGCAAAGTTTGTTGCTTGAGCAGGCTGAACTGGCTTTGATGCAGATTGTCAATAATACCCGTCAGCTGGACATTATTTCCATTGTCGGTATGCCGGTCGTGGTCAATTCCACGCTGATGAACTGTGCCGTGGTTTTTCAGAAAGGTAAGATTCTGGGTATTGTGCCTAAGACTTATCTGCCTAATTATAAAGAATTCTACGAGAAACGCTGGTTTACTTCTGCCGTGGCTCATCCGGATTCCATGAATGTACGTTTGTGTGGTCAGGTGGTGCCGATGGGTACAAACCTGCTGTTCGATACGCCGGATGTATGCTTCGGAATAGAGTTGTGTGAGGATGTATGGGCGCCTGTACCTCCCAGCTCTGCACTGGCTCTGAAAGGTGCGGAGATAATCTTCAACCTGTCTGCCGATACCGAAAATATCAGCAAGCATCAGTACCTCCGTTCGTTGTTGGCACAGCAGTCAGCTCGCTGTCTGGCTGGATATGTATTTTCATCCTGTGGTTTCGGAGAATCTACCACTGATGTGGTTTTTGCCGGAAACGCATTGATTTACGAGAATGGAAGCCTGCTTGCCGCTTCCGACCGTTTCTCATTTGAAGAACAGCTTGTGGTCAGCGAGATAGATGTGGAGCGTCTGAGAGGAGAACGTCTGACGAATACCACTTTCTCCAGCAGCGTACGTATGTATCGCGACCAGCATTCTATGCAGCATATCTCTACCGCCCTTGTTGCTTCCCGCGATTTGACTCTTACCCGTTCAGTAGAACCTCATCCGTTTGTGCCTTCTGGTGAACGCCAGCTGGACGAACGTTGCGAGGAGATTTTCTCTATTCAGGTAGCCGGACTGGCCAAGCGCTTGGTACACACCAATTGCAAGACGGTGGTGTTAGGTATCTCCGGTGGATTGGATTCTACCTTGGCGCTTCTGGTTTGTGTCAAGACCTTTGATAAGTTGAACCTGTCTCGTAAAGGTATTGTGGGAGTTACCATGCCGGGATTTGGTACCACAGACCGTACCTACCACAATGCACTTTCACTGATGAGTTCTCTGCAGGTTACTACGAAAGAAATCAGTATAAAGGATGCCTGCATCCAGCATTTCCAGGATATTGGTCAGGATATGTCCGTGCATGATGTGACCTACGAAAACGGACAGGCCAGAGAGAGAACCCAGATATTGATGGATTATGCCAATAAGATTGGCGGACTGGTAATCGGTACCGGTGACCTTTCAGAGCTTGCGTTGGGGTGGGCTGACGTACAATGGTGACCACATGTCCATGTATGGAGTAAATGCCAGCATCCCTAAGACTTTGGTTCGCTACTTGGTAAACTGGGTGGCTCAGACCGGTGTAGATACGCTTTCACGAAACACCTTGCTGGACATTATCGATACACCTATCAGTCCGGAACTGATTCCGGCTGATGAGAACGGCAATATCAAGCAGAAAACAGAAGATCTGGTCGGACCGTATGAATTGCACGATTTCTTCCTCTTCCATTTCCTGCGCTTTGGTTTCCGTCCGGCAAAGATTTTCTATCTGGCCGAGATTGCTTTCCGTGGGGTGTACGACAGCACGACTATCAAGAAATGGCTCACCAACTTCTATCGCCGTTTCTTTGCGCAACAGTTCAAGCGTTCCTGCTTGCCCGATGGGCCGAAGGTAGGTTCCGTATCTTTGAGTCCGCGAGGAGACTGGCGTATGCCGAGTGATGCCAGTGCTGCATTGTGGCTGAAAGAATGCGAAGAACTTCAGGCATAACGCCTATATTTTATAGAAAGAATAAAAAAAAACAAACCGGGTGTTTCAACTTAACCAATGAAACACCCGGTTTGTTTTTATCTGTTTTAGCGAACATATTTGTCAGTAAACGCTTTTACCTTTTCTGTGTACTCATCCGGATACAGCTTGTAGGAGTGTGCGTGGTCTACGCCTTCTGTAATCCAGATTTCCTTAGGAGAAGGCTTGGCGGCATACACCTTGTGCACCATCCATGTGGGGACAAAATCATCGTTGTCGCCATGGATGAAGAGCATGGGCTTCGTACAGCGAGCCACTTGTGAGAGGGCAGACGCTTCCTGAAAGTTCCATCCGTTCTGGAGCTGGCAAATCCAGCTGGCCGTATAGAGCAACGGGAAGGGGGGGAGTCCGAAAAGACCTTTCAACTCTTTGCTGAACTGGTCCCACACGCTGGTATAGCCACAGTCTTCTACGAAACAAGTGATGTATTCAGGCGTTTTTTCTCCCGACACCATCATTGTGGTGGCAGCCCCCATCGAAATACCGTGAACCACCGCCTTCAGCGAGTCGCCAAACAGAGCCGGAGCTGTATCAATCCATTGCAACACGTCCTTTCTGTCAAGCCAGCCCATCTGTATGGCATCTCCTTCCGTCAGTCCCGTGTAACGCAGGTCAGGCAGCAGAATGTTGTAATCCAGCGAGTGGTTATAGAGGTAGCCGATGTGGAACATGCGGATGGCATTGTCCGTATATCCGTGTACGATGATGGCCGTACGTCGGGTAGGGCGGGAAGCACGTGCATAAAACGCATGCATCCGGATGCCGTCTGGTGCGGTGATAAACGTATCGCGCAAGGCATGATGCTGTTGCAGGCTGTCCAGCCAGGGGACAATCTGCGGATATTCAGTTCGCATGAACGCTTCAGATTCCTCCATATTCTTTCCCCGGTTTTCCGGGCGGAGTGAAAAGTCTATCAGGTAAAGGCTTCCTCCTATGCAAATACCCACTATCAGTACAAGCAGAATTCCTGCTGTCCAGCCAATTTTTTTCTTCAGTGTCATGTAGGATAAATGTTTAGCTGTTCCAGATGTCCCAAGCCCCAAAAGCCTGTAGCAGGAGCATTTCCAGTCCATTCTTTACGATGGCTCCCTGGTCGCTGCCTTTTTTCATGAAAAGCGTGGTGTTGGGGTTGTACAGCAAATCATACAGCAAGTGCTGGGGAGTCAGCAGTTCATACGGAATATTCGGACATTCATCCGCTTTCGGATACATGCCTACCGGTGTGCAGTTGACAATCACCTTGTATTCCTGCATGATTTCAGGTGTAATTTCTTCGTAAGTAATGGTCATGTCATTGTGCTTGTTGCGTGAAACGAACAGCACTTCCAGTCCCAGTTGCTTCAATCCTTGATGAATGGCTTTGGAAGCTCCTCCGGTACCCAAGATTAATGCCTTCTTGTGATAAGGTTCCAGCAGCGCTTCGATGGAACGCACAAACCCGATAATGTCCGAGTTGTATCCTTTCAGTTTGGTACCTCCCTTGGTGTGTTCCACTTTAATTACGTTCACCGCTCCGATTTCGCGTGCATCCTTATCCAGTTCGTCCAGATAGGAAATAACTTTCTCTTTGTAAGGGATAGTCACATTCAGTCCTGCAAGCGAAGGATTTGCCTGAATGATGTGCGGAAGTTCATCAATGCTTGGAATTTCAAAGTTCACATATTCGGCATCAATATTCTCGGAATGGAACTTCTCATTGAAAAAATTTCTGGAGAATGAGTGTCCGAGCGGATAGCCGATTAAGCCAAATTTTTTCATAAGGTTCAAAGAATTTAGTTATTTGGTAGCGAAATAGAGTGTGCAAGTACCCATTGTCAGGCGCTTGAATTCTATCTGGCTGAAGCCGGCTTTCCGGATAATTTCCTGCATGATTTCTCCTTGGGGGAAAGCCTTGATGGATTCAGGAAGATAAGTATAGGCACTACGGTCTTTCGACAGCAGTCTTCCCAGTGCAGGTATCACTACCTTGGAGTAAACTGCATATCCTTGTTTCATGGGGAAATGTTCCGGTTCCGACAGTTCCAGGATGACCAGATGTCCTCCGGGAACCAGTACCCTGTACATTTCTTTCAGGCCGAGGTCCAAGTGTTCAAAATTACGGATGCCGAATGCCACGGTAATGGCATCGAACCGGTTGTCTGGGAATGACAAAGCCGTACAGTCCTCTTTCGCAAAAGAAATCTGCTTGTCCAGTCCCAGCTGTTTTACTTTTTCCCGTCCTACGTTCATCATGCCTTCCGAAATGTCCGTACCAATCAGTTCGGCAGGTTGCAGCATTTGGCAGGCCTGAATGGCAAAGTCTCCCGTTCCGGTAGCCACGTCCATGATGCGTTGCGGGTGATAGGGCTTCAGCAGGCGGATGGCCTTTTTTCTCCAGCTTTTGTCGATTCCCCATGACATCAGGTGGTTCAGGTTGTCGTAGGCCGGGGCGATATGGTCGAACATTTTCTCTACCTGAGCAGCCTTGCCCTCATCTTCATTATATGGCTTGATTTTTTCTTGTGGATAGTGAGACATGCGAAAAATATTAGGATGGGATAAATTTTGAATCTCCCTTTAAGGCAGCACGGGCCGCCTTAAGGAGATAGGGATATTAAAGAGTCAAATAATCTGTTACGTTCTTTTCGATACGTTTGGTCAGGTCTTCTGTTTCACCCTTCACGAAGCTTTCGCCAGTGATGTGTTCGTACAGTTCAATGTAGCGGTCGCTGATAGATTCTACGATAGCCGGAGTCATTTCAGGAACCTGCTGTCCTTCCTTACCCTGGAATCCGTTGGCCATCAGCCATTCGCGTACGAATTCTTTAGACAACTGTTTCTGCGGTTCTTCTTTTTCGAAGCGTTCCTGGTAACCTTCAGAATAGAAATAACGGCTGGAGTCCGGAGTATGGATTTCGTCCATCAGGTAGATTTCACCGTTGTGCTTTCCGAATTCATATTTGGTATCCACCAGAATCAAACCGCGTTCAGCAGCCATCTGAGTACCGCGTTCGAACAAAGCTAATGTATATTTTTCCAGTGTGGCATATTCTTCAGGAGTAGCCAGACCTTTCGCCAGGATTTCTTCTTTAGAGATATCCTCGTCGTGCAATCCCATTTCAGCTTTGGTAGTCGGAGTGATAATCGGATGAGGGAACTTTTCGTTTTCTCTCATACCTTCCGGCAGACGTACACCGCAGATTTCGCGTACACCGCTCTTGTAAGCACGCCATGCACTTCCGCACAAGTAACCGCGTACAATCATTTCAACTGGAAATCCCTGGCACATTACGCCCACTGTTACCATCGGGTCGGGAGTAGCCAGTTTCCAGTTCGGGCAGATGTCAGTAGTTGCATCCAGGAATTTGGCTGCAATCTGGTTCAGCATCTGTCCTTTATAAGGGATACCTTCCGGCAATACGACGTCGAACGCCGAGATACGGTCGGTAGCAACCATTACCAACTTTTCGTCATTGATGTTATACACATCACGTACTTTTCCATGATACACACTTTTCTGTCCAGGAAAGTGAAAGTCTGTTTTGTTAATGCTTTACTCATTGTCTTGTTATGTTTAGTAATGAATAGAATTCATTTATGGTTTATGCCTGCGGCGTTTTTTTCCGGTTCTTTAGCCGTACGCGTAGTTTTTCTTTCTGCTTTCTCTTTCTCCTCGAATTTTTCGTAAGCCTCCACGATGCGTGTCACCAGTTTATGGCGTACGATGTCTTTTTTGTTCAATTCGATGAAGCTGATACCCTTCACTCCCTTGAGAATCTTGATGGCCTGCACGAGTCCGGAAGTCTGCGAAGCGGGAAGGTCAATCTGTGTCATGTCTCCCGTGACATCATTTTGGTGTTCATACCCATACGGGTGAGAAACATCTTGATTTGCTGGGTCGTCGTGTTCTGGGCTTCGTCCAGAATAACTACGGCATCATTCAGCGTACGTCCACGCATGAAGGCCAGCGGGGCAATCTGGATGACATTCAGCTCCATGTATTCTTTCAGCTTTGCGGCCGGAATCATGTCCTGCAAGGCATCGTACAGCGGTTGCAGGTAGGGGTCGATTTTATCCTTCATGTCGCCCGGAAGAAAACCCAATTTCTCGCCCGCTTCCACGGCAGGGCGGCTCAGGATGATTTTTTTGATTTCCTTGTTCTTCAGCGCGCGTACTGCCAGTGCAATGGCGGTATAGGTCTTACCCGAACCGGCGGGACCGATGGCAAAAATCATGTCATTCTTTTCAAACTCCTGCACCAGTTTCAGCTGGTTCTCGCTTCTGGGGATGATGGGCTTACCCGTCACACTGAACACGATGGCGTTTCCCGCCTTTTCCGTTTTAGGCGCATTGCCTTTTACGATGTCGAGAATCGTTTCCTCATTGAGCGAGTTATATTGCACGCAATATTTTTCCAGTGCAAGAACGGCTTCTTCGAAGGCGCACATTTCCTCCTCATCTCCCATGACCTTGATGACATTGCCGCGTGCCACTATTCTCAGTTTTGGGAACAGGGCCTTGATCATTTGTATGTGGGCGTTGTTAGGGCCGTAGAAGATTACCGGGTCGATATCTTCGAGTACAATATGTTTCTCTATCATTTAGCTTGTTCTGATTCGCTTATATGCTTTATTTTTTGCAAAAATAATCATAACTTTTGATTGTAGAATGAGAAAGCAGCAGAAAAATATCCTACTTCAACTCTTTCATTTTATAGCGTTCGCCGGTTGCTTTTACCAGTTCCTGCAAGAATTCCTTGCTGTATCCCGGACGGTCCAGCGGAGCTGTGTTTCCTGTTTCCGGACGTTGCAGCTGTCCGTTCTGCATGCGTTTTACCGCACCGTCGTTGTAGCGTACAATCAAAAATTCTCCCAATTTCTTCCAGCTGTCCACGCAGTCTGAGCCGTCATGTGGGTATAGTTGGTCAGGTATTCTTTAGCCTTGGCCGGGTTCTGCTGATACAGTTTCAGGGCTGCACTTTCAATGCCTTCCTGCGATTGTGCATAGGTATCTTCCAGCGTATTCTGTACGGTACGCATATCTTCCACCATCAGGTTGTAGCGTGGACGAATCATGTCGGCCACCCAGTTGTAAATCCAGAAAGCAGAATCCCATGAGAAAGTCACGCAGTCACCGTTCTCCTGCTGATACGGATAAGGCACCTTGTCGGTGTTGCAGTACACCGGAGTGAACACCGTCATGTTGGCATCGTCCAGTCCGAACCAGAGCACACCCCCGATGGCGTCGGGTAGGGTAGAGCGCATCTGCGATACGAATACGAACGCACTCTGCTGAGTAGAGATGGGGCGTCGTTGAAATATTCCTGACCGTCCACCTTGAATGTCAATGGAGACAGACGGTAAGGCATCTGGAAGCAGCCGGCTCCCATGTCTTTTGTAATGTCGAGGGCCGTACCTTCGTAGTGGTCACGCATGGCGTGCTGGATGTCGCGTACGGAAACCTTGTTGTCGGGTTTTACGTACAAAGGCATCGGTTCCTTGCTGTCACCTTGAATGTAAGAAAGGTAAGACTGTCCGGTTGATTTGCTGAACATGTTGTAAAAACTCCATACACGTGCTTCGCAGAAACGCAAGCCGCTGAAGTCGAGCGGGCAATAGGCATCGGCAAAGCTGAAATCCTTGTTTACCCCACTGAAATAACCTTTTTCGCGGGCAAATGAAATGACATCGGGCGAGTACAGACAGTTTTCCTTGTCGTTCATGTCAAATTTATGGATGCGGCTCTGGTTGGCATGTGCGGCAATGCAGTCGTCCGGAATGCGTACAGCCACCCATACGGCTCCTTTCACGCCCGGTCCCTTACCAATCATTTCCATAATCCATGCTTCGTTCGGGTCGGCAATGGAGAAAGACTCACCGCTGCTGTAATAACCGTATTCCTTCACTAAGTCAGTCATCACCTTGATGGCTTCCTTGGCAGTGCGTGAACGTTGCAATGCCACGTAAATCAAGCTCCCGTAGTCCATGATGCCGGTGCTGTCCACCAGTTCCGGACGTCCGCCGAAAGTGGTTTCTCCGATAGTAACCTGAAATTCGTTCATGTTGCCGATGACATTGTACGTCTGTTTGGCTTCCTTGATTTTACCGAGGTATTTGCCTGAGTCCCAGTCGTAGATGTCGCGCATGGTGCCCGGAGCATGCTGTGCAGCCGGGAAATGGCACAGATAGCCGAACATACCGTAAGAATCGGCAGAGTAAGAAACGATGACGGAACCGTCGGCCGAAGCCTTCTTTCCTACGATGAAGTTTGTACATGCCCATCCGTTGGCCATGTATGCTGTCAGCAGAAGGACAGCCAGCAGTAATCTTTTCATTTTCATACGAACAGATTGTTTTTTTATGATTTAAAAATAAAAGGCGGTTTTAAAATTTGTATTCTTTGCGTGCCATGTTTCCGCATTGGTCGGTCACCGTCACTTCCAGTTTGTGCGGTACCCCTTTCTTTACTTTCTCCGGGTCCTGAATCACTAAAATGCCTTTCTTCAGGCCAAACAATACGAACTTGCCGTCGATGTATACCTTGTAGCTTCCGATGCCCGATTCCATATCCTTTATCCGGAAACGGATATTTCGGCTGGTGCGCCATCCGCCCTGACCGATAGGAGTGATTTGCGGAGCAATGGTATCCACGTCCACAGAGAAGGTGCCGAGTGAGCGTACGCGTGTTTTATCCATCCGTTGGCGTATTTTCCTCCCATGGAGCTTCGCCATTTTCCGGCTTTCTGCACGATGTAGTATTTCGTGGTGTCGGCCACGGGCATGTGGCGCAGGCCGATGGACAAGTCGCAGTAGCTGTGGATGGGTGTCCGTCCGGCATCCAGTATGTAGTCAAAGGCGATGAGTGAACTGTCTCCCCGCATATCTGTACGCAGCGGCACATCCTCGTACACATAATAGCGTGGCACCACCAGTTCCATGCCTGGTTTCTGAATGACGTTGGTCCGGTTCCAGTATAGCATTTCATTGGCTTCCGGCTTGTATTCAGGAATATCCTGCCGTTTACCCTTTACGATAAATTGATAGGTCCTGCGGTTCCCGAAGTTGTCTTCCAGTACATACCGGAAGTGATAATCCCTTTCCTCGTCGATGGTCACAACTCCCCGGTTTTCGTTGGTATGCAGCAGTCGCAGTCGGTTGCCCGGAAGCTTGTAAGAACGCATAATGAGCCGGCGGGTGCGGGTCAGTTCCTCATAGTCGGTAAAGCCGTTGATCATCCGGTTCTCATCGGGCAACACCTTGTCGGTTGTGCTGTTGAACACCTGTACAGAGTCTACATACAGCGTAACTGAATGTACTCCGTAGAAATTCGACGTACCGTCCATGTAATCTTTGGCGCTGATGCCGGTATAAATCTCTCCCCAAGCATGTACAGGCTGTTTCAGGTTGCCAATAGCGAGGAGTTTCTTGTGGCTGGCCCCGTTGACCACCCCTTTTCCCTGTATGGGATAAATACCGATGAGGCTGCCTACAGGTGCCTTGCTGTCTTTCAGCAGATGTTTGAAATACGGCATCGGGTCAATGTATTCCCCCGTTTCGGTGCGTCGCAGTTCCAGGTGCAGGTGAGGTCCGGCCGAAGCCCCTTCATTACCGCTCAGGGCAATGATGTCTCCCTTCTTCACCGGGAATTGTCCGGGCTGGAATTTCAGGTCGCACACAAACGTTTCATGCGCATACTGATATTGACGTACGCAAGCCTGTATATTTTTTGCGAAGGAAATCACGTGTCCATACACCGAAGTCAGTCCGTTGGGATGCGTCACGTAAATGGCCTGTCCGTATCCTCCGTGCAGCACTGCCACGCGCGACACATAACCGTCGGCAATGCAGTGAATCGGTTTACCTGTAACGCCTTGCGTCTTGATGTCCAGTCCGTTGTGAAAATGGTTCGGACGAAGTTCTCCAAAATTGGCACTGAGCAGAATCGGAAAATCAAAAGGAGAGCAGAACTTGCTCTCCTGGACGTGCTGGGCCTGGGCAGACAGCATTCCTCCCAAAACCAGTGCCAGTATCATTTTTGTCTCATTTTTCGTATTTGTTAAGCGGTTACAAAGATATTAAGAAATCCTGAAGCTACAATCTTTTTGGATTGACTCTAAAAAATACGAAGGTTTTTATTAGGATAATTTCTTTGAATCTTTTATTTTTGTCTGTCTCTTATAGAACGATTTATTATTTATTAAACATTATAATCATGGAAAACAATGAATTAATTAAACAGTGTACAGAGAAGGCTCAAACGTGGTTGACTGCAGCATACGATGCCGAAACACAGGCCGAAGTAAAAGCCATGCTTGAAAATCCGGATAAGACCGATTTGATTGATGCGTTTTACAAAGACCTGGAATTCGGAACAGGAGGTTTGCGCGGTATCATGGGAGCCGGTTCCAATAGAATGAACATCTATACGGTAGGTGCTGCTACTCAGGGCTTGGCTAACTACCTGAACAAATGCTTTGCCGGAAAGAAAGACATTTCAGTAGTGGTAGGTCATGACTGCCGTAACAACAGCCGTAAGTTTGCAGAAATTTCTGCCGACATCTTTACTGCCAACGGCATCAAGGTATATTTGTTCGAAGATATGCGTCCTACTCCGGAAATGTCATTTGCTATCCGTCACCTGGGCTGCCAGAGCGGTATCAATATCACTGCTTCTCACAACCCGAAAGAATACAACGGTTACAAGGCATACTGGGAAGACGGTGCACAGGTGCTGGCTCCACACGATAAAGGTATCATCGACGAAGTGAACAAGATTACCAGCGTAAGCGAAATCAAGTTCCAGGGCAATAAAGAACTGATTCAGATTGTAGGCAAGGAAATTGACGACGAATACCTGCGTCAGGTACACACATTGTCTATCGACCCAGAAGTAATCCAGCGTCAGAAAGACCTGAAGATTGTGTACACTCCGATTCACGGTACCGGAATGACACTGATTCCGCAGTCACTCAAATTGTGGGGCTTTGAAAACGTGCATTGCGTAGCCGAACAGATGGTGAAGAGCGGTGACTTCCCTACAGTGGTATCTCCGAACCCGGAAAATGCAGAAGCACTGACATTGGCCATCAAGCTGGCAAAAGAAATCGATGCCGACATCGTGATGGCTTCTGACCCGGATGCCGACCGTGTAGGTATGGCTTGCAAGGACAGCAAGGGCGAATGGGTATTGATCAACGGTAACCAGACTTGCTTGATTTTCTTGTACTACATCATCAAGAACCGTATCGCTATGGGCAAGATGAAAGGCAACGAATTCATCGTGAAGACCATCGTTACTACGGAACTGATTAAGAAGGTAGCCGACAAGAACCATATCAAGATGCTTGACTGCTACACCGGCTTCAAATGGATTGCCCGTGAAATCCGTCTGCGTGAAGGTCAGGAACAATACATCGGTGGCGGTGAAGAAAGCTACGGATTCCTGGCAGAAGACTTCGTACGTGATAAAGATGCTGTTTCTGCATGTTCATTGCTGGCTGAAATCTGTGCATGGGCTAAAGATCAGGGCAAGACCTTGTATGACGTGCTGATGGAAATCTACGTAGAATACGGCTTCTCACTGGAAGTAACAGTCAACGTAGTGAAACCGGGTAAGACAGGTGCTGACGAAATCAAGGCCATGATGGACAACTTCCGTGCATGCCCGCCGAAAGAATTAGGTGGTTCGGAAGTCGTACTGGTGAAAGACTACAAGACGTTGAAGGCTACCGACAATACTGGAAGAGCTACAGACCTGGATATGCCGGAAACATCAAACGTACTTCAGTTCTTTACAGCCGATGGTACAAAAGTTTCTGTACGTCCTTCCGGAACAGAACCTAAGATTAAGTTCTACATGGAAATCAAGGGCGAAATGCACTGTCCGAAGTGCTATGCAGGTGCCGTAGCTGATGCAAAAGAAAAAGTAGATGCAGTGAAGAAATCTTTGGGTATTTAAGATGCTGGGCGTGTGAGTACGCCGCCAAAGATAGAATGAAATAAGGAATGTCATTCCCGCAAAGGCTTTCAGGAGTCTTTCTTGCTTTGGGAATGACATTCTTTTTTGTTGTTTTAGTAAAGAAAATGTACCCCTTAAAAAACTCTTTGGAGTTTGGAAGAAAACGTAAGTACGTTTTACTTCAAACGCAAGTGCGTTTAATCTGAAACGCAAAGGAGTTTTACCTTAAACGCAAGTGCGTTTCAATCTGAACACAAGTGCGTGTGTAGACTTAAATATATAAGGTTATGAAAAAAAGGCCGGATTCTCAAAATTGAGACCGGCCTTTTAGTTTTAGGTATATAGGAACTAATACCTTTGGTAAAATATGATTATTTCAGCATTTTCTGAGCTTGTTTCAGCATCTTTTCTGCTTGTTTTACGGCATCTTTCAGTTCCTTGCTTTCTGCACCGTTAGCTTTCTTCTGAGTCTTTTCCAACTGATCAGAAAGTTGTTTTACGCGTGCTTCTGCTTCTTCTTTTGATACTTCAGCTTTCTTTGATTTTGCCAACCATTCCTTCATACCCTGTGCTTTGAGTGAAAGGGTAGCAGTTTCAGCAGCCAGTTCGGCAGCGGCTTCATCTTCCGGAGTAGCAAATGCATGGTGGAAGCCTTTCACGTCGTTCCAGTGTCCGCGAGTAAAGTCGGGGAAGGCTACAGCTGCACATCCGTTGTCCATAGAGATAGCTCCCAGTTCGGCCAATGCACACCATTCAGCCAAGTCGTATACGTCCATATCCAATGGCAGACCGTTCTGCAGACAGTATACCATACGGCTGTCCATGATGAAGTCCATACCACCGTGTCCACCTACTTCTTTTGCCATTTCACCGTATTTCTTCAAGATAGGATGCTGGTATTTGTTGACCAGTGCTTCCATTTCTTTTTCCGGAAGGAATGAGTGAGAACTCAGGTTGTCTACTTTCGGCTGTACGCCAGAAGCTTTCATCTGAGCAGCGTCTACGGCATATCCTTCTACCGGATATTTATTAGCGAATCCTTTTGTTCCTGTCAGCTGATACAGACGGTTGTAAGGTTGAGGATTCATTACATTGTGCTGGATTTCAATTACTTTACCGTTTTCTGTGCGGATAAGTGTTGTAGTGTGGTCACCGTTACGGAATTCATCGCAAGGTTCGCCGGTTGCTTTTTCTACCAATGCTTTTCCGTGTACCGATTTTGTATCCATTGCTACCAGGGTAGTCATACGGTCACCACGGTGAATATTCAATGCCTGAGCTACAGGGCCAAGGCCGTGAGTAGCGTATACGTCGCCACGGTTTTCTTTGTTGTAACGCAAGCGCCATCCCAGTTTGTCTTCTTTTCCGTTTTTCCAGTAGTAAGGCCAGAAATCATCCAAGTTGTGGATGTAAGCTCCTTGTGCGCGGAGTACTTCTCCGAATACTCCCTGCTGTGCCATGTTCAGGGTGTTCATTTCAAACCAGTCATAGCAGCAGTTTTCCAAAATCATGCAGTGCTTGCGAGTAGTTTCAGACAAGTTGATAAGTTCCCAGCACTGTTCCAGATTCATAGCCGACGGAACTTCGATGGCTACGTTCTTTCCATGCTCCATGGCATACTTGGCAATCGGGAAGTGGTGATCCCAGTCGGCTGCAATGTATACCAGGTCAATGTCTTCGCGTTCGCAGAGCGCTTTATATCCTTCTGCACCTGAATACACAGCTGCTTCAGGAAGACAAGCTTTCTGCAGGTATTTCTGGCATTTTTCTGCACGTTCTTTTTCATAGTCACACAAAGCTACGATTTTAGTTCCGGCAATGTGAGTAAAACGTTCCACTGCTCCCGGACCACGCATTCCCAGTCCTACGAAACCTACGCGTACGACATTCATTTTAGGTACAGTCAGACCGATGACAGACTCCTGTCCGGCTGGACGTTCCGGAGATTTTATCACGATGGTACCTTTATTCCATTCCCACTGAGTGGAAGGTGAAAGGCTTTGAGCAAGCAGTTGGGCAGGTGTACAAGTTAAGGTTAAACGGTGCAAGCACCAACAATCATTTTTCCAAAATGTTTCATAGCTTTAGTTGTTTTTAAAGTTGAATTTTAATTGGTGGCAAAGATATAAAAAAACATCAATATCCAAATGTTTTTTCTAAAAAACACGTAGATATTAAAAAAGAATAAGAATTGGATTCTTTAAATGAAA
>ENA-OPZN01000392-OPZN01000392.1-human-gut-metagenome-genome-assembly--contig:-NODE-392-length-14335-cov-4.361627_pt1 | contig 14335 bp, 18 predicted proteins | sample MGYA00242483_ERZ504503 | MGnify/ENA primary metagenome ERZ504503 (study PRJEB26092, sample SAMD00036285) | human gut metagenome | host: Homo sapiens | study: EMG produced TPA metagenomics assembly of... | reverse complement strand
GAACTATTATCAATAATAAAGAGTAAAATGGATATCAAAATAAATGAAAATTATCATAAAAATATTTTATAGTAATAATGAATAAAATAATTAGAGAATATTTCAGGAAAAGCTTTTTATTTTGTTAGAGATTTGGTAAGATATACTTGATTTGAATACAAAATGCATGATTTTGGGATAAACATGGAGAAATTAAAATTTAATGAAAGAATTTTTATCTGTTCAAGGTAGAAAATTATTAATACAGATTTCTATTTGTACTATTATTATTATTGGTATGTTTATAAATTATGATAAACTTTACTTGATAACAGGTGTATTTACAGGCTATTTATTAGCAGTTATATGCGCTTGGGTAATGGTATATAGAACGTGGAAGGCTGCTCATTTAACAGTAGGTAAAGCTAAAGGTCAGATGTGGCTTAGTTTGATAACGAGGTTATTGATGATTTTTATTATACTAAGAGCTGCTATATTGCAATCAGTGGAATTATTTTATGCAGTAGTAGGAGGCTTTTTCTTAGCTTTTATACTGTATATGATACATTTAATTATTTTTGTTTATCATAAGAATATGGAATAATATTTGCCTAGTGCAAATATTATCTACATAGAAACTGAAAAATATAATCTGTATTTTTCGGTAAAATATGAAATATATAGTAAAGAGAGGTGAGGACACTGTTACTTATGGACTGTATAAGCGGCAGTGGGGAAAATGCATGAAATTGGTGTGCGTGAAGTGGTCACTTTCGCAGGTATGCAATTCAATATTCAGACCTTAGAAATGACCTGGCTAGCAATGGCCATTGTAATACTGATTGCATTTTTAGCAACACGAAGTCTAAAGCTTGTTCCTTCAGGTTGGCAAAATGTAATTGAAATGGTTATTGTTTGGCTCAATGAGCAAATTGGTGTTACACTAGGTTCTCGTGGTCAATTAGTAGCACCATTTTTAATCACGCTATTTCTGTTCTTATTGATTTCAAACTGGATAGGACTTATTCCAACGCTTGCATCACCAACAAATGACTTAAATACAACTTTAGGTCTAGCTTTATTGGTGATTGTAATGTTACATGTACTTGGCTTGTATTATAAAGGTTTTAATTATATAAAACATTTTTTCCAGCCAGTAGCGCCATTTGTAATTATCAATTTGATTGAAGAAATAGCAAAGCCTATTACACTTGCTTTCCGTCTATTTGGTAATATTCTAGCAGGGGAAATTTTAATTATTATCTTGCTTTTATTAGTGCCAATATGGATGCCAGTACCTAGTGTTGTTTGGCTTGCATTTAGTTTATTTATCGGTGCAGTTCAGGCATTTATATTTACTATGTTATCTATGTCTTACTTAGCAAATGCTATGAAAGACGTGATCACCATTAATATTTGTTGATATATTTTAGTCAACAGATATTGATATAAGATTATCTATAGTTGTAGGTAATCTTGAAAAATTAATTTAATTTATGTTTATCTTTAAGGAGGATTTATTTTTATGGAAAACGCAATTATGGTTATGGCAGCATTAATTGGTGCAGGTATTACAATGGGTCTTGCTTCTATCGGTGCAGGTATTGGTGATGGTCTTGTTACTTCTAAATTCATCGAAGGTATTGCTCGTCAGCCAGAAGCAAAAAACACTTTATTCATGAACACTCTTATCTCTGTAGGTTTAATCGAAGCTATGCCAATCATTGCAACAGTTATTGCATTGATCATGCTTTATGCTAACCCACTTATTAAATAATTTGGGTAAACATTTAAATTTTAGATGTTTAGGAACGCATAAGGGGGCAATAAATTGATTGATATCAATATGACGATTGTGGCTCAAATCCTTAACTTCCTTATTTTGGTACTTATTTTAAAATTTGTAGCATATAAGCCTGTTATGAAAATGCTTAAAGAACGCGAAGAAAAAATCGCAAGAAGCATTGATGCCGCAGAAGCAGATGAACAAAAGGCTAAAGAACTGCTCGCTGAATATAATAAGCAATTAGCTGATGCCCGTATAAAAGCACAGGAAATTGTAGATAAAGCAATGAAACGTGCTCAAGAAGAACGTGATGCTAGCGTTGCTGAAACAAGACGTGAAATTGAGCAGATGAGAAAAGCCGCAAAAGAAGATATTGCTAGAGAACGTGAACGTGCAGCAATGCAGTTACGTGGTGAAATGGTAGCTTTATCCATGCAAGCAGCTGGCAAAATTATCGCTGCTAATATGGATAATAAAACAAATGAAAAATTGGTTAGTGATTTCATTGACCAGTTGGATAAAGATAAAATGGGTGGATTGCCATGCTGAATTTACAGTTAGCAAAAAAATACGCTGTGGCAATGTTTGAATTAGCTCAAGAAGAAAATAAGCTTGTAGAATATGGTGAGCAATTAGCAGAAATTAGTACGCTTTTTTAAAAACTCAACCAGAATTAAAAGCTTTTATGAGTAATCCTCAAATTCAGCCATCAGCAAAAAAGAACTGCTAAATAAAGTTTTTGGTAGCGATATTGAAAAATCAGTGCATAATTTTATGTTATTATTGATTGACAAACGTCGCATAGCATTAATTGAAGAGATAGTCGGTGAATATGAAGCTCTGTCTAATGAAGTTCGTAATATTGTAGTAGCACATGTTACTACAGCAGTTGCTATGGAAAAGCCACAAGAAAAAGCTTTAACTGCGAAATTAGAAGCTATTACCGGCAAGCATATTCAGCTAAAAACACATATTGATAAATCCATCATTGGTGGTGTCGTTGTAAAAATGGGCGACAAATTAATCGATGGTAGTGTAACTAGCAAAATTAAATCTTTAGGAAAGCAGTTAATGGCAAATTAAGTTATTTAAGTGGGGTGACAGAGTCGTTATGAAAATGAATCCAGAAGAAATAACAGCCATTATCAAGGATCAAATTAAAAATTATAATGTTGATTTAAATGTTGATGATGTAGGTACTGTTATTGAAATCGGTGATGGTATTGCACATATTCATGGCTTAGACAAAGCGATGTCAGGGGAACTGCTCGACTTTGGTAATGATATATATGGTATGGTCCTAAACCTTGAACAGGACAATGTCGGTGCCGTTTTATTAGGTGGCGACACAAAAATTAAAGAAGGAGATATCGTAAAACGTACTGGTAAAATCATGCAAGTACCTGTTGGGGAAAGTATGATTGGTCGTGTTGTTGACGCACTTGGTCGTCCAATTGATGGCAAAGGCCCTATCCATACACACAGAGCCGTCCAATTGAATATCCAGCTCCTGGTATTGCTGATAGAAAATCAGTAAAAAGAACCATTACAAACTGGTATTAAAAGCATTATGCCTTAGTTCCAATTGTCGTGGTCAGCGTGAACTTATCATGGTGACCGTGGTACAGGTAAAACAGCTATTGCTGTAGATACAATTCTCAATCAGAAAGGTCAAAACTGTATTTGTATTTATGTAGCTATTGGTCAGAAAGCTTCTACAATCGCTCGTGTTGTAAAAACTTTTGAAGATCATGGTGCTATGGATTATACAATTGTAGTAGCAGCTACTGCTTCTGATAGTGCACCACTTCAATATATGGCTCCATATTCTGGTGTTACTATGGGTGAACATTTCATGTATCAAGGCAAACATGTACTTTGTGTATATGATGACCTTTCTAAACATGCTACTGCTTATCGTGCAATGAGCTTGTTACTTCGCAGACCACCAGGACGTGAAGCATATCCAGGGGACGTATTCTACTTACATTCTCGTCTTTTAGAACGTGCTGCTAAATTAAGTGATGAACTTGGTGGAGGTTCTATTACAGCTTTACCTATCATCGAAACTTTAGCAGGTGACGTATCTGGTTATATTCCAACAAACGTTATTTCTATTACAGATGGTCAGATTATGCTTCAGACAGAAGCTTTCTATTCTGGTATTCGTCCAGCTATTGACGTAGGTCTTTCCGTATCTCGTGTAGGTGGTAGTGCTCAGATAAAAGCTATGAAACAGATTGCTGGTCGTATGCGTCTTGACCTTGCTCAGTATCGTGAACTTGCAGCATTCGCTCAATTTGGTTCTGACCTTGATAAATCTACAAAAGAACAATTAGACCGTGGTGTACGTATGGTTGAAACATTAAAACAAGCACAGTATTCACCTTTAAAAGTAGATGAACAAATCCTTGTTATTTATACAGCTGTACGTGGTTTCTTAAGCGATATTCCTGTTAATCAGGTTGTTAACTTCCAACGTGATTTCTTGAAATTTATGAATTCAAATCACCCAGAAATTGGACAGACAATCGTTGAAAAACAAAAATTAGATGATGCTTTAGAAGCTTCTATCAATAGTGCTATTGAAGAATTTAAATCCACATATTCATATAATAAATAAGCAGTGAGGTGATTTAATTGGCTAGTTTACAGGACATACGCCGCAGAATAAAAAAGCGTAAAAAGTACACAGCAAATCACTAAAGCAATGAAAATGGTTGCTGCTGCTCGTTTACGTCGTGCCCAAGAAGCGGCTGTATCCAACCAACCTTATGCTGAAAAATGTATGAGGTTATTGCCGATGTAGCCTCTAATGCAGGAAGTTTTTCACATCCTCTGCTAGAAGTACGTGAAGAAGGTAAAACTTTATATGTTGTTTTAGCTTCCGATAAGGGTCTTGCAGGTGCTTATGCTAGTAATGTATTTAAAGAAACAGTTTCTCATATCAAAGATGCAAAAAATACATCTATTATCACTGTAGGTCGTCGTGGTAAAGAATATTTCGTTCCACGTAAATATGATGTATTAAATTCTTATATGGGATTTACAGAACGTCCAGAGTATCAAAATGCTCGTCAAATTGCTGTTGAAATTATGGAGCATTTTAGTAAAGGTGACTATAAAGAAGTATATCTTGTATATACAAAATTTGTGTCAGCTATTTCTGCTATACCTCAGACAATTAAATTATTACCATTTACAGCACCAGAGTCCTCCGATCATAAACCTACTGCTGAATATATTTATGAACCATCAGCACAATCAGTGCTTGGATATTTATTACCGCAATATATTATTACAACAATATATGCATCATTATTACAATCAGCAGCAAGTGAACTAAGTTCACGTATGAATGCGATGAGCAATGCAACAGATAATGCTGAAGAACTCATCTCTAAACTTGATTTGCATTATAATAAAGTACGTCAGGCTGGTATTACTCGCGAAATTACAGAAATCGTGGGCGGTGCAGAAGCTCTGAAGTAAGGAGGTTTCACCTAAGTGGCAAAAGGTAAAATTGTACAGGTTATTGGACCTGTTGTTGATATAGAGTTTCCGGCAGAATCTTTGCCAGAAATTTTAAATGCTGTAACTATTAAAGGTAAATCTGGTGACATTGATATCGATTTAGTTGTTGAAGTTATGCAACATTTGGGTGACAATGTTACTCGTTGTATCGCTATGAGTTCTACTGACGGTTTGACTCGTGGCATGGAAGCTGAAGATACTGGTGCTCCAATCAGAGTTCCAGTAGGGGAAGCAACTCTTGGTCGTGTATTTAACGTACTTGGAAAAACAGTTGACCATGATGATACTCCTGTAGGCAACAAAGAATTTTGGCCTATTCATCGTCCAGCTCCAAAATTTGATGAACAAGAAACATCTACACAGATTTTAGAAACTGGTATTAAAGTCGTTGACCTTATCGCACCATATTCCCGTGGTGGTAAAATCGGTTTGTTCGGCGGTGCTGGTGTAGGTAAAACAGTTCTTATCATGGAACTTATTCATAATATCGCAACTCAACATGGTGGATATTCTGTATTCTCTGGTGTTGGTGAACGTACTCGTGAAGGTAATGACCTTTGGTCTGAAATGAAAGAATCTGGCGTTATCGATAAAACTGCTTTAGTTTATGGTCAGATGAACGAACCACCTGGAGCACGTATGCGTGTTGCTTTAACTGGTCTTACAATGGCTGAATATTTCCGTGATGTTCAAAATCAGGACGTATTATTATTCATTGATAATATTTTCCGTTTCATTCAGGCTGGTTCTGAAGTATCCGCACTTTTAGGTCGTATGCCATCTGCCGTTGGTTATCAGCCAACACTTGGTACAGACGTAGGTGCTCTTCAAGAACGCATTACTTCTACTAAAAAAGGTTCTATCACATCTGTTCAGGCTGTATATGTTCCTGCCGATGACTTAACTGACCCTGCTCCAGCAGCAACATTTGCTCACTTGGATGCAACAACAGTATTGTCTCGTCAGATTGCAGAGCTTGGTATTTATCCAGCAGTAGACCCACTTGATTCTACTTCTCGTATTCTTGACCCACATGTAATCGGTGAAGACCATTATGAAGTAGCTCGTGGTGTACAGGCTATTTTACAGAAATATAATGAACTTCAAGATATTATCGCTATCTTAGGTATGGAAGAATTATCTGATGAAGATAAGCTTACTGTAGCTAGAGCACGTAAAATTCAAAGATTCTTATCTCAGCCATTCTTCGTTGCTGAACAGTTCACAGGTACACCAGGTAAATATGTACCATTAAAAGAAACTATTCGTGGCTTTAAAGAAATTTTAGCAGGTAAATATGATGACTTACCTGAAAGTGCTTTCTATATGGTTGGTAGCATTGACGAAGTTGTTGAGGCAGCAAATAAAATGAAGAAGGAGGGATAATTTATGGCTAAAATAAAGCTAGAAATTATTTCTCCAAATAAAGTTGTTTATAGTGCTGATATTGATATGTTAATCGTGCGTTCTATTGCTGGGGATTTAGGTATTATGCCAAAACATGCTCCGCTTCTTGCAGGACTTGTTCCTCATGCAATGAGAGCTATGATTGACGGCACTGAAAATCTTATTGCAGTTAGCGGTGGTTTTATTCAGGTTCAACCTGATAAAATTATTGTACTTGCAAGTGCAGCAGAACTTCCTATTGAAATTGATATCAATAGAGCGAAAAAAGCTTATGAACGTGCACAAAAACGTTTGGAAAGCTTTAAAGAAAATCCAGAAGTTAAGAGCGATGTTGATACACTTCGCGCTAGAGCTGCACTCGAACGTGCTAAAGCAAGACTTAAAGCAACTAAAACAGATATTGGTTAATATTTAATTAGTTTTATGTAAAAACGTTGTAACTTAATTTAGCTACAACCGTTTTTATTTTAAAGGTGATAATATGATTTTTAGCAATATAAAAAATATAGATTTAACCACTATAGATGAACGAATTAAATTTTGTGTAGATTATTTTAATGAACATGATTTAATAAATTATAATGCAGGAACATATCAAACAGATAGAGATGATATTTGTTTTCGCATTGATGAATATGAAACACAAATTGCTCAGGAAAGATATTGGCAAGCACATGAAAAACATATAGATGTATATATTTTATTAAAGGGACAAGAACGCATAGATGTTAATATCTATGAAGGTGTAATTTATCATCGTGATAAGATAGATGATATGTTGATGTTAGAAGAAATGCCGTATACAAATATTAATTTTTTGAGCAATTTTGGTGATATTTTAGTTTGTAATCCAAATGAAGCGCACAAGACAGGAATTCATATGGATTTAAAAAACAAATTTAAAATAGCTTTATTTAAAATTAGAATTTAATTTGGGAAATAAAAAAAGAGCAATCATATGATTGCTCTTTTTTCTATTATTATTTTACAACAGTAACGTTTACTGCACGAAGTTTGCTAGCATCACGGCTGTCAGCTTCTGTATCAAAAGTAACTTTTTGACCTTCTTCTAAAGTTTTGAAGCCTTCAGAATTGATAGCGGAGAAATGAACGAATAAATCTCCAGATCCGTCATCATTAGTAATGAAGCCATAGCCTTTACCAGAATTAAACCATTTAACTGTACCTGTTCCCATTATAAAATCCTCCTTAGGATATAAAATATAATCAGTGCAGAGGTCAAACTAAAAAACACATAAGAATCTTCCACACTTATTAAGAGGAGGACTAAGACGTGACTTTAATTGTGTTCCAAAACAAGACTGAATATCCTAATAGTAGCATGGGAAGTATAATTTGTCAATTTACAAAAATAACACATATCATAATTATTTTTTATAGTTTGAATTGATTTTTTAGATTTACATATTTACAATAAAATTTGACATAATAAATAGATGATGATATATTTATAAGTCGATAATAAATTTTATAAGTTAAAATCATTTATTTTTCGATATAAAATATAGACATATATATATTATCGAGAGATAAAAATTTATTTATCCAGAAAGGGTGATTAGATGAATGGAATAATGTTAGTTGGTTGTGCTATTATAATTTTTTTTCTAGCCTATAGAATTTATGGTCGTTGGTTATTACATACTTGGGGTGTTGATGAAAATGCAAAAACACCTGCTTTTAAATATAATGACGGTCAAGATTTTACACCAGCATCTAAATTTACGGTATTTTCTCATCAATTTTCTTCAATAACAGGTGCAGGCCCTGTAACTGGCCCAATTATTGCAGCCATGTATGGCTGGCTTCCTGCTTTTTTATGGATTATTGTAGGTGGTATTTTCTTTGGAGCAGTACAGGATTTCACTGCATTATATGCTTCTGTGAAAAATGAAGGTAAATCCATGGGTATGTTAATTGAGCATTATATTGGTAAAACAGGCAGACGTTTATTTTTGTTATTCTGTTGGTTATTTACTTTATTAGTAATAGCTGCTTTTGCTGATATAGTAGCGAATACTTTTAATGGATTTAGTAAAGATGGTGCATTAATAACACCAAACGCAGCAGCAGCTTCAATATCCATGTTATTTATTTTGTAGCTATATTATTTGGTTTATTCATTAAGAAATTTAAACCGAATGAAAAAGTTCGTCTTGTTTTAGGTATTATTTTATTAATTGCTATGCTTGCTGTGGGTATTGCTTTTCCAATTTATTTAGATAGAATGATTTGGCTCTATGTAGTATTTGCCTATATATTTGCAGCTTCTGTAATGCCTATGTGGATTTTAAAACAGCCTCGCGATTATTTGAGTACATTTTTACTTTTAGCAATGATTGCTGGTGGCGTTATCGGTGTATTAGCGGTAAATCCAACAATTAATATGCCAGCTTTTGTAGGCTTTAATGTAAATGGAAAAGATTTATTCCCAATTTTATTTATAACTATTGCTTGTGGTGCCGTTTCTGGTTTCCATAGCTTAGTATCTTCAGGTACTTCTTCTAAAACTATTTCTAATGAAAAAGATACTTTATTTGTTGGTTATGGTTCTATGCTTGTAGAGTCTGTTTTAGGTGTTGTTTCTTTAGTAATTGTTTGCTCTGCTGCTACTAATGGTCAGTTGCCAGAAGGTACACCTTTCCAGATTTTCTCCACAGCTGTAGCTGGATTTTTTGCTATGTTTGGTATGCCACATGATATAGCAAATTGTATTTTGACTATGTGTGTATCAGCTTTAGCTCTTACTTCATTAGATGCAGTAGCTCGTATTGGCCGTATGTCTTTTCAAGAATTATTCAGTGTAGATGAAGGTCAAGAAATGAGTTTTGTACAAAAATTATGTACAAATAAATATTTTGCTACACTTATAACTTTATTTATTGGTTATTTATTATGCCTTGGTGGTTATATGAATATCTGGCCATTGTTTGGAGCGGCTAATCAGTTATTGTCTGCATTAGTACTTATTTCTTTGGCTGTATTCTTAAAAACAACCGGAAGAAAAGGTTTTATGCTTTATATTCCAATGGTAGTTATGTTCTGCGTTACTTTGACAGCTTTAGTAGAGGCTGTGTATGCAATTGTTGTAAAATTATCTATAGGACAATTTGTTTTTGCTGTAGATGGATTACAATTAATTATTGCACTTGCTTTGATGATACTTGCAGTTTCTGTAGCAATTCATTGTGGTAAAGAACTTGTTAGTGCTAAGAAAAATATAGAAACTAATATATAAATCAATAAATTTAATAAAAATCCCTATAATTAAGAAATGTGTCCAGGATTTTTGGGACATATCATTTCCATAATTATAGGGATTTTTTTAGATTTCTTTGTTATCAATAGCAGTTTCGAGAGCTATTTTAATCATATCATTAAAGGATTGTTCACGTTCTTTAGCTGTAGTTTCTTCACCTGTAAATAAGTGATTACTTACAGTAAATACACCAAGTGCTTGTACATTATAACGAGCAGCAAGCATATAAAGAGCAGATGTTTCCATTTCTACAGCAAGACAGCCATATTGGATTAATTTTTGCAAATCAATTTCTTCATCATAGAAACGGTCTTGGCAATATACATTCCCAATTTTTACAGGAATGTTTAATTTTTTAGCGTGGTGATATGCTTTGCCTAATAATTCAAAATCAGCAAGTGGAGCATAATGAAGTCCATCACCAAAAGTGCGAACAATAATGCCACTATCAGTAGTTGTTCCTTGAGCGATAACGACATCACGAACATGAACATCATCTTTTAAACCACCACAAGTACCAACGCGAATTAATTTTTTAGCATGGTAATCGCAGATTAATTCATGTGCATAGATAGAAATAGAAGGAATACCCATACCAGTTCCTTGGATAGAAACTTTATGGCCTTTATAAGTTCCAGTATAGCCAAACATATTGCGAATATGATTGTAGCAGACAGGATTTTCTAGAAATTTTTCAGCGATGTATTTTGCACGTAATGGGTCGCCAGGAAGTAAAACGACATCAGCAACTTCTCCAATTTTGGCTTCAATATGATTACTCATAACAATACCTTCTTTCATCAATAATTTTATGAGATATAAGAATATCTATAAAAATTTTATCATAATGAATGAAAAAATGCAGGGATTATCCTGCATTTTTAAATTAACAATGTTCGATTGTAGCACCGAGGTATTTATTGACGATTTCAACAGCACAATAATCGCCACACATAGAGCAAGCAGTTGTGCCTTCTGGATTGCGTGAAGCGCGTCTTTGACGTGCTGTCTGTGGGTCGATAGATAAATTCATTTGTTCTTCCCAATCAAGTTTTTTACGAGCCTTAGCCATATTTAAATCCCAATCTTTTGCACCTGGTACATTTTTTACAATATCAGCAGCATGAGCGGCAATTCTAGTTACAATAACACCATCTTTTACATCTTGAACATTTGGTAAAGCAAGATGTTCAGCAGGAGTTACATAGCAAAGAAAATCTGCACCACAAGATGCTGCCATAGTACCACCGATTGCAGCAGTGATATGGTCATATCCAGGAGCAATATCAGTAACAAGTGGGCCAAGAACATAAAATGGAGCATTATGACAAATGCTTTTTTGCAATTTCATATTTGTAGCTATTTGGTCAAATGGTACATGACCTGGACCTTCGACCATGACTTGTACACCTCTATCCCAAGCGCGTTTTACAAGTCCACCTAAATTTAAAAGTTCTTGAATTTGAGCATGGTCAGTAGCATCAGCAAGACAGCCAGGACGAAGACCATCGCCAAGACTCATAGTAACATCATATTTTGCACAGATATCTAAGATATCATCATAACGTTCATAGAGTGGATTATTTTTTCATTATAGAGCATCCAGCCTGTGATGAATGAACCACCACGACTAACTACGTCCATATAACGACCTTCTGCTTTCATGCGATTGATTACATCCATAGTTACACCGCAGTGAATAGTCATGAAATCAGCGCCATCTTTGGCTTGTTTTTCAATGGCATGAAGTAAATCTTCTTCCGTCATTTTCACGACAGCACCATGAGCTTTGATGGCATCAACTGTTGCTTGATAAATTGGCACAGTTCCTACCATTACAGTGGAATGTTTTAAAATAGCTTGACGAGAAGCATCAATATTGTTTCCTGTGCTTAAATCCATTACAGAATGAGCACCAGATGCGATAGCGACATTTAATTTTTCAATTTCAGGAGCTGGGTCAGGAAAAGCACTAGATGTGCCGATATTAGCATTTACTTTAGTACAAAGTCCTTCGCCTACACCATAAGGGTGTAAATTTTGATGATTGATATTAGCACAAATAGCGATAGTACCATTGGCAACGCGTTCACGAAGTGTTTCAATATCCATTTTTTCTTCTTGAGCTACGATTTTCATTTCATCAGTGATTTTACCAGCTCTAGCTGATTGCATTTGTGTCATTGTCATAATTTTGCCTCCATAATATAAGTGATAAATGGCAAAAAAAATAGCAGATATGCAAAGAAAGTTGCAAATCTGCCTTGATAATCATTTATTTGCCACTTCCCTACGTTGGTCTTAACCAAATCAGGTTCTAAGGGTCGGAATATTTCCTCTCAGCTTCAAAAGCACCCCTAGTGGATTTTTTTCAATTTTTATTATAAAATATTTAGTAAGAAAAAACAAGATTTAATTAAAATTTAGCATCATGAAGCCAAATATATCGTTCATCTTCATTACAATTTTGACGGAGCCAAGGATTATTATCAAAAATGACGAATCATCCAACAAGTATACATTAAAAAAACCTGGAGCTACAGCTTGTGGATGAGTTTTGCTGTCAGCGATAGCGGCAAAACTACCATCAATGCTTTTAAATACATCATTTCCGATAAAACTAGCACCAAAACCTTCTGGTCTATCAAATTTGAAATAGTAAACTTCAGGTTGTGGGTGATAATGTGGTAAGTAGCCAGACCAATTACCTCTATCATTAATTACTTCACCTAAAACCATATTAGAATAAGGTGCTGTGTCATAATCAAAAATAGTATTAACTTGACGTTGAGCAGTGTTACCGAATTTTCCTGCACAAGAATATCCCCAAGGAACATCTTTTTGGAGCATATAATTTAGCGAGGGAATTTGTTTTTCGTTTTGGCTTCGTGAATCATCTTGCCTTTTGCTTTCTATACGTAATTTTTCCCGGTCAGCTTTCGGTTGTTAAAACCACCGATGAAGACCTGAATGTGAGCTACACCTTCACCGACAAGCCCGCTACGGTGACCCCATACCCCACGCGGCAAGTGGAAAAAACAACCCGCACGGAAGTGCATGCTTACAGCTACGACCATGCGGACAGACTCTTGAAGGTTGAGCACACGTTGGGAGGAACCAATGTAACGCTCGCTGCCTACGGGTATGACAACTTTGGAAGACTGCAATCAAAGTCCCTGCACGGAAGTAGTACAAACAAGCTGACGTATGCGTACAATGTCCGCAACTGGCTGACGGGCATCAGCGGAAGTAAGTTCACACAGAACCTGTACTACAATACCGGTAACGGCACTGCCAGGTACAACGGCAGCATCAGCAGCATGACCTGGAAGGCAGGGAATGAAAGCACCGTCCGCGGCTACAAGTTCACCTACGACGGGCTGGACAGGCTGCTGAACGCGACCTACGGCGAAACAGCCGGCATCAACGCGAACACGACCGTTTCAGTGAGAATGTAACCGCCTATGACAAGAACGGCAACATCAAGACCCTGCAACGCTACGGTCAAACCGGAGCTTCTACCTATGGTCTGATTGATAACCTGACTTTCACCCTCGGTGGTAATCAGTTGACCCGTGTAGATGATGCTGTAGCCACATCTGCTTACAACAACGGTTTCGAGTTCAAGGACGGCGTGAAGCAGGCGAATGAATACAACTACGATTCCAACGGGAATTTAACTAAAGATTTGAACAAGGGAATTACCAATATATCGTATAATTGCTTAAATTTGCCCAGTGTGGTGACGTTCAGTGACGGCAGCACCGTCACCTATACCTATGCAGCCGACGGCACAAAGCTGAAAACTGTCCATAAGACAGGCAGCACTACCACCACGACGGACTATTGCGGAAACGTGGTCTATGAGAACGGTGTTCAGAAGTTGCTGCTGACTGATGAGGGTTATGTTACTTTGAGTGACAGCAAGTATCATTACTACTTGAAAGACCATCAGGGGTAATAACCGGGTAGTCATCAACCAGAGCGGCACGGTAGAGGAGACGAACCATTACTATCCGTTCGGTGGTGTGTTTGCAAGTTCAGGCAATGTGCAGCCTTACAAGTATAACGGCAAGGAGTACGATGGCAAGAAGGGGTTGAACTGGTATGATTATGGTGCAAGGCATTATGATGCGGCATTGGGTAGTTTACGACTAATGACAGATTTGCTGAGAAGTATCATTCGATGTCTCCGTATCAGTATGGGGCTAATAATCCAGTTAAGCATATTGATGTGAACGGAGATAGTATTGTAGTACTTAATTATACGAGTGGTGAACATTTAGGTTTATTAATTCAGAATAGTTCTAATCGTTGGGAATACTATTCTTTCAATGGCGATAAAATAT
>ENA-OPZN01000391-OPZN01000391.1-human-gut-metagenome-genome-assembly--contig:-NODE-391-length-14383-cov-2.323302_pt1 | contig 14383 bp, 15 predicted proteins | sample MGYA00242483_ERZ504503 | MGnify/ENA primary metagenome ERZ504503 (study PRJEB26092, sample SAMD00036285) | human gut metagenome | host: Homo sapiens | study: EMG produced TPA metagenomics assembly of... | reverse complement strand
TTGTCCATAACTTAGTAAATCCGGATTTATGAATTAGTAGCTTTTACCAAGCTACTATGACTTGTTTTAAAATAATTAAGCTAACTATCTTCTTAATTCATCATACAATCAAAGCGCTGTTCTGTCAATATAATTGACAGTTATTTTCAATTATGAAATTTAAGCAAAGAACCTATAGCTTTCACTTAAACGATAGTTATCGATGTGCACTAAAAGTCTACAACCTTTGTAAAACAAAGAGGATGGGGTATCTTTATTGTATACCTCATCCTCTTTTAAAACGGTAGCCACAGCTACATTCCAGCTCCATCCGGACATTTTTATTGAGAAAATAATTCAATATTACAGAAATTATGTTTCGTTTCCAACACTAGCGCCATTATGTTTCCAACACTAGCTCCATAATGTTTCCGGCACGGCGCCATTATGTTTCCGGCTCGACGTCATTATGTTTCCGGCACATCACCATTAAACTTCCTATTTTAACTTACTCATGAACTTTTCGTTGTTGATGACAAATCGTTCGTGCGTTCCCTTCCCAATACAAGTATCGCCTTCATAAGCAGCCACTTCATAGCTGATTTTACGGCCATCCACAGCTGATACCTTCGCTTCCGCACGAATCTGAGCACCCATAGCCGATGCCTTATCGTGGGAAATACTGAGGGAAATACCCACCGTACCGTCACCATCCGGTAATCTACCGGCCAAAGCGGCTACCGCCGCTTCTTCCATAAGGGCACACATTGCAGGCGTAGCGAATACTTCAAGAGTACCGCTTTTCATCGTTTTGGCAAATATTGTGCTCATTAACAACCACTGTTGCCTCACCCTTTAATCCCACTTCTATATTCATAATGAAACCTCCTGTAGCTATACCTAATCACCATTAATACGTTTAATGTAATCCCCTACCGGCCAAATACTGCAACTAATTCCAGCCATCCACTATGGCAATCTCAACCGGCGATTTGACTATTACATTATATTCTAAAACAGTATACTACATTTCAAGAGGCCTTGCTGAAAATTATTATTAAAATGCAAAAAGCCGCCCCTTGCGGGACGACCTTTGCAGCGAGTATAAAATTGTAACCTCGTATGGCTCTCCCTTATGCATCGCAATTAGCAGTAAACGATGTATATGGTTAACACCATGAACGGGTTAATAAATAATTAGGTATAAACGAATTCTTATTTAATGAAGCTTACGTGTTTGTTAATTTCAGCAAGCACTTTTTCTTTCGTTTCGTTGTATTCCACTTTTTTCTGTTCGAACCAGTTGTTGCCATAGGTGTCGATGGACACGATCAATGGACCGAATTCTTTAACACGGCAAGTCCACAATGTTTCCGGCATGCCTAACTCTTTCCAGTTAGCTTGTTCGATTTCTTCTACTTCTGTAGCGGCCAATACGGCATTACCGGCCGGGAATACCAAGTGCAACGCTTTGAATTCCTGACAAGCTTTTTGAGTGCCCGGGCCCATACCGCCTTTACCGACGATGAGGCGAACACCGGTATGTTTTACGAAATCGTATTCGAATTTTTCCATACGCATACTGGTCGTAGGACCTACGGAAATCATTTCGTATTTACCGTTAGCTTCATCGATAGTTTTTTACAATCGGACCAGCGTGCAAAATAGCACCGTTGCGAACGTCAACCGGCAGTTCACGACCGTATTCAATCAAACGGCGATGAGCTACGTCACGGCAAGTTGTAATGTGGCCCGTTAAATATACAATATCACCGGCTTTAATGCCTTCTAAATCTTCTGCGGAAATCGGTGTTGTTAAGATTTTCTTTTCCATTAGTATTTCACCCCACTATGCGATAAAACAGTACACTGACCATCTTTAGTAAACACTAAGTGACCACGACGGTGATTCCAGCAACCAACGTTAACAGCTACGCTCAAAACGGAAGGATGACGGGTACCGTTTCGATATTAACACCCATAACGGATTTGTCGCCGCCCATACCTTGCGGTCCTAAATGAAGGGCATTGATGCCATCTTCCAACAATTGTTCCATATACGCTGCGTTTTTATTAGGATTATGAGAACCTACCGGACGCATGATCGCTTTTTTGGAGTATAAAGCTGCGGTGTCAATGGAGGTAGCAATACCTACGCCTACCAATAACGGTGGGCATGCATTTAAGCCGTAAGACGTCATCAAATCGAGTACGAATTTGGCAACCCCTTCGTAACCTTCGCCCGGCATTAAAGTTTTACCGCTGCCCGGCAAGGAGCAACCGCCGCCGGCCATGTAAGGGTAAATTTCTACATCGTCACGGTCAGGAACAATGTCCCAAAGAATGTATGGAGCCGTTAAGCCGATGTTTTTCTTCGTGTTGAATTCGTCAAATGTTTCTACACAGTTATGACGCAATGGAGTTTCCTGCGTAGCCTGATAGGTAGCATCGCGCAAAATAGTTTCCAATTCGCCGATTAACGGGAAGTTGGCACCACATTTTACCCAATACTGCAATACGCCTGTATCCTGACAGGATGGACGGCTCAATTCTTTAGCCAATTCCATATTCTTGTGCATTGTGTCATAAATCGTTTTTGCCAACGGATTCTTTTCGTCCGCTGCCAATTCTTTTAATTTAGCGTCAACATCATCCGGCAATACTTTAGAAAAATAGCCTACAAAATCCGCAAGAATTTGAGTCATTCGTTGACTCATTTTTTCCTTATCCATACATATCCTCCTTTAACTTATGGGATGTACCGATCCCAAATTACAATCTGTACATATAGAAAAACCTAGAAAAATTTTTATCAAAAATGTTTTGCCGCTTAAAATCAAGGGTAAAACGGGAAGAAAATCGGTAATAAAATGAGTGAAGTGATCATTGCTAAGATTGTGTAAGGACCACCTACTTTGACATAGTCCATAAAACTATAGCCTGCTACGTTATATACCATCGTATTCGGCGGACAACCGATTGGTGTAGCAAAGGCTACGGAACCGCCTATAACGGTCGCCATGAGTACCGCTTTCGGGTCGGCCCCAACCTGCTGTGCCAAGGCCAAGCTGATTGGCACCAATAAAGCAGTCGTCGCTGTATTGGACATGAACTGAGTCAAAATAGCAGCGATACAGAATACAACGGCCAATAACATAAACGGCGACGGATTATCACCGAGGCTCTGAATAATCGTATCCGCAATCATAGCACCGGCGCCGGTTTTCACAAGAGCCTGAGCTAAGGCCAAGGAACCTACAAAGAGTAAAATCGTTTTCATATCAATAGCATTAACGGCTACTTTTTCAGAAATCGTGCGCGTCGCTACGAGGAATAAAGCCCCAATCCAGGCAATAACGTGTAATTTAATGCCCAATTGTGATTCAAAAAACATCCCCAGTACGGTCGCAACCAAGGTACCGGCAGCAAATACTTTGCGCCACATGGCCACTTTACTGTAATCGGCGTCAGTCGTATACTCCGTAGCCGGTGTGTGAGTTGGCTCTTCCGGCAATAACTTATGACCGATTAAAGCGAAGTACGCAATACCTACGAGCAATACCGGCAAACCTACCAAGGCATAGTCGAAGAAGGCGAAGGCCAAATTCTGCTGTGCCAAACCGGATTGAGCAATCATGTTGCCCGGTGAACCGATGAGACTCACATTACCACCGGCAGATGCGGCAATAGCTAAAGGCATTAACAGTTTCGTTGCCTTAATGCCGGTGCGCTGCACAAGACCCATGGCCAGTGGAATCAATACGGCGGTTGTACCCGTATTGGATAAGAATGTAGACATAAGACCCGTGATACACATTACGGCAATAATTAACTGACGTTCCGTTTTGGCAAAACGATTGATTAAACCGCCCACCGCATGAGCCACGCCGGTATCGAAAAAGGCGGCCCCTACAATGAACATGGCCATAAAGAGCAATACATTGGAATCCACAAAGCCTAAGAATGCTTCTTTCGGTGTGAGCACACCGGTCAAGGTCAAGCAAACGGCTACCGTCATAGCGGTTATGGACAAGGGGATTTTCTCCCAAACGAACATGATAATGGCAAAAACTAAAAGAACTAGGGTTACAATAACACCATCCATCTTTGTCTCCTCTCGTACACTAATTGTATTGGTGATACTGTGAATGCATTCGATACTTTCATTATACGCATATACCATAATTCAGCTATCCAAATTACGCTATGAAAATTATTATCAATTACTCTTTATTATGCGATTTGTTATATACTTTTAATGCAAATGATATAAAAAAACAACCGGCTTTTATTTTTAAAAAACCGGCTATTATCATCACTCCCTACTTATCATATGACCGTATTCTTATTTCAAATAATATAAAAAATGCCAACTTCCACTTTTTTTAGATAGCCGTATTTATTTATCTAAAATTTCATCCAAAGTAGCTAATGCGAGACGTAATTGTTCACGAGCGGCCACCAATTCAGCATCAGCGCTGCTTGACTCACTCATAGGATGCGCGCCTTTATCAGTCGGGGTCGCCTCATTTTCAGTCGTATTTTTTCTATAAGTCTCTAACCGCTCATTAATCCCCGCATCATCGACGGCAATATATTCCTTCCAATTATCCATCATCGTATGACGCTCTACCTTGCCGGCTACCTGACGATATTCCGTCGGCGTCGTATGAAAATGCTTGCGAAAGGCCGTATTAAAGGCTTTCACATCAGAAAAGCCACATTCATTGGCAATGTCTACGATTTGCTGCTTCGTATTAACTAACTGTACCGCTGCCTCTCTTAAGCGCATGCGCAGTACATAGGCCTTAAACGAAATGCCCAACTGCCGTTTAAAAAATTGCGACGCATAACTTTCCGGTATAGCCGCCAATATCGGCTATCTCCCCCAAAGTCAACGGTTCTTTATAATGTTGATCAATGTAAGTAATCATTTTTTCAAAGGTAGCCGCCTGTTGCAAGGCCACCGGATTTCCCTGAGGCATATAGGAAACAGGCTTTAACAAATCGATTAAACAATGGAGAATACCTAAAAATTCCCTTTCTATTGCAATATCCGGTTCTTCTACCACATTAATGGTCGTAACCTCATCAACTTTATGTTTAGCCAACTGCCGCATCAATTCACTAAGTTGTGTCCGCAACTTGTCATACCCTGAATCGTATCGAGTCATTTCATCGGTGGCCAAAAAGAAACTGGATTGCCTAAATTCCTTGTCATATTGCGCCAGCATTTGCGGATGTAAATGTAACACCATAGCTATCGTATCCGGCTCCAAAGCAACGTAGCATGCCCACACTGCGGCGGCAAGATAATAAAATCATCGGGGCCCAAATTGGTGTACTCATTGTCATGACATACCTCGACCGCTCCCTGCAGTACTAAGAGCACTTCAATCTCCGGATGCCAATTATAATGATACGTGCCAATCCGATAAATATATTGGCTGAAGGCTATATGTCCATGTTGGTATAAAAAATTATAAAATTGCATGATTCCTCCTACTTTGTTAAACGTTCATAACAAGGGCAACTCACAATATGGTCGTTTACCATGCCGATAGCCTGTAAAAAAGAATATACAATCGTAGGTCCCACAAAGGTAAAACCGCGTTTCTTCAAATCCTTACTGATTTGCTCCGCCAACGGTGTTATAGCCGGCACGTCCGCTTCTGTTTGCCAGTGACCAACTAAACTTTCGCCGTTCGTAAACGCCCAGATATACGCATCAAAAGATCCGAACTCGGCCTGAATTTTCTTAAATGCCAAGGCATTTTTACGAAGTGAAGCAATCTTAAGTCGATTCCGAATAATATTCGGATTCTCCAATAATTGAGACTCTTTGTCCGGCGTATAGGCCGCCACTTTATTTTATATCGAAACCATCAAATGCTTCACGCATGGCTTCGCGACGTTTTTAGTACTAACGTCCAACTGAGTCCGGCCTGCATAGTTTCCAGTACTAAAAACTCAAACAAAACGGAATCCTCATGGGTTGGCACGCCCCACTCGGTATCATGATATACTTGCTCTTCCAAGCTGCGTTTAGCCCACGCACATTCTCTGCCGGTTGTCATACGTCTACCTCCACCGTAAAGTAGCATATTTTAAACATAATTGCAAATACTCAAATCATATACGCCATTGAAAACACTCATAATGTATGCAAAATTAACATAATCAAAATTATATTTTATCATTTAAATGTGGCATTTTTTCTAATTTAGCCTATAGTAGTATTATACCATGTTATATAGTAGGGGGGTATTTCTTACGGAGGTGTTACCTATGATGCAACTGACAGGTGGTATTATCGTAATCATCGCATTTGCCGCCATCATTAGAAAGTATGAAACCCGCACCGTTCTACTTGTAGCCGGCGCAACTTATGTGTTTCATCGGCGGCGTAATGGGCCAATTCATGGATTCGTTTGTCAAAACCATGATTCACGGTTCCTTAGTCCCAACTATTTGTACCGTAATGGGCTTTGCTTTCGTTATGAAGCATACGGAATGTGACCAACATTAAGTGCATGCATTATCAGGCCTTATTTCTAAAAGCCATGCCATTATCATTCCGCTTGCCATGCTCGTAACCTGGTGGCTCAACATCGCCGTTACCAGTGCAGCCGGTGCCGCTGCGGCTATCGGCAGTATCTTGATTCCCGCTTTAATTGCGGCCGGCGTACATCCGGCCATGGCCGGTGCCGCTATCTTAGCCGGCACTTGGGGCAGTGCCATCAGCCCCGGCAATACGCATGTGGCCTTCATTTCCAAGATGGCCAATGTAGATGTTATGTTCGTTGTCCTTGAAACTGCCTTACCGGCCATCATCGCATCCTTAGTAGTAGCCGTATCACTTACCTTAGTAGCGGCATTTCGCAAGGAAGGCCCAAGCAAGGCTCGCCAAGAAGCGTTAGCAGAACAAGGTACCGCTTCTATCGTAAGTAAATTCAAAGTTAACGGTCTTAAAGCTATGGCACCGATTGTGCCGCTCGTTATTTTAGTTGTAACCAACTTAAACATTGCTGCGCTCAAAGATATGGGGATTGCTAAAGTAAGCGTACCGGCCGCTATGATTATCGGCTGTGTAGTAGCTCTCATTATTGCCCGCGCCAATCCGCAAGAAGTAACGAAAGACTTCTTCAAGGGCATGGGCGATGCCTACGGCAGCATCATCGGTCTTATCATCGCCGCTGCGGTTTTCACCAAAGGCATGCAGGCCATGGGCCTTACCGATGCGTTATTAACGTATATGAAGGATTCTCAATCCATCGCTAAAATTGCCGGCAGCTTCGGTCCGTTCATTATCGCTATCTTAAGCGGTTCCGGCGACGCAGCAGCGCTTGCCTTCAACGGTGCCATCACACCGCATGCAGCCAGCTTCGGCATGAACATGGTCGACCTTGGCTCCTTGGCACAGATTTCAGGGGCTATCGGTCGTTCTACTTCACCGGTAGCGGGTGCGGCCATTATTTGTGCATCCCTCGCCAATGTAGGTCCTATGGAGCTTGCCAAACGTAATATCGTGCCAATGTTGGTTGGCGTTATTACATTCCTTATTTTATTCTAAGTTGAAATTTGCATCCCCTATTCATTACTATATTAACCGGTACTATTAATTATTTATAACTGAAAACTCTCACATTATACAATTTCTTTATTTTATTCTCTCACATTATGTTTAGGAGGTTCTCATGATCCAAGAAAAGCGTATCCTTGATGAATTCTTAGAATTGATTCAAATTCCTTGCTCCACCCTTAAAGAACGTGAAATCGCCGACTTATTGACCAAGCGTTTAGAAGCTTTCGGTTTTACCGTTGAAGAAGATAATGCCGGTGAAAAATTGGGTGGCAATGCAGGTAACTTAGTGGCAACTCTTAAAGGAAATGTTCCTTCCGCCCCTATGATTATGCTCACCGCTCACATGGACTGCGTAGAACCTTGCGCCAATATTAAACCACAAATTAAAGACGGCCTCATTACTTCGGACGGCACTACAATCCTCGGGGGTGACGACAAAGCCGGTGTGGTAGCTATCCTAGAAGCCTTGCGTGTTGTTAAAGAAGACAATCTCCCTCATGGCGATATACAGGTTGTCTTTACTATCGCTGAAGAAGGCGGTGTAAACGGCTCTAAGAATATGGATTCGTCCTTACTTAAAGCTAAATTGGGTTATACTTTTGATACCTCCGGTGCACCGGGCCGTATCGTACATAAAGCACCGGGCCAGAACAAAGTACGTGCCACCATCACCGGTAAAGCGGCTCATGCCGGCAACGCTCCGGAAAAAGGCATTAACGCCATCGTTGCGGCCGGTCATATTTTAATAAAATTACCGCAAGGCCGTATCGACGAAGAAACGACTTGCAACATCGGTACCATCAGTGGTGGTCGTGCTACCAATATCGTAGCGGAAGAAGCGGTTATCTTTATGGAAACCCGCAGCCGTAATAAAGCAAAATTAGCTAAATTAACCGACGAAGTGGTAGCTATTTTCGAACAGGGCGCTAAAGACACTAATACGTCCATTAAAGTAGAAGTATTACCGGCTTACGATCCGTTCGATGTGCCGGTAGATTCCGAAACAATTCGCCTCGCTTCCAAAGCGGCCGAAGAATTGGGCTTCACCGTTAATGTAGTTGAATCCGGCGGCGGCAGTGATGCCAGCTTCTTCAATGCCTATGGTGTACCGACAGCCGTTCTCGGTGTTGGTATGACCAATGTGCATACGAAAGAAGAATGCATTAAGGAAGAAGATTTATATAATTCCGCCCGCTTAGCTTTACAAATTATTGTGGAAGCAGCTAAATAGTAACATTAAATCTGTATAACACCAACGCCCCGTTCCTTAAGAATGGGCGTTTTCGTTATTATTATTTATTGTCATTTATCTATTATTATGACATCACCCACTCATCAAAATAGTGGACATTCGTCTATTAGTCATGACTATGGACTTTTCATATATTCTATGTTAGAATAACAGACAGATAAAAGCTTTAGTTTTAAAATTTAGTAATACACAGTCTTACCTTGTGTCACCGGATGCGGGTAAGCGGCATTAATGCATCAATGCGTCTATCGTAGGTCTTAGAAGATAGATACTTTGGTGTGTTTTTTGAGGTAGCAAACGTATGGAACAACCAATTTCAACAACACTATTTGATAAAATAAAACACTTTGTCGCGTTAACAATCCCCATTATTTTGACGCAATTCGCTATAACCCGGCGGATCCTTCTATCAGTAATCCTTACGGGCCAATTCAGCACGGTGGATTTAGCCGGCATGTCTGTAGGCTTAATCTATGGACAGCCTGTTATTTCGGCATATTGGGGATTCATCTGGGTATCTCCCTATCATTGCACAGCTCTTAGGCGCGAATCATAAAGATAATATCCCTACAATTATATATCACGGGCTTATTTTAAGTGTCTGTTTCTTTTTACTCTTAATTTTCTTAGGCGTAACTGTCCTTGACCCATTATTATTAAGTTTGAATTTGGAGCCGGCCGCCTACGAAATTTGTTGGCTCTATTTAAAGGCCATTGCTTGGGGCCTGTTGCCACTTATTTTAACCTGTGTCTTGCGTAATACCGTCGATTGTCATGGTTATACACGCTACACCATGTATATTATCCTCTGTGGCCTGGGTGTTCATATTTTCCTTGATTACGCTCTTATACTCGGTTATTTCGGCTTTCCTGCCTTAGGAGCGCTTGGTGCCGGCATTGCTACTACTGTAGCTTACTGGTTTAATTTCTTAGCCTTCGTAACTTTATTACTCTTTGGCAAAACTTTTAAAAATTACCGATTATTCCGTAAAGGCTTCACTTTTGATTTTACCTACATTCGAGAACAATTACGTTTAGGTATCCCCATCGGGCTTGCCATTTTTGCAGAAAGCAGTATTTTCAGCCTCGCTGGCATTGCCGCCACCGTTTACGGTACTAAAATTATTGCCGCCCATCAGGCTGCTATCAGCTTTACATCGTTATTCTATGGTGTGCCTTTAAGCATCGGTATTGCCGCCACTATCACGGTAGGTTATGCAGTAGGCGCCAAAAACTTACTAGCTGCCAAAACCTATTCTTATATCGCCCGTGGTACAGCTGTAGTATTAGCATTAAGTATTTGCCTCTATACCTTTACAAATTTACCGCGCATCGCCGGTTACTATACCAATGATCCGAGTATGGTAGGATTAATCGGCAGCTTCCTTAGTTTACGCCGTATTTTCACGGTTATTGACGCTTTAGGAACACCAATTCAAGGTATTCTACGCGGCTATAAAGATGTGCGCATCATCTCGATTATCGCCATAAGCAGCTTCTGTGGTACCAGCATTCCCATTGCTGCCTTCTTTACCTTCGTACTAAACTACGGGCCATACACCATTTGGATTGGCCTCTTAGGCAGTACAGCCATCGCCGCCACCCTCTTCACATGGCGCGTCTGGTATATCCAACACAAAAAGTTTAAAATCATAAATACGTAAAAACTAAGATTAGTTTAGACAAATTGAGCTACCACTTTATAATTTAAAATAGAAAATAAAGCGCTCAGCCAAAATTGGCTGAGGCGCTTTTAGTTATGTACTATAAAAATTTACTGCAAACTCCGGACGCTATTTTATTTTGCACCATAACGTTAGTGCGCTTATTCTACCTTAAGTTTATTGTGCTTATTTTCCTTAAGTTTATTGTGCTTATTTTTCTTTCAAATAAGATTCAATTAAAGCGCCCGTAAAAGCAATGCCATTAATCATATCCTTTTCGTCAATATTGAACTTAGGATTATGATGCGGTGCCGCAATATCGGAACCTAAAATCATATAGGTACCGCGTCCGCCATTGCCGATTACCCGTTCCAAGAAGTAAGCGCAGTCTTCACTGCCGCCCCCTTCATTGGCTAACGGTACATCTTTAAAGATACCTAAATCTTTGGCAATAACCTGTACTTCTTTAGCCAAATCTTCTGAGTTAATGCAGGCCGGCGCACTGCCCATTCTTTGATGTCCACTTCATTTTCATACATAGCGGCCGCACCTTTAACACTTCATAGGCTCGTTTGCAGATATAATCATTAACTTCACCGGTAGCACCGCGCGTTCTATCTGTAAATAGCTCTGTCCGGAATAACGTTACGACCTGTGCCGGACTCTAAAACGCCTACGTTAATACAGGAGTTACCTTTGGAGTGACGAGAAATGGCTTGCAAGTTTTAAAAGCCGCCGTACAAGCTGCCAATAAGGAGTTTTTTGCCAAGCTCCGGCGACCCGCCTGCATGAGAGGAGTAGCCTTTAAAGGTTACGTCTAATTTAGTCGTAGCCAAGAAGCCGTTATTTAAACAAGCAAGGCAACCGGCAATATTCTTATTAATCCCGATATGCATGCCGAAGAAGATATCTACATCATCAACAACACCGGCATCAACCATGGATTTCGCACCACGAACCCCCTCTTCAGCAGGCTGTAAAATCAATTTAAAGGTGCCGTGGAGCCCTTCTTTATGAGTCGTTATATATTCGGCCAAGCTAGGGCCATTGTTAAATGGGCATCATGACCGCAAGCATGCATGGCTTTTTCATGCTTCGATACAAACCCTTCTTTAACCGGTAAATGATCGTCTGCCGTGGATTCCATAACATCATTGGAGTCGATGTCGGCACGGAAAGCTACCGTAGGCCCCTCGTCATCGAAATGCAAGGTCGCCACCATGCCGGTAAAACCATATCCCATGGCTTCTACCCACTTTGGATTAGCCCCTTCTTGAAGGGCTCGGTCCATGGCCGCTTTCATAACGGCGTCTTCAGGCACACCCATACGCGATTCGGCCTTAACAACCTCTTTGCCGACTTTTAAATCATAACCTAATTCAGTCAAGCGATCAGCTGCCATAGCGGCCGTCCGATATTCCAACCAACCCGGTTCCGGATGTTGATGCAAATCACGCCGCATAGCTATAAATTTTTCACGATTATCGTTGGCAAATGCAACACTCTTATATGTACTCATGTAAACCACGCCTCCCTAATGTCTTAATTACGAGTATTTTTCAACTGCTACCTTTATCTTACCACACTCCGGGGACATCTGTAATCTCATAATATAATTTAAACGGTCTTTTGATATATCGAATACGAATAAATATATAAAGAGCTACGGCTGAATATTAAAGGAAAAGCACCGCCATACAAAAAGAAAAGCGCACCTTGCGGCACGCTTTTCAAAATCTCATTATAATCCAATCGAAGGCTCTAATGAGTCAGTATTTAATTAATAGTGTAAATCGTCAGGGCTTACACGATGACGGAATGTCCAGTAAGTCCAACCTTGGTAGATTAATACGATTGGCACAAAGATAAGTGCTACAATCGTCATCAACGTCAACGTATATTCGGAAGACGAAGCATTTTTAATCGTTAAGCTCCAAGCCGGATTTAAGCTGGAAACCATGATACGTGGGAACAAACCTGCAAAGTAAGCGGCTGTTACCGAAATAATGCTCAAGCAGCTGAAAGTGAAGCCAACGCCCGGACGACGTACGCGGGTGAAGCCCCAAGAAATCAAGAAGAATACGATGCAAAGAGCAAACGCAACTGTTGCAATCATGCTGTTGAACAAATCAGTGAAGTAGTAAGTAGCCCCTACTAATACGAGAGCGCCTACTGCAGTAATCACGCCTTCTACCAAAGCGGTAGCACGTGCACGTTCAGAGATAGGACCGGTTGTTTTAATAGCCGTATACAAAGCACCATGATAAACGAATACCAAGATGAATGCCAAACTACAAAGGATTGTGTAAGGGCTAAGTAAATCGAAGAAGCCGCCTACGAAGTTCATCTGAGCATCAATCGGAGTACCTTGAATTCAAAGTTACCAACAGTAACCGCCCCAAAGAAGAGCCGGAATTAAAGAACCGAAGAAAATGCAATAATCGAAAGTTTTACGCCATGCAATGGATTTGTCTTTACTACGGAATTCGAATGCTACGCCGCGAGCAATTAAAGCAGCTAACATCAAGAATAAAGCCAAGTAAAAACCACTGAACAAAGTAGCATAAACATGTGGGAAGGATGCAAATGTTGCACCACCGGCCGTAATCATCCATACCTGGTTGCCGTCCCATACAGGACCAACGGTATTGATCATTTGACGACGTTCCACATCAGTTTTACCTAAGAATGGAAGCAAAATGCCTACACCATAGTCAAAGCCTTCAAGTGTGAAGAACCCGGCGAATAATACGCAAACGAGGATGAACCACACTACGTCTAAGTTCTGTAAAATTACTTCCATAATGCTGCCTCCTCTCCTTCGATATCATGAGACGGATTGCCTTCAGGACCTTTTTTAATGTGTTTAACCGCTAAAAAAGTGCTGCAATCGCTGCCAAAATGTAAACAGCGGAGAAACCAATAATGGTAGTCCAAACTTCAGCAGCCGTTACAGTGCTGGATACACCGTCAGCTGTTTTCTGTAAGCCGTAAACAAGCCATGGCTGACGACCCATTTCAGCAACATACCAACCGGTTGCGTTAGCAATGTAAGGGAATGGTAACATCCAGAATACGAGTTGTAACATACCGCGTGATTGTTCCAATTTGCCGGACGTCAGTTGACTACGAAGCAATGATAGCTACCAACAATACCAAAGAGCCGGAGAAAATCATAGCACGGAATGTCCAGTACATGGACGTTACATGTGGGATATAGTCCCCAGGACCATATTTTTGTACATCAGCATTCTGAAGGTCTTTCATACCTTTCATTTCACCGTTGAAGTCATCAGTAGCGATGAAGCTGAGTAAACCAGGAATTTCGATAGCACTGTTAGTTACCTGATTTTTTTCATCAATCGAAGCAACTAAACTGAAAGATGCACCTTTAGTTGTGTCCCAAAGACCTTCAACGGATGCAATTTTCATAGGTTGTACTTTAGTTTACATACTGGCCATGTAAGTGACCGGCACCGGCAACCAAAACACCACCGATAATTGTGAAAACTAAGCCCCATTTAATAGAGCGTTTGTAGAAATCTACCGCATTATTGCGGAGAATGTGCCAAGCACTGATAGATGCGATGATAACGCCTGCAGTCATAAGACCGGCAAAGAAAATATGGCTGAATTGGCCCGGTACATAACCGTTGCTCAAAATAACGCCGAAGTCCTGCATTTCTGCACGGCCATTACGAATCACATAACCAACCGGATGCTGCATAAAGGAGCTGGCCACCAAAATCCAGAAAGCGGATAAGTTGGTACCGATAGCTACCAATACGGCTACAACCGCATGAGCTTTAGCGGACAATTTGTCCCAGCCAAAAATCCAAGCCCCATAAAAGTGGATTCAAGGAAGAAAGCTGTTAAAGCTTCCAAGGCAAGAGTGCGCCGAAG
>ENA-OPZN01000390-OPZN01000390.1-human-gut-metagenome-genome-assembly--contig:-NODE-390-length-14410-cov-13.297066_pt1 | contig 14410 bp, 17 predicted proteins | sample MGYA00242483_ERZ504503 | MGnify/ENA primary metagenome ERZ504503 (study PRJEB26092, sample SAMD00036285) | human gut metagenome | host: Homo sapiens | study: EMG produced TPA metagenomics assembly of... | reverse complement strand
TTCACCACGAACATCGAGTTCAGTAAATGGGGCACGGTCTTCGCGGACGACAAACTCGCCGCAGCGATCATCGACCGCATCGTGCACCACGGGCGGCTCCTCGAGTTCACCGGCCAGAGCCGCCGCGTCAGTGAGGCCCTCATGTTCGGCAGGAACACCTCCGCGCAACCGGAAAATAAGGAAAATGCATGCAACTGCCTAAACCCGAAAAAAAACATGACTAAACACGAAACACCGACTTGACGAAATACAGCCTTGATCTTCCTGGCGCCGTAGCGTCCGCGGCTGTCGCGCCGGACCGCGCGCACGTCGCCGGCGATCGGATCCACACGCTCCGTCCCGAGATGCCCGGTCATCCAGTAACAGGTGGATCGGGGACGCCCAGCATCCCGCATCGCGACGATATCGGGCGGCATTGGCCCGTATCACGCCTGCCTTCGTGTGAATACCGGCGCCGCTTGTTCTGAAACGTCCGCCTCCATCTCCAACCGCCGGTCGCGGATGTCTTGGACCCAGCGCCGCAGGGTCGATCGCGCGATGTCGTACTCGGCCCCGATCTCCCGGGATGGCTTGCCGCTCTCGCACGACTGCACGATCTGCCGTTTGAACGCCCCGTCGTAGTGGCGGGGATGTTTCGGGCCGGCCATCATCGGCCTCCAATCCCACGTCATTCGTCCCTCATTGGACTGTCTAACACATTGTAGCCAATCCACGCACGACGTGATGCACCTCGACGGCATCCACCTGCACCGCGACACGGTTGTGCTCATCGCGGTCTCCGGCGCCACGTAGTCGGATGGCACGTGGCGAGGAGTGAGACGTGCTCGGCCTGGTCGTCGCTGCTGTCTAGGATCGCGCCACCACATCGTCGCGCGTCTCGGACGTCAGAACAGCCGCCGAGTGGATGGCGTCGTACAACCAGTGAGAGCGGAACTTCGCCGGATTCCTCGACCAGAAGAGCCGTTGGGAGGACGGCATCATCGCGGACCAGCACATGCACCTGGCCAAGACCCGCCGGATGGTGCACGGACGGATCAGGGATGGGCAGCCATTCACGTTCCTCGACCCGCCGGACGGGTTCGCGGAGCCGATCCCGTCCTCGAGCAAACTCATCGAGTCGTGGAGCGCGCGCATCCGAGACATGCTGCGCCACCACCGCGGCCTGTCCCTAGCGCGGCGGATCAAGGCGATCTGCTAGTGGTGCCACCAGCGCATTGAGGATCCGGAGACGGACATGCAAGCAAGATTCCTTCACTACGTCCGATCAGAACTAAATATCGAGATCGCCAGCGTCTCACCGCTTCATTTGTTCTTGAGCTATGTTATCATTTTTCTGATTTAGTCGACAGTATTGTCCCAGCAGCTCGAAAGGACGTCGCATTCTCCAATGTCTCATATGTCGCCACATCCAGTTATCCTTAACTAAGTAAGGAGGAACCATGGAAACCAAGCCTGAAGCTCCCATCGCCAAATCTGAGATGTCTTCGACGGAAGCCGCTGAATTTTTGCATGTGACTCGCCGCAGTGTCGCACGTTTTGCCACGGAAGGGAAACTCGCATCACAAAAAAAGGTAATAAGCTTTTCTTCAAAAGGAGTGATGTGGAAGATTTTGCTCTCAAGCGCGGAATAATTCAACCGCTTGAGACTGAGCCACAGTCTCGCATACTTACAGTTGCTCAGTTAATCTCGACAGTCAAAGAAGAAGTCGACACTTTAAAAGAGGAAATCAACGCCAAGCAACAGCTTCTGGCGGAGAGAGAAAAATTCCTGTCAGACCTTCAGTACGCAGAACGACGCTAACGGACTGACAAAATAAAACAAGATGCCAACGTCAACGTTCTAAATCATCGCTGGCATCTTCTTTATCGAAAGGAGGAGCAATAATGAAGGATCTGATCGTTATCATGATTCTCACAATTGTGATTATCTCTACCCTTTAAAAGGTAGTATAACACCTATTTTTTCTTTATTTGTAAAAGATAGGTAACAGCATGTGATTCGCATATCCTGATTTTAAGCTTAGTGTCGGATATGCGAATCGCATGCTATGCATAACACAACCAAGGAAAAGTATGCCCATTACAGAGTTAAGCAAGTTCGGAACAAGTCAGTCTTAACCACCAGCACATTTTTCTCGTCATACTACTGGTAGTCGCTATTGATGCGCAAGGAATATCGCAGCGACCATTCGACGGAAAAACATAGTCCCACTAGAACACAGGCAGACGGGCACACTGATTTCAGCTGGGTAGTGCCCAAAAGCGTGCAAGTCCGTGGTGATCGGACATATGCAAACTCAGACGTGAACCATAAAATTAACAAAACAATCGGTAGTGTTTGTGGTTATAGGTCAGAGTCCTCCAGAAAAATTTGTCCTTTCCGCTTCCGTTTAATGCATCAAATCGGGAGGATGATACAATCTTTCTTCTTACGCAGCTATTTCGACCACAGCACCGCCCACCTGAATTCGTCTGGGACATTCATGACGCATTCGCGTGACCTTCATGTAGTTTTCGCGTCTACACAACCTACCGCAACGCCGCTTTTCCGGACTTGTGCAGACAGCAAAACTGAATGTACTTTTTTATGCGGTTACATGTACTTTTATTCACGATAAAGTTGGGCAGTGTCCAGTTTGCGGAGGTCGTTCTTCTTTACAGAAAGACGACCTTCGTGCTTTATTGAAACCCTCACGAGTAAACAGACACAACACGATGGACTTCTATCACATTCGAAAAACAAATCACGCTTCTCAATTCACGCTTTTACGAGCATCCTCAAGAAATGGAAGGTAAACCTCAGTAAATTGGGAAACAGTCATTATTTTAACCCAACTATAACGAGACTCGGAGGCGCTGATTCCTTTATGCAATTTAAATTCACGAACTGAATCTTGTATATGCATAAGCAAAGGATTTGGTCCAACAGAAACCATACAATCCTTCTGGCGTTGCACCCTTTCATCCCGGACAACGACGATCACGCCAAAATGTCGACCAAGAACTTCGGCACTTATCACCCCATCGCACTCCAGCATATAAGCAGAATCATTCAGTTTTCTTTCTATTTCCTGAGCCGGCTTCTGTTTAATTGTATAAACGCCAGTTTTTTGATCATAAGCAACGATATTACCGTTTTTATATTCAACAAAACAGAAAAAATTATCACTGATATTTGATTTGCTTAGACCGTCACATGATGAGGGCCGTAGTATTTCATGCTGTTCACCGTCAACTGATTCGTTCTGTCCATCACACGATGGAGAAGACGACACAGTATGGTTTTCACGGAATGTCTCCGCATATAAGTCGAAGTTGATTTGCCGTACATCTTTCTCTACAAGCGATTCTCCCCTGCTCACGTCGAAGGACAACCGAGCAATCGTTTCAACGGGATCGCCAAATTCATCTTGCTTATCTGGATCAGTCTCCAAGAACCTATCCATCTGCATCTTCAGGAAAGAAAGACATTCATCTGGCGTCAGCATTTTGCTTCACCCTTTCATATCCTTCTCAGCGACCGCTTTCTGAAGCGTCAAGAATGGACGAGCCATTCTATCGAAAGTATCAGCAATACCTGCATCGTCAAGTTGAACAAATGTCGAAGAGCCATCATCCTGCGACTCAGCAGTGTAAACCGACGTCTGATCCAAATAGTCGAGAATGTACGCATAGTCCACCAAGGCTTGCAAGAAGTACGGGCTGTGCGTAGTAATGAGCATTTTCACATTCAGTGTTTTGGCCGTAAGCACCAATGCGTGCGCGTACGTGACCTGCCATTCAGGATGCAAGTGGATTTCCGGCTCATCCAGAACGAGTATGTCATCATCTGAAACGATTCCATTCTCGATAAGGAAACGGATAATAGCAAATGCTTTCACCCCCATAGAAGCATTGCCGGCCTGAATCGGATTTTTTACTTTCTCGTCAGTATTGATTACCAACCAGACGGAGATGGCGCGAGAACAGCGTGAAACGCATTATCGAACACCGACAATACTTCCTGCATTTTTTCTTGCGCAACTACCGACCCAGCCAAATCGTCATATATATCCGACCGAAGATCTTCCATTCGATTAAGCATCGCCTCGATAAGTTCATCTCTGTATTTAGGCCCCCATGACGAGGATAGTCTTCTTCTGTGCGCAACTGAGATGTTATCGATCAGAGAAGGATCATCAAGGATGTAGATATTTCGTCTTTCGTTCGTTGCAGGGAGACTTGAAACGCATCTATTGTCAATGAACTTGACTTCTCTTCTGTTCTGATCATCTGAAAATACGATCTCGGACTCATCACCTGAAGAAGGAAACAGTCCCTTAATCTGTTCCCCAAATTGGGTTTCAAATGTTCTTTGCGTAATTATTTGAGCATTCTGTTCATCCGAAACGCTGAGCAATTCTGCAATACGCTGACGAATGACAATATATTTCTCATCCTCGCCAAAATGCTTAGCGGCAGAGCTAATTGTCTCTAAATCATCCCATCTAAGCCATCTCTCTTGCGAAAGTGATTCTTTTTTGCACTCGCCATCATCTTGTGTAGCAATGTTTAAGAAACCCGCAGAAACGTCCTCTTCGCTCCTTTCCGAACCATATTGAACCTCTTGAACTATTTTTTCGGCAAGCACCCTCATAGTTCGGCTACTCACCGTTTCCTCCAAAAACACACCGGTAGAGGAACGTGAATCTTTTATCGCAATAGGAGCCATCTGAGACATCGCCCGAAAAACGGACCGCACTAGCCTATCGCGCACATTGGAATCATAATTATGGAACGGTGACAGCAGGGAATATAACGCTTTCCCCAAAGTGCTCTTGCCGGTATTATTGGCAGCTGCAATCACTGTTATTCCATCAATGGCAATGTCGGCATGCCGAACCTTACCTATGTTCCGGATTTCAAGTCGCATATTGCCTCCACTTATAATTACACTTTTCTACTCATGATAGTGCACACTTCTGCTACACAAAGACTTCATTTTTACGCCACTCACGACGAATCTAATTTCTCCAGTTCTAACTCGTCTACCTCAGAACTACGATTGCTAGAATGTGATAATGTCCAGATTTTACGCACTTTGAGGATAACGTCCGAATTCTTGCGCACTTTGGGTTTTCAGGCCTGACGTGAAAGGCATGGCCCCGCGTCCTGTGCACGATTTCTTCATTCGCCAAAACGAAAAACCGCGATTGGAAACCAGGAGACGGAACCATGCCCGAGAACATCATACGGATCGACCGGCACATGTCGGGGCCAGACTCGACCGGCTCGTCACGCAGAAGGCGTCCGAGGTACTCAACGCGATGCTCGACGCCAAAGCCAACGAAATCCGCCAGGACCGTCCATGTACGAGCGTTCCGGCGGACGGAAGGCATACCGCGCGGGCCGTTACTGGCTCGGGCTCACCGCCAAAGCCAAGCGGGTCGCCCGCGGAGATGGAGGGGCGGAGGCTCGGGGCGGCCGCCAGGTGCCTGCGCGAGGGCATAGGCGAGGCCACGACCTACCTCCTGCCCGAGTTCCCCGCCGAGCACCGCAGAAGGATCCGCACGAACAACATGATTGAACGGCTGAACAGGGAGATCCGCCGCCGCACGCGCGTCGTCGGTTGCTTCCCGGACGGCGACAGCGCGCTGATGCTCGTATGCGCGCGCATACGGTACGTGACCGCGAACGAGTGGAGCTCGCGCCGCTACCTCGACATGTCCCGGCTTGGCGTCACGCTGGAGGAAGCGGACTGATCATCGTGCCACGGGCGGCCATGACCCAAAGTACGCAATCTTTCGGGCACTACCACGCGGTCCTCAGGGGTCCGGGAAGCGTCATCTAGAATGTGAAAACCCGCGCAAGGGGCTTCAGGGACATGGGCTATTCCAGCACGATGATCTATCTGACCTGCGGCAAACACGACCTACGAACCATCATACCTGACAGAATTCACCCACACCAAACAGCGAAAGGCTAGATTATTTTGTACAAAAAGTTGTGCCTCCGACTGCTGTGACAGCCGGAGGCACAACCCAAGGAATTGCATATCTAGCCGACTAGACTCTACATAGGATGCCCGTCACCCATCAGTTTTTCTTCGGCAAATGGCTCGTAGGTTTGTCGGGAGATAAAACTGAAATAGTGTATTTTGTCCCACTCACGCGGATTTCCGAATTCCAGCATGCGTACGTTGCGGTTATCGTAGGTATGCGCATAAAGGACACGGTTCCTGATGTCGTATGCTGCAGTGTATTGGGTCCATGGGACTAGCACCTGTCCGTTTCCCACAGGGCGCAGAACTCCCTTTGGATTATTGACAGCAGTCAGCAGCTGGAACACCTCGTTGATGGCGGAATCATCATCGACAGGAAGGGACATGAGCTTGGTATATGCCGCCCGCAGAAAGCGTGTGTCCGGCTTATAGTCAGAAGGTATTCCATCAATCCGCTCGTCCATTCGTCGAGCTCGATAGACTCGATTGGCTCATTAATGTCGTATGAATAGTGACGATGAGTTGAACGCTCCAGATGCATCTTAAGATTGGTGACATGCCAATCAAAGGTGGGAGCATTGGCGAAGACGCCGACCTTGTTCTCGTAAATTGCGAAACCGTTGGTGGAGGACGGTTCGACTACGATGGAGCGTCCCGATTCGTCTTGGAATACGCTGTGCTGTGGAACGGATCGCCCCATCATCGGGCCTGGCGCATCCACGATTCCAACTTCGCTATTCAGACGCTGCTTGACCTCGTCCAGTGAACAATAATGCGTAAGAATCCAAGTAACAAGCTCTTCTCCTCGCAATGGCACCTTGCCCTGGGCTTGTATCTCCTCATCGGAAGCGTAGCGGTACCAATGGTCGAAGTAGAATGATCCCCCACATATGCCTTGTTCGTTAATGCCGTCAAGAATCACCGGATGGGCATGGACGTCTGTTGCCCGGGCGATTCCCATAGTGGCGATTTCTGCCATAAAGGGGGTGTACGTGGATTCAATCTTTGTTCCTGCCGGGATTTTCATTCCAGCATATTCAAAATGCTGCTCGAAGTCCTGGGTGCGACCCCAATAAGGTTTTCCTTGATTGCTTATTATCTCTATTCCCGTGCACATGATAAACCTTTCGATTGAGGTGAAATGCATCCTGCAGCCGCGATGGAGATACATTCCAGTGTCGCGGACCATTGGGCGTTCCTACGCAATGGACTGTGACGCCGCCGCATCGGATTCGTTTTTAGCCGATGGGATCGCAGCAATGACCGCACCCGCCAATGCGACGAATGCGCCAAGCACCGTTACCAGATAGACTTGCGTGCCAAGAGCCGGAACCAGCCAATCGATAAGCATAGAACCAATTAGCTGACCTGCTGTTGAGGCCAGTCCTAGAAGCAATAGTCCAAGTCCACGCACCAGTAGGCCCATCAGGGCGATGGACAGCAAACCAAGCGGGCCGCCGAACGGCTCGGCGCAGGCGTCGGAGCGGTCCACAACTGGGTCATGGCGTACCGGGAAGGCGGCATGGCCGCGCTGCGACCCAGGAACAGGAACGCCAGCCAGACCAACAAACCCACGCCGCGGCGAAGCCGGAATGCCGGGGACGGCAACGATGACGCGGAGGCGTTGCGCCGGCGCATCGAGGAACTGGAGCCGAGGAACGCGTTGATGCGGGAGGTGGTGGAGGCACGCAGAAAAAGACCCGGGTGCCAACCCGCGGCGCCTGTCGAACAGAGAGAAGACACTGCCGGCCGACCGTTTGCGTCCGACGTATTCACTCAACTCGATGCGAATCGGCATCCTCAGGAAGACAACGCGGGCAAGCATTCCCGCAACCCAAACCTCCTTCCGTGTTTTTGACAAAACGCCTGCATTAGCGAGTGCGCGTTGGAATCACAAGAGGGTCAATATCAATGGCTGCTCCACCGTGGTCCGAATTCATCAAGAATATTTTTGACAGGCAACAGCACATTTCACTAAGAAAAATACCAATCAGAGGGTGGCCTTTCCGCGCAGGATATCATCCGACGCATGCGCTCCAACAATTTCAATCAAACAGATGTTGAGCAGTTTTACATGGCACTTATCAAAGATTCTGTTTTCTGCCGCTCCGCACTCAAAGAATTCAGCCAGAAAATACCGATCGCTTTTGCAGCCGCATCAATTAAGTGACTGCAAAAATCCATTCAATACGCTGCTGCCAGCAACACCTCGGAAAGCAAAATAAAAGTTTGACCAATATATTCGTAGGCATCGCCAAGCAATGCAACCGTATTAAAACTTGGTTCGATTAAGGTTCGATAAATCTGCCTCGCCATTTTTGCTTATGGCGAAGCAAAATACATCCTTCCCACATGGCTTTGCTGCTTTTTGTATCTTTTGTTGTTATCCGTTGCCACTTATCGGCATCGGCACGGCATGTCAGTATCATGTGCGTATGCGACTTATTGGCAATATTCTGTGGCTAATTCTGGGTGGACTGTTGCTCGCCGCCAGCTGGGCCATTATCGGTTTGGTGTTGTGCATCACCATTGTGGGCATTCCACTGGGCATTCAGGCGTTCAAGATGGCGGGGCTCACGTTGACCCCGTTCGGTAAGACCGTGGAGTATGGCGGCGGCGTGGGATCCGTGCTGATCAACATCATCTGGTTCGTACTGGCCGGTTTGTGGATGGCGATTGGCTACATACTTGCCGGCCTGCTGAACTGCGTCACCATCATCGGTATTCCGTTCGGTATCCAGTCGTTCAAGATGGCCAAATTAGCGCTATGGCCGTTCGGCTCGCAAATCCGCAGCTTGTAAATCACTTCAGATCACTTCACCCAGCATAGACGGCCATCGACTGCCGTCTTGCATATAAGTATCGAGGAGCTGCGGTCCGAACAGGCCGTGACCACTGCACCCTAAGCAACGAAACACGTCTCATTTCGCTTATGGCAGCTCCAGAGCGGCAAGGCTCAAAAAACTGAACAGTCGAACATACCTACCCAAATGATTGCTAATGTCAGCCGCCTTGTGAACAGGTTAAAGAATACTTGCGATAGCGGCTTCTCCAACTGTACGTTATCGAGAAGAAGACATCCTCCCCCCGTCAAATACGGTTACTCACGCAGCTTGCTTGCCGCGAAGATAAACAATGGCAGCGCGGCGAACGCGTAGTTCTCGCACTGGATATACAGGTACACGATCAGGACAAGCCAGCAGATAACAGTCTTGCTCCAAACACCATGCTCGGCAGCTGCAGTATCGAAGACACGCGTCATGGAAACTATGGAAGCGATGACCAGCAGAACCAGGCCGATCAATCCGTATTCGGCGACGACGCTGGTATACGCACACATCGTCCATACGGTGTCCGCATTCATGCCGGCCGCAAATCCTGTGGCTGCGCCGCCGTTCATGCCAAGACCATTTAGTAGCTGCTCGGCCTTGGATGCGCCAGCCCACACCGCATTGATGATGTTGCCCGCACCATAACCGGTGAACATGGTCCATGGGTGGGTGAGCAGGCCGCAGAGCGGATCGAGACTTTGGTAGATTCTTGCAAAGAACGAACCATCCCCCTGCGCGCCGTTTTCGGCAATGGAAGTCAGCCTGGAGTCGGCAAGCACGCCCATCAGTCCAAGCAGGCATGCTCCGGCAAACTGCGCCATGCCACGCAGCCGTTGCTTCCGATCATGCCACGTGTTGTGCACGATGATGGCAACCAGCAGCGCCACAACGGAGTCGATGACGATTCTGGTGCCGGCCTGCATCAGCATCGCGCCGATCGCGTAGACGACGATGAGGTCACGCAGCCGTTTGGCATAGATGCTGTCGCGACCTCGCATCAGCCACATGAGGGGCAGCAGTATGCCGAACAGGTGCATGCCGATATAGCTGGGTTCCGCGAACAGGAATTGCGACCGACCGCCGCCCCACACCGAACTATCGGTGATGTACTGGCGGTACATGAGATGCGAGAAATAGTTGACGAGCGGCTCGAACCGCAGATGGATGGAGAACCATTGCACGACGCCCACGGCGAAGGAGCACCAGTAGGCCGCGATAAGCAGCCGGATCGGCATGTTCCAGGGGATGCGTTTGATATGGAAGGCGATGACAAGCGCACCCAACGTGGCAAGCATGCCGAACAGCCCGGTGAGGCTCATGAATGCGGCGTTGAAATGAATGCCGAAACGCAGCCACCCGGGAATGGACAGGATGATGCAGACGACCGGCAGCAGGAACAAGGGCAGATACTTCACGGCTACGATATGCAGCTGCCGCCAGTTGCACAGGCAGTAGACGGCGAATAGCACGGGACTGATCGGTGACCAGAACGGCGCGTACAGGCCGAGCGTGGTGCCGTCCACCGGGAGAAGCGCGATGCCCGGCAACAGCCAGATGACGTTTCGATCCTGCGTCGCCAGGAATCGCAGCATTGGGCGATAGGAAACGGCGCGCCCCGCCGATTGTCTGCCACTCGCTTGCGCCTGTGCAGCGGCATCATCAATTGCGACGCCAGCCTTGGCCTTGGCGGCCACTTCGCATTCACTATTGTTCGGTCGAATCACACGCGCCCCTTTCCGCAACCACCTTACTCGACATTGCACTATATGCACCCATTGATTTCACCGCGCAACGGATGATATTGCCACAACGATTCACGGCTTCAAATGTTCATTCGAACATGAACAGAACACGGAATACCATAAAAAGACAACACGCTTAATGTTATCTTTTTTAAAACCGCATGACACTTGCCGTAAACCCAGCTATGACAACGATTCACAAAACCACAATACACAAAAAGTTCATTTTTCAACCATTTCACCTTCTATATGCGTGATAGCATCAATAGCGAACACAGCAAGCGTTCACCCCACACAACACAAACCAGTCATACATAATGTTCATTTGCGATTACAAACGAACATGCATAATGCACATTATGCGTGGCTTATAGAAAGGCATTACCCATGGCAAACGAGAAAACCGTCATCACCGTGAATCTCGACATGTTCGACAAGGACGCCGACGCCAAAACAGCCGAAGCCAACAAGGTGGCGAAAAACCTGGGCATCAGCGATGAAGCACTCGCCAAGGTAGAGGATTTCAAGCAGGAGCTCACCGATCATGACGCTTGGGATCTGCCGTTCATGGGCTATGTGAACGAGGACGGCTACGGATACGCCTACGTGCCGGACGCGGCCATCACCATGCATCCGTATTGGGACGCCCACAAGGAGTTCATGAATCTGCCGGATGACGTGCAGACCGCATTCGCCATCCGCATGCTGTTCACCCACCGCCCCGTCGACCGCTACGGCGCCGACATGTTCCTGCATTACCACCGCGGATTCACCGTCAACTTCATTGGAGAAGGCGCCAACAAATACTGATCGCCTCAAGCACCGGTTGCTTCAGCTCAAGCCGACAACGACACCCTTGTCCCGCTGCCGGCTTTCCGAACTCCCTGAAAGCCCAAGCAACCCCGTAGCGCATTTGATTGGCGACACCTCGGATCCGCACCATTTTGAATACTCAGCTGTGCTGACCACACGCGTCCCCTTGTTGCCGGAGAGACATGGTTATATGGCTCAATTCTCGTTTGCGCCAGTCGCCGATTCTGGCGACGGTGCTGGGCTATTGGCAATGAGCAAATGCAAATTCGATCCCCTGTGCAGGGAGGCAGTTCCGCTGCCTATGCGTTGCCAGGTTTCCCGGTAGTCCCCGTCGATTGCCACGTTTGCGCTTGCAATGAATTTCTTGAATTCGTCGATGTGCGTCGCATATCGGCGACGGAATTGTTGAGCCAGTTGCACCTTCTTATTATCCGAGAGTTCTTCAGATACGTTGTGTAGCGCATGTTCCATGTTTCGAGAGAAGAAATACATGGAGTACGGTATGCCGGTTCCTTGATATGTGATTGTGGAGATACCAGCGAGTTCCCTCATCGCACGTTTTTTTCGAGCGTTACGTTCACGCAGCACATCGACATTCCCAGCGCAGATCCCGTCTTCGCCATAATGGATTTCACCGTCGTCTGATTCCCTCACGCATTCATCCGGGATGAAGGCACCGTCGGTGTCGCTGATCTGAACAATCCGAGCGATATCCTTCCAACGGTATCCGTTGAGTTTCAGGGATTGGAGTACGAGGCCACGAACACGTTCTCTAGGGTTTAATCTGCGTTCGGTCGTGATATCGCCATGCACGATCTCGAATTTGATCTGGCCGGTTGAGAAGATACGGCTGAGAATCTGAGCGAGGGCTGTTTCCTCGGTGGGGCCTTCCACGATGAATATCATCACCTGTTTGGCAATCGCCATAGCTCAGTCCTCCTCGGGGAACCCGACATCGTAGAAGGCGCCGTCGATGTCGAAGGAATTCGTCGGCTCATATACGGTTTCCGGTTGCCCACCAAGATTGATTGCGCGTAGATACTGATTACGGAGATTATTTTTTTCTCTGCTTCCGCGGAATTTGATGTATCGATTATCTGGATTCGTCGTCGTGAAATAAAGCGAACCTTTGTCCAGAATTTCCAATGGACGAAGATTATGCGCGGTAAAAATCAGCTGACCGCGCCCATGCTCTTTCAGCACCTGCAGAAGTTCTCCTAGCAGGAACTCGAAAATACCTGAATCAAGCTCATCCACGGCAACGCAAGCACTTGGCTTCGCATAGACGTCAATCAGCAGCATCAAAATAGATACAAGTTTTTTGATTCCCTCGGATTCGCATCGCAGCGGCAATGCGATTCCGTCGCGCACGCATGTGATTTGCACACGTTCGACAGGCTTGCCGTCATCCCCCAGGCTCTGACCGAACCTATACAGGCTTAAGGAGAGTCCCGGGACCAGCGCCGTCAGAACAGGTTCATCTTCTTCAGCGTGCTGTTCAGTGCATCGAGTTGCCTTGGATTCAGATCATTGGGCTCCAGCAGGTTCACATCGAACGAAGCATCGGCAAAAACCCCGTATTCGCCTTCATGAGTTGACATCTTCAGATGATTCATTATCGAAATCGCGTATCGGGTGGTGTCAACGATTGCGAAGTCGGATATTGCAAATATCTTTATGGATGCAATCAATTCGTAAAGTTGACCGATGTTGTCTGTCTTTCCCCGCGTCGCATCGCCACCGGACGCATCGTCTTGTTGGCAAACTTTCCAAAGCAACGTAAAGAAATCATTGGAAAAGATCAGCGAACTATGGTTCTTAAGGGCGAGACGTTGCTCCACGACCAGTTCGGTTCGGATTTTCTCATTCGCTGCGAATATGTTTTTCCAAGCTGTTTTGGGCCTGATCTCGTAATCCCACGAATCATCTCCTCCGTTATATGCCATCAAGGTGCGCTTGACTCCTTGCCACTGAATTCTTGATGGTAATTTCCTCAGTCTGTGATTACAGGCCCCTCATCGGTTTCCGCAATACGCGAACCTGCTTTCAGCGATAGCAACGGTATAGGAGAATTCATACACTGCGGACTGAGAATCCTCATCGAATTTAACGCCCTTAACGCATATCCTTGCATCTTCGGCTTTCTCATCGCCGAACTTCTTGGAAACACAATCGGCGGCAGATCGCGAAATGTCGCCTCCATAGAAAATATTCTTCAGCACAGCGAGCGCCTGAATCACCGAGGTTTTGCCGGAACCGTTCTGCCCGTAGATTCCAATAATGTCCGAACCGGGAAGGGAACACTTTGTACTCCATGAGGAAAGGACGATATTGCCTTCCCTTATGTTCTTAAAGTTCCTAAGCTCAAGTGACGTAAGGCGAATCATGGCTCTCCTTCCTTTCTTACATATTATTACACGCCAACAATGGAAATTGTTAGATTATTCGTAAATCAGTTACGTTTTTAAGAAAAAATTAGATTGTTCTCTTCGTTTCAGAGGCAACACACCTTCCGCCTTGTCTTCCGATCGGCAAGGATCTCTGGCGGCCATAGGCTATCGCGCGATCAGAAAGCTAGGGAATGGCACGGTCCAAATACCTTGCGAAAAATGTTGGGCACGTTCCGTAAGTTGAGCAGCATTCATTCCACTCCCGGTTTTCTGCCGTGATGGTACGGTACACGAGAAACTCAGCAGATCTCAATCTTCGAGACTCTTTTTAGGCTTTATGGGGCTCGATTTTTCAGAGCAAGTGCAACGTCTGCGAATGGTGGACCTCGTAGGGCGTCCTGAAGCCATGGCGCTTGCGCGGCCTGTGGCTGATCGCATCATACACCTCACGAATGTATTTCGTCAAGTCGGTGTTTCGTGTTTAGTCATGTTTTTTTCGGGTTTAGGCAGTTGCATGCATTTTCCTTATTTTTCCGGTTGCGCGGAGGTGTTCCTGCCGAACATGAGGCCTCACTGACGCGGCGGCTCTGGCCGGTGAACTCGAGGAGCCGCCCGTGGTGCACGATGCGGTCGATGATCGCTGCGGCGAGTTTG
>ENA-OPZN01000389-OPZN01000389.1-human-gut-metagenome-genome-assembly--contig:-NODE-389-length-14432-cov-3.579168_pt1 | contig 14432 bp, 15 predicted proteins | sample MGYA00242483_ERZ504503 | MGnify/ENA primary metagenome ERZ504503 (study PRJEB26092, sample SAMD00036285) | human gut metagenome | host: Homo sapiens | study: EMG produced TPA metagenomics assembly of... | reverse complement strand
TAAAGTAGAAGACGGAAAATTGGTAACCAGTGAAATTCCGGGCGGATTTCTTGATCCATCTTTCTCAACTGTAGGTGCAGGAGCAGGTGGCACATTTGATGGTAGCGGAACAAAATGGAAATATAACCGCGCCTCTTTCTTCGGCCGACTGAACTATAATTATAATGACCGCTACCTGGTACAGGCAACTGTACGTTATGACGGTTCATCCAAGTTTGGTAAAGACAACCGTTGGGGTTGCTTCCCATCAGTGGCATTAGGCTGGAGAATCAGTCAGGAAGAATTCTTCCCGAAAGACATTGCATTGAATAATTTGAAGTTCCGTGTCAGTTGGGGACGTTTGGGTAATGAAAATGCTTTGGGATATTATGACTTCCTTGCGCTGATTAGTACATACAATGAAATGTATCAAGGATACGTGAAAGGCAACGGTGACAACGCATGGGCAGGAAGCATCGCTCGCGGATTGGAAAACCGTTCTTTGAAATGGGAAACAACGGATACCAAAAATATTGGTTTCGATTTCGGCTTCTTTAACAGCAAATTAACCGGTACATTAAACTACTACTATAACCAAACAGAAGATCTGTTGATAACAAAAGTTCTACCTCCTTCAGCAGGTATGACTAACCCCACCCTGAATGTCGGAAAGATACGCAATACCGGTTTCGAACTTGAATTAAACTGGGGAGATGCTATAAAAGACTTTGATTACAATATCGGTTTCAATATGAGCACCACCAAAAATAAAGTGGTTGAATTGTCAGATGCAGACCAAGTTCTTCAGGGTGAAGGATTGAAATATGGAACGGAGCATTTCCCGACAGAAACCAGAGTGGGCAAACCTATCGGTGCATTCTATCTTTATAGAACAGACGGTATCTTCCAAAGTATGGATGAAGTAAATGCCCATGTAAACAAGGATGGACAATTATTACAGCCTAATGCCCAACCGGGTGATATCCGTTTTAAAGATTTAGATGGTAATGGAAGCATAGACGCCGGTGACAAAGAATACTGTGGCTCAGGTATCCCGACATTGGAAGCGAACTTAAATCTGTCATTCGGCTATAAAGGATTTGACCTTTCAATCGTACTTGGCAGCGCATGGAACTTCAAATTGTATAACGGAAACAAATATTTCTATGAAGGTATGAACTCTAAATCAAATATGCTGAAGTCTACATTGAATGCATGGACTCCTGACAATAGAAATACGGATGTTCCCCGCGCAGTATATCAAGATCCGAACGGCAACATGAAAGAATCAGACAGATTCCTTGAAAACGGTGATTTTGTCCGTCTGCGTCAGGCACAGTTAGGTTATACTTTACCCAAATCACTCATGCAGAAATTCTATATTGAGAAACTGCGTTTCTATGTAAGTGGTGAAAACTTGTTCACTATCACAGGCTATGATGGTATAGATCCTGAATTCTCTCGTGCCAGTGTGTTGAATACCGGTGTTGATAAATTGATTTATCCGTTTACCCGTTCATTCACCGTTGGAGCTCAACTTACATTCTAATCCTTTAAAGTAATAAGAAAATGAAGAAACTATTATACATAGCAAGTATCTGCATTGCAAGTTTATTTAGCGCTTGTGACGATTATCTCACGGTAGAATCTCCTGACCAGTTGACATCAAGCAGTTTTTGGCGTAACCAGTCTGATGCTGAAGCCGGACTTGCCGCCGCATACTCCCAACTTTACCTGATGACTTATTCGGGTGACATGTGGTCTTTCCCGGAAATCAAATGGCCGGTGGAAGCCTATCGTGAAGATATTATCCAATTAGGAAGCGATGCTCTGAATTACCCGAACTGGGTGGAATTAGGCAACTATACCTACACCAATGGTAACTCTCAGTTCAGTTATTACTGGCAATGCTACTATAAAGGCATCAGTTTTGCTAATCAGGTAATTGAAAAAACCGCAGAAATACCCGATGAGAATATAGACGCAGCAACACGCGAACAATTGGTCAATGAAGGCTACTTTATCCGCGCTTATTACCACATGCAACTTTTATTGAACTGGAAAGAAATCATAGTTCGTGATAAATATATCACTGACCCGGCTGAATTAAGCAAGCCCCTTTCTTCCCGTGAGGATGCATGGAATTTCATCATTGAAGACTTGAAACGTGCAACCAGTCTGCCTGCAACACGTGACGCTGATAATGTAGGCCGTGCCACAAGCGGTTCTGCTTATGCATATCTTGGTTTCGCCTATCTGACACGCGCCTATGAAGAGGCAACCAACAAAGACTCTTATCTGGCCAGTGCTATAGAAGCATTCAACCAAGTAAAAGGATATGAACTGGTTAATAATTTCAGCACTATGTTCAGCGGGGATAATAAGAACAGTAAAGAATCGATTTTTGAAATTCAATTCTCTATGAGTTCTGCAAACGGAGCTACTTATCGTACTCAGTTCCATCGATGGATCGGTGTTTCCGAACTTGGGGGGATGGGATGAGATTCTTCCCAGTCAAACATTGATTAGTGAATTCAAAAAAGAAGGGGAAACGGCTACTACAGGACGTTATGACTCGCGTATGTATGCAACATTATTTTTAATTGTGACTATTATAACGATGGTAACGGACGTGTCTATGGCTACGACTATAATGACTGGTTCGACAACAAAGAACGCGTAGCCTTCCGTAAATTCATGCCCTCGACCTATGAAGGTTTAAACCAAAACTATTCTGCAATCAATGTTCCTTTGATGCGTTATGCCAACGTACTGTTAATGAAAGCCGAAGCATTGAATGAACAGGGACATCCCGAACAAGCTATTCCTTTAATCAATGAAGTAAGAAGCGTTCACGGGGATATGCCACCCATGACAGGTACTTCTCAAGAAGCAGTCCGCGCGCAAATTGAACACGAGCGCATGATTGAATTCCCTCTTGAGAACTATCGTTGGTATGATCTCCGCCGTTGGGGCAAACTGTCCTCAGCCCTGCAAGCTGCCGGAAGAACAGGCTTCAATGAAGACAAAAATTCATTCTACCCCACTCCTCTTACAGAGCTGAATGCTAATGATGCCTTAAAATAAGTATTTTCTTTTTTGGTTAGATATAATTAGGCAACAAGGCGGTTTTCGCTACAGTGATACCGCCTTGTAATCTAAAAATGAAGTATCTTTGCCTATAAATAAAACGACATAGATATGTTTACAATTATTGGATTAATGCTCACGGGGATGCTCCTCGGCTTCCTGCTTCGCAAGCAGAAGCTTTCAGGAATACACAAAGTCATCACCGTTCTTATTTGGTTGCTACTCTTTTTATTGGGTATAGATGTAGGCGGCAATCAGAAAATTATCAATGGTCTGCACACTATAGGGTTGGAAGCCATTGTCATCACCTTGGCAGCAGTGCTGGGCAGTGTTACAGCAGCATGGGCTTTATGGTATGTACTTTACAAAAGAAATAAGGAGGGACAAGTATGAAAGGAAGTTTGATTATCGTCGGATTCTTTGTACTGGGAGCTCTTTGTGGGGTATATCACCTTATTCCATACGACTTTACACAAAGTAAGCTAAGTTTCTACGCCTTGTGTGCGTTAATGTTCAGTGTAGGAGTCAGTGTAGGTAATGATCCGCAGACTTTACGTAATTTCCGTTCATTAAATCCCCGCCTGATCTTTCTACCGGTCATGACCATATTGGGAACACTGGCAGGATGCGCAGTGGTCAGTCTGTTTCTCTCGCACCGCTCAGTAACAGACTGTATGGCAGTAGGTGCCGGTTTCGGCTATTACTCTCTATCCAGTATCTTTATTACAGAATATAAAGGTCCGGAGTTGGGAACCATTGCATTATTATCCAATATCACACGTGAGATTATCACTTTGCTTTTTGCCCCGTTGCTAGTACGCTGGTTTGGCAATCTAGCCCCTATTTCTGCCGGAGGAGCCACTACGATGGATACAACATTACCCATCATCACCCGCTATTCCGGTCAAAGCTTCGTAGTAGTTTCTATATTTCACGGCTTTGTAGTAGACTTCAGCGTACCTTTTCTTGTGACTCTTTTCTGTTCTATTTAAAATAACAATAACCATGAAACACTCTCTTCATACTGTTCTTACACTGTTGTTTGTTTGTGCTTCCGCCTGGGGTGAAAATGTCCCCTGGCAGAATCCACAAATAAATGAAATAAACCGTGAACCTGCCCATGCCCATTTCATTCCTTATACGAATGAGGCCAATGCACTGAAACAACAGGCTTTACCTGCCGCCCAGCGTTTTGCAGTAAACCCTGCTACAGAACGCCGCATTTCACTAGACGGAACCTGGAAGTTCTTATTCTCTAAAAACAATGAGGAATGCCCGACAGATTTTTATAAAATGGGGTATAACACCAAACGCTGGAAAGACATACAGGTTCCGGGAAGCTGGGAACTGCAAGGATTTGACTCCCCCATCTATACTGACGTAGCTTACCCCTTCCCTGCCAATCCGCCTCATGTTCCAACCGATTACAATCCGGTAGGAGCATACGTACGTGAATTTACCGTACCGGCCCATTGGAAAGGAATGGATATCTTCCTTGATTTTGAAGGAGTTGAGTCCGCTTTTTATTGCTGGGTAAACGGTGAATTGGCAGGATACAGTGAAGACAGCCGTCTTCCGGCTCATTTCAATATTACTCCGTTCTTAAAAGCCGGGAAGAACAAACTGGCCGTTAAAGTTTTCCGTTATAGTGACGGTTCCTACCTGGAGGATCAGGATTACTGGAAATATAGCGGTATTGAACGCGATGTATATCTCTATGCCCGTCCTCAAAGCCGTGTACAAGACTTCAAACTGGTAGCCGGTCTGACAAATGGTTATAAAGACGGAGATTTTAATCTGGATATCACACTCCACAAGCCTCATCTGGGAGGAATCGTGGAAGTGAAGGTTATGGACAAAGGCAATGTAATTTACCAGCATAAAAAGGAAATAACTTCTGCTACAGATACTTTATTCGCTCAGAAACACTTGTTCCCGGCCATATTGCCTTGGAATGCCGAAACACCCAATCTTTATACATTGGTAGTCAGCACCTACGATGCTCAAGGAAAAGCCTTGGAATCATTCACACAGCCTTTCGGTTTCCGTTCTGTGGAAATGCGTAACGGCATGCAACTGATAAATGGGGTAGCCGTATTGTTTAAAGGAGTAAACCGCCATGAACACGATCCGCATCATGGTCGTACCATCACCGTAGAGAGCATGATAAAAGACATTCAGTTGATGAAACAATTCAACCTGAATGCTGTACGCACTTGCCATTACCCCAACCGCTATGAATGGTATGCATTGTGTAACGAATACGGTTTGTATCTGGTAGATGAAGCAAACATTGAAAGCCATGGTATGCAGGCGCATAAAGATGGCACACTGGCTAATTATCCCGATTGGGAAGTACCGTTTATGCAACGCATGAGCCGCATGGTGCTGAGGGACCGCAATATCACTGCCATTGTCACTTGGTCAATGGGAAATGAGTCCGGCTACGGAAAACACTTTGAAACGTTATATGACTGGACCAAGAAGTTCGATCCTACCCGCCCTGTACAATATGAAGGAGGTGGTTATGATGCCAAATCTGACATTTATTGTCCGATGTATGCACGTGTCTGGGCGCTCCGCCGCCATGTAAACCAACGCGACGCACGCCCGATGATTCTATGTGAATATGCCCACGCCATGGGTAACAGTGTAGGTAACCTGCAAGACTATTGGGATTTGATTTATAAATATGACCAGTTGCAAGGTGGTTTCATATGGGACTGGGTAGACGCTACTTTTGATATCAAAGACAAGAACGGAAACAAGATTTGGGCTTACGGAGGCGATATGGGCTTCGTGGGTGTTCCTAATGACTCCAACTTCTGTGCCAACGGCTGGTAGCTGCCGACCGTTCACTTCATCCGCACATCTGGGAAGTGAAAAAAAGTATATCAATATATTCATTTTGATCCGGTTGCCTTTACCACCAAGCAAATTAAAGTGACTAACTGGCATGATTTTATCGGTTTGGAAGATTACAAACTACACTGGACTGTAGAAACAGACGGAAAAGCTGTACAAAGCGGTGAAATGGATTTCCCGGTTATGGCCGCCCGTTCTTCTGCCTTCATCACTATCCCGATGAACTTGATTCCTAACGATGGAAAAGAATACTTCCTGAAATTGGAAGCATTTACCAAAAAGGAAGCCCCATTAGTTCCGAAGGGACATCAGGTAGCCATGGAGCAATGGCAACTGAATCCGGAAGGAGAACGGCTGCTGAATGCTACATGGACTGCCCGGGAACTAGTAGACAAAACTGTAAATACCGAACGTACTCCGGATGCCATTACCTTGACAGGAGAGAACTTCCGTATCGCATTCTCTACTGCTGATGGTGAAATGACAGAACTCTTATATAACGGGAAGAATCTGATAAAAGAAGGATTGCAACCCAATTTCTGGCGTGCGTTAACCGACAATGATGTTGCCAACAACCACCTGGAACGTTGCGGCATCTGGAAATTTGCAGGCAAGAACGCCAAGTTACAAAGTATCGACCTGAAAGAAGATTCAAACAAACAACTGGCAACCGTTACTGTAAATTATAAACTGGAAGCACAAGAATCAACTTTGCAGACCGTCTATCAAGTACGACCCAATGGAGCAGTCAAAGTAAGTATGCACTTTGTACCCGGCAACAAATCCCTTCCTGAAATGCCACGTCTGGGTATGCGTATGATTCTTCCGGCAGAATACGATGTGATGACCTGGCTGGGCCGCGGACCACAAGAAAACTATGCAGACCGCAAGACGGGTTATCCTATCGGGCTCTATACCGCTACAGTATGGGAACAATTCCATCCGTATGTCCGTGCACAGGAAACCGGCAACAAAACCGATGTACGATGGGTTGCATTGCGTAATAAAGCAGGGGAAGGCCTGTTAATCACAGGTGAGGAACCGCTGAATGTCAGCGCATGGAATTTCCCGTTGGAGGATATTGACTATGTGGCATTCAATACCGAACGCCGTCATGGTGGAAGTATTATGAAGAAAGACATGATATGGTTAAACATCGACCACCGTCATATGGGGGTAGGTGGAGATAATACCTGGGGAGCGCAAGTACATCCGGAATATACCATCACTCCGCACGAATGGCAATACAGCTTTACCATGCAACCTTTGAGCAATCAAGACGATGCCGCTGAAAAAGCGCATAAGAAATGGTTTTAAAATAATAACGAAATGACATGAAATATAAATTTACCAAAATCATTCTTCTCACAGCAGTAGTCGCAGGTCTCACAACGGCCTGCACACCTGCCGGTGAGAACATCCCCACAGGCAAAAGATATGAATTCAATAACATACTGGATATAACCTATACCCCCGATACACTGACACGTTGCGGGGGATGGTTTACAGACGCCGGTTCCTGGATGGGATTTACCCTTCCGCAGAAAGATCACTGGGTGAACGGTTTCTGCGGTCCGTTCAGTCTGGATATGAACCGACGCCAATGGATGGCGCAATCTGCTGTCACGGTAAGATATGCCGATCAGGCGAATGTTATATTTACTCCGGATTCCACTTGTTATTTCCCGGGAGAGTTATATCTTTCGGCAAGTTCAGAGGAAGGTAAAATCATTCAACGCTTGAATTTTTTAGATGCTTCTACCGCATTGCTCCGCATTCACTCCGATGCAGGAAAGGAACTCTCCTTAACTGCCAGCCAATGGGGAAAAGAGATACAAGTCCAAACAGACCAGAATACCGTCATCGCCCGTCATCCCTCCGGTGAGATTGTAGCATTAACTTTTACCCCGGATGTTAGCGTAAAGGGCACTGACAATAATTACCAGGCAAAAATCAATGGCAGCGAACACGACACCTACGTAGCCATTTCTTTCTATACCGGAGAAAAAGAACTTTCTGCCGGATTACAGAAAGCGCAATTGGCTCTAAGCAATCCGCAGGAAGGGCTCAAAGCCAACAAAGAACGCTGGGAAGGTTATCTCACCAAGATTCTGCGCAAAGATATGAAACCTGAGTATGACCGTATCGCCGTGAAAGCAGTTGTTACACTTATCAGCAACTGGCGTACCCACCGTGGCGGATTGCTCCACGAAGGAATTGTTCCGAGTCATGCCGCATACTACTTCGTAGGATTCTGGGCTTGGGACACCTGGCGTTTCTCTGCCGCCCTGGCAAAATTCGATCCTGAACTTGCCAAAGACAACATCCGCGCCATGTTTGACTACCAGCAACCGGACGGCATGATTATAGACTGCATCTACACCGATCCTGCCGAGAACAATGCACGCGACAGCAAACCTCCTCTCGTATCCTGGGCTGTAGACGAAATATTCACCCATACCAATGATACGGCATTCATCAGCGAAATGTATCCGCAATTGATGGCCTATTACAAATGGTGGTACAACAAGCGTGACCATAACCGCAACGGTATGTGTGAATACGGTTCCACCGATGGTACACTGGAAGCGGCAGCATGGGAAAGCGGCATGGATAACGCCATCCGTTTCGATGATGCCAAGATGCTGAAAAATGACGGTGCGGAGGATGCATGGAGCATGGATCAGGAAAGTGTTGACCTGAATGCCTATCTGGCTTTGGAATGCAAGTTATTGAAAAAGTTCGCCGGTATTTTGGGAGTAACTTTCGATGGTCCGGATTACAGCAGCCAGGTAGCCGATTATTTCTTCGACAAAGAAAAAGGTTTCTTCTTCGATCGCCGCTTAAAAGACGGAAGCTTCATACAGGAACCGGGATGCGAAGCATACACCCCTTATGGACAAAAGTTGCCACGGCCGATCAGGTAAAGCCATGCTGCCCCTGCTGACCGATACAGCCAAGTTTTCTACATACATTCCCTTCCCCACAGTGGCAGCAGACCATCCGAAGTACAATCCTCGTGGCTACTGGCGCGGTCCTATCTGGTTGGACCAGACTTACTTCGCTATCCGCGGCCTGCGCAATTATGGATATAACAAGATGGCGGATGAATACACCCTCCAGGTATTCGACCGTCTGCAAGGCTTGAAAGAAGGCGCACCGATACATGAAAACTATGGCACACACACCGGTGAATTGTTAAAAGCTCCCCATTTCAGTTGGAGTTCATCACATTTGCTGATGTTATACGATGATTACGGCAAATAAACTCTCTCTTTTTACCTTAATATAAATAATACAATACCAAGGAGGGCTGCACTCGTGATGAATGCGGCCCCCTGCTTTTATATCGTATTACCTGTTACCCCCAATACACTCTTTTCAGAAGTGATAAAAATTCTCCAATGAATGAGTAGAATGTTACAGGTGTAAGATTATATATCTTCCAGCTGCAACATGATATATCCTTCAGCCTATACATCCGTATGTGTTCACACTTCACAACAGGGAAACTTCAAAACATCTGCCCCTTTTTTAAAAACAACAGGACATATTAAAAAACATCAAGAGCTTTTATTTAATACGTCCCGTTGTTTTCTCCTGTTTCTTTATATACACATAGCAAAACACTTATTTTTCCTTCAGAAGTTTCAGCCTCTCCGCAAACGCTTTGTTCATCGGCATTCCGGCTGAAGAATTGATACCTCGAAATCTTTCAGACTGAAAAAAATCCTTCAGCGTGCCCAATGGCCGGAAGGTGAAAAGCACGCAGGTACATAGGGAAAACTCCGAAGATGCCGGAAAGTACACAGCCATAGCTGAAAAAACGTATATGCCGGCTGAAAGAATAAATACCCGGCTGAAGAATTTTAAAAGCCAATCCTTCAGCCGGAAAGCCCATGAACAGGGAGTTTGCGGAGAGGCTGAAACTTCTGAAGGATTTTTGGAGCAATTCTTCGGGAGGGGCATATTTTCTACCGGAAGAGGAATATGCCCACAGAAAAGAACATAAAAAGACGCAAGAAACCGGGATGCCTGATATCTTGTTACAAGATGCGGCAAATCTTGTGAGAAGTTTCTCCCAATCTTGTGGGAAGTTCCGCTGATTCTTGTTATACAAAAAAAAGCCTGCCATTAATATAATGTTTATCAATGGCAGGCGACTTATTTCGTTTGGAGAAATCAAAACATCCTGCTGACGCGCTCAATGCCGGCAGCCAGCATATCTATCTCCTCCTTGGTATTATACAAACCGAAAGAAGCACGCACGGTTCCTTCAATCCCCATACGAATCATCAAAGGCTGAGCACAATGATGCCCGGTACGTACGGCAATGCCCAGACGGTCAAGCAACGTACCCATATCCAAATGATGAATATTTCCTACCAAGAAAGAAATGACACTGCTCTTATGCTCAGCCTCTCCGAAGATACGCATTCCGTTTATTTCTTTCAGACGCTGCATGGCATATAGGGTCAGTTCATGCTCATGGGCGGCAATGTTCTCCATACCAATGGCAGATACATAATCCAACGCTTTTGCCAAGGCGGTAGTACCGATATAATCGGGAGTTCCCGCTTCAAACTTAAACGGCAATTCATTAAAAGTCGTTTTCTCGAAGCTGACACTTTGTATCATCTCGCCTCCCCCCCTGGTAAGGTGGAAGCTTATCCAGCCACTCTTCCTTTCCATAAAGCACCCCCACACCGGTAGGACCATATATCTTATGTCCGCTGAAAGCAAAAAAAGTCGGCATCCAAATCCTGAACATCCACTTTCATGTGAGGAACACTCTGCGCCCCGTCAATCAAAACGGGAACACCGTGTGCATGGGCAGTCGCAATCATCTCTTTCGCCGGATTGACAGTGCCCAACACATTACTTACATGAGCGAAACTCACCAGCTTGGTCCGTTCCGAAAAGAGTTTCTCATATTCATCCAACAACAGTTCTCCCCTGTCATTCATGGGAATCACTTTCAGCACGATTCCTTTACGCGCAGCCTGTAACTGCCAAGGTACAATATTGCTGTGATGCTCCATGACAGAAACAATCACTTCATCGCCTTCCTTCATCTGACTGTCGGCAAAAAGAAGAAGCCAACAGGTTGATACTCTCCGTCGTGCCCCGTGTAAACACGATTTCATTGCTACTGCGTGCATTGATAAAACGACGTACAGTCTCACGAGAAGCTTCATGCAACTCGGTAGCCTGCTGAGACAGGAAATGCACACCACGATGCACATTGGCATTGACCGAATAATATTCATCGGTTATGGCTTCAACCACTTGGCGCGGTTTCTGAGTGGTAGCCCCATTATCCAGATAAATAAGCGGCTTTCCATACACCTCCCGATCTAATATCGGAAAATCTTCTCTTATTTTTTGTATATCGTACATGGCGTCTTATTTACATATCGCACATCCCTGACATTTATTCAACTCACCACGGAAAACGTTTTTTCCACCAACAGATGCAAACGGTCTTTCAATGCATCCAGACGGATCGTATCTATTACTTCATTGACAAAAGCAAACATAAGCAATAAACGTGCTTCCTTCAGACTGATACCACGCTGTTGCATATAGAACAACGCATTTTCATCCAGCTGACCGACAGTAGCTCCGTGAGAGCACTTTACGTCATCCGCATAAATTTCCAGTTGCGGCTGAGTGTACATATGAGCATCACGAGTAGCACAGAGGTTGCGGTTGGTTTGTTGGGAATTAGTATGTTGTGCTCCTTCACGTACCAATACTTTTCCGGCAAACGCACCTGTCGCCTGATCATCCAATACATATTTAAACAGCTCATTACTAGTGCAATCAGCAACCTTGTGGTCAATGAAAGTATGATTGTCCACCTGTTCATTCTTATCGGCAATGACCATACCACACAAATTGATCTCAGCTCCACGTCCGGCCAAAGTTACTTCAGTTGTATTACGCGTAGTACCGTTATGCAAAGTCATACCATTCAAAAGCACATTACTGTCTGCCTCCTGGTTCACATAGAGGTTACTGAAACGCACTGTGCTGGTATGGGTTTCTTCCAGTTCATAAAGATCGAAAGTAGCATTTTCTTTTGCAAAGACCTCAATAACCTGAGTAGAAAGGAAATTTACATTATCCATGGCATGATCACAAATCAACAGACGAGCCTGCGCACCTTCTTCCAGCACCACCAGCACACGGCGGTTCACCATAAATTAACATCAGCACGCAATATGTTCACCAGTTGAATGGGTTTGTCCACCACCACGCCTTTCGGCACATACAGCATAAAGCCATCCTGGGCAAAAGTAGTATTGAAGGCGGTCACACCATCCTTGGAAGTATCTGCCAACTTGCCATAATACTGCTTGACCAAAGCCGGATATTGTTCAGACAGCTCTTTCAAACTGCCAAGCAACACTCCTTCCGGCAATTGTGCCTTCGGCAAAGCCTTACGATAAAAAGCATCGTTTACTACAAAATAAAGAGCGGTACTCATATTAGGTACATCGCACTTGAACACTTCATACGGATTCACCGGAATGTCAAGTCTGTTCAAATTCAAACCATAATCCGGCTCGAACAACTTGCTCACATCCGTATATTTATACTTCTCCTGTTTGCGGGTAGGGAAACCTAATTTTTCGAAATCTGCGAAAGCTTGCGCACGGGGAGCGTTCAGCACCTCGGCACTATGCCGGCAAATCATCGCCTCACATTGAGAAAAGAGATCAATATATTGTTGTTCTGCTCTCATAATCACTTTCTTCTTTAGGCATCAAATTATTATTCTCCCAACTCGGCTTTTATCCAGTCGTAACCATCGCTCTTCCAGTTCCAAAGCCAATTCGGGACCCGCAGTCTTCACAATACGTCCTTTATACAATACATGTACAATATCGGGTTTGATATAATCCAGCAACCGTTGATAGTGCGTAATGACGATACAACTTGTTTCGGGAGTCTTCAGTTTGTTCACACCCTCGGCTACAATACGCAACGCATCAATATCAAGACCGGAATCCGTTTCATCCAGAATGCTCAACTTAGGTTCCAGCATAGCCATCTGGAAGATCTCATTGCGCTTCTTCTCACCACCGCTGAATCCCTCGTTTACCGAACGGTTTGCCAATTTATTATCCAATTCCACCACAGCCCGCTTCTCGCGCATCAGCTTCAAGAACTCACTGGCTGTCAATGCAGGGAGGCCTTTATATTTACGCTGCTCGTTTACCGCCGCACGCATAAAGTTCACCATACTGACTCCGGGAATCTCCACCGGATATTGGAAAGACAAAACAGACCTTCATGACTGCGATCCTCAGGACTCAAAGCCAACAAATCTTTTCCTTCAAAAGTCACCGAACCTTTCGTTACCTCAAAAGCCGGATTGCCTACCAACACAGACGAAAGGGTACTCTTTCCGGAACCGTTGGGTCCCATAATAGCATGAACTTCACCTTTCTTTATGCTTAGATTAATACCTTTCAATATTTCTTTGCCATTGACACTGGCATGTAAGTCTTTTATCTCTAACATAATTCTATTAAATTCTTAGTTCTTCATTTATCCTACACTTCCCTCTAGAGAAATAGCCAGCAGCTTCTGTGCCTCCACCGCAAACTCCATTGGAAGTTTATTCAGTACTTCTTTTGCATATCCATTGACAATCAACCCAATAGCGTCTTCCGTAGGAATACCGCGCTGATTGCAATAAAACAACTGGTCTTCGCTGATCTTGCTGGTTGTCGCCTCATGTTCCACCACAGCTGTCTCGTTATGAATATCCATATATGGGAATGTATGAGCACCACACTGGCTCCCTAGCAACAAAGAGTCACACTGACTGTAATTACGGGCATTGTCTGCTTTCTGAGCCACACGTACCAGACCACGATAAGAGTTCTGGCTCTTTCCGGCACTGATTCCTTTACTAACAATGGTACTACGGGTATTTCTGCCTAAATGAATCATTTTAGTCCCCGTATCAGCCTGCTGATAGTTATTCGTTACTGCCACCGAATAGAATTCAGCAGTAGAATTATCTCCACTCAGGATACAACTGGGATATTTCCAAGTAATGGCCGATCCGGTTTCCACCTGTGTCCAGCTCAATTTGCTATCCACTCCTTTGCAATGACCGCGTTTTGTCACAAAGTTATATACTCCTCCTTTGCCTTCGGCATCTCCCGGATACCAGTTCTGTACGGTAGAATATTTCACTTCCGCACGGTCGTGCACCACAATCTCCACTATGGCCGCATGTAATTGGTTCTCATCCCGCATAGGGGCCGTACATCCTTCCAGATAAGAAACATAACTATCATCATCCGCAACAATCAGTGTACGCTCAAACTGACCGGTATTGGCTGCATTGATACGGAAATAAGTGGAGAGTTCCATAGGACAACGCACTCCTTCGGAATATATACAAACGATCCGTCACTGAATACTGCCGAGTTCAAGGCTGCAAAGAAATTATCCCGCGGCCCGACCACCGAACC
>ENA-OPZN01000386-OPZN01000386.1-human-gut-metagenome-genome-assembly--contig:-NODE-386-length-14541-cov-5.656792_pt1 | contig 14541 bp, 10 predicted proteins | sample MGYA00242483_ERZ504503 | MGnify/ENA primary metagenome ERZ504503 (study PRJEB26092, sample SAMD00036285) | human gut metagenome | host: Homo sapiens | study: EMG produced TPA metagenomics assembly of... | reverse complement strand
TACGATCTCCACTAGTCACCCCGCTTAAGAATTGAAAGTCCTGCAGTTTTGCAGGACTTTTTTTATTTCTCTATGGTTTTGTTTGTATACAAAAAATGCGCTATCAGACCTTCACAGGCGGATAGCGCAAGCTACAATACAAAATACAAATACAACTAAACGAGATTTTGTGCTAAAAATTAAAGCATTCAAAGATATGAATAAAAAATTATCTTTTGTTCATGTTTGCTTTTAAATTTTTAATTATCCTTAATATTCAGACTATTCCTTGAGCCATCATGGCGTGAGCCACTTTCATAAATCCGGCAATGTTTGCACCCTTCACATAATTGATGTATCCATCGCTTTCCTTACCGTATTTCACGCATTGTTCATGAATGTTGTGCATAATCAGATGAAGTTTTTCGTCTACTTCCTGAGCAGTCCAGCTCAAATGCATGGCGTTCTGACTCATCTCAAGACCGGAAGTAGCTACACCACCTGCATTGACAGCCTTTCCAGGAGCATACATCATCTTGTGTTCGATGAATGCGTCAATAGCTTCCGGTGTACATCCCATGTTGGAAATTTCTCCTACGCAGAGCACCTGGTTCTTGATCAGGTTCTGTGCATCCTCGCCGTTTAATTCGTTCTGAGTAGCACATGGCAGTGCGATGTCTACTTTTACTTCCCACGGACGACGTCCCGGTACGAAAGTAGCTCCAGGGAATTTTTCAGCGTATGGAGCCACGATGTCGTTACCCGATGCACGCAGTTCGAGCATATAGTCAATCTTTTCTCCGCTGATACCTTCCGGGTCATAAATATAACCGTCCGGTCCGGAGATGGTAACTACCTTTGCTCCCAATTGAGTAGCTTTGGTAGCAGCTCCCCATGCTACATTACCGAATCCTGAGATGGCTACCGTCTTTCCTTTTATTTCGATACCCTTTTCGTCGAGCATGTGTTTTACGAAATATAAGCCGCCGAAGCCTGTAGCTTCCGGACGAATCAGTGAACCTCCGAATTCCAGTCCCTTGCCGGTAAATGTACCTGTAAATTCGCGGGTCAGTTTCTTGTACATACCGAACATGTAACCTACTTCACGTCCGCCTACACCAATATCACCAGCCGGAACATCCATATCCGGTCCTAAATGACGCCACAATTCCAGCATGAAAGCCTGGCAGAAGCGCATGATTTCTGCATTACTCTTGCCGCGTGGAGAGAAATCAGAACCACCTTTACCGCCACCCATCGGTAGGGTAGTCAAGGCATTCTTAAATGTCTGTTCAAATCCTAGGAATTTCAAGATAGACAAGTTCACGGAAGCGTGGAAACGGATACCTCCCTTGTACGGGCCAATGGCATTGTTAAACTGTACGCGGTAGCCTAAGTTTGTCTGCACTTCACCTTTGTCGTCTACCCATGTCACACGGAATGTGAAGATACGATCCGGTTCTACCAGTCGTTCAATGATTTTTGCCTTTTCAAATTCGGGGTGTTGATTGTAAATATCTTCGATAGAAAGCAATACTTCCCTGACTGCCTGAAGGTACTCAGATTCACCTGGATGCTTGGTTTCCAGTGATGACATGATTTTGTTAATGTCCATAATCAAATAATTTAAGGTCTGACAAAATGAAATATTTTGTATATGCAAAGATAGAAAATTACCTGTATCGTCAAAGAGTTTTACCCGAAAATTTGAACTCTAGGTTGAATTTTGTTAGTTTTTTACCAACTCTCAAGAAAGATTTGCAAAAATCGTGTGAAATTCCGAATTTTGTTTCTGTAATATAAGCTTTAAAAGAAGATACCATGCTCACCAAACTAAGAATTAAACTCCGTCAGCTGTATTTCAAGGATACGCAGTTTGCCAACCTGATGACAAAGCGTATATTCAACGTATTGTTGGTGGCCAATCCCTACGATGCGTTCATGCTGGAAGATGACGGCCGCATTGACGAAAAGATTTTCAATGAATATATGAACCTGAGTTTGCGCTATCCTCCTCGTTTCACGCAGGTCTCCACGGCGGAAGAAACCTGGGAACAGTTGCGCAACACCATGTTCGACCTGGTTATCTGTATGCCGGGCTCTGACAATAGCGATACATTCGACATTGCCCGCGATATTAAAAAGGAATATCCGCATCTTCCGCTGGTGGTATTGACACCTTTCTCGCATGGCATCAAGGAACGAATGGAGCATGAAGATTTGAGCATCTTTGAGTATGTGTTCTGTTGGTTGGGAAATACCGACCTGCTGGTGTCCATCATCAAGCTGATAGAAGACAAGATGAACCTGGAGCATGACATCAAGGAAGTCGGCGTACAGATGATCATGTTGGTGGAAGATTCCATCCGCTTTTATTCCTCCGTATTGCCCAACCTCTATAAGTTTGTTCTCCGCCAGAGCCAGGAGTTTGCTACGGAAGCTTTGAACGAGCACCAGCGTACCCTTCGTATGCGTGGACGTCCTAAAATTGTATTGGCCCGTTCTTACGAAGAAGCCACGGAACTATATAATAAGTACCAGAATAACGTGCTTGGTATTATTTCTGATGCCCGTTTCCCTCACGATGGTGTCAACGACCCGCAGGCTGGTGTGACCCTGCTGCGTGAAGTCCGCAAACGCGATCCGTTTATTCCTCTTATCCTTCAGTCAGCTGAGGAAAGCAATCGCTGCTATGCACCGGAGCTGGATGCCGTATTCATTGATAAGAACTCCAAGAAGATGAATATCGACCTTCGTGAGGCGGTGTCAGACAACTTCGGTTTCGGTGACTTTATTTTCCGCGACCCTCATACTATGAAGGAAGTGGCCCGTATCCACAACCTGAAGGAGTTGCAGAATGTGATATTTGCCATTCCTGCCGAATCTTTCCTTTATCATATCAGCCGCAACCATATTTCGCGCTGGCTGTATTCGCGTGCCATCTTCCCGGTAGCCGAATTCTTGAAGCAGATTACGTGGGAATCTCTTCAGGATATTGATGCACACCGACAGATTATTTTCGAAGCCATCGTGAAATACCGCAAGATGAAGAATCAGGGAGTGGTAGCCGTGTTCCAGCGCGACCGCTTCGACCGTTATTCCAATTTTGCCCGTATCGGTGATGGTTCGTTGGGAGGAAAAGGACGCGGCCTGGCTTTTATTGACAACATGGTAAAACGCCATACTGAGTTCGATGAGTTTGATAATGCGTCGGTCATGATTCCGAAAACCGTAGTCCTCTGTACCGATATATTCGACGAGTTCATGGACTCCAATCAGTTGTACCAGATAGCCTTGAGCGATGCGGCCGACGATGTGATTCTCCGCGCCTTTCTTCGTGCCAAGTTGCCCGACCGGCTGGTGGAAGATTTCTTTGCTTTCTTCGATGCGGTGAAGGCACCGATTGCCATCCGTTCCTCCAGTCTGTTGGAAGACTCCCATTACCAGCCCTTTGCCGGAATCTATTCCACTTACATGATTCCCTATCTGGACGATAAGTACGAAATGCTTCGTATGTTAGGCGATGCCATCAAGGGAGTGTATGCTTCCGTATATTATAAGGATAGTAAAGCCTATATGCAGGCTACCAGCAACGTGATTGACCAGGAGAAAATGGCCGTCATCCTGCAGGAAGTAGTCGGCACCCAGTATGGCGACCGCTATTATCCGGCCATTTCCGGAGTAGCCCGCTCTATCAACTATTATCCGATTAATGATGAACTGGCCGAAGAAGGAACTGTCAGTCTGGCTTTGGGATTAGGAAAATACATTGTAGACGGTGGATTGACCTTGCGTGTATGTCCTTACCATCCTACACAAGTACTTCAGACCAGCGAAATGGAAATCGCCCTGCGTGAAACACAGACTCGCTTCTATGCCCTCGACTTGAAGAACCTGGGACAAAACTTCTCGCTCGACGACGGATTTAACCTGTTGAAGCTCCACGTAAAAGATGCCGAAGCCGACGGAGCCTTGAACTTCATCGCTTCTACCTACGATCCGTACGACATGGTGATACGCGACGGTATTTATCCCGGCGGCCGCAAGCTGATAACCTTTGCCAACATCCTTCAGCACGATGTCTTCCCGCTGGCCCGTATCCTGCAATTGGCACAGAAATACGGTCAGGGTGAAATGCGTCGTCCGGTAGAAATCGAGTTTGCCGTCAATTTTGATGCCCGTACAAAGAGCGGCGTGTTCTATCTGTTGCAGATTCGCCCGATGATTGACGTGAAAGCAGGACTGGAGGAGGACTTGAGTGTGATTCCAGACGAAAAACTGCTGCTCAAGAGTGAAAATTCACTGGGACATGGAGTGATGGACGATATTCAGGATGTCATTTATGTCAAGACAGAAGGCTATTCCGCTTCCAATAACCAGTTGATAGCTTACGATATTGAGAAACTCAACCGTCGTTTCCTCGATGAAGGGAAACACTACATACTGGTCGGCCCCGGACGCTGGGGAAGCAGCGATACGTGGTTGGGCATTCCGGTGAAATGGCCCAACATTTCGGCTGCCCGCATCATTGTGGAAGCCGGACTGACCAATTATCGGGTAGACCCCAGTCAGGGAACCCACTTCTTCCAGAATCTGACTTCTTTCGGGGTGGGATACTTCACCATCAATGCCTATATGAACGACGGTATCTATAACCAGGCCTTGCTCGACAGCATGCCGGCGGTAGAAGAAACCAAATACCTGCGCTGGGTACGGTTTGAGAAACCTTTGTCCGTCAAGATGGACGGAAAGAAAAAACTCGGTGTGGTAGGGCTGCCGGAGGAGTAATTAGTTTAATACATAAAAAACGGGATGCTTCAATCATGAGGCATCCCGTTTTTTTAATGTAGGAAATATTATAACTTGACTACCAGCTTCTTGCCTGAATAGTTTACTTTCTTGTCAGCTTTAACCATGACGGTTTCTGCTGACTGCTTGCCAGGCTGCATCAGCGTGATGCGGAAGTTGCGGCGTTTCAGCATCTTCGGGAATTCACCATTGCGGTCGCTGATGGTCAGTGTGCGTGAGGCATCGTCCCAGCTGAACTTGATGGTAGAGAACATACCCTTTTCGTAGTTGTAGTTATCAAACTCGTCTTCGTAGAACACGAACTCGCCATTGGCTCCCGGATAAACACAGATGTCCAGGTTATCCCATTTCTTTTCAGTGGCGTACTGCACTTTCGGACCAAGCGGAAGGATACTTCCTGCTTTGATGTAAAGTGGCAGGATGTCAACCGGACATTCGCGCTGGATTTCCTGACCGCCTGCTACTGTTTCGTTAGTCCAGAAGTCAATCCATTGCGAACCTTTGGGCAGGTAGACTTTTACCGGAGCAGAAGCTTTCGCTACGTCGGGCACGGTAGTAACTCCCTTGTTGCCTTCTACTTTCTTGGTGTAAAGCGGTTCTGTTACCGGACATACTAAGATGTTTTTACCGAACATGTATTCATCGTCCAGCAGGATAGCTTTACGGTCGTTGGCAAAGTCCATTACCAGCGGGCGCATCATGGTGCCGTCTTCCTGTACTACTGCTCCGTCTAAGCTGTATATATAAGGTAAGAGACGGTAGCGAAGTTCAATCATACGTTTCTGTGCATCATAAGCCCAGTCACCTTCTTTACCGAAGAGGTCAATTTCATTCATCATCGGTGATGAGCAGTGGTTACGCATCAATGGCATGAAGCAGCCCCATTGGAACCAGCGTACATGCAGTTCCTGATAAGCTACGTTAGTACAGTCATTGTTGTATTCCCATCCGAAGAAGCCTCCTAAGTCGGTGTTCCAGAACGGGATACCGCAAAGTGTGTAGTTCAGTCCGGCCGGAATCTGCTGACGGAGTACATCCCAGCTTGATACCACGTCGCCGCTCCAGCTCAGGGCACCGTAGTGCTGCTGACCCAGGTAACCTGAACGTGTCATCTGGAACACACGTTTATCGTCCGACACGGCACGCTGGTGTTCATAGATACCCCGGTTGTGGTCCAGCGGGAACGCATTGTGTACGGAGCGGAAAGAACCGTCGGCTGTCATCAGGTCGAAGTCGCTTTCTTTCGGGTTCAGATGGTCAGGTTCTGTAGAGTCGGTCCACCAGGCATCGATGTTCATTTTATGCAGGTGGCTGAGGTAACGCCAGTACAGGTCGCGGGCATCTTTGTTGAACGGGTCGTAAGGATGTGCACCCGATTTCGGAGGCCATGTTTCAAATTTCAGCAAGGCTCCCATTTTGTCCAGTTCCTTGAACTGGTCAGTCCATGGTCCGAAGCTGGCCCATACGGAAATCATCAGGTGCGCATTGTTCTTATGTACGTATTCCACCATTTCTTCCGGGCTTTTGAAGCGAGGTTTCGGATAGCGTGCATTCTTGTCTTCTCCATTCGGAAGGTAACGAAGTGCTTCCTTGTCGTCCATCTTGTTGATGTAGCGTGGATTTACGAATTTCATGGCATTCCAGTTGGAATCACATCCCCAGTACTGCCAGTCCTGTACGATACCATCCAGCGGAATCTGGAGTTTGCGGTATTTGTCGAGTACGCCGCATAGTTCGTCCGGACTCTTGTAGCGTTCGCGGCACTGCCAGTAACCCATGGTCCAGAGCGGGAACATGGTAGCCTTTCCGGTCAGGTCACGGATGCAGGCGATTACGCCATCCTGTGTGCCGTCTTCGTACAAGAAATAATAATCGGAGCAAAGTCCTACCTGTGAAGAGAAGGAAGTTGCATACGGTGTATCGCTGAAATCAGAGATACCTGGATTATCCCAGTACACGCCATATCCTTTTTCAGATGTAAAATAGGGGATACAGATATTGGTATTGCCGTTTGACAGGTGAATTTGTTGGTTGCGGTGGTTCATGGCTCCGCTCTGGCGTTGTCCTAATCCGTAGATAGCTTCTTCCGGTTCAAGGCTGAATGCCTGGCTGACGGTAAATGCGTCACGGTTTACGTCCTTGCGCGGAATGAAATTGGTACCTTCCACTTTTTCCTTTAACAGTGTTTCCCCTTTCAGGTCGGTATAAGTCACCTTTCCGGTAACCACGTCGAGTGTCACTGTCATTTTTCCGGAGGTCATGCATACCGTGTTTCCATTCTGTTTGTAGGAGATTTCTACCTTTTCCGGAGTCTTGATGACCGGATAACTTTTCTTTTCGGGCATTTCAGCCGAAGGATACTTTACGATGCGCACAATAGAAGGAGAGTAGAAAATCACTTCCCCGTTCAATGTGGGCTGTGCGGTCTGGAACTTTCCTCCCTGAGCGGTCTTTTCAAAAGTCTGACCGAAGGAAGACAAACAAGTGGCCAGTGCAGCAAGAAATAAAATCTCTTTTTTCATGTTGAACAAGTTTGTTTTTCGTTAAATCTGAATACAAAGGTTGATGGTCCAAATGTAAAGAGATTTCCGGCAGACAATGAGAACAGAATGCGCCAAAGAGCGGTATGAAATGCTTCAGGAGGCGTTTTGATTTATTTTTATCCCTCTTTTGACGCAGATGTATCCCTCTTTTCCTGTTCCTTCTGATACTCGCTGGGAGTGATACCATACTCTTCCTTGAAGCAGGAAGTAAAATATTTCCGGTTGTAATAGCCTAATGCCAGGGCCACTTCGTTTACGGTGGCATGAGGATCTTTCAACATGCGGCAGGCATGCTGCATCTTTACACGACGGATGTACTCTAATGGAGTAAGCCCCGTAATGGCCTTGAGCTTGCGGGTCAATGTAGAGCGTGACATGTTGACTTTTTCTGCCAGATGCTGTACGTCAAAGTCGGCTTCACTCAGGCTTTCTTCCACGGCTTTCAGGATGTTTCCTAACAGAATTTCATCCAGTTTGGCAAATTCCATTTCTGAAATACGGACTTCAGTTTGTGGAACAGGCTTTTCATCGAGGTAGGAACGCATTTTCATCAATTCCGCGCTGTCGGCATACAATTCTTCATTTTTCAGCTTCATCCGGCGGAGGTAGAAACGAAGTCCGACAAAGATTCCGGCTATCACTACCAATATATAGAAGGTAATGGCCCACCTCGTCTGGTAGAAGGCTGGCAGACGCTCAATGTGAAGCCGTGTGATTTTTCACTCCATATTCCATACCCGTCGGTTGCTTTCACTTCGAATACGTAATTCCCGTGGGGCAGGTGTTTGTAACTGACGGTGTGTTGCCCTACGGTGGTGTAGTTCCATTCCTTATCCAGTCCGGCCAGGCGATAAGCATAACGTATTTTGCGGGCATTCAGATAGTCAAGAGATGAAAAATGAATGTCCAGATCATATTCGTCCGGCTGAAGTGTCAGAGAATTTCCGTTCGCTATGGGTTTGCCCATGACGTACACTCCGGTGATAAATGTCGGAATGTTCTTGCTGTCCTGATCAAGCCGGGCAGAAGGAGTTACCGCACAAATTCCCGGTATACCTCCGAAATAGATTCGTCCGTCATCTCCCTTGCAGATGGCTGTTGGGATGAACCGGCGGAGCAGCATGGAATTGTCGGTTGTAAGATAAGTAGAGAACGAATGATTCTTCGGGTTATACTCAATCAGTTTCTGGTTGGTATCTATCCACAGATGGCCGTACACATCGAACTCCAGCTGGTTGACAATGTTTCCGTTCAGTCCGCACAGTCGGGTGTGATCGGTCAGTTCCCGGTCTGCAGGTCAGGGAGTATACCCCTCCTTCCTGCGTGCCCATCCAGATGAGGCTGTCTTCCTGCATGCTTAGGGAAGTGATGGAGAGAGGAGAGTGGATTTTTTCCCAATGTCCTTTCTTTTGTAGCTTGTAGAGTCCTTTATTGCTTGTTCCAATCCATAGGTTCCCTTGTTTTCCTTCTTTTATACAGCTTACCTGCCCCAGTGTATCACAGATTGTGTGGCATGCATTGTCGTGCAATGAAAAGGCATATAACCCTTGGTTAGTTCCAGCCCACAGGGTCCCGTCGCGGTCTTCGTAAGTCTGTGTAAAATGCGATTTAGGTCTGTCTGCCGGGAGTTTCAATGTACGTACATGCTTCATTTGCATCCCTTTTCTGCCGAATTCATAAATTATCTGCTTTCCTTCGGGAACTATCCATACATTGTGTTCTCTCTGGGATTTCGACATGTGCTTGATGGCTCCCAGTGAAAGCTGGGAAAGTGCTTGGAAATCATTGTGGAAGGTCACTTTGTCATGAATCAGGTCATACAATCCCAATCCGATGCGTTCTTGCGAAATCCACATTTTTCCTTCGCCCGAATCACTCAGTGACATGATGGCTGGCTGGAAGATAATACGTTTCTGTAGGGCTGGCAGGCTGTATTCCTCGGGTGCATTTTCAGAAAAATGTACGATGAAACTTTTGCCATCGAAGGAGGCCACCCACAGGTTCTCTTCTTTGTCTTTATAAATTTCGTTCAGCATTCCCCCATAAATGGATGGCAGACGGAAATCTGTTTGCTGTAGGCTATGGTGTGTGGCATCATAGCGCATAGACACCAGCGAAGTCATGGTGGTCATCCAAAGGTCATTATTACGGTCTTGTGTCAGATAAAGCACACATCCGTCTTTCTTTTCTGCGGGGTTGACAGGAAGTGAAAAACTGGTATATAAAGAATCTTTGGGGGCAGACGGATTGAACAGTAATACTCCGTCAGAGTAAGTCCCTACCCAAAATAGTTGTGTGTGCGGTCCTGTATGATACACGTCAGATTGCGTGAGGGAGGTGGAGGAGCGAACTGGGTGAAAGTATCAAGTTTGGCATCGTATTGGTAAATGCCTTCCCGTCCTATGGTAATCAAAATCTGTTTTTGCCGGGTTTCACAGAATCCGGCCACCCACGAGGGGGCTTCCTTATGGTCGTATAGCAGATGTGTTTTTTTTAGCCTGCCTGTTGGGGCGTATCTTAGCAGCTTATTGCTTGTAGCTATCCATAAATCCCCGTCGGAGGTTTTCCATATATTGTTGATAAAACTTCTTTGCAGTATTTCAGGGCTCAGCGAAGTGATTTGCCTGTTTGCCTTATCAAGAATATAGGCTCCATGGTCGGTGCCAAACCAGATTTTTCCCGGTTCTCCTTCGGCAATGCACTGAATGGTATTGTCATTCAGCAGTCCCGGCGTATTGATGTCGGAACGGATGACGCTAATCTGGTATCCGTCGTCGCAGCAAAGACCGTTCACCGTGCCATACCACATCATCCCTTCGCTGTCCTGAAAAATGCGGTGTATGGCACTGACCGGAAGCTGGGGCAGAGAAGGCACGGGAGTAATCCGGATATTCGAAGCGGCTTGTAAGGTAATTTCTATCAGGCTGAAAATGAGTAAAAAACAATATCTTTTCATGGGCTTTTTCAGGACGCAAAAAAACGCAAGTGCATTTGCTCTAAAACGTAAGTACGTTTTGATTGAAACGCAAGTGCGTTTTACCTAAAACACAAGTGCGTTTTAATTCAAACGCTTTGGCGTTTTCCTTTAAACGCAAGTGCGTTTTTTCGGGTTAGTTTTATCCATTGTTCCGGTATTCTAACGGACTCATTCCTACATAAACGTTTGAAGTATTTTCCGAAGAACGATACATTGGCAAAATTCAGTGAGTCGGAAATGTTCTGGATGGAAAGCTGGGAAGACTTCAATTGCGATTTGGCATCCATGATGACCATAGACGAAATGATGTCCACACAGGTTTTTCCCGTAATCTGCTTCACGGTAGTGCAAAGATGGGCATGCGTAATCTGTAGCTTTTCAGCATACCAGGCTACGTTTCGTGTCTGGTTGTAATGCTGCATGACCAGCTGGGCAAAGTTACGGCAAATCAGTTCACTCTTTGACAACGGATGCACTTCGTCGGTCTTGTTCCGATAGAGGATAGATATACCTTTATGTATGTCGGCATACAGATTGGTCGCAATTTCCGGTCTGATTTTCTCCGGAAGGAATTCATACATCTTGATAAGCAGTTGCATGTACTCCTCCATCATTTTGGCGCCTTCCGGCTTTAGATTGATAACGGGACGCCCCAGTGTGATGTACATCGTATCCAGAAAAGAATGCGACTGAAGATTGTGTTCCATAAACTGAGAAGAGAATCCTCCGAAGTAGATGTTCAGGTCTCCCTTGATGTCGTTTATTTGAAAGATACTTCCTGGGGTAAGTACGATAAAGTCGTTGGGCTCTACCGTTATCTTGTTGAGATTGACCGAGGCTTCCACTTCTCCGGAAGTACAAAGTACGAAAATTTCGCATTTCAGGCGTACCGGGTAGTTGGTGTACAGTCCCAGCAGTTCCTTACTGATGCCGGTACCTACCAGCCATTCTTCGGGCAGGTCTATTTTAGGTAATTCTTTTTCCATTTTATTCTGTTTTTTATTTATTGCATGCTTCCACCACTCTTGTTGTCTCCACCTGCCTTTACGTCATCGTTTGTAATGCTACGCTGTGTCTTTTTCACCTGGGTTTTCAACTCACCGAACCGCCAGCTGATGCTGATGCCGTATCTGCGTGAGGGATAACTGTTTTTCGACCATGAGCGGAACGTGTCTGTCCACACCTCATTGCTATAGGAGTTGTACTTCTGGAAGATATTGCTGGCAAAAAGCGAAATATTCAGCCATTTGTCTTTCAGGAAAGAACGGTTCAGGTTGACACCGTAATAGTAGAAGGAAGAACCTTTTCCTTGCAGGGATATGTAAGGAGTGCTTCCTCCACCGTAAAAGCTGAGACGTAGCTCCCAGGGGATGGTCTGCTGTATGTTGGCAAACACCTCACCGGCAAATCCGCTGTTGCGTGAGTTCAGCTCCTTACTCTGGAAGTCAGAATAGCTTCCGCTGGTATTGAGTGAGAGGCGGGTAGTGCTGCCCGGATTCCAGTTCATCCATAAGGCCAGGCGTGTGCGCTGGCTCTTGCCCACGTTGCCGTAAGTGTTTTCCTGCACCCCGTCGCGCATGAACGAATAGCGTTCGATACCGTTGTTGGTGAAGGTGTAGGTAAGGTTGGCATTCAGGCTGAACTTGGCACTGAAGGTATTGAAGGTCATTCCGAGAATGTGTGCCTTTTCCGTGTCCAGGTCAGGATTTCCGTAACTGACGGACGTCGGGTTGCTGGTATCGCGGAAAGGATTCAGGTACCATATTCCCGGACGGTTGATACGCATGTTGTAGTTGGCACGCAGGGTAGCGCTTGTACCTAACATATAAGACAGATTCAGGGTAGGAACCACGTCATCGAATCCGGCTTTGAAATTGCGTTCGGGCATATAGTCATATTCCACGTCCATGAACGTATGCTCGTAGCGCACGCCGGCTTTTGCTCCGAATTTCTTCCATTTCAGCTGATAATCGGCGTATGCAGCCAGGATGTGCTGTCCCTGCTGGTACTTGCTTGAAAGGTCCTGGCTGGCTTCCATTTCGCCTTGGCCATTTTCCAGGAAATACCGACTGTCACTGTAGTTTTCACGGAAAATGTATTTCACTCCGGCGTCCATGTAGTGTTTTTCGTTCAGCGGATTGACATAATCAACCTGTGCCGTATGCTCTGCCGTATGCGCATCGTTGTCGAAATACTGATGAAGCAGGTTGAAGGGTACGTCTTTCATTTCGTCATAGTCGGTATCGGCTTCATTGTTGTTCGGCGAGTTGTTGAACTTGTAGGACAACGTGAGGTATTCTCCTTTCCGTTTAAAAGAATGCTGGTAGTCAGCATTGATACCGATGTTTCCAAACTGACTGATTGACCGGTTGAGAGTCTGGTAACTGTAGCGTTCTTTCCAGTCATTGTCGCTCATGATGGTACGCGAATCGCCATGTGTGTCAAATTTTCCTCCAAAAACATTGGCTGAAAACGTAATCAGGTTCAGGGTGTCTATCTCATAACTTCCTTCAATGTTGCCGAACTGGAAATTCCCTGTACTCTTGGAAGAACCTTGTGTCAGCAGATGGCGGTAGTCGGTAGAGGTGAAATCTTCACGCTCGCTGTCAGAAAGGCTGCGAGGCTGGTTCTGATGGTTGTATGAGTAGTTTCCGGTGAGGGTAAGCTTTCCTACCTGCACGGTTCCGTAAGCATACCCCGATACCCCCATGTTATTGGCATTGGCTCCGAGCGTAACATTGTATCCTTGCATCTTGGCATCGGTCGTAATGATGTTCAGGATACCTCCGATACCTTCTGCGTCGTATTTGGCTCCCGGTTCCGTTATCACTTCGATGGACTTGACCGAGTTGGCTGGCAGACTGCGGAGCACCTCCTTCGGGTTGTTGCTCATCAGCGTATTGGGCTTTCCGTTTACATGTACCTTGAAATTGCTGGAGCCGTTGACTTGTATGTTGTCCTCTCCATCGACGGTGACGAGCGGTACCTTTCGCAGCATTTCGAGGGTGGTATTGGTTTTGGAGTCAGGATCGTCTTCTATGCTGTAAGAAATTTTGTCAATTTCCGCTTTTACGAGGGGTTTCTGGGCTACTACTTCCACGCCTTTCAGCATTTGGGCATCATCACAGGTATAAAGTGTGCCCAGGTCGGCCACCCGCTGGTTATTGGTGATGCTAAAACGGTGGACCACTGTACGTTTTCCTACCGAAGTGATTTGCAGGGTATAATTCCCGGTTTGCGGTAACTTCTCCTGAAATTTTCCTTTCGCATCGGTCACATTCATTCTGACCGGTTTCTCCGGCGATTTGTCGAGCGTAATGCGTATGGTGGCATAAGGCTCGCTTTCATGCGTCAGTGAGTCGACGAGTGTACCTTTCACGGAAAATTGTGCGTGAACATTACAAATGCTTAGAATCAGAAATGTAAAGATGCCTGTAAACTGTGCAAGAATTTTGTGTTTCATAAAAAAAGGTGCGTGGTTGCAGTTTTTGGTTCCTTGTTTACTTCAAGTTGCCCAAAGATAGGGAAAAATAAACTGCTTCTGTAGGTAGTAAATTAAAAATATGAAAAGGTGTGATAAAAGAAGTAATGGTATATTTTAAAAATAGACCATTGAACGGTCGTAAAAAATGCTACTTTTTAGTTAATTATCAAGGCTATTTGGACATTTTCCTTTTTGCTGGTTTTTAAAAATCAGCCAAAATAAAATAAATAGACCTTGTGAGGATTTGGGAATTGGTGTTACTTTGCACACGGAAAAAATAGATTTCTTTTCGTAGAAATTTGAGAAAATGAAAAAGGTATATTATGGATTGTTGTCCTTATTGTGTGCGGGACTGGTATCGTGTGCGAAAGACGAAGCCCAAAGTTCGCTGAAAGGACGTATAGATGTGAGAGTTAATACAGACCAGAGTCTGTCGGACGATGTGTCGCGGGCTGCCGGAGAAGTAACGGAGCCTGACCTCAAAGATTTTGCACTGACTATAGCGTCGGCAGATGGAGAGGTCTCTAATTCATGGGATAGTTTTGAAAAATTTGAGCCGGTATTTGTGGAAGTGGGCACTTATACCGTTACAGCTTCGTATGGTGAGGCGGAAAGTGAAGGCTTTGATGCGTTGAGTTATTTAGGCAGCACTAATGTAGAGGTGCGTAAGGACGAGACAGCTGAAGCTGCGGTGATATGTACCATTAACAAGGCCAAGGTATCTGTGTCTTATACGGATTGATTTTAAA
>ENA-OPZN01000384-OPZN01000384.1-human-gut-metagenome-genome-assembly--contig:-NODE-384-length-14560-cov-3.745237_pt1 | contig 14560 bp, 13 predicted proteins | sample MGYA00242483_ERZ504503 | MGnify/ENA primary metagenome ERZ504503 (study PRJEB26092, sample SAMD00036285) | human gut metagenome | host: Homo sapiens | study: EMG produced TPA metagenomics assembly of... | reverse complement strand
CACCACCACCGACGTGCGCAACGCCACCGACATCTTCCGCGAGATCGCTGAGCTACCGACTTCGTCGACGGCCGCGTCTCCATCGAGGTCGACCCGCGTCTGGCCCACGACACCGAGAACACCGCCAAGCAGGCTGTGGAACTCTGGGAGAAGGTCAACCGTCCGAACGCCATGATCAAGATCCCGGCAACCCTCGAAGGCCTGCCGGCCATCACCGCCACCCTGGCCAAGGGTATCTCCGTCAACGTCACCCTGATCTTCTCGCTCGAGCGCTACGAGCAGGTCATCGACGCCTTCATCGAGGGCATCGCCCAGGCTGACGCCAACGGCCACGACCTGAAGCACATCGGCTCCGTCGCTTCCTTCTTCGTCTCCCGCGTGGACACCGCTGTCGACAAGCTGCTGGAAGCCAACGGCTCCGACGAGGCCAAGGCTCTGGAGGGCAAGGCCGCTGTGGCCAACGCTCGCCTGGCTTACGAGCTCTTCGAGAAGAAGTTTGCCGAGGATCCGCGTTGGGCCGACCTGGCTGCCAAGGGTGCCAAGGTTCAGCGTCCGCTGTGGGCCTCCACCGGTACCAAGAACGCCGCCTACTCCGACTGCAAGTACGTTGACGAGCTCGTTGCCAAGCACATCGTCAACACCATGCCGGAGAAGACCCTGAACGCTCTGGCCGACCACGGCAACGGCGCTCCGTCCATCGAGGGCACCTACGAGGAGTCCCACGCCGTCATCAACAAGCTGGCTGAGCTGGGTATCAACCTCAAGGACGTCACTGACAAGCTGGAGGCCGACGGTGTCGCCGCCTTCATCAAGTCCTGGGATTCCGTGCTGGCTGACGTCCAGTCCGGCATCGACCGCGTGAACGCCTGAGATTATTAGCTGATGCGCATTTCGCGCATTAACTGATTAGCTCACAGAAGCTCCGACCCCAACCGGTCGGGGCTTCTTACGTTTGTTGCTACAGTAGTACGAGCACATGAGAGAACGGCCGAACCGTAATGAACAAACTTGTCGCACGCCAGCGGTTGGTGATGACCTTTACCTTCTTTTCGATGTTCTTCGGAGCGGGCAACCTGATCTTCCCGCCGTTTGTCGGAGCTCAGGCCGGTTCCGCGACCATACCGGCGGCCATCGGCTTCATCGTCTCCGCGGTCGGCCTGCCGATTCTCGGCGTGCTGGCGGTCACCTTCGCCGGTGGCTTCGACAAACTCGCCGGCCGGGTCTCCCCCAAATTCGCCCTGTTCCTCGGCTTGGCGATCATGCTCACCATCGGCCCCTGCTTTGCGATTCCGCGTACGGCGACCACCTCGTTCGAAATGATGGTGGCGCCTTTCGTGCCGTCCTCCTACGGCTGGCTGGCCCAACTCATCTACTCGCTCGTGTTCTTCACACTGGCGTTCCTGTTCGCCCAGCATCCCGAAAAACTCTCCAAAGTGCTCGGCCGATTCATGGGACCGTTGCTGCTGGTGCTCATTGCTGTCCTGTTCATCGCCTGCCTGATCCACGGCATCGGCATCCCGGCCAACCCGATGGGCGACTACTCCACAAACCAGATCGCACGCGGCTTCCTCGACGGCTACCAGACCATGGACCTGCTCGCCGCGCTCTACTTCGGCATCGTGATCTCCGCGAATATCCGCGCCCAACAAGTCGATGACGAATCGCAAGTGCAGAAGGAGACCGCGTATGCCGGGCTCGGCACCGGCGTACTGCTGATCGTGATCTACGGCGCGCTAAGCTACGTGGGCGTGGTGTCCGGAGCCATCGCCACCATCGACCCCACCAAAGACACGGGCGCGACCGTGCTCACCAACCTCACCTCATCCCTGTTCGGCACGTTCGGTACCGCGTTCCTTGGCATCGTGTTCGTCATCGCCTGCCTCAACGTATGCACCGGACTGATCGGTACCTGCGCCACCTACTTCCATACTCGGTTCCGGACCGTCGCCGGCCGAACGTTGAGCTACCGCACCTGGCAGGTCATCTTCACCGTGTTCAGTTTCATCGTGTCCAACGCCGGGCTAAGCGCGATCATCAAGGTTTCCGTGCCGGTGTTGTCCGCACTGTATCCGATCGCCATCGTGCTGGTGCTGCTGGCGCTGACCCACAAGTCGCTCGGCGCGCGATTCCCGCATGTCTACTTCTGGACCGTGCTGCTGGTGGGCATCGACTCCTTCGCCAGCTGCATCTCCAGCCTAATCACCGTCTTCGGCGGCTCCATCGGCTGGCTGGACACGACGCTGGCCATGCTGCCCTTGCAGCAATACCAGCTCGGCTGGGTGGTCCCGGCTATCCTCGGTGTTGCCATTGGTATCGCCGATGCTCCGCGACGGTAGTTCTTCCCGGTCTGTGCCGGAGTCTGGCGGTCGGTCGGTGATGGCGGTTGTTGCGACGCTCAGCGGTGCCGGTGTATCGTTCGCACCACTATATGAGCGCATTTGGGGCGGCATGATGCTGCATCCGAACTGTCCGGCGATTGGCAGAATGCCCTACTATCTCTCGGGCCAAGCAACTGACGATTATGGAGTCTGCGTCACCTCACCACTGTGGTTTATGACGGTGACTGCGCTGAGTGTTGTCGCGATTCTCTGTCTGACCGTTGCGGGAGTACAGGGCTTTTCGCGCCATCGGCTCTGTTCCCGTTGCCCTGTTCTGGTCAGGTCTCACGTTCTTTACCTACAGCTACAACACTGGTAGACACACCGATTTCTGCCCAGCGCTATCGGCAACTGACAATGCAGGTCTTGTCGCTTATTGCATCGGCCGTGAAGCTTTGGGACTGCTGACCGTCGTGTTGTGCGTGCTGCCATTGTTCTCCCTGCTTTCGGCGATTATGGCCATCACGTTGGCTGCGCACGACGCGACACCACCGGCATAAAATCTCCTTCATATCACGAAACAACGGGCACCCGTTTTGCGAGGCATTCTATCCGTCCCGTGTTTCGCAACGCGTGAGACGGCACATCCATTGAATCAGGAGTCTAGACCATATCTCGCCGAATCTTGCGGTAGGTGGCATAGAACAGGAAGCCGGCCACGATGCCGGAGGTGGCGTCGGAGATGGGTTCGGCGATGAAGATGCCGTTGACGCCGATCCAGTGCGGCAGCAGCAGCGCGAGCGGCACGAGCAGGATGATCTTGCGGAAGATGGCCAAGAACACCGACTGTTTGGCCTGGCCCATGCCGACGAGTGCGCATTGCGCGCCCATCTGGATGCCGAAGATACCCCAGCCGCAGACGAAAATCGGCATCATGCGGGTCACGATGTCGATGACAGTCTGTTCCGAGGTGAACCATGAGGCGAAAAAGCCGGGGAATGTGGCGAGTACCGACACCAGCGCCGTGGCGGAGACGATCTGCGTGACGAAGGCCATGCGGACCGCCTGGCGGACGCGCTCCATATGCCGGGCACCGAAGTTGAACCCGATGATCGGCTGGATGCCTTGCTGGAAGCCGCTGGTCAGGACGCTCACGATCTGCATCAGCGAAGTGATGATGGTGATCGACGTGACGTAATCGTCGCCGCCGTAGCGTTGCAGCCCCACGTTGAACACCACGTTGATCAGGCATTCGGTGATCTGCATGATGAAGGGTGCCAGACCGAGCGCCAGCACGGGGATGATGATCCGATCGAACCGGATGTTCAACGGCCGCAGGCGAATCGCGCTGCGCCCGGAGGAGAGGAACAGTACGATCCATATGGTCGAGACCAGTTGGGCGAGCACGTTCCGCGGCGGCCCGCTCCCCTGCACGACCCCATCCGAACACGAAATGAACACGGGGTCAAGAAGGATGGATATGCCGGTGCCGATGAGTACGGAGACCATGGCCACAGTGGTTTTGCCCTGCGCCGAAATGAAGTTGTTGAGTCCGAGCGTGAGTTGCACGAATACGGTGCCGATCAGGTAGATGGTGATGAAGTCGACCGCATATTCGATGGTCGCATCGCTGGCGCCGAAGGCGTAGAGAATCGGCCGTTTCGCCAACTGCAGCAGCACGGTGAGGGTCAGGGCTATGGCGATGAGGAACGCGGCGCTGGTGCCGAGGATGCGTTCGGCTTTCTTGAAGTTGCCGCGCCCAAGTTCAATGGAGGCGCGCGGCGCGCCGCCTGCGCCGATCAGCGAGGCGAAGGCGGTGACGGCCAGCAGAATCGGGAAGCAGATGCCCACGCCGGTCATCGCCGCGTTGCCCACTTCGGGGATGTGCCCGATGAACAGTCGGTCGATGATCGTGTACGAGGCGTTCGCCGCCTGCGCCACGATGGTGGGGACCGACATGGTCAGGGCCAGACGGGGCACCGGTTTGGTGCCCAGCCCGGCATCGATCGTGTTCGCCTGTACCAAGGATCAGCTCTGCCAGTAGTAGCTGAAGAAGTCGGAGATCTCCCCCATGGTTTCGCGCAGCATGCCCATGCGCGGCAGGTACACCACGCGGAAGTGGTCGGGGCGATGCCAGTTGAACGCGCCGCCGTGGCTGATGAGGATGTGCTTGTCATGCAGCAGGTCGAGCGCGAACTGCTCGTCCGAGTGGATGTTGAAGCGTTTGACGTCGATCTTCGGGAAGATGTAGAACGCGGCCTTCGGCTTGACGGCGGTGATGCCGGGGATCTGGTTGAGCATGTCGTAGACGAGGTCGCGCTGGTCGTGCACGCGGCCGCCCGGCACGATGTAGTCGTTGACGCTCTGGTGGCCGCCGAGCGCGGTCTGCACCACGGACTGGGCGGGCACGTTCGAACACATGCGCATGTTGGCGAGCATGTTGAGGCCCTCGATGTAGTCCTTGGCAATGCGCTTGTTGCCGGACAGGATCATCCAGCCGATGCGGTAGCCGGCGATCATGTGCGATTTCGACAGGCCGGAGAAGGTCACGCAGAACAGGTCCGGGGCCATCGAGGCGATGGAGATGTGCTGCAGGCCGTCCATGACGAGACGATCGTAGATTTCGTCGGAGAAGATGATGAGCTGGTGTTCGCGCGCGATGTCGACGATCTGCTGGAGCACTTCCTTTGGGTAAAGTGCGCCGGTGGGGTTGTTCGGGTTGATGATGACAATCGCCTTGGTGTTGCTGGTGATCTTGGAGCGGATGTCGTCGATGTCCGGATACCATTCGGACTGTTCGTCGCACAGGTAGTGCACGGCGGTGCCGCCGGCCAGGTTCACGCAGGCGGTCCACAGCGGGTAGTCCGGGGATGGCACGAGCACTTCGTCGCCGGTGTCGAGCAGCGCGGACATGGACAGGTTGATGAGCTCGCTGACGCCGTTGCCGGTGTAGATGTCGTCGATGGTGACGTTCGGGATGTTCTTCAGCTGCGCGTACTGCATGATGGCCTTGCGCGCGGAGAACAGGCCCTTGGACGGCGAGTAGCCTTCGGTGTCGGTGAGCTGGTGGGCCATGTCATAGACGACTTCGTCCGGCGTGCGGAAGCCGAAGGGTGCCGGGTTGCCGATGTTCAATTTCAGGATGTGGGTGCCGTTGGCCTCCATGCGCATCGCCTCGTCGGCGACCGGTCCGCGCACGTCGTAGAGCACGTTGTCGAGCTTGTGCGATTTGCCGAAGGTGCGGCGGCGGCCCACGGGAATCTCGCTGTCCGTCTGGGGCTTGGCGGCATCCATGGCAAGCGGTGTGGCGGCGTGTTCGCCGTCCGTGACGCTGTTGGATGCGTCCGAGTTCAATTGCGTGGTGGATTCCTCGCCGCGCAGCCAATTCGTGTCGACGTCCAGTTCGCTGGCCAGGAATTCGAGCACGTCCTCGCGGGGCATGGTCTTGCCGGCCACATATTGGCTGATGTGGCTCTTGCCCATCTTTACGCCACGATGTTCGGCGGCGTGCACCAAATCGACCTGCTTCAATCCCCTGCTGTTCATCGCATTGCGCAGACGTTCCGCAAACACCGATACGCTCATATCCTTATGCCTCCAACCGGAAGTTCAATTTCTTTCTTTGAACAACGGTTCAAAGCATACCCCCGGTTCAACACAAGTTCAATTTTGGCGTGTTCTCGAGTCTCGACCGGTTCAACCCAACTGCGCTTCAATCCATTGGGCGACGCCGTCCTCGTTGTTGGACGGGCAGATCTCGTCGGCGACGGACAACACCTTGGGGTTCGCGTTGGCCACGGCCACGCCCCGGCCGGATTCGCTCATCATGTTGATATCGATGAGGTCGTCGCCGAAGGCGGCTGTCTGTTCAAGCGGCACGTCCAGTCGCTCGCACAGCAGGTGCAGCGCGTGCTCCTTGTTGGCCTGCGGGTTCATGAGCATCCACATCACGCCTTCGCTGATGGAGATGTCGAAGTCCGGCGGAATCAGCGCACGCAGCTCGTTCCACTGTTCAGGTTCGGGGAAGATGGTGATTTTGTCCGCCACGCCTTCGGGCACGTCGTGGAAGTTCGTGTATTGGAAGGCCTGAGTTTTCCAATACACGCGCACATCGAAGTTGGTGTAGCGCACGTCGTTCATCACGATGCCGAGCTTCAGGCCGGGCATGCGATCGAGCAGGAACAGACAGACTTCGCAGGCACGCCGTGAGGAGAAGCCAATCTTGATCAAATGGTTCTCATCGGCCGGCGTGGCACCTGAGGTGAGCAGGTCGAAGTCGGAGTGGGCCGGGTCGAAATCGATGAGGGCGCCGTTCAGATAGATTACGGCGTCCACCGGCAGTTTTTCGGCGAACTGGAGACCGGTACTCACCGGCCGCGCGGTGGCGATGGCGAATTGCATTCCGGCATCGTGCGCGCGGTTGATGGTGTCGATGCTGCGCTGGGTAATGAACCGGTCCTCGAATACCTCGGCGTCGTGCAGCAACGTGCCGTCGAGGTCGGCGACCAGCAGTCGGGGTTGTTTCGGCGTGATGGCGTCGAGAATCACAGCAGCCCCTCACAGTGTTCACGCACGAGTTCGGCGGAATGGTGCAGTTTGGCCCGCTCGTCCTCGCTCAGATCGAGTTCGACGATCTCGTTGGCACCATTGGCGCGCAGTTCAGTGGGGACGCCGAGGAACACGTCATGTTCGCCGTATTCGCCGTCCAGCAGGGTGGAGACGGGCACGATGCGGCGTTCGTCCCACAGGATGGTCTGTACGATGCCGGCCACGGTGGAGGCGATGCCGAAGTTGGTGCCGCCCTTGGCCGCGACGATCTCATTGCCACGGGTGCGGGTCTTCTCTTCGATTTCGGTGGTGGACACGGAGGCGAAACGGTCTTGGTTGTCGGCCAGGAAGCGGGCGAATGGCTTGCCGCCGAGCGAGACGGTGGACCATGCGGTGAACTGGGAGTCGCCGTGCTCGCCCATCACGAAGCCGCCCACGTTGCGCGGGTCAAGGCCGGTCTCTTCGCCGATGATGGTCTTGAGACGCGAGGTGTCGAGCGCGGTGCCGGTACCGAGCACCTGGGTGCGAGGCAGACCGGAACGTTTCCAGGCATACCAAGCCATCACGTCGACCGGGTTGGAGACCATGACGATCACGCCGTCAAAACCGGAGGCCATGACGTTGTCGACCACTTCGCCCACAAGACCCACGGTGAAGCCGAGTTCGGCCATGCGGTTGGAGTTGGCCGGCGGCTTGCGGCCCACGGTGATGACGACGATGTCCGCATCCTTGCAGTCGGCGTAGTCGCCGGCGCGCACCTTGACGTGGCGGTCCTGGAATTCGCTGCCATCATCGAGGTCGCGGGCCTCCCCCAGGGCCTTGGCGGCGGAACAGTCGATGAGCACAAGCTCATTGCACAGGCCGTGCGTGACGATGCCGAAGGCGGCGGTGGCACCGACCCGGCCGGTGCCGACGATAACGACTTTGTTGCGGTTCATAGTGACCATGGTGATGTCCTTTCGTAATACTCGATAGAACGCATACGACCCATGACCGACGGTAACGGTCATGGGTCGCGAGCGACAAGTCTATATGGCGTGCAAGCCGATCAGCCGAGGTTGAACTTGGTCATCATGTCGAGGCCGATGATCAAGGCCACCCACACCAGAGCGATGATAACGGTCCAACGGTTCAGGTTCTTTTCGGCGACACCGGAAGTACCGGCGTTCTGGGTCAGACCGCCGCCGAACATGTCGGACAAACCGCCGCCCTTGCCCTTGTGCATAAGGATGAGCAGGGTCAGCACGAAGCTGAGCAGCACGACGATGACTTGCAGCGTGATCTTAAGAGCGGTCACAGGGTACCTCCGGATTGATTGGACTGTTGACCAGCATAGCGCACACACGGGAAAACCGTGGTATTAGTTCCGTGATTTCGTGGATTTCAGTGCCAGTCGAGCGATTTTGGCGAGTTCCTCAACGTCCAGGGCCGCCCCTCCGATCAGGAAGCCGTCAACGTCGGGCTGGGAAATGAGTTCCGCCGCATTTTTCGAGGTGACCGATCCGCCGTACAGGATACGTAGCTATCGGATACCTTCGTGCCAAAAGTGGTCTTCAAATCGTTGCGGATGGCGTTTGCGGCATCCTGGGCGGATTGCGGAGTGGCCACCATGCCGGTGCCAATGGCCCAGACAGGTTCGTAGGCCACGATGAGTTTGGCGGCTTGTTCTTCGTTGAGATCGCGGGTGACGTCTCGTACCTGGCCCACGGCGAAATCGAGTTCAATGCCTTGACGTCGTTCCTCGAAGCTTTCGCCGACGCACAAAATCGGCTGCATGCCGGCGGCGAGCACGGCACGTACCTGATCGACGATATTGGCGTCATCTTCAGGATGGTATTTGCGGCGTTCGGAGTGGCCGACGATGACGTATGAGCAGCCAAGATGGGCGATCATGTCCGCGGACACATCGCCGGTGAAGGCACCTTGGGTGGTCACGGAAACGGATTGTGCGCCGTAGGCGACATGGAGCTTGTCGGCTTCGACCAGCACCTGCACGCTGCGCAATGACGTGAACGAGGGGAAAAGCGCGACTTCGCAGCGTTTAAAGTCGAAGTGAGCGTCACGCAACAGCCATACCAGCTTCTGCACGAAGTAAGTGGCTTCAAGATGGTCGAAATTCATCTTCCAGTTGCCGGCCACCAACGGAATGCGTTTGGACGCATCATGTTCCTTTCCTATAAAAAAACGTAGCTCCCCTCAAGGAGGGGGAGCTAGAAAATGGATTACTCAAGCACCTTCAGGCCAGGGAGCTCCTTGCCTTCGAGGAACTCGAGGGAAGCGCCACCACCGGTGGAGATGTGGGAGAAGCCGTCCTCCGGGAAGCCGAGGTTGCGCACGGCGGAGGCGGAGTCGCCGCCACCGACGATGGTGAACGCACCGGCTGCGGTGGCGTCGACCAGACCCTGGGCCACGGCCTTGGTGCCGGCGGCGAACTCAGGAACCTCGAACACGCCCATCGGGCCGTTCCACACGACGGTCTTGGAGTCGACGATCTTGTCGTGGAAGAGCTTCTGGGACTCCGGGCCGATGTCCAGACCCATCTTGTCGGCCGGGATGCGTCGGCGGCAACGACTTCCGGAGCAACCGGGTGTCACCGGCCGGGAAGCCGGCGTTCACGACGACGTCGGTCGGCAGCACGAGCTCAACGCCGTTCTTCTCGGCGGTCTCGATGTAGCCCTTGACCTTCTCAAGCTGGTCCTCTTCAAGCAGGGAGGTGCCGACCTCGTAGCCCTTGGCCTTGAGGAAGGTGAACACCATGCCACCGCCGATGACCAGACGGTTGGCCTTGTCGAGCAGGTTCTCGATGACGCCGAGCTTGTCGGAGACCTTGGAACCGCCAAGCACCACGGTGAACGGACGCTCCGGGTTCTCGGTGGCCTTGGACAAGGCCTTGACTTCCTTCTCGACCAGCAGGCCTGCGGCGGCCGGCAGATCGGCGGCAACGTCGTAGTTGGAGCCCTGAGCGCGGTGGACCACGCCGAAGCCATCGGAAACGAAGGCCTCGCCGAGGGCGGCGATCTTCTTGGCGTAAGCGGCGCGTTCGTCGGCGTCCTTAGAGGTCTCCTCCGGGTTGAAACGAACGTTCTCAAGCAGCACAACGTCGCCATCGTTCATGGCGGCGACCTTGGCCTGAGCGTCCTCGCCGTAGGTGTCCTTGGCCAGCGGCACGTTGGCGCCGAGCAGCTCGCCGAGGCGGGCGGCAACCGGGGCCAGGCTCAGCTCAGGAACGACCTTGCCTTCGGGCGGCCAAGGTGGGCCATGAGGATGACCTTGGCGCCTTCTTCGCGCAGGGTCTTGATGGTCGGCAGAGCAGCCTTGATTCGACCGTCATCGGTGATGGTGGTGCCGTCCAGCGGAACATTGAAATCAGCGCGAACCAGAACGCGCTTGCCCTTGAGATCTCCAAGGTCCTTGAGTGTCTTCATGAATATCCTTTCCTTGACGAATCGCACGTCAAAGTGGCCAATTTTGCCACTTTGCATATTACAGGCATTCCGGAACAAAACACCGCATTCGTCTACTGACTGAATGCGGTGTTTTGTCACATCGTTGTCGCGTTTTGCCGAATAGGCATGGCAAATCGGATTGTCGGGTTACTTGCCTTCGGCTGCGCGAGCCTTCTCCGTCTTCTCGGCAAGTTGAAGCAGTCGGCGAATTCGGCCGGCAATCGCATCCTTGGTGATTTGCGGTTCGGCGATCTTGCCGAGCTCCTCGAGGCTCTTGTCCACGTGATCGATGCGCAGCTGGCCGGCCTGACGGAGGTTGTCCGGAATGTTATCGCCGAGTACTTCGAAAGCATGCTGCACTTTTTCGCTGGCTTCGGCGGCGGCCTTGGCGGAACGGCGCATATTGGCGTCATCGAAGTTGGCCAGACGGTTGGCCTTGCCGCGGGCCTCGCCATCGGAACGCTTGCCGGTCCATTCGCGAGCCGAACGGGTGGCGCCCATGAGCTTGAGCATGCGTTCGATGGCGTCGGGATCCTTGAGTGTCACGCGCTCGGAGCTACGCAGCGTGCGATGCTTGGCCTGGATGCCTAGACGACGGGCCACGCCACACAGGGCCATGGCGGCCTCTTCCGTGGGGCAAGCGATTTCCAGGAAGCTGGCCTTACCGGGATCGGACAGGAAGCCACGGGCTATGAAGGCGCCGCGCCATGCCGCTTTGATTTGGGCGATGGATCCGTTGACCACTTCAGACGGCAGTCCACGGACCTGCTGCTTGCGGCGGTCGACCAGTCCGGTCTGCAAAGCCAAGGCCACTACGTTGCGGGTGACGAGCACCACGTAGGTCTCGACAGGGCCGTTCGGGGTCTGACGTGTGAGGTGATTGACCTCGGCTTCGTGCCCGAACGTGTTCCTCAAACGTGTTCTTCAGCCATTCTGCAACGTCAAGCGAGGTGAATACGGCTTGGATAACGTATGTATTCTGTACCGGTCGAAGACGCCGCCAAAACGGATCATGGCCGCAGCTTGGGCCTTGATCGCGGCTGGCGAATCGCCTTCAAAGGCTGCCAACTCGCTTTTGACATCGTCCAGAAGAGCCAAGATCTACCTCCTACAGTCCCGTTCTTCTCAATGCTTCAGGCGCTTCGTGCCGTTATCTGCTGTCACACGGTCGGAAGCCATCGGCTTTCTGTGATACCTAATCTGGTGGACAAGCGAACCCGTTTGATACGTATTATGGGCCCTGCTTTCTCGCAGTGTGGTCACCGAACACTTGCCCGATGACCGCTCGACGCCTGCTTACGATGAGTGACGCTTGTGCTGTTCTCTCGCGGAAACGGTTACGTTGAGCCCATGTGCGCGTAAGCGGCGAGCCAGCTCTTCGCTCATCGCCACCGACCGGTGCTGACCACCGGTGCAGCCGACGGCGATGGTTACGTAGTGCTTGTCTTCCTGGGCGTATCCTTCCAACGCAATCTCGATAGCTTTCTCATAAGCGTCGAGAAATTCCTTGGCTCCCTTGCTGGAAAGCACGTAGTCGGCGACCGGCTTGTCGTGCCCGGTAAGCTCGCGCAGGTTGGGCACCCAGAACGGGTTGGGCAGAAAACGCACGTCGGCCACGAAATCGGCGTCGATGGGCATACCGTATTTGAAGCCGAAGCTGAAGATGTGTACTGCCACGGTGGTGGGGCCGGAGCCGAGCATCGCCTCGTAGAGTTTGGTGGACAGCTGGTGGATGCTCAGGGAGCTGGTGTCGATGACCCAGTCGGCTCGTTCCTTGAGGTCTTCCAGCAGGTGACGTTCCTCAAGGATGCCGTCGATCAGTCGGTTGCCGTGCTGCAGCGGGTGCGGGCGGCGCACGGATTCATAGCGCTTGATGAGCACTTCGTTGCTGGCGTCGAGGAACAGAATACGGGTTTTGACGCCGAGATCATCCAGATGGCCGAGCACGGCGGCCAGCTCGTCGAAATAGCTGGAGCGCACGTCGATGACGGCGGCAAGCTTGTGGACGCCTGACTCCGATCCGGAACCGGAGGTGGTCATCATGTCGACAAGCGGGATAAGCAGTTTGGGAGGCAGGTTGTCGACCACATACCATCCCATGTCTTCCACGCAGTCAGCGGCATGAGAGCGGCCTGCGCCGGACATACCGGTGATGAGCAGCACTTCGAAGGCATCAAGCGGGGTCGGCTGGTTGTCCGGAGTCGATGTGGATGTCGCGGAATTCGCCGGCGCATTCGTGGCGGCCGCCTCGCCGGTATCGCGGTTCGTTGTCTGTTGATTCATTACAGCGCCTCCTCAAGAGCTTTGCGCATCGCGATCTCCAGCTGGTCGTCTTCGGTGGTGGTGTCCTGCAGACGCTGGTCGGCATCGCTGGGCGGGTCGTCATCCCAGATACCGGTCATCAGCAATACCTGTACGAGAGCTTGGTACAGCAGCATTTCTTCGCCGCCGATGGCGTGACCGCCATGAGCGCGCCAGGCTTCCATGAGCTTGGTGGGGCGTGGATCGTAGATCACGTCCAACAGCAGTCCGGAGAATGGCTCGGTTCCGGCATTGGCGAGGGCATCCGCGACGTTGTCGGCCGCGTGTCCGGGAATCGTGTTGATGACATAGGTGGCGTTGCGGGCTGCCTCAAGCAGGGCCTGATCGTCGCCTAATTCGATTTCGTTGTACGGGTTATGCACGTTGACGAACTTTTCGGCCACTGGTTTAAGCCCGGTGTTTTTCCGGGGTGACGGGCGGCGACGACGATATGGCCGATTTCGGGCATCATGCAGCATGCGGCCAACGCCGAAGTGGCGGTGTTGCCATTGCCGATGATCAGCGCGGTGCCGCTTCTCGACGCGGTGTGGTGTTCGCCGAGTTCGCGATTGGCATGGTCGAAGGCGAGTTGGATGCCGATGACATCGGTGTTGTATAGCTTGATGCCCGGCTTGCCGTTCGGCCAAGCGGAATCATCGGCAGCCACGCTCCAGTCGAATACCGCGGTATTCGCCACCTTCAGTTCCTTGGCCCACAAATTTTCCGGAACACCGTACGGTTGGATGGTCTTCTTCAACGGCATGGTCAGGCTCAGGCCAGCCCACGTCGAGTCAAGGCCTTTGAGGAAAGCGTCGAGGTCGTCTTCCCCCACCTCGTGCTTGTCGTACAGCCAATCGTCGAGTTTCAGCGAACGGTAGGCCGCGTTGTGGAGCACGGGTGACAATGAGTGTGCGACGGGTTTGCCGAGTACAGCGCAACGATGATTGGCCATATCCCCTCCTTGATGTCTGTTCCCATGCTAGCCGACACTTTGCTTCGAATATGTCAACCACAGGCCCCGCAACCGAAAATTTACTCTGGGCTGCTGGACCGGGCCGGCTCACTGCTCGTGCAGCGCGGTGTACAGCGCTTCGGCTTTGGCGTGGCCGATGCCTTTGACCTTCTCGAAGTCCTCGACACTGGCTTCGCGCATGGCTTTGACCGAGCCGAAGTGGTTGAGCAGCCGCTTCTGGTAGCTTTCGCCGATGCCGGGAATCTCGTCGAGCGCGCTGCGCAGGGCGCCTTTGCGCCGCTGCTGGCGGTGGTAGGTGATGGCGAAGCGGTGGGATTCGTCGCGCACACGCTGCAGCAGATACATGCCTTCGGACTGGCGTTTGAGGATGATCGGATAGTCGTCGTCCGGCACCCACACCTCTTCCAAGCGTTTGGCCAGTCCGCAGACGGCCACGTCGTTCACGCCACAGTCCTCAAGCGCCTTGGCGGCGGCCATGACCTGCGGCTTGCCGCCATCGACCACCACCAGGTTCGGCTTGTAGGCAAAGTGATGCCGGTTTGTGTTCTGCTGGACGATGTCGGGCGGGGACTCCCGCGCATCGTTCTGCACTCCGACCGGCACCGCGTGCCCCTTGCCACTGATGTCGGAACCGCCCTCACCATTGTCGTTACCGTTCGCAGCGATTGTCTCCGCCGCCACGGCAGTGGTCATCTTGCCGGCGGCCGAGGCCACACGCTGTTCCGCGTCGATGCTTTCGCCGGAGTCGCCGGCGATGTTGCCGTGCTTGAAGCGGCGGGTGAGCGTCTCGTAAAGCGCGGACAGATCATCCACCGCGCTTGCCGTCCTTGCCTCGGATGGCGAAGCGTCGGTATTCGGATTTCTTGGCGATCGCGTCTTCGAACACCACCATGGAGGCCACCTGGAAGGCACCGCCACAGTGTTCGAAATGTCGTAGCATTCGATGCGCAGCGGGGCTTCCGCGAGTCCCAATG
>ENA-OPZN01000381-OPZN01000381.1-human-gut-metagenome-genome-assembly--contig:-NODE-381-length-14629-cov-2.065991_pt1 | contig 14629 bp, 14 predicted proteins | sample MGYA00242483_ERZ504503 | MGnify/ENA primary metagenome ERZ504503 (study PRJEB26092, sample SAMD00036285) | human gut metagenome | host: Homo sapiens | study: EMG produced TPA metagenomics assembly of... | reverse complement strand
TCGTTACTATACCTCCACATTTGAAGTGTATACAAGTTTATGGGTATTTAAGAGTAAAGTAGCCTCATGATATTCGATAAACATGCTAATTTAAATATAAGTATGGGAATCGACATTTTGGTGTAGAGGATATTATGTGGATACGGTAGGCAGATACGAAGGAGCGATAAAGGAGTATATTCGCAATCAATTACAAGAAGATATAGCTCAAGATACGTTAAATTTAAAGAATATATGGACCCGTTCACGGGTGAGCAGGTAAGTAGGCAAAATAAAAGCCCCGAGTAGGGGGCAGCCAGTGGTAATAGAGTGGTTGTCAGATTACTCAAAGCCCTCTTAGAGGGCAACCACTAGAGAAAGACCCTTATAGGGTCAGAGCAAACCACCCGTTCTACGGGTGGTTATGATTTTGCACTTTGTTAAATAGCATATATAATTTTAAGTTATTACTATGTTATTGATATGACATAAATATAAACGATAAATGCATCAAAAATAAATGTGAATAAAAAGAGAAATACAGAATTTATAAGGTTCTTTAGAAAGTAGGAATTAAATAAAATTTAAAATTAATTTTAAGAAAAAGTTTGATTAATTTTGATAGATATGTCATTATAATATTATAAATGATTAATGTGGATATAATATATAACATTTAATCATCTTTTTTGGGGAATTAAAACTGAATATAGAAACACGATAAGTATTGGATAATTTTTTACTTACACTACATGGGGACGATTAGGTTAGTGTTAATTGAAAGGGGTACATCTTATGAGTAAAAAATCCAGAGCGCTGTTAGTGGCGTCATTGCTTACGAGCTCGGTGCTATACCCGAGTTTAGGTGTGTTGGCGGCGGATCTCACAGAAGATCAACAGGCCGTATATGATGCGGTGATTCAGCAGTTACAATTGGGAGAAGGTCCGGGCGCTATAGGGGAAAATTCGGCTACAAAAATGGACACGTCTGTAGCCATTGGTACAAATGCTAATGCCAACGCGAATTCATCGAATACTGCTGTCGGTTGGAATGCTACAGCTACGGGTATTGGGCATAGTGCGGCCTATGGGACTAACTCAAAAGCACTGGGCGAAGGATCTCTTGCCGTTGGTCCGGGCGCAGAGGCATATGGAAAGTCCGGTATTGCGATTGGTAATACTGCGATAAGTAATACGGAAACTTGGCTGAATCATCCATTGCTATCGGTGATAGAGCGGAAGCAAAAAAGCAGTGGATCTATTGGCATGGGCATTAAGAGTATTGCATCAGGAAAACGCAGCATGGCCATGGGGGATTCAAACACAGGCTACCGGTAATTATTCAATGGCCATAGGTGGTTATTCAAATGCGAGTGGTGCAGATTCAATTGCATTAGGTCATAATGCTGTTGCTGCCACTAGCTCTTCCGTAGCAATTGGGGCTAAGAGTGTGGCAGATAGGGGCTATGATACCTACGGCTATACAGTAGATCATGCGGCGTTTACAAGTGATGCCGAATTACTTACTTATCTTGGAAAAATAGACGAGTATAATGCAACTGTAGATATTATTGCAGCGAATAAAAAGATATGACGAAAAATATGCGGCATGGAGAGCTGATAGAGGTAATGAAGAATTAAGAGTGGTGGCCGAAGAAGCTGAAGCAAAATGGGTTGCCAGCCAACAAGCTCTATTAAAACTTACGGCTGCGTATAAATCGTATTTTGGTGCTGCCTCGGTAGGTACAGATTTTGCGACACGTCAAATTACCGGTGTAGCAGCTGGTAGTGAAGATACTGACGCCGTTAACGTGGCTCAGTTGAAAGCTCTTAATACTAAAGTTGACGCGAATAAGATAGAGTATGTTTCAATTAACTCTTCTGTAGAAGAAAATAAAGGAAATGATGGACAACCGCAACGGATACGGTTGCTATTGGACCGAAAGCAAGTGCTACTTATGAAGGTGCAGTTGCTATTGGGCGTAACGTTACTGCAAATGGTGGGGTAGCTATTGGCCAAAATTCATCGTCAACTTCAGAACATAGCGTAGCTATTGGTTTAGGCTCGGTTGCAGGAGATTCTTTGCAGGCTGATGTAGCTATTGGTAATGTGGCTAAGGCAGCCGGATATAGTGTAGCCATCGGTAATGGTGCGAGTGCTTTTATGGATTCGGATCCTGAGCATGGTGGTAGTGGTTTGGCTGTTGCCATTGGTAGTGGTGCTGTTGTGTCGGGGCAAGGTGGTGTAGCCGTCGGTCAAGGCTCAAAAGCGGTATTCCAATCTAATGCTATGGGCTCTTTGGCTAAAGCAACTGCTCGCGGTGCAGTTGCTATCGGTGACACAACGGAAGCTACAGGTGTAGGAGCAGTATCAATTGGTAATAGAGCTGAAGCTGATAATGTAATGGGCATCGCTATAGGTACCTATACTAAAGGTTTGGGATACGGGACCATTGGTATTGGTGGAAATGCAGAAGCTACTGGCAATTGGAGTATGGCAATGGGGCAAAGTTCTGTAGCCAGTGCCAAGTTAAGTACTGCTTTAGGCCATTATAGTAACGTTACTTCAGAGAAATCTGTAGCAGTGGGACCTTATGCTAGTGCTCAAAATGGCAGTTTTGCTACAGCATTAGGGTACTCGGCTAGTACTAGCGCTGGAAGTGCAGTGGCTTTAGGTAGTTATTCTGCTGCATCCGGTGGTGCCTCTATGGCATTAGGGTATGATTCAGCAGCTAATGTGAATACCGGTGTAGCATTAGGTGCGTTCTCTGTAGCCGATAGAGGAAGTAAGGTACATGGCTATAATGTAGATAGCGTAGGCTTTGGAGCAGATGAAGATATTGCTGCTTATATTGGAAAAGCAGAAGCGTATCAGACAGCAACAGAAGATTTTAACGCTAAATTAGCTGTTTATAACGAGAAAAAAAGCTGCTTTAGCTGATGATCCTGATAATGAACAATTAAAAACAGAATATGAAGAAGCAAGTAAGGCTGCTGAAGCTAGCTTTGATGCTCGTAATGCGATTGTATCTGCGTACCGCTCCGGTTTAGGTGCTATTTCCGTAGGTACTGCGGGTGATACTCGTCAAATTACCAATGTAGCTGCAGGTAGTGAAGATACTGATGCAGTTAACGTGGCACAGCTGAAAGGGCTGAAGACTTTAGTAGATACTAAAACTGAAAGTCTTGAAGATAATAGTAAAGGTTATTTCCATGCAAATATAAAAGAAGCTACAGATCCTACATGGAATAACTATGGATTGATGAGTGAAACCGGTGGTGCAGGTGGACTTTACTCAGTGGCAGCTGGTATAGAAGCTCAAGTTAATAAAGACGCGGAAAAGGCTGTCGCTATAGGGTATCGGACAAAGACAAAACAAACAGGTGGAATAGCAGTCGGTTATGATACTGTTAGTGACGGCAAACATGCTGTAGCGATTGGTCAAGATGCTGTGGCAAAAGGCGTTGATGCGACGGCTTTAGGGTTTAATGCACAGGCATTAAATGCACAGTCATTGGCGTTGGGGAATCAGGCGAAAGCGACTGGGGCATGGAGTATTGCCATTGCTCAAGATACAGAAGCGTCAGGTCATTTGTCTTTAGCTGCTTCATATGGTGCTAAGACAGCAGGGCTTCAGTCAGTGGGTATTGGTGTTTTAGCAGCAACATCCTCGGCTGCAGAAAACTCGGTAGCTATCGGCACAATGGCGCAGGCGTTGGGCGAAAATACAACGGCTATTGGTCCTACGGCAAAAGTGCAAGGGAGTCGTTCGGTTGGTTTAGGTCAAGGTGCAACTACAGAAAGCACCGCTTATAATGGCACTGCAATCGGTAGAAATGCATATATTGGCTCGATACGTGATTCTGGTGGGGGAATCGGTATACCTTCAGATGGAATTAGTGAAGGAGATGACACGACACCTGAAGTAGGTAAAGAGCATATGAACTCTACTGCATTAGGTTTTGCAGCCAAAGCTTTTGGCTTCCAAACATTATCCGTAGGTGCCGGTGCTGAAACTTATGATACCAATACCATAGCAATAGGGGTAAATGCCGTAGCAAAAGATCATTACGCGACAGCTTTAGGGAAACAAGCGCGTGCGACTGGTAAAAATTCGACTGCTATCGGCCACTGGGCAACTAGTGTCGGTGAAGATTCTGTGTCTATCGGTACTCTTTCTACAATTCAAGGTTTAGATGGAAAGACGGCAATCAATAAATCTGCTACATTAGGTAGTTACTCTCGTGCAGCTATTGATAATTCTGTAGCATTAGGTTATGAATCTTTAGCTTATGTAGGTGATAATGTTGCCACTAAAGCTTATTTAACTGATGAAGCTTTTACAAAAGAAAATGGCGTCGTATCTGTCGGTAATGCTGAATATACTATCGGTGAAACCACGGTTGAAGCCAATCGTCGTCGTATTACTAACGTAGCAGGTGGTGCTGCTGATTATGATGCGGTTAACGTGGCTCAATTACAAGCTGTAGAGGCTGAAGGCCTTAACTTTAAAGGCGATGGTGATACTATTGTTCATCGCAATCTAGGCACTGAATTAATTATTTCCGGTGGTAATACAGATACTACAACATTAACAGATAATAATATCGGTGTTGTAGCAGACAAAGACAGTGGTTCTTTAAGTGTTAAATTATCTAAGAACCTTAACTTGGCTGATGGTAGTGTAACCTTTGCAGAAACCGCAAAAGATGCAGACGGTAACCCTCTAGTTAAAGGTGAAGATGGTAAATGGTACACGGATTTAACAGATGCGGTTTATAATGCAGATTCGCAGACTTATACCAAGGATGGTGCAGATTTAACGGCTGTCGAAAGTCCGATTGTAGGAGCGGTGAAGTTGAGTTCAACTGGCCTAGACAATGGTAATCAACGAATTACTAACGTGGCAGCTGGTGTTGATGGTACCGATGCTGTAAATATGTCTCAGTTAACTGCTCTTACTAATAAAGTCGATGCCAATAAGATTGAATACGTATCTATTAAATCTGCCGAAACTGAGAATAAACTTAATGATGGGGCTACGGGAGATAACTCGATTGCTATTGGTCCTAAAACAAAAGTAACGTCTGCAAGTGCTGTTGCTATTGGTTCCCAATCTGAAATTAGTAATTCTAATTTTAGCAGTGCGTATGGTGCCACTTCTAAGGTAACCGGTTCGGAACAAGGTACTGCAATTGGTTACGGGGCTATAGTAGATAATTCGTTATTTGGAACTGCACTCGGTACAAGGGCTAATGTTACTAATTCACTCCAGGGGACTGCTGTAGGGCAATCGGCTATTGTTAGTGGTTCAAATTATGGAACTTCCTTGGGCACATTCTCGAAAGTAATAAACTCTGATTCCGGTATTGCTATTGGTTCTATGGCAAATGTTAATAACGCAAATTATGGCATGGCCATAGGTATTAATAGTTCTGTTACTATTCAAGGCGGTACAGCCTTAGGCTATGGAACGTCTGTAACAGAAAAATCGGGGGTTGCCTTGGGGTTAGGTGCAGTGGCTAATCGAAGTGCTGAAGTATATGGCTATTCACCTGATGGTGTGACCTTTACGGATGATGCATCAGTAGCAGCTTATCTAGGTAAAACTGCTGAATTCGAACAGGCAAATCAAGATTATGTTGAAAAAGTTCAAATTTTCCAGGAAAAATTAGTGGCATATCAGCAAAATCCGAGAGATCCAAATGCAATACAAGCTTACGTAGATGCTGCAAACGCTATGACTGAAAGTTTTGAAAAACGAACTGGTATTATTGCAGCCTATAAACCTAGTTATGGTGCCGTTTCAGTAGGTGGTTCGGGTGCAACTCGTCAAATTATTAATGTTGCGGCTGGTACGAAAGCTACTGATGCGGTTAACTTGGCACAGCTTAAAACTGTAGAAACCATTGCTAAAGCTCATACCGAACTTACTCTTGACGGTAAATCCGCAACAGCCGGTGCTGATGGTAAGTTAGGCGATTACATTGGTGAAAACAATCTCACCATGGCTGTTAAAGACGTTAACGGACAGAAAGTTTATGACCTCAAATTGAAGAATGAAGTTGTCATAGGTCAACCTGGTAAGGATGGCAAAGACGGTACACCTGGTAGCATTGGTTTAGTTGGTCCTCAAGGTCCGGCCGGCGAAGATGGACAACCTGGTAAGAATGCTTACGGCGAAATTTCCGTTAAGAACGGCGTCGATGGTGTTGATGGCACTAACGGTAAAGACGGTATGACTCGTATCGTTTATGTTGATGAAAAACGATAAAGAGCACACAGTAGCTACTTTGGAAGACGGCTTGAAGTTTGCCGGCGATACAGAAAATGTAACTATCGCTAAGAAACTCAATGAAACATTAACAGTAACAGGCGGCATTAGCGATGCAAGTCTACTCACGGACAATAACATTGGTGTCGTTGCTCAAGACAAAGGTGGTTTAACTGTTAAATTAGCGAAAAATCTTGACCTAGCTGACGGTAGTGTACGTATAGGTGGCACAACCGGTGAAGACGGTGCTGTTACCGGTGGCATTTACATCGCTAACCAGAAGCTGTACCAACGACTAAGGACGGTAAAACTGAAGATGGCTTGTTTATTACCGGTTTAGGTAATACTAAGTGGGATCCTGCGACTAACGGCATCGTAAGTAGCTGAGCTGCTACCGAAGATCAGTTAGAAAAGCTATTGCTAAAGTATCCTCAGACGTTGGCGGCGCTCACACGGAACTTACTCTCGATGGTAAATCGGCAACAGCCGGTGCTGACGGCAAGTTAGGGGATTACATTGGCGATAACAACCTCACTATGGCTGTTAAAGATGTTAACGGTCAGAAGGTTTACGATCTCAAACTTAGTAACGAAGTCGTTATCGGCACACCTGGCAAGGATGGCAAAGACGGTACTCCTGGTAGCATCGGTTTAGTTGGTCCTCAAGGTCCTGCCGGTGAAGATGGTCAACCGGGTAAGAATGCTTACGGCGAAATCTCCGTGAAGAATGGTGCTGATGGTGTTGATGGCACGAATGGCAAGGACGGTATGACTCGTATCGTTTACGTAGATGAAAACGATAAAGAACATACGGTAGCTACTCTGGAAGACGGCTTGAAATTTGCCGGTGATACAAAAGATGTAACCATCGCTAAGAAACTCAATGAAACTTTAGAAGTTAAAGGTGGCATCAGCGATGCAGGCTTGTTAACAGATAACAACATCGGTGTTGTGGCCAAATCTGATGGTGGTTTAACCGTTAAATTGGCTAAGAACATAGACTTGGCTGACGGTAGTGTACGTATTGGTGGTACAACCGGTGAAGATGGCGTTGTTACCGGTGGTATTTACATCGCTAAGCAGCAAGGCATAGCAACAACTAAAGATGGTGTAACTGATGATGGTTCCTTTATTACAGGCTTAACCAATACTAAATGGGATCCGGCGACTAACGGCATAGTAAGTGGCCGTGCAGCAACCGAAGATCAGTTGAATGCAGCTTTTTCCAACGTGGTGACTTCGGTTGGTGGAGCTCACACCGAACTTACTCTCGATGGTAAATCTGCTGAAGCCGGTGCTGATGGTGAGTTAGGCGATTACATTGGCGATAATAACCTCACTATGGCTGTTAAAGACGTTAACGGTCAGAAGGTTTACGACCTTAAATTGAAGAATCAAGTTGTTATCGGGCAACCTGGCAAGGATGGCAAAGACGGTAAACCTGGCAGCATCGGTTTAGTTGGTCCACAAGGCCCTGCCGGTGAAGATGGCCAACCTGGTAAAAACGCGTATGGCGAAATCTCCGTGAAAAACGGTGCTGATGGTGTTGATGGTACTAACGGCAAGGATGGTATGACTCGTATCGTTTATGTTGATGAAAACAATAAAGAGCATACAGTAGCTACTCTGGAAGATGGTTTGAAATTTGCCGGTGATACAGAAAATGTAACTATCGCTAAGAAACTCAACGAAACCTTAGATATTAAAGGTGGTATTAGCGATGCGAGCTTGTTATCCGATAATAACATCGGTGTGGTAGCCAAAGCTGATGGCGGTTTAACTGTTAAATTAGCGAAGAACGTTAATCTAAATGACGGCAGTGTTCGTATTGGTGGAACGCCTGGTACAGATGGCACAGTTAGCGGTGGTATCTACATCGCTAACCAGAAAGGTGTTCCGACAACTAAGGACGGCAAAACCGAAGATGGTTTATTCATCACAGGTTTAGCCAATACTGCTTGGAATCCGGATGAAAAGGCATTGTTGAAAACCGTGCCGCTACTGAAAACCACTGAAAGCAGTCGCCGATTCTTCTGCAAGAGTGGATGCAGCTAACTTGTCAAAGGATAATGTAAATAGTTGGAAGACTAAATTAGGTATTACCGACACACTCCTTGGTGAAGCGGGGGCTTGGAAGTTAACCGTAAATGGTGACGGTGAACGGTCCATTAAGAAAGGCTCTGTGATTAACTTCGTTAACGGCGAAAAGGTTCAGATTACCCAAGATAATAATGACATCAAGGTAGCTCTAGACGCTGAATTCGTAGAGCAAGTTACCAATAATACGAAGAATATCACAAAATTGGACAAGCGTGTAACTAAGGTTGAAGGCGATGTAACCGATGTTAAGCAAGACATTACTAAGATTAACAATGATATCACCAATATCAACCAAGACATTAGCAACATCAACACTAAGATTGAAAACATCGAAGGTAAAGCGGGCGTAGCAATGTAGTCGGCGATCCGGAAACTGGTGTTAAGGTTGAAAAAGTTGATGCTAATGATGCAACAAAAGGCGTAAAAGTTAGTCTTGAAGAAAAATTACGGTAGGTGGTATTACAATTGACGGCACAACTCCAAGCGAAGGTGAAACGGCAAATCGTACAATTACAGGCTTAACTAACACAACTTGGGATGCTGAAAAGGCTGTCGATAATCGCGCCGCTACGGAAGGTCAGTTGAAGGACTTTGCTAAGAGTATTGCCGGTACGGCCGGAGCTACTACGATTAATGGTGACGATAATATCAACGCTGTTAAAGTGGAAGGCAAAAACGAATACAACTTATCCTTAAACGATGACTTGAAGGTTGGTAACAGCATTGCCGTTAATAACATGACGTACATTTCCAAAGATGGCATCAATGCTAATGATAAGGAAATTAAGAATGTGAAAAGCTGTTGAGCTTACAGCGGATGGCACGAACGCTGCTACAACCGGTCAGGTTTACACGGTTCGACAAGAAATGGCAACTGCAATCGGTGGCGTAGCTACAGCCGTTCAGAACAATGCTCGTCAAATCTCCAAATTGGACTCGAAAGTCAATAAATCCGGTGCCGGTGCCGTCGCCTTGGCAGCCTTACATCCACTGGATTACGATCCTGACAACAAATGGAACTTCACGGCCGGTATGGGTACTTACCACGGTTCTAATGCAGTAGCTTTGGGTGCCTTCTATCGTCCGAATGAAAATACATTGTTCAGTATCGGCGGCTCTATGGGGCAATGGGGGAAAAAACATGATGACGTCGGCGTCAGCATGAAGTTCGGTAACTCCAATCCGTACGCAGGCATGAGCAAAGGCCGTTTGATTGAGTATGTTGAAAAACAGACTAGCGAAATCGACGATTTGAAAGCTCAGAACGAAAGTCAGAACGAACGAATCCAGAAATTGGAAGAATTGGTTCAGTCCTTAATGAGTGCCCGATAGTTCAAAGAAGTCAGTTTTTAAAAACTTGGGAATGGTGTAAGTAGCTAAAAGATGTTAAGGGAACAAGTGCTTAAAAGATGTTAAGTGTACAAGTAGTTAAGCTTTTTGCAATAGGCAAAGCAAAGTAGTTGGCAGTACCTTTAATGTAAGGGTGTATATAGCAGTACATATCCGTATTTGATGATGGGGGGAGGAGGTGAATCGGGGAAACCAAAGTAAGGGGTTTCTGCAAATGTAGATTTAGTTAACAGTGGCAGTCATTGGCTGCAGGGGACACTGGTTGACTTTAAAATCTGCAGTAATAACTATTCTTCTCAAACAAATGAGGCTGTATCTAAAATGTGGGTAAATCTACATTTTGATACAGCCTCATTTGTTTTTTAGTTTTTTAAAAAAAAGAAATCACCGGAAGGACGCAACCCATGATTAGACAAGGCACTCTTCATATTAAGGCAGCAAATGCGATTTTCTGCTATCGGTGATTTCAATTTAATTGTATCACACAACTCTAAAATAATTTAGTCGATTAAGGGAATCATGTTTTTCCCTTGTTCCGTTGAGTATTTTAAAGCAATACTATATAATTAATTAGATAGAGAATTTTAACATAAGTTGTGAAGGAGACAATATGCGATTACGTAGAAAACCTTGGATTGACGAGGCTATTCATGAATATGATTCCCACGTGATTTTAGAAAACCACGAGGCGCACAAAGGTAAGTGGCGAGAGATGTTCGAAGACCCGACAAAACCTTTGTACTTTGAACTTGGCACCGGTAAGGGCCGCTTTATTGCAGGCATGGCAGAAACTCATCCGGAAGCCAATTTTGTAGGCTTTGAAGTGCAGCTCGGCGTTTTATATTACGCGGCTCAGAAGATTTTTGAACGCAATTTGCCAAACGCCAAAGTATCTTTATTTGATATTGCCGGCATTGAAGACGTTGTGGCACCGGAGGAAATCGATCGTTTTACATCAACTTCTGCGATCCATGGCCGAAAGCACGCCATGCGAAGCGTCGTTTAACATTATCGTACGTTTTTAGATAGATATGCTCGTTTACTAAAAACCACAGGGCGAAATTCATTTCAAAACAGATAATGAAGGACTCTTTTTGTTCTCCTTAGAAGAATTTAAAGAATGCGGCTGGACGTTAAAAAATGTGACTTACGATTTACACAGCACGGATACGCCGAATGTAATGACTGAATACGAAGAAAAATTTAGCAAAAAAGGACAGCCGATTTTCCGCCTGGAAGCAATTAAACCTGAGGAGGCGTAATTATGGCGCAAAAGGTTAAAAAATTACCTTCGTTCAGTTTGAAAACGCTGTTCCGCAATGATGCGCAGGCCATTATGGTTATGGTAGGCATTTGGATTATTATCGGGAGTCTCAATATCTATAGTGCGACCTCGGTGGATTTAGTGCGTCAAGATTCGTTCTTTTCCAGCAATATTGTAAAACATTATCATATATTTAACGCTCGGTTTATTTTTAGGGCGAGGCGTGTATAGGCTGGATTATCGAAGGCTGAAAGACGAAAAGTTCTTAAATATAATTTCCTTGGTTCTTATCGTTTTATTGTGCGTTTCGTTGGCGGTGACAAGTTAACGGTGCGTATCGCTGGATTTCCCTGCCTTTTGGCGTATCGATTCAGCCGTCGGAATTTGCTAAATTAGGCGGCATTATTTGGACTTGTAAATATATTGAAGACTGGCGCAAGCGCTATCCTCATGTAGAGCTTTTAGAAAAACACGATTTATACGGGCGGCGATTTGCACCGCCGTTTACCTATCGGCCAACCAAAGCACTTTGGGCGCCGATAGCATTTGCCGGTCTTACGCTGGTAGAACCGGATACAGGGACGGCCATGTTAATTTTGGCATTCCCTTTACTGTTGATGATAATCGGTAAAATGAGCCGAACATCTTTGACTCAACTAAAATATCTCGGGTTCATGGGGATAATTGGTTTTATTGTTTTGATTTGGGTTTCTGATTATCGGCGTGACCGTATTTTAGCGTGGTGGGACCCTTTGGGCCATTCGTTAACCAAGAGCTTCCAAAGCGTACAAAGTCTTGTGGCCATCGGATCTGGTGGGATTTTGGCCAGGGCCTTGGTGAGGGGACGGCTAAGTACTTCTACTTACCGGAAGCTCATACTGACTTTGCCTTTGCCGTTTGGGCTCAAGAAACAGGCATATTGGGGGCGCTGTTTTTAGCGATTGTCATATTCCTGTTTGTTGTTTACGGTTTGCGTGTGGCGGCTGACGCCCGTGATTTATTCGGAAAACTACTAGCTATCGGCATTACTTGCCTCATTGGGGGGCAGGCCTTTTTCAATATGCTGATGGTTTGTGGCGTTTTGCCGGTTACCGGTGTACCATTGCCATTTGTTTCTTATGGTGGTTCCTCGTTATTGATGAACATTTTTGCGGTGTCTATTTTGCTTAGCATTTCACGCAGCAATGAGCTCGCTAATCGCCAGATTGGGGCACAAGGTGTGGCACCGTCCCTTCGCGAAGAGACGCGTAGTCGTTTCAGACCATCCGCTGGTGGCGTTAAGTAAGGACGCGTAAGATAGCAGAATGAATTCATCGTATACAAGACACTTGATGAATTGAACTTTTATTGATATTAATATCAAACAGGCTGTTTTTTAGACTGCGTTTTTAAAATCGACAAGTTTAATTATATTTTATTAGTATTAAGGGTTTAAAAAGGGTAATTTTCAGAAAAGGATTTAGAGGAATGAAAGACTTTATTGACGTATCTGAACGGCCGTCAGACGCGGCCATGTTGCCGTTGAGTTTCCAGCATTTATTCGCTATGTTCGGGGCTACCGTATTGGTACCGTACTTGTTAAAAGCGGATCCGGCAACGGCGTTATTTATGAACGGGATTGGTACCATTTTGTACTTATTTATTTGTAAAGGAAAAATCCCTTCCTATTTGGGCTCCAGTTTCGCCTTTATCGCGCCGGTATTATCCGTTATGGCTGCCGGCATGTCCTATGAAGCGGCACAGGGCGGTTTTATTGCCTTCGGTTTAGCCTTTATCGTATTGTCCTTTATCGTTCGTGCAGTCGGTATCGGCTGGATTGACTTGTTATTCCCACCGGCAGCCATGGGTGCCATTATCGCCGTTATCGGCTTGGAACTTGGTCCGGTAGCTATGGGCATGGCCGGCATCGTTGGTGACAGTTGGCAAACCTTGGGCATGACGCACACACAAGTTGTGACGCTTTCCATGTTCTCCTTGATTGTAACTATCTTGGGGCACCGTTATTTTCCGTGGCTTTTTTGCCGTAATTCCGGTACTAATCGGCGTAGTGTCCGGATATGTGTTGGCAGCCATCATGGGCGTAGTTGATTTTTCAAAAGTATCCGAAGCGGCTTGGTTCTCCTTGCCTCATATGACTACACCGGTTTTCAATATTAACGCAATTTTGATGATTATGCCGGCTTTGTTCGTTGTATTTGCGGAACACGTTGGCCACTTGGTGGTAACCAGTAACATCGTAGGTCGCGACCTCATGAAGGATCCGGGCCTGGAACGCTCCTTGTTGGGTGACGGTATTGCCAACATTCTGTCCGGTTTCTTTGGTGCGACGCCAAATACGACCTATGGTGAAAACATCGGCGTATTGGCCATCACTCGCGTTTTCAGCGTGTATGTTATCGGCGGGGCGGCTGTGTTAGCGATTATCTTCTCCTTTATTGGCAAAATCGCCGCTTTGATTCATGCCATTCCGGTACCGGTTATGGGTGGCGTAAGTATCTTGTTGTTCGGTATCATCGCAGCATCCGGCTTGCGCATGCTCGTTGAACGTAAGGTAGATTATACTCGTCCTGACAACTTGATTTTAACGTCCATCGTTATGATTACCGGCCTCAGCGGCGCGCAGGTAACCCTTGGTCCGGTTGTTCTTCAAGGCATGGGCCTCGCTACCGTTGTAGCTGTTATTTTAAGCCTCTGCTTTGCCATTCTTCGCAAAACGGGCATTGGTAATAAACAGCTTAAACACGACTAAGTTGAGATTGTGTTTTGCTTGAACAGTGCATACGGTACGGCTAAGTTGTAACTAGATTATAGCTAGATTATGACTTAGCCTGTATTTGACAGTGTATAATCAGCACTGATATAATAATTGGGTAACCTTGAAGGGGTTTGCAATTATGATTCATGATTAAGTATTAGTTTTTGATTCGTGACTGTGAAAACATCAGGTTATCCCAATATGCGCCTATAGCTCAGGGGATAGAGCACCGGTCTCCGGAACCGGGTGCGCAGGTTCGAATCCTGCTAGGCGCACCAGATAAATAAAAGGCTTCTCGAAAATTTCGAGAGGCCTTTTTTTCGTGTATTTGATTTCAAATATTGAACTCAATAAGGAGCGTGTGAGATAAAAAATACGTATGTGATTTTTGTAAAATGGTAAAAGCATAAAAGTGTGTATTTGCAGATAATATTTTTATCTTGTAAGTATTTGATTTTGATGATCTAGCGGATTTTTGATTAGACTAAATTTTATGGTGGAATGTTGAGTTTTATGAAGAAATTTAAAAAGAAATGCATAGTACTGTCGAGAAGTTTAATAAAACTTTAATTTACTTTGTTTGATATGAGAGGCGAATATTTGAATAAATAATAGGACGAGTCTGTAGCAGAATTCGATTAATAGGTATTTTGCTACAGCTTTTTTGTATATTTTTTTCTGCATAAATATGATTTCTGGGGGGTGGTGTTTATGTTGTGCAGAAACGTTGCTTTGTGGATTGATAATTTAGTGCGCCCGTTTTGTTGTGGTATGTAGTGGCTTTGTTTGGATTTTTAGGTGTAGTATATATAGATGCTATAGCAACTAAAAATATTTATATGGCAAGAGGATGTTGAAGGCGAAGATATACATATTTCTTAGTGTTATAGGTTTATAAAGAAAGAAA